>Ga0209698_10001139_pt1 | contig 30653 bp, 20 predicted proteins | sample LitLauG_LLR_2012_FD_187203 | JGI IMG/M metagenome (GOLD analysis project Ga0209698, IMG submission 187203) | Freshwater sediment microbial communities from Pennsylvania, USA - Little Laurel Run_MetaG_LLR_2012 (SPAdes) (version 2) | ecosystem: Environmental > Aquatic > Freshwater > Creek >... | reverse complement strand
CGCTGGCCGAAGTTTCAGCCCAAGCTGCTTGTCGAGCACGTCCCCGAGCTGGTTCCTCCAGAATTGCTGACAATTCCTCTTGACGGCAGATCAAGAAGAAAGTACACTCATGCCATTAGATGAGGGGAGCATGAGCAAGCCGCCGCCAGACCTTGGAGAAGATTCAGCCCGGCGGTACGAGTCCCCGGGCCAGAAAACGGAAGAAATGGCTGTCCAGTTATTTCGCGTACACTACACTAGCGGGGAAAGGGCGCGTGTAAAGCAACGCTTGTCCCCGCCTCGGTTCGCGGTGGCCCGCCCGGAGCGCGAACGCCGGTCCGCATCGAAAACCAACTTCCAGTTAAGCCGACCTTCTGGGCGGTGGTTCGTCGGTCTACGCTACGCCGTCAGGGAGGATCTATCCGCCGTGGCTGGCATGGCATCTGTCAGCAATGGGGCGTTAGACAGCCAAGTGGATTTTCTGGGTAGGCGATGCCTCAAGAAGGGTCCTCTATTGAACACGGGCCAAGCCATTGAATCTGTTCAGCTACATCGTTGCCGAGTCAAAGCTCTGGCTGAGCCCGCGGCCTCTACGCCTAGATCAATCAGTCCCTGCGCGCTTAAGAACGGAAGCGAATGCAGAGGCAATCTCCGCCATTGCGCCATAAATTCCGTCGCCTCCGGCGCAATAAGCTGCTCGAAATGAAATCGGTTCAATATTGACGTCCGAATCATGGAACTTCTACCCGCAGGCGGTGTCCAAAGTGCAAATGCTCGAAATCTGCCATTTGACCAAGCGTTTTCAGGGAGTAACAGCCGTAAGCGACGTTAATTTCACCATTCGTCCCGGCGAGATTCTCGGCTATATCGGCCCCAACGGGGCCGGAAAGAGCACAACGGTGAAAATGATCGTCGGCCTGCTGGAACCGAGCGATGGTCAGATCTTGTTCGATGGCCGCAGCGTTGTAGACGACCTCCCGGCGTTCCAGCGCCGTCTTGGGTACGTTCCCGAGGAGCCGAATCTTTACCCGCATCTTTCGGGGATCGAGTACTTGCAACTGGTCGGGCGCCTCCGCGGATTGCCGCTCAAAATGCTGGAGCCCAAGATCGAGGAGTTCCTGCACATCTTCTCGCTCTGGGACGACCGCCATTGCGCACTCTCCTCTTATTCCAAAGGCATGCGCCAGAAAGTATTGCTCTCCGCGGGCCTGCTCCACAATCCCGACCTCCTGATCTGGGACGAACCGCTCTCCGGCCTGGATGTGACCACAGCGTTGGTACTGCGCGAGTTGCTGGAGTCGCTCGCCCGTCAAGGCAAAATAATCTTCTACTGCTCGCACGTCCTGGAAGTGCTCGAAAAGGTCTGCTCGAGCGTCCTGATTCTCTCCAAAGGCCGCGTAGTGGCGCACGACACCATAGACCGATTGCGCGAGCAGATGCAGGAGCGCTCGCTCGAAGGCATCTTCGCGCAGCTCACGCGCGATGAAAATCACCCGGCTGTGGCGAACCGTATCGTGGAGGCGATGCGCGCATGAAAGCCTGGGCGGAGACTCACGGTGTCAAATTCGAGCTTGTGCGGCATTTCGTAGCCCGCATGCTGGACGGTGAATGGTCGTCCACCCCAGGACAATGGCGCAATGTGGCGATTGGCGCCTTCGCGATGCTCGTGCCCGCGGGTCTGCTGATTCTGCGCGAGGGTTCGACCAACGCAATAGACTCCAGCAAGTACCGGAGGCTGGCCGAACTCGCCGATAAAGCCCCTCTGCATGCCGCCATGACCGCGGACACCCTTTCGTTGATCACCGTGGTGCTCGCGGTGACCGGACTACTCGGGCTCATACAGTGGCAATCGCTATTTCCCGGTCGGCGCGACTATCTTTCCCTGGCTGGATTGCCGATTCGTTCGCGGCAGATCTTTCTGGCTCGCTTCGCGGCGGTGATGCTGTTCTCCGCTGGGTTGGTAACCGTGATGAATATCCTGCCGGCAGTGCTAGCGCCGCTGGAGTTCGGTGGACAGTGGCAGCCAGACTCGACATATTGGCCCAAGGCCGGGGCGATGGCGCTGGCGACGGGGCTGGGCTGCTTTTTCCTGCTGTTTTCCATGGTGGCGTTGCAGGGCGTGTTGTGGAGTCTGCTGCCAGCGCGCTGGTTCACGCGCGTCTCTGTCTACTTGCAGGGATTGCTGGTGGGAGTACTCTTTTTCATCGCGCTTTACGCTTGGAACATCCGCGATTGGACCATGCGCGACGTTGCCCATTTGCCCGAGTTCGCCTGGGCGCCGCCAGTCTGGTTCCTGGGACTGCACGAGCGCGTACTGGGCGATCAGGGGGCGTTTTACGCTGTGATGGCGGACCGGGCGTGGATGGCGCTTGCGGTGGCGGCGGCGCTCATGGTGCTCTCTTACCTGCTGAGCTACCAGCGCTATCGACAGCTCCTAATCGAAGCGCCGGTACACATCGAAGCGCCGCGTAGCGGCAAGTGGAGTCTGCTTCGCCTGCTGGCGCGGAATCCGCAGCAGGAAGCCATTTTGGCGTTCCTATCAAAGACACTAGCGCGCAGCCGCGCCAATCGCACTATCTGGCTGGCCTACATCGGCGCCGCTGTCGCGCTCATGGTCAATAGTTCGCTCATCGACGGATCGCACCTCACTGGGCGGGGAGTGGGGCTCGGCAAAGGGATCAAGTTCGCCATCCTGTATTGGCCTCTGGGACTTTCGGTAGTGCTGCTGGCGGGCATCCGCCACGTCTTCCGGTTACCCGCCGAACTGCCCGCCAACTGGATCTTCCGGCTAACCGAAACTCAAGGCCGTAAGCAATGGATGCAGGCCGTCGAGCGCTTCACGTTGTGCTACGCCGTGCTGCCGATCTACGCGCTGGTGTTTCCGGTCGCCGTCAGAGCGGTTGGATGGAGCATGGCCTTGCGGGTTGCCGCACTGCAAGTGCTGGTTTCACTCACGCTCTTCGACTGCCTGTTTTACGGCTGGCAGCAACTGCCGTTCACCTGCTCGTACGTGCCGGGCAAGCGTCCGATGGTGCAGATCGTTGCCATGTATATAATCACGCTATGCGCGCTCGTGCCTATTCTGGCTGTGCTGCTCGCGGCGGCAGCAGACTTCGTTCCGCTCTTCCCGTTTGTTTTAGCGTTGTTCGGTGGCATCTGGATTTGGGTGCGCCGCAGTCGGAAAGATGGCTGGGGCGAGGCTCGCCTGCTCTACCAGGAATTGCCGGACGCTTTGCCCGATTTAGGAATCGCCGAGATGGTCTGGAATCGACCGCCCGAGGCCACGTTCGCGCCGCACATCGTGCGGCCGGCGATCGAACTGGCGGGTTTCGGCGCCGCGCCCCCGGCGCCGCCACCGGTCGGTCGAGCCGGTTGGTTCGCCGGGCTTTGGCAAGATGTGCGTTTCGCGGTTCGACAGTTGCGGCGAAGCCCGGGTTTCACCGCCATGGCTTGTCTGACGATGGCGTTAGGGATTGGCGCCACCACCGCCATCTACAGCATGATCGACACGGTGCTTTGGCGTCCGTTACCGCTGCCCCAACTGAGTAAGCTCGCGATGCTTGTGCAGACTGTGCCCGGGCAGCCGCACCTCTGGACGCCGGCCTCGCCCGCCGACATCGAGAGCATACGCCGGCAGGATACCTTGCTCGAAAGTTTGGCAACCTGGCAGACTACCGCCGTGAATGTGGTGGACTCGGGCGGGGAAGGTCTTCGCCTGGACGCCACGCGTGTGAGCCCCAACTTCCTCAGCGTGGCAGGTGTGCGGCCTGCCATCGGCCGAAGCTTTCTGGGGCATTCCGATCAACCGGGGCTCGATCGCGAGGCGATCCTCAGCGACACCCTCTGGCGCACGCATTTTGGCGGCGATCCCAACATTGTGGGCAAGACTATCCGGGTGGACGGGCGTGACTATTCGGTGGTAGGAATCATGCCTGCGGGCTTCTATTTTCCACAGCCGCTGGGCCAGTTGTGGATCCCGCTGGCGATGACGGCCGAAGAACGAAATTCCCGCGACCTTCTGATGCTCGAATCGGGCGGCCGGCTATCGCCGGGCCACACTCTGGCGCAACTCGATGCCGAACTGGGAGGCATATCGGCGCGGCTGCGGCGCGAGTATCCGGACACCGATTCCCATCGCGCCTTTCGTGCGTGGAGTGCGCAGCGCTTCTTCACGGGCGACCTGGCGGCCGTTTATGCCGCTCTGGTGCTCGGCGCGGCACTGTTCGTCCTCCTCATCGCTTGCGTGAATGTGGCCAACATGCAACTGGCGCGTGCCGCGGGCCGCTGGAAGGAAATCGCCATGCGTATAGCGTTGGGCGCGCGCCGCGGCAGGCTGATGCGGCAACTTGTCACCGAGAGCATCGCGTTGTCGTTGTTTGCGGCGGGCTTGGGGCTACTCTTTGCGAAATGGGGACTGGCGGTATTGGCAGCGCACATCCCGGCCGAAATGGTGCGCTTCAGGCCTGGACTGGCCGACATCGGACTGAACTGGCATGCGCTGCTGTTCACGTTGGCGGCAGCCGTTGGCAGCGGCATTCTCGCCGGACTGATGCCGGCGTGGCGGGGATCGCGCGCCAGCCTCGTGACGGGACCGGAGGGGCCCGGCCGGCACCGTCTCCGTTCTCTGCTGGTGGCCGCACAAGTCGCACTGGCGGTAGTGCTGCTGACAGGCGCCGGCCTGATGGTGCGGGGATTCCAAATGCTGACAGCTTCGAACCCCGCGCTTGATCCGTCGCACGTGCTCACACTGCAGATTGCGCTCACCACCAATCGCGATCCAGCGCCCTATTATCGCCAGGTGCTCGATGCCGTCGCATCGCTTCCGGGCGTGCGGTCGGTGGCGGCGGTCACGGCGCTTCCGTACAGCCGCCACGGAGGCGCGTCGCCGGTTACCCTGGATGACCAGCCGACGGGACTGGGCCGGCATCCCTCAGCGTGGATTCAGCGTGCCACTCCCGAAGTCTTCGCGAGCCTGCATATCCCCCTTCGCGCCGGCCGTCTGCTGTCTGCGAACGATTCCGCTACCGCACCGCGAGTCGCTGTGGTGAGCGAGAGCGCCGCTCGCCGCTGGTGGCCCGACGGCACGGCGGTCGGCCGCCGCGTGCGGATCGGCGGGGCCTGGATGGAGGTAGTAGGAGTCAGCGGCGACATCGAGCACAGCGTGATAGATCGCCATCCCGTGTCCACGGTGTATCTGGCGTTCGTGCAATCGCCCGAGAGGCAAATGGACCTCGCGATACGTACGGCCGGTGACGCTGTTCTGTTTGCTCCTGCCATACGCGCGGCGATCCGTGCGGTCGACCCCGAGCAGCCTGTCGCCAACCTGAACTCGCTGACGAATCTTATCCAGCAGGAAGCCTTCGTGGTCGTCTACATGGCGGCTCTGATGGGCGTTTTTGGCGTGCTCGCGCTGGTGCTTTCATCGGCCGGGGTGTACGGGGTGATGGCCTACGTCGTGGCGGGGCAGACGCAGGAAATCGGGATTCGCATGGCGCTGGGCGCGCCTCGTGCAGCGGTGTTTTGGAGGCTATTCCAACGTGGCATGCGTACCGCAATTGCTGGTCTGATAACCGGGCTGATTCCAGCCTACGCCCTGGCGCGCCTGCTACGCTCCGTTGTCTTTGGTGTCAGCGCTGTGAGTCCGGCCGCATTCCTGGGAGTTCCGCTATTGTTGGTTTTAGCAGCGGCGGTGGCAATCTATATTCCCGCGTGGCGGGCGCTGAAGGTCGATCCTATGGCGGCGCTGCGAGTGGAGTAATCATGGTCGCCGCGCGGTTTCGTTGAGTTTCAAAGATCGCGATTGCGCGTCGCATTCAGCAAAAGGGCGGTGCGCGACTATCGCTCAACCACGGGCGGTCCGCCTCCGTTGAAGCTGAGCGGGAGGTAAATTTCCGGACGGACCGGAAGGCGCTGAGATCAAGGCTGCAAGCGCCTCAAAAGCCAGTTCGAAAATGAAAGACAAATGGCGATGTTCAGAGCGGCGGTTCGCTGTGGAGACCGTCGCCGGAACGGTGGTGACAGTATATCCACGAGAAGCTTGTGTCCCGTGGGAGTTGCGCCTCGGTTTCTATCAGTCTTCATCCTGCTATTCCTCCCGTAGGGCCGCCGTCGGGTCGAGACCTGCAGCGCGGCGCGCCGGTACCCAGCAGGCGACCGCTGCCACAAGGATGAACAACAGAATCATGGCCGCGAACGTTCCCGGGTCGGTTGCTTTGATGCCAACGAGCATGCTTGCCATAACGCGCGTGAGCCCACCGGCAGCCACCAAGCCGATGGCAATGCCCGCCAAGCTCAGAGTGAGCCCTTGCCCAATTACAAGCCTGAAAATGCCTCCCGGCGCAGCACCGAGTGCTATCCGGAGGCCAATCTCCGCCGTACGCTGCCGAACCGCACTCGACGCCACCCCGTAGAGCCCGATAGCCGCTAGCAATGCGGCAACCACCGCAAAGGTGCCAATGAGCAGCAGATGAAATCGCGTAGTGGACTGCGCCGTATCAATAGCGGTGTCCATGGTCTGCATTTCTGTAATGGCCAAGCGTCCAGGGGCGAACTTCGCAATCTCGGCGCGTACTGCGGCCGCGTACCTTGTGGGATCTCCGGCAGTGCGGAGCGCCCAGTGCCGCGATATACCGATTCCCAAAAAACCATCCGTCATAAAGATCTGCTCCCGCCCGGGATCGGCGAGAGTTTGCAGCCGTTGGTGCTCGACCACTCCGATGACTTCGAGCCACGTCGGATTCGGGATATAAACGCAAATGCGCTTGCCGAGTGCGGACTGACTGGGGAACGCCTTCTCGGCGAGTGACTGGTCAATAACTGCGAGGTTACGCCCGCTCGCGTTGTCCGCTTCTGTGAACGCACGGCCCTCCAATATGCGCGTATGGAGGGTCTCAAAATATCCCGGCAACACGGTTGGGAAGATCGACCGTATGGGTTGGCACTTCCGGAATTTGTTCGGTGCGCCATTGGATTCCATGGGTCGACCCGACGGCGTGTAGTGGAAGGCCTGTGGCAGCACCGACGTTCTGGATTCCGGGGATCGCCCGCAGCCGATCCTCCAATTCGCGCAGAAAAGCGAGGCGCCGCTGGGGTTGCTGAAAGCCTTTTGCGTCGCCGACGGTCAGGAACGTGAGGAGGCCGTGAGGATCATAACCGGGGTCGACGTGGAGCAATTCGAGAAAGCTGCGAAACATCAGGCCCGAGCCTACGAGCAGTACAAAGGCCAGCGCTACCTCAGCGATCACGATGCCAGATCGAAGCAAGCCGCCGATTCCCAAGTGCGCAGACCGTCCGGCGCTGCGCAGCATCTGCATGACATCGGGCCGTGCGACGCGCCAGCCAGGCAACACGCCTAGGATGGCAGATTCCACGACGCCGGCTAAGGTGGAGAACGCAAGCACGCGCCAGTCGATGGAAGCGGATTCCAAGCGCGGCAAACTGGGAGGCGCGAGCGTGAGCAACTCACGAATCCCGAGCCAAGCGAGTCCCACGCCGAGCAGCGTGCCCAGACCGCACAGCAGTAGGGCTTCGGTGACCATCTGGCGAGTGATCCGCCCGGTTCGAGCACCAAGCGCAGCACGCACGGCAAGTTCGCGCTCGCGTAGGCTGGTGCGGACGAGCAGGAGGTTTGTCGCGTTTGCACACGCGATCAGGAGGAGAAAGGTGACGGCGCCCATGAGGGCGAGGAGCGCTGACCGGACTTCGGCCACAAGGCTTTTGTGCCACGATTCCAGACGGACTTGCCAATGTTCAGGGCGCCAGGTTGCTGCGACACGATCGATCTGCGACTGTGCGCGATCCAGAGTTACACCTGGCTTGAGATCACCGATAACTTGCAGCATCAAGTCGCTGCGGTTAGATTCGTCGTAGCCGCGGTCGTTGGCAATCCAGACATCCGGACTGGGTTGGGGGCCGACCAGCTTGAAACCGGGCTCCAAAACCCCAACGATTTGCGGGCCGGGTCCCTCCATACCAAGCATCTGGTGGCCAAGGACGGTCGGATCAGCACCATAGCGCCTTTGAAAGTAGTCATGGCTGAGGATGGCCACGGTTCCCTGCGGCGGTGGAAATGGCGGCGGCGGCACACCGTTTGGTTTGCCATCCGCCTCGGTGAAATCACGACCGAACATGATGTGGGCGCCAAGCATCTGGAAGAAGTCAGTCGTGATCAGGCCCTTGCTGATGCGCTCGGCAGTACCGTCTTCGCGGGGAACGACGGCACGGAAGACCATAACCGCTGCCATGTTCTCGAACGCAGCGGAGGCCCCATTACGCAAATCGAAGAAGTAGGCGTTGGAAAGGAGGTCGTTCGCCAGAACCAGCCGATCGGGATTCTTATACGGAAGAGGGCGAAAGAGCACGGCGTTGGTCACACTGAAAATGGCCGTGCTGGCGCCGATGCCGAGGGCGATAGTCAAGACAGCGGTAATGGCGAACGTGGGTGTCTTTCGTAGAATGCGTGCAGCATAGGCGAGGTCTTTCACGAGGTCATCTACAAGGTTGAGATGACGCATATCACGGCATTCCTCTTTGCATTGCTCCGAGCCATTAAGCGCGAGAAGAGCCTGTCGGAGAGTCTCGCGCGCATCCATGGCCATTGGCGATGTGCTGCTCGATTCGCCGTTCCAAATGGAATCGGAGCTCTTCATCCAATTCCTGCTCAACACGGTTACGACGGAAGATCGACCGCATGCGTAACGGAATGGTGTAGAGCCACCGCCTGGGGGACATGATTCAGGCCTCCTCCAGGCGGACGACATCGGTGATGGCACTCGACAGGCGTGCCCAGTCTCCTGCTTGCTTCTCCAGTTGCCTCCGGCCTAGGCGGGTTAGCGAGTAGAATTTCGCGCGGCGGCCGAGTTCGCTGGTCTTCCATTCGGCCGTGATCCAGCCCCCTTTTTCAAGCTTGTGGAGCGCGGGATAGAGCGAGCCATCGCTGACCTGAAGCATATTGGCAGACACTTGTTTCAGACGCTGGCTGATGGCCCAGCCATGAAGCGGTTCCAGTGCCAGGATCTTGAGAATCAGCAGATCCAAGGTGCCCTAAACCAAATCAGACGGTTTGCTCATGCCGATGGACTATCCTCGGTTACCGAGAACATGGTAGAGCAACACGTTTGGCAATGCAAGGGGGGCTGTAATGTAATCGCTTTACGGGGTGGCCTGGTCTCACGAATGCATCGGCTCAAGCGGCGGTGGATTGCCCGCGGGTAGTCGCTAAATACCCGCCTTATGCCGAGTACCGGACTATGCCGAGTGGCTCCGGGCGATCGACAGCAGGGCGGGCATTGGGCGGAATGGGTACTCGGCATAATTAGAGGGTGGACAGGAATGCCAGAAGTGCATCGTCCGGCTTGAAGCGGGACAAGGTGCCGCCGGCTGGGGCCAATTTCCCAAGTGCCTGCTCTTTCATCCGGAGGTCAGCCTGAACGTAACCATGGGTCGTTTCCAGGCTTTCGTGTCCGAGCCAAAGCGCGATAACAGTTATATCGACACCGGATTGGAGGGGGTGCATCGCCGTGGAATGTCTGATGACATGAGGAGAGACTCGCTTTGCCTCCAGGCTCGGACAGGAGGGAATGGCTCGTTGCACCGCTTGCTGGAGGATGCAATTGGCGCCGTCGGTCGATAGGAATCCGCCAGCGGCATTTGGGAAAAAGACACGTTCCGTATTCTCACCGCGTTTCTCGATCCAGTAGACCAAAAAAGCCCGTGCCTCTCGCCGATAGTTCCTGCGCGTTCCCACTGCGCAGCCGCGCTGTCCTTCCAAGTGTCGATCGAAATCCTTTAATAGCCCGTCGATCGATCCGCTCGGTGCACCCGAAGATGAGAGGGCACCAGGGTATTCGGCTGCAGCATGACTTTCGTTCATTTCTTCTCCTTGCGACCAAGTTGGCCACAAGGAAACACTCCCAGAATTATGCCGAGCGGATCAAATCAGCGTGGCTGCCGAAAGGGGCTTCCCTCCGCTGCCGGCGCAAACAACTACGCGTAAGACTCGGCATAATCCGGTACTCGGCATAAGGCCGGTTTCCACTTTTTGTCCCTCGCCCGCGCAAAGGCCACTTCGGCGAGTCGACTACATGGCCGGGTGGACCATTTCCGGTATTGGCGACAAGACCGGCAGAGGGCTTTGGCGCGAATATTTGGCCAGATTAGACTGCTTAGCGATGCGACTCTCCGGCCGAGAGCCAATTGCGGAGGTAGGGCGCGACGTTGTTATCGATGTCCCGGAACTCCTCCTGGGTCAAGGGTACACTGTGCCATCGTTTCAGCGCGTCCTTCGGCAAGTTGTCGGCGGTCGCGGCGTCGCTTCCGTAAAGGAGCCGGTGGGTCCCGATCTGGCGAACGCGCTTTACGAGGAGGTCGGCTTTGTTCTCCCACGTGCCAGGTATGGCTATCCCACAGACATCGAAGTATACATTTTTCATTCGAGGATCTTCTCGCTCGATTGCTTTCACAAATACCGAAAGAGCGGCGTCGGTTGCCGGGTCGTCGTAGCCTCCACCCCCCGCAAGATGCGCGATCTGTACGACCACATCCGGAGCCTCAGGGAGTAACTGTTCCAGAAAGATGCGGGCCTCCTTTGCTCCGTATGGTCGATGGTGATCGATGTTGGTGTGCATGTGCACCACGATCGCCATATGATTCTCGTTGGCGGCACGGAAGACCCGTCGCACCCGCGCGAGATGACCAGGATTGTCAAGATTCACATCTGAGTTGCCGAAGTGTAGCTTCAGTCCGGTGCGCAGGTTTGGGTCTTTCCCACAGCGTGCGACTTCTTCAAGTGCGTAGGGCCTGAGTGGATTGACGCTGCAAAAGCCAAGCAACCGATGAGGGTATTTGGCAACCTGCGCGCTGGTCCAGTTATTCTCAGCCATCACGTGCGCGTATTCATTTGGAACCGACGGTTTGTTTGGATTCGAGAAGCTATATGCGACCGACAGTACGACGGCTCGATTGATTCCGGCGGCATCGAGTTGAGCAACCAGGAAATCGGCGTCGATACCGTTCGGCCCTGGAGACGATCTTGCGCCAGCCTCCGGGCTGTATAAGTGTTGGTGATAATCGATGATCTCGGCCGCCGAATTCAGCGGGGCGAGCATGCCTGATGCCGTGATGATCACGATCCATCGTTTTATCGAGTCGAAATAAAGGGCAGGCATGATGAGCAAACCCACAATACCAAAATGCAAGGCAGTGACGCGGTGTCAAGCAAGACCTCAGCATGCTCCCGAATCACGCCACTCGGAAACAGTTCCAGCCGCACGAAACGGAAGTTTTGTTATGTCCCACTTCCTTGGCACACCTCATGTCCGATAATGTGCAGCTTGCGTTCGGAGAGCAATCGAAGCCATTCGGATTTGAGCCCGATGTCGACGCGGGAGAGAAGGCCAAGATCTTCTTCCTGACGTGTCAGTTCGGAAAAAGCACTGTAGTTTTGGTAAATCGGGTCGACGAACGATTCCTTGCGGTGCAGAATCGGTGGATTCTCCGATGACGAATAGTCCCGGACGGCGTATGAGGCGCTAGGTAGATGGACACGGACACTATGGAGCAGTGCCGGATGGGCTTCCTCATCGAAGTCTTTGTATTTTAAAAACGAAATCTTGCGCCCGTCCATCGCGAACTTAACGATATTGTAATCAACCTCGCCGACGATCTCGCGCGCAGCGAAGATCAGGACTCTCAACAGGGCGGGAAGGGATTCTTCGGCCGATCGATGCAGATAAAAATCCGCCGGCAGTCGTTTGCCAACTGGCGTGGAGAGGCATGCCTCCCGGATCAGTTCGGGCTTACCGAGCTGAAACAAGAAATGCTGGCCTTCACGCATCGCGCTCTTGTAGGAAGGCCAAAGCAGCTTGATATCGGCTCGGGTTTCCGGTGGCAGCAATCGAATGGGCGGAGGTCGGACTCCGCGGAGCTGAAGCATAGCGAAATAGGTCAAAATGTCGTTCCTTTTCGCATCTCGCGCCTCAGCCAGCGTTTGGGGATTGAGCAGGCCCGACGCCAGTCGGTCGATTCTCGAACGTGATCCAAAGCGCAGGAGCAACACCGGGTACCGATCAAACTCAGATGGAAGCGGCGGGCGCCCGAGCTTCCGCGTCCTTTCGATTAGTTCCTGGCCATCCGGGTCGTCGGCAAACTGAGAGAATAGGTCGGCGCGCTCGCGCTTCAGGGGAGTAATGGAGAGCTGAGCTAAATGTGCTGACTCAACGGACTCGTCCTTAAAAACGTAAGCAATGCCAAGACTCGCCATGTACGGCTTCCGGCCGAGAATTGCCTCCAAATACTGGCGGAACTCGGACTGCGTGTAGATCTTTTGAAATGAACCCGAGTTGGTCACGAGGCCGTCGGAGAACTCGGTGCCGCTATTGAGCGACTGATCGACTCGAACTGAAACGACAAGTGCTCTTTGGGAAAGATCAAAGGCGGCCCGCAAGGTTTGCTCCCGCTCCTGCACATCTTCGATCACGTTCAACACATAACCGAGATTGACGCAATCGGCGGTGCTGAGCGGGGTTTGAGGCCGATAGTGGGGATCCCAGCCCTCCGCTTCAACGCCAACGTCCCTCAAGAGTTGGACGTCTTCGCCGAAGCCACAACCGTAATCGAAGAAAGAAAACTCAGGAGCGATGAGTCCTTGCGCCCGGGCCAGGGCGACGGGGCGGGAATGGCCTAGGCGGCGGATGGCTGTCCGATGGCGCTGTATCGACGTTGGGTCCATGCATTTGCTCTTATGCATCCTGGGTCTGTCTCGGGCCAGCCAAGCGCTTTCTATGGCTTTGCCAGCGCCGCGACAGCCTGAGACAAGAACTCAGAATCAACAAACGGTACCTGCGCAAAAATGATCTCCGGCTCTCCCTCCAGCTTCGCGGCCAGGTGACCTTTGCCGAGCAGCCGCTCCGCGCCTTTCTCGCCTAGGGCGATCTCGGATGTTCCTTCGCCATCGACACGAAGAACCAGTCGATTACCCAAATTGGCCCGCAATTGCATCGGCATGACGTTGGCATCGGGTCGCTGCGCCGCAAATACCAGGGAAATTCCGGCGGCACGCGCCTTGACGCCGAGCCGAGCCACGACATCGGAAACGGCGTCGGCATAGTGCGGCGTGAGCATCCATTCGGCGAACTCGTCGTGAATGATCCAGAGGAACGGGAAGCGCTCGCTGGCGTTTGGTTTTTTGTGCAGGTCGAAGATGTTGGAGACTCTGTTTTCCCTCAGGACCGCGTAACGTCGGTTCATCTCACCGACCAGCTCGTTGAGTTTGAGGATGGCATTGTCTTGTTCGTCAATGAGACCGTCCTGCAAGTGCGGCAACCCCTCGAAGGCGAAATAATCGACGCCGAGCTTCGGATCGATCAGAGTGATGCGGGCCTGCTCGATCGTGTTGGTGCAAGCGATGCCCAACAGAATGTTCTGCATCAAGACGGACTTGCCGCTTCCCGTCGAACCGGCAATGAGCGTGTGCGGTGCGTTGGCCTTCGGCGACAGAAAGAGCAGGCCGCTGTCCTCCTCCTTGACGGCAATCAGGAGCGTCTGATTTCCGTTTGCACAGTCGGGATTCCAGCGTTTCCACACGTCCGGGAGCTGCAAGATGCGCCGGTTCGTGCGGGCGATGGCGATGGCGACTATCCCCGGCTCCGCTCGGACCGAAATTACATTCAGCTTGTGGGTCGTCAGAAACTCCGACCGCCGACGCAGGACTTGGTCAACCGTGAGATTGGCACTGCCTTGAAACTTCAGGAGAGCGGCATTGGGAGTCAGGGAACTGTTGACAAGCTTTGATTGAAGCTGAAATTGTTGCAGGGCGCCTTTGCAGAGATTCTCAATGCTCCTGAGCCATTCGGCGTCCGCTGCGCTGTCCTCGGCGCCGCCTTGGTAGGCGGAGAGGATCGCCTCGAAATTGGGATTTGCCCAGGTCGTAGTCGTCGTGTTCATAGAGCTTTCTTCGGTGGGATTCACGGGGCCGGAGACCGTCGGGCCGCCTGAAACAGGTGGTGCCAGTGGTGGGACCGGGCCGTGTTCGGGGCCCTTGTCTCCTCCGGAACCAGCGCCGCCGGGCGGTTCGTCGGCCGGTCGATGTCGATAGACGATCTCCACCCTTTCGGATGGCTTGCGGTAGGTCTGCTCCTTCCAAATATCCTGGCCCGCGACGGCGGTACGAATGGGGAGAGGGTCCGAACCGTTCCAATAACTTAAGACCAATTCGCGCAATCGCGCCCGAGAATAGACCTCCTGGTACGACTCCGCTGACTCGGCCACGGCCGCAAAGTCTGAACATTCCGCTGCGTCGGACGGACCGGACACGAAAATGTGGGAGTAGCCGCGCAGATACACACCGCATCGGCCTTCCCGCACCGCGCGACGCCATTCTGCAAGATCGATCGGCGCGTGGGAGGGAAACTGAATGCCGTTAAGCATCAGGTCTGAGAAACGGGAGAGCCACAATTCCCGATCAAGACGTTTGGGGTTGCCGAAGAGCGCATCGCCAATCCGGCGCACGGTGTCACGAAGCTGCTTCTGGGATTCCTTCCGCTTGGCGGCAAGGCTTGCCGCGTCGATGTACTTGGCTTCGGAGATTATGACGGCGAGCTGCAACTGACCATCGGCAGTCTGATGGGGCGTTAGCGCGAGGAGATCGGCAATCTGCTCCTCCTTCTGACCCAGCCATTCGGCATAGTCGTCAAGGAAATACCATCCAAAACGCCGGTTGGCGCCAAGCTCGGTGCGGATCATATAGCGGCTCAACACGACGCCCATAAGTTCGCTGGCGTTGCGTCCCCGTTTAGCGGCGCGGAGAACGATGTCGCCCGACACATCGTTGGCATCATCGATGAACTTCTCCGTGAGCTTCCGAGCGTCTGCGTCACTGAGTTCCAGGTTCAGGTCTTTGACGCGGCTCAGCACCATGGATCGAAGCAAGGTGAGCGGCGCCGTCGATGAGATGAGAATATTGCGGCCCTGAGTTGCACACTGCTTGTAGCGGATGACCTTAACACTTTGGTTTACTAGTTGCCGCCGATCCAGGAGCTCGTCGTAGTTGACCACCCAGTTCCCCAGGTTGTGAATTTCCTTGAAAATACTGGCGGTGCTTGGGTCGTTGAAATCGAGCTTTCGGGCTGGGAGCAGGCGCGGGCTGCCGATTCCGTCCCAGTCGCCCTTGAGAAAGGTGGTGATAGCCGTAAGGAATGACCATCCCTCTTTGGTTTGGACCGGACAACATAGATAGACCGCGGATTTCATGTCGTCGGTGGCAGAAGGCCGGCGGCGGGACCACCTAGCGGGGATGAAGGTGGCCGAATCGACCGGACTTGATGTTTCCCAATACCATTCCACGCCAGCGTGCCGGGCGATGACGTCCTGCAGGAAAACGATGTCGGTGCTCGGACCGTCCTTCGGATCACGCACCGGGGCCTGGTCGGCCATGATTCCGATCCGCAGGCGGGCCATGAAGTCCTTGGTTGCCTCGCTAGTTACAAAGGAATCAACATCGGCGTCGGATGACTCGATGATCTTCTCGTACAATTCACGAAGCTTCACGCCACTGTTGTGACGGAGGATGATCTGACAGCGCATGTCTTCATCGTCTTCGTGAAGTTCCGCGATCTTATCGACCAGTGCGTAGGGCAATCGCGCGGAATCACAGTTGTAGAGGACAACCGAAAGATTCGCCCGCTCATGCGGGTAGAGTGAAAGGAACCGCTTGGTCAAGTCGACGATCAGGGAGGATGTCTCGGCGGGGCTTTCATTCGTATCATCGTTGCCGTCGTTGTTGACGACGGGAGACTCATGAAGGCTGTAGTCGAGATGCTGGTCGGTCAGGGATAATAGCTCTGGCTTCGCTGCATTCCAGCCCAGCACCAGCTCGGGGTAGTACGGGTGCGACAGCTCCTGTTGAAGCTCCTTGAAGAAAAGGGGAGGGTCTCCGAAATAAACTTCATCGGCGGTAAGGAGATGACGGACCAGAGCGGCAATCTGGATTGCCTTGGCGGCCATGGCGGCGAGCCGAAGCGGATGCCACGGGGTAACGATCGCGGTGACTCTTCCCCCTTCAACCGCCACGGTGCCCAGCTCCAGCAATGGCTGCAACAAACTCACACGATTCCTGTCACCCTTGGCGTCCTTGCAGAGCGTCTCGATCAAGAGACCAAAATCCTCGGCCTGCTTGGCCAGTCCTTTACAGGCGAGCCCGTCGTTCGCGAACCCGGAGATCGCGTCAGAATAGCTCTGTCGAAATGCCTGAAATAGAGAGAGTAACTTTACGGCGCTGGCGTCGGAAACCCACCCCAAATCTCGAGCCTTGGTGACGGAGCCAGGCCAGATCAGCGAGATGTCCTGCTCTTTCTTGTAGATCGATACGAACGAGCCGCGATCCCGACCGTAAGCCGGGTACAAGGTCTTTACGTTATGAAGATCGAGGGACTGAAATCGTCCTTTCCCGCTGACTGGTTCGCGGTTAACCCGGCAATGAACAAGAGGATTTTCGATCAGGCGGGACCAGTCTCCGGGAAATTCGCTGGCGATGGCGTTCGGATCAAATGTCCACACCAGTTGCTTTGAGAACCGCTGGGTCGAGCCGGTTGAAAGCTCCACCTCCAGCTCCGCGACGAATTTCAGTTGCAACGCGGCTTTGGCGGCGGAGTTGTTGACGTAGGGCTTGCTTGCCTTCTTCCACTGCTCGCTGAGCGCCTCAAAGTTCATCAGATCGCCGAACTCCCAGGAGACCCGATTGCCGAACAGCTCCTTGAGACCTCGATATCGTCTCGCGAAGAAGAGGCCGGCATCATAATTGACCTCTTTCAGATCCTTTTTTGTGCGGCGATCGCAGGAAATTCTGAGACGCCGCTTTGAGGACGTGATGTCCTGATCAAACAACGATTTCAGGCAGAGGGCGAGACCGAGCAGGAAATCATCGACTTCAACCGGCGTACCCAGAATGAAGCGGTCCCACTTGGCCTTGAGGGAGGGAAACTCCTTGAGCTCATTGCGATGCTGCTTGTAAAAGAGCTCATCCTCGTCCTGGGCGTCGGTGCGCTTGACATCGCGCAAGCGTGCCAGGTAGTCGCGTTCGTCGTTGGTGACAAGTTCAGCCTCCCGCTCGTCGTAGAAGTCCAGTGTCGCCTTACCGAGATTGAATGCCTCCCGCTTCAGCCCATCAAATAGCGGCTTGACCAGTTCCCATTCACATCCCGCAAGCCCGCCGGCCTGGTCGTTCCAACCGCTGTTGGCGTGGATGTAGGCCTCGATCACAGGATGGATGTCGGCCGGGATGTTATCCCGTACGTGGTCGAAAGCGCCGAGCAGATCGTCTTCGAGCAGCAAGGTCTGCGTCGGCGTCTGTTTCATCAGGTAGCAAGCGCGTTTCTTGATGGCCTGGGTATAGAGCGTCTTCCACTTGGACAAATGTCCCGCGGTCTTATCATTCAGACTGCGAAAGAAGACAGTGTCTCGTGGAACATGGAGCGCGGGGAGCGCTACCCCCAGAGCCGACAAAATGGGTTGGCCTTCCTGGATGGCATCCAGCGTTGCGATTACATAGTCTGCGAGGCGATCGAGCGCAAACTGTCTCACTTCAAGAAGAGCCTGAATCGCCTTGATCCACCACTTGCGGTGTTGATCTGGAATTGGCAGGCCGTCCGCAGCGATAGCGACCCACAGTTCGGGATGGGACTGCAATTCTTGCGCTCCGACGTTTGTCAACTCTTTGAGCGATTGTTCTTCGTCGTCACCCGTATTTGCGACAAGAAGCGCAGATTTGTCGCAGGCGGCGTTGCGAAAGTAGGTGGTTCTTTCCGTCGTCAGAATGTCGGCCGGCAGTCCGAGATGACCGACAAAGTGCACGGGCAGCTTGATCTCGATGAGCTGGGAGAGGCTGACATCTGCGAGAATCGTCTTCGCGACGGCGGCCGCTTGATCGGCAGTCAAGCAATCGAGCAAGTACCGAGCGACGCCTGACGAATCGTCTTCTACGAGAGTGTCGCGCAAATAGGACGCCGCGACCTTACCGATCAGATCGTTGCCGGTCATGGCATCCGCTCCCGGTACGGATTGATTACATACGCGCAGCTGTCAGAGAGACGCTTGAGAACGCCGAGGCTGTCTAGCCGCTGTTCAAACCGGCGCGAGTTGGCCTGGAAGGACTTCTTGTCATACTCGCCGGGTGCCAATACCTGTTCGGCTTCCTTGTCCCCGAACAACAGGCCGTAGCGTTGAAACAGCGTCTCAAGAAACCGGTGCAGTTCCACGCGCCTTTCGACGTTGGTGAAGAGCAGGGTCTTGAGCAACGAGTCGTTTGGGGCGTACCGAAGTTTGATCGTCCCCCGCCTCGACACGAGTCCAATGTCGCGCCCGTAATTCCGATGAATATTGGCAACATGCTGCCGATGACGCTTCATGGCAGCCTGCTTGAACGCAAGCAAGAGCTGGTCGGGGTCACTCGGGCCTTCGTAGTCGTCCCAGCGAACCAGCTCACTCAGGAGCTGCCGACATTTCTCGAAGGCGCCGTGGTCGTGGAGCGCCTGCTGCCATGGGGCAGAAGATTCAATCGCCGAGATGAAAGCCTCGACTGCTCTTGACGGGAGGAAATTGTTTTCCTGGTAACCATCCGCTGAAATCTCTCGGACCAGGGTCTTCTTGGGCGCGACGACCTCGCAAACGAAAACGGGCATCGGGCTGAGGCCAAGCAGCTCCCGGGAAACGGATAATTGGTATTTGACGAGATGCAGCCCGGCGAGATTGACGAGGTGCGGCAGGACGTCAAAGCCCGGTATGTTCAGGCGCAGGATGGCGAGCCAATCCTCAGCGAGCTGATCGAAGCACGGATGTTCGGCGTAGGGAAGAAAAGCGTTCGCACGTTCGCTGCTGAGGTCTTCCTCTTCGCTCGGCTGAAGGCATTTGATTACCGAGTCCCAAGTGGTGTCCGTCTTGGATAGCGATGCCTGGAGGGTTGCGAGCAGGTCTTCCCGCCGCTTGGCGCGGCTGAGCATCAGGTAGAGGATTTCTCCGGTGCGACCAAAAAACCGGCGGTCATTGGTGGAAGCATTGTTGTCCAGGTCCTCGTAAAGGCAGTGCTTGCCGTAGGGGAACACAAACTTGGACGTCCATCTCTTGTTGCTGTTCACTTCCAGGCTGGTCGAGCGAACGAGAGAAACCACCTCGCTAAAATCATCGAACGAATCGAAGCGCCCTTTGAGATAACCAAACTGCGGATGATGAAGACCCGAGGCATTGGACATGCGTTTCAACCACTGTTCCCACCGGTTGGCATCGTGAGGGAATCGAACGCGAATCTCGCCGAGGTGAGGGTTGTTGAACAGGATGTTTCGGAGATAAAGCCGTCGAGCCGCCTTGTAAGTGAGGGTATTTAGCCCATTGGCTTCCGTAAAGCCGCGGCCCTTTCCAACCTCATAGTAGAAGACGTTCAGAAACTCGAGGAGCACCATCCAGGGAGACTGTTCATCGTAGAGCCGATGACCCCAGATCGCCTCGTCCACCCACATGGATGACGATTTGTCGAAAGTAGCGGGAATTGGCAACGATTGTGGGAGGGTACTCATATGGCAACCTCGACAAATCTCGGATCCGGCATCCCTTGTTCCGTCAGGGCCAAGAAATTCAGCCGGACGCTGGAGCCGCCCACGACAACACCATCCTTTTCCTGGCGCCTCAGCAGACCAGCGACAAGTTGGCTCTTGTAGGCCAGGAGGTCCTCGTAACACTCCTTGGAAAAGCTCGCTGGCAAGGCCCCTTCCAGGGCGATTCGAGAGAGGAACTCGTAGCGTATGAGGGTGAGATGAAAGTCTTCGTAAATCTCTGGCGTGAAAAAAACGGAGAGCAGGATGTTGCCATTGGACGCATCACGATGCACCGTGATCCTCTCACCCTTGTTCGGATCAACGGAGACGCGTTCTAGGAGAATGCGGCTGACTTTAGCTTGGGAGTTGTTGCCGCTCGTCGCGAGGAACAGTTCACGATCAGCGTTGATCAGCATGCCCGTGAAAACGCGATTGAGACCTCGGATGAGACGGGCCAGAATCATCCTTTTCACGGTGGCGCTTTTGAGGAGCGGTTGGACGACCTCTGCAAGGTACTCCCCGGCGAACTTGAAAACGGTCAGTTCCCAAAGATTGAGTTCCTGCTCCCATTCCTTTGGAATCTTGAAGTAGAGTCCTCGGCGCTGAGCGACGAGGAGGTCGAGGAATGCCTGGCTGTCGCTACCCTCATCTGATCCTTCAATGTATTCTTGTTTCGCGGCATAGAACCGTGGATCCGCACCATAAAACGCATCCTGGGCGACAAGGGTCTCAAAATATTTGGATAGATGGTCATCCTGCTCCCCGAAGATGAGCAAGTTGTCCACGCGATTGGAGGTCTCGTGACCGATCTGGAAGCGTTCCAAGTAGTCAAAAATCGTGATTCCCAAACGTCGATTCTCAGGCAGGTTCCCTCCGAAGATGTTGCTGAAGAGGCTCGCCTTTGAAATCGTGCCGGCGGCAATGACCTTCGGAACATCCGCGGCCGTCATAAGGCCGTCCTTGGAGTCGGTGTGTCCAAGCACGGCATTTGTCAGGAGAATCAGGATCTGGCGGATTGGAACATGAAGGCCATTACGGTCGCAGAGTTCCAGGAGAGATCGCAGTCGCGAGCACACTAACGTGGCCTGAAGGAGCTCGAAGTTGTGGCGGATCGGACAACGCGGGCCGAACAATTCATTCTCGCCAGCGGAGAGACTTCGAAGCTCGTCCCATCCAGGATGGGTGAGGAAAGCATCCAGCGCCCGATCGAACAGATCGGCCGAATCAGCCCGGCTGAGGTTGAAGAACTTGAGCCGAATGCCGAAACGTTCCTGATGATCTTCGACCAACAAATCCTCGAAGAGCTGCCGGGCGCGTTGAACCTCGTCGGTCTGCTCCAATCTCCGCCACGATTCAATCAATTGGCCATCATTAGCAGCGATCAGAAACAGCTCGGTAGCGTCTGGGTTGACGAGGGAATGGCAAAACCTCTGTAGGAGGGCTTCCTTTTCCGGCTCCCATTCACCGCCCTGCTGAGGTGCCCAACCACTGAGGTCCCGGATGAAATGGATCTTGACCTCGCGGTGCAGTTCCTCGTCGTTCGATGCCGGCCAGTCTCTCCGATCCTTTGGATATCTGGACGTCAAGGTCAGATAGGCGCTGTCGGAGTCCCACGCCTTATCGTCTCCGTTGAGCTTGGTCCACACTTTGCGGCAGAGGTGGGTCTTACCATCCCCCGCAGTGCCAGTGAGAATCACTGAGAAGGGATCAACGGTTCGCCGATCGAAGCAACGCAGCAATAAGTCCTCCATCGGGTGTTCAAACTCTATGGGTGTGATTTTGTGACGACGAGCCGATCGTTGGATCGTTTCGTCGTACATATTGTCATTGCGGGGAATCGGCCCGTAATGCCGGAGGAACCGAAGCCAATTCATTCTCTACACTCCCACCGGTGACAGATTTTGAGATCGACTCGAATCATCCAGTTCCTTATCTCGTTACTTCGTCTTCCAGATCGGCAGCTTCACAGAAGTCATGGGTTGATCGATGATTCCGGCCCACTCGGCTTTCAGCTCTTGCGCCGTCGTCTTAAAGATCCCGAGGCTCCCACCCACGCCGTCGAGAAGGAGACGTGTGGCAACCTTCTGGTTCTCGCCGGAAACAGTCATGCGGTGGTTAGTTGAATCCCACAGCAGGCCGTCCCAAGGCGGCTCTGACAGGAGCATCGGCGCAGACGCAACCGCAGATAGCGCCTGCTTCAAAGTCTTGCCCTCCTCCTGCAGAAAACGGATCACGGAAATAATCATGAGCAGTCCGACTGGACGAAAAATCAGGTGCCCACCCGAACTCCGGTTCCGATACTGAAACGCAACTTCGTCCGCAGGGTCACTCGCCAGGAGTTCTCTCAGAACGGGAAAGTTGGCGACTAGGCCATCCCACAACTGCTGTGCGAGTTTATAGAACTCTTTCAGTTGGCGGTCGCTTGGCCGTTGCTTCTTAAAGTCTCTCCAATCCTTGCGCTGCCACCCAAAATACCTATCCAGCGTGTCATAGATCGTTACAATCGTCGTCAGATTGTGCCGATCGCTGGCCGGGATGCTCTTGCCTTTCTTGATCGAGGTAAAGTCTCTAAGCAATCGATAGCTTTCCAGCAATCGCCTGGTAACCAAGGCAACGGCATCGTCCTCGTCAAGGGCAATGATTTCTGTCTTGTTTACGGGCTTCGCGTAGCGGTTTAATGTTGTGAATAGCCGCCGAGTCCGTTGCAGGCCGGGCCGGTCGTTGGAATGCCCGACGAAGACAACACAGACCTCCTCATTTCCGAGCTCCTCATTCTCAGCTACGGCGCGTTTGATACCAACAACGCGATGCTGTCCGTCAACGGCGAACAGCTTCTCGCCACCGCTAAACACCAGGACGCCCAACGCGCCCTTCATGTAAGGCGGCAGGGCGCCGAGGCCCGACTTTGCGGTGTCGTCTATCTTTAATTCAGCCCAGGTCGGAGCACCGCCATAGATCGCGATTACGAGTGCGTTGAAGAGTCGTTGCCCTTGCTGCAACAGATATCTCTTAATCGACTGGGAATGAACAGACTCGTCCACTTCGCGCTGGATGAGATCTTTGAGAACCTTACTCGTATGAAGGTCCTGGGCAAGGGAAACGCGCTCCGCGATGTCCCTAAATCGCAAAAAGCTGATGTAGTAGATCCAATCGCCCATGTGAGCGCGCAATCCAGGGACCTTGAGATCGGTGATGTTGGATTCTGACGAAGCTGTCATGAAAATGCCCCCACGATGCGGCGTATGCTCGCCGGGTACTGCTTGTTCATTACCGGGACCAGGGTTTGGATGAGATGGTCTTCGATGTCTTTGGGTTTGGCCGGCGCGGCGACCCTCGCACAATAAAAATGGACGTAACCGTCATACATACGGAGCATGGTATTGACTGCAGGCCGCCCGCTCGGGTTATTCATCTCTTGCAAATACTCGCCAAAACGCTCCCTGAGCGGGCGATCACTCTTGCCGACGTACATCAGCACGGAGATAGACAAGCCGGGTGTAACGCCGGGCTCGATCACAAAAGCATAAACACCGGGGGAATTTGGTATCGATGTTCGCGAACTCGGTGAAAAGGGACTGCCCTTCCACTTCAACGCGACAGAAGGGTTCCATTGTTGCCAGAGCTTAGGCCACAACAGAATCGTGTGCCTATGGCCACGAGCATCGAGGTTCATGGCTAGGTCGTTGACGGGAAGTTTTTTCTTTCTTGGAGGCGCGGGCATGGCTAGTTGCGATCATCGGCGGACTAAAGTTGACAGATCAGGCACGGTTTTGGACCGTCGTCATCATCCTCCATGTCCGCAAGAATCTCCACCAGCTTTTTGTTGGCACGATTCTTCCTGTTGCGCTCTTCGTTCTCGGCGAAGCGTTGCTTGATGGCAGCAACATTCTCCGGTTTCCGGAGTTCGCTCAACGACATCTCCTGGTTCCACGTAAAGTTTTTGCCAGGCTCTTCACTGACCTTTTCGTACCTCATCGCTTGCTCGAACTGGTCAGGATGCGTTTCGAGCAGTCGAACCCATTCGATCGAGCGCTGAAAGAAGCAAAAGTAGCAGCCTGAGTGTGTGCGCCCCCATTTCAGGTACGGAGGCAGGCCGATACCGCTCTCCTCCAGAATCTTCATCACGCCAGCGTAATCGACGCCATCGTCCTTGAAAGGGAAAACGGCTTTGATATTGGATTTAGTACTGATGTAACCGATCCGGTCTTCGTCGGCTCGAAGGCCGACATAGCTGACCACCGGGTCGTTGCCGACGTATGCTTCAAACGGTTTCAGCTTGAGCATTTTGGTGCACCACCGCATGTTGGGAGACGGAAGATATCCTCCATAGACCTCCAGCCAGTGGTCGAAGCCGGCCTTGGCGTTGAGCCGAACGATCTTCTTCCCTAGAAATGCTTCGACACGGTTCAAGTATTCGTAGGTCTCAGTCAATTCCTTGTCCGTATCGCAGAAGACGTACTCCATGTCTTCCTGGCGATCTCGCATGTAGAGGGCAAGGGCGGTACTATCCTTGCCGCCCGACATGCAGAGTATATGTCGGGTCGCCCTGGCCGTTATGGTTTTAGCGTCCATTCGTTCCTTTCAACGTCGTCCAGACAGCCCGCGAAAGCGCCGCGAGGCCTAGCCGTTTGTCCTTCGTCAACAGAGCACCGAATTCCATTTCGAGCTCTTTGACTTGAGATAGCTCGTGAGTGGAAAAATGAACGACCTGCTCGTGTTCGGCGCCGTCAGAGTAGGTGACGGAGAACCGGACCCCGATCGCATCTTTGTCCGGCTTGCCGTTACCGAAGGCGATGCTCTCGACCCGCTCGAAGCGAGCCGCGAACTGCACCAATTCCGAACTGAACAATTCCTCTTCGGCGTCATGCCATCGCGAGGGCGGCTTGAGCGCGAGGTGGCTGCCGACGGATTCGATCCAGTCGGTCTCAGACAGCAGGCTATCGCAGAGCCGTCCGCAAAAGGCGCGAAGCTTCGGCTCGGAGACGGCGACAATAATCTGTTGAGCGCGGCCTCCTAGAGCGGCTCTCAATTCCTCGGATGTACCTGAGATGCTGAAGGCCTGTTTGAGCTGTTCTCGTATTCGATCCTGTAGTTTGGGGAACGCGAAGCGTAGTTCATCGAGCTTGCTCTTTAGGGTCTGAACGAAGGCCTTGACCGACTTCGAAGGTGTCGAATCGCCGAGGAGCGAATCGAAGCCGCAAGCGTTGGGTAACTCCACAAACAGAAGGGTTGATGGCTCCCGTGCGTTCAAGATCGCGTTCCGCACGCTCATCGTCGCTTCAGGCAACTTCTTCGTATTGAGCACGTAAGCGGGCAACTGCGCGACAAAGAGGCAGAGGGTCTTAACAACGTCGAGCAACTCGGCTTGCCGTCCATCAGAGGACTTGACGTCAAGGACAGTGAGGAGTCGCTCAAACAGTTCAGCTCGAACGCCGTCGATCTTGCAGTACTGGACATCGAAGCGTGCAGGGTCCTTTGTCAGGAGGAGGACAACGCCGCCGTCAAATTCTCGCAGGAAAGATCCGTCTTTATAAAAGGCGACATCGCGCTCGTGCGTGATCGCGAAAACGCTCAAGAGGATGGGCAGGAGGCCGTCCCGGACGCCAAACGGCGGTCGACGAAGCTCATCAAACAACGCCCCAACGTTGATACGGCCAACGTTCTTCGACTGGACAATTTCACGAATGCTGCGAAGCGTCGGCAATACGTTACATCGGTCGCCGTTGCCGTGCGGCTCGACGATCTGCCAATGCCCATCCAATTCACGATGAAGGTTGGCCCTCTTCAGCACCGAGAGATACATCGACATTTCCGGCGGCTTCTTGTGCTCATCCATGCCGAGCCAGGGCTCAGTACCGTGGGAAAACATTCGTTCGATGAGGCGCATGCGAGCGGCGGCGGCCGCCGAACTCAAAGAACGACGATTCACCAGCTCGTTCAAGATGATCGGCGCTGCCGGAAATGTCTTGTCGCAAATTTGCGATAGGTTCTTAAGCAACTGACGCCCGTTCTGAATCTCAAGCTTCTTGCCCTGGTGGAACCACGCTAGGGACGTTTCCTGGTTGAATTGATTCCAGCCGACAAAATCGCGGATGCGCTTTTCCAGCGCGAGGTGAGCTCCTGCCTTCTGACGCGAGAGCTCTTCGCAGGCATAGCGGTCGGCGTTCAGCTCGGGAATATTGGCCGAGATCCAGTCCCATCGTTGCACTTCTTGCACCAAGCCGGCCAGGTTATTCAGAGGCATCGGTACAGCGACCAGGCAATTCTGGCGCTGCTTGATGTCCGGACGCTGGGCAAATTGGAGAGCTTCTTCCTGTTCGGCCAGCGTCTCGCAAAGCGGCACGACGACGACGCCGTCATGATCGGTCGAATCGAGAGATGCCAACGTGGGCAACTCGCTGACCGCTGTATAGCGCACCTCGAAATGGCGAAGGTTCCCGGTCTCAATGTAATGGCGGCGAGCTACGAGCGGTCTAGTGGAAAGATACTCCTTGATCAGACTGGCCACATGCCGGGGCGTGTCAATTGCACGCGACGCGTCCTCGTAGGCCTTTTCCAAATCGACCGAAGTATAGGGCCAGAGGCAGAGGCCTCGCGCATGCCCCCGATTGTAGAGGACGCGCTTATTTTCCTGCAACGCAGCGATCGTGGCGCGAACCGTGTTCTGGTCACCTTTATTTGACCCAGCGATCGCGCAAACGATCGATTCTTGCGTCGGCAAAAGATCCGTGTCGTTAAGAAGGTTCAGTATCCCGACGGTCTTTAGAACTTTAACCTGCTCTTCATTCTCGGTGGCGAAGCTCTCGATCACGGACTCGATGAGATTCCAATGGCTTCGATAACTCTGGCCGGAAAGGCGATGGCCAAAGTTCGTTCTGACGTAGTCGTAGAGATTGTGCAAACGGTAACGGTCAACCTGACCGAGCGTTCCGCAGGAGAAGGCTTGAAGACCGAACGGTTCGTTCGAAAGTAGAAAACTAAAAAGTGATCGCTCATTTTGTCCGAAGCGCCGGAAAGTGCGGACGAGAATCGGAAGGACAGTCGGATGCAAGGGATAGAGTCTAAGGGCCGCGTCCGCAAGGCCTTTCGGCTCGGCAGCACCGTACCAACCCAAACGAACCGTGCTGTTGATCGCCTCCCTGATGTCCTGATCTTCCGGTGGGGGGATCTCGCTTGTGGCGACGTTTAACGCCGACCCGATGAGGTGAGCAATCTGCTCGATCGGCTGGTTGAAAAGAATCTCTTCAAATCGTCCCGCAACCTTTTCCCATTCACGCTGGGCAATTTGATTCAGGTGGCTGGCGTAGGCATTGAATCCCTGATGGAGCAAGCAGACAATATAAAGAGGCTTATCGCCGCTCCGGGACGCCGCCTCCGCCAAGCGGTGCAACAGGAAGACATCTCGCCGTTCCGGGTAAAGGCTCGCGAACTCCAAGAATTTTCCAAGCTCGTCGAGAATGAGGAGCACACCCTTGGCTTTAGAATCCGAGATGATCCGGCTGTTGATTTCCAGGATGAGTTCGAATACTTGATCCTCGGATGGTCCATCCTTCAAATCGGTCAGGCGCTGGACGTCGGTCGCAATTTTTGACCTCGGACCCCGATCATAGATTTGGCTCAGGGCCCCATGCAACGAGCGAAGGATCGAGACACCTAGGGGTTGCCGGCTGCAGGTGACGAGCACTGGCAAGAATTTCTGACGGCCAACGCCGTCGAAATCGACGAGTTGGCGAAGCTCGCGAGGAAGGGCTTTCGCGTGGCCGGCAAAGCAGTGGGCGAGGAGAAGCGCAAAGCTGGATTTCCCCGAACCGTAATCACCGGTCATCCGCCAGGCACGCTGCCCTGAACGGGGCTTCAAGCCGTTCGCCATCCTGCCTAAGCAGGTTCGGGTGAAGTCCGTAACGACGTAACTGGAAAGGGCGGACGGGTCCTGAAAATCACGCTCAAGATGAGCCGACCGCAGGAAACGATTGCGGATGTGAAACAAATCCGAGATTCGTTTGCTAGGCATCTTTCCCCACCTTATAAATAGCCTTGAGCAACGTTGCCTTGTTCGAATCCTTACGCCTGCGAACCTGCTGAAACTGGGCCGACTCAGTGTAGGCGAAGAAGCCGTCAGGTTGGCGCGAGAGCAGATCAAGCCGGGCGCGAACATCGTCCTCCGGCAACTTGAAAACTTGGCCGGGACTCCCATGTCCATGCGCGACTTCACGGAGCGGTAGAGTTGACTCGTGACTCTCGCGCCAGAAATCGTCCAGGCAATACGCGAACAGTTCCGCGCTTATTTCGGGCTTCTCTTCCCTCCGGAACGAATAGATCGCTTCCCGTTTTCCGACTCCCCGCTCGCCCACTTTCAGGAGGAAGTCCAGTTCGACAAGCGGGCAGTCGAGGTTGTCCTCTTGGACCTGTCCCTTTCGACCACGCGTCGGAACATAGGTATGGAGGAACGTGTCGAAGTGTTGCTCGAGCGTAACCATGGATATTCCCTCATCAACTCGAGCGGCCTCCTTATGGAGAACCTTCAGCGCCGTACTGCGGGCCAACTCGGGCTCATGCCAACGATTGAGCAGATAGTCCCAGGCGAGGAGCGGGTTCTCCCTGTCCGTCGAGAGATTCCAATGCAAGAGCCAAAGCGTCGAACTGTCTTCGAGGAAAGGATCAAGGCCGCGGTCGCCGAGAAGGACGCGTCCGAAATCGGTGAGCGAGTAGCCGCTTCCCTTTTTTTCGGGGGCCGCCACGCCGGCGGCTTGAGCCCAAAACCGAATCGAGCGGACCATATTCTTCCCGACGCCAAGGGCGACCATTGCCCGCTCATCGTCAGAAAAAAGCATAGGATCAGCGCTCAGGTCACGGACTGCCTTGGGTAGCCAGGTGTAGCGGCATGGAAAGGATTCGTGGCCGGAGATCCGGTAGTTCTTCTCCGCCGCGATGCCCAGCTCTGCCGTCGCTCCGTTTTGCATCATTATTAGGTTGTCATCGCCTATATTAGCGCCCGTGGGTATCGCTTTGCGAACTTGCGCTAGTGGCCGTGGAAAAACAAAGCTACTCCATCGGGCGCAGGCTCGCAACGTTCTTCGATCACTAAGTGGCCTTGTTTTGTGATAGATAAGCATCAAATCCCAATCTTTCCGACTCACGGCAGGTTCCCTACTGCGCGTTCGGCCGATTCAATTGCTCGAGAAATGGGAGAAGGGACGGAAGCCGAAATTCTTTCACAAATCCGCTTTCACCGAGATAGAAAAGGACTTGGCCTTGCCGAGGAATTGTCGGAACAGCGCAACCGGATTGAAAGCGTGACGCTGAACCTGCTGCCGGTCATCGTTTGACGCTAGGGGCAGGTCCTGCAGCAAAGATTTCAAAGTGTAGAACCATTCCGGCTCGTGGCCGGTGCGAGGACGATTGTGGAAGACGATCACTTCGGCATCGGATCGGTGGAAATGATGGCGACGAATTTCCTTTCGCACGTATTCCGGGATGGAAACACGGCGTTCTTCGCCAGCGACGTGGTGCACGCGCTCGATTTCGGTGGTCCGCCCGTAGCGGTATCCATAGCCGACGATCAGGTGCTCCTCGGGGAGGGACTGAGTGAAATCGAGGCAACCGCAGAGTAAGGGGTTCCAGTTGACCGCAGGGCGGATCATGGCGACCTTCTCCGTCACGCCTCTCTTGATCGCGGCTTTCACACGCGGGACGTCGTCTTCATGCTCCGCGCGAAAGTTTATCAAATTCCGTTCCAAGCAGGCCAGGAAGAGGGCCTCAAGGAAGAGGGCCTCAACCAGTTTGGGATCATTGGGCATCATAGCGTTTGGGCCCTCGATTCACCCCATTGACAGAGGGGAATTGGTTTGGAATCGGTGAGCCGTGGTGAGGTCAGGGCGAAAGCTGACCTCACTGCCGCGCCTCTCCTATCCGATGATTTTGCAAGCTCCGTTACATCCGTCCAAAGCCAGCAGATTGTCCTTCCACTTGCCATCGGCGTGGGTCCTGAGATACGGGGCTTTGTTGCCGTCGCCTCTGACGACGCCCATGTATACTTTGTTTCCAAATCGATCGATCGATTGTATAAAAGGCTTCCTCCTTCGCGTCGATTTTCCTGATTGCCAACTCCCGCGTGATACGCCACTGACCGGCAACGTTGCCAATGTGGGTGATGTGCTCGTGAGCATTGGTGCGATCCGGTTTGTTGATACAGTTAACTTCGAATTCCTTCATTTCATTCCCTCGTTGATTTAGTTGTCCCGTTGCGGCGAGCGTCGTCTACTGCAAGAGCGCCCGCGTTTCTTGACAGACGATCAGCCTCCGCGTTGGCCAGCGCTACGCCGCTGTTGATCGTGAGCTTTCGGTAAGCCTGTATGACACCGCTCGGCCGTAGTTGGTAAGGTCGATCCTAATCCCAGCGCGGGACGGAGGACCGACGATGACTCACAAGACAGTACCTGATGTTCCAGACGGCATGCAGAAGATTTACCGACGCTTCGAGCGCTGGCGGAGTTCGCACCAAGGCCGTTTGCCGATTCCGAAAGCATTGTGGGCATCCGCCGCGGAGGTCGCTCGGGAACACGGAGTCTTCCGCACTGCCACGATCTTGCGTCTGGAGTACGCCAAGCTGAAGCGCATGACGAAGTCGGCTGCGCCCGTCAAGCGAAGGACCGCATCGCCGGCGGAGTTCCTGGAGTTGGTCGCGCCCCAAGTGGCGCCTTCTGGGCCCGGTCTGACAGAGTGTGTTATCGAGTTGGAAGGGCCGCGCGGCAAGATGCGCGTTCAGTGGAAAGGCGGAGCGGCACCGGATCTCGCTGGATTGAGCCGGGGCTTGTGGGAGTCGGCGTGATCCAGATCACGCCGCAGATGCGCATCCTGGTGGCCATCGAACCGGTCGACGGCAGGAAGGGCATCGACTCGCTCGCCAGACTGTGCCAGGACAAACTGCAAGCCGATCCTTTCTCGGGATGTCTGTTTGTATTCCGGAGCCGGCGTGGAACCTCGATCCGTATCCTGGTCTATGACTTATGTTGAGCGTTCAGTAATGTGGAGTCGCTCGCCCATCAGACGCTTTGGTGCCTCTGTGGTGGGATTCGACTGCACATTAATTCAGAGGCT
>Ga0209698_10001138_pt1 | contig 30655 bp, 29 predicted proteins | sample LitLauG_LLR_2012_FD_187203 | JGI IMG/M metagenome (GOLD analysis project Ga0209698, IMG submission 187203) | Freshwater sediment microbial communities from Pennsylvania, USA - Little Laurel Run_MetaG_LLR_2012 (SPAdes) (version 2) | ecosystem: Environmental > Aquatic > Freshwater > Creek >... | reverse complement strand
GACAAAACACTGTCATCAGTCTGTGCGAGAGATGCGCGCACACACGCACGCATGCACACTCCACAAATGCAAACCTGATTCAGCTGCACAATAATGGCCTTCATGCGGTCTCGTGCAAAGGTGACCTGGGCGTTGAAGTTGCCTGCATGCTGGGCGCGATCGCTGATGCACATGGCAAGCGGGAAATCGACGAGCGCCGAGCACATCTCGTCCATGCGCTTGTCATAGTCAAGCGGGTTAACAAGGAGCACAGGGGCAGTGGCAGCCACAGGAGACCGGTGGTCGTCCAAGTAGACCAGGCGATCGAGCATGCCGTTGCCCTCTCTGGCTTCGCGCTCGCGGATCGACTCGCTGTTGAGCACCGGGTTGTCAAGGCGCGGGTCATGGAGAGTCCATCCATCGTTGGCCGCTTGCGACTGAAGGACCGCCATCCTGGCCCCTGCGCGTGAGACCTCCTGTCGCTGGATCTCCTGATACCAGGCATCACGGCGCATTCCCAGCTCATCGTCGTCGCCGTACTCCACCGGGATCTTGTCATCGCCAGCCTTGTACTTGGGAGGGCTGTGCACCAGAAACGTAGGCAGATGGGATCCATGATGGACGGCCCGCGATGCAGACAGAGTGGTGATCTTGGACATCTTCCAGCAGTGTAGCGCGCTGGCAGCAGGGCTGGTGTAGTTGCCCGCCATGTCCGGTGCGTACCAAACGAGAAACCGCATGGACGAGTCAGGGTAGATGTTCGTGTCGTTGAGCCAGTACCATTGATACTTCATGATGCAGGCCTTGCGATCCCAGTACTGCTTGATGTATCCGCTTCCCACGGGCGGGCAGTAGGGGACCCACTCGTCCTTCTCCACCTTGCGCAGCCCCCATGCAGTGATGCCGAACTTCTTCTGCCGCACGTAGAGCTCCCAGCGAAACCCCGTGTAGTACTTGGCAAGCACGGGCTCAAAAGCCTTGGCCGACATAATGCCCGCAAGTGCCGGCCATGTCACCTTGGGAGGATGGCAAAAGGCCCATCCGCGCGTGGCCTCCATTCCCGCGATCAGCATGGGGGTGCAGCCGTACATGTTCTCAATGTCTGACTCCTGCAGTGCCCCAACCACGACGCTGTTGACGTCCTCGGACATGACAAGATCATGTTTTGCGGCCATCTTGCACAGCAGCCAAAAAAATATCAAATATGCATGCGTGTCACTGGCACTGGTATGTCGCGTTTGAGGCTTTCCAAATGGGCTGCGTCGCGCTCGGGCTGTGTCGTGTAGACGACAATGTCCTTGCCCTCGAGGATGTGATCTAACACGTCCCCAATGTACGTGTGATCAAAAAGGCAATCCGCCGGGAGCTCTAATCACGCAGCAGGTCAGTTCTGCTTGCGCGGTTTTTACGTGCATGGTGCATATGAAATGAAAGACGCGGCAATCTTACGTGCAATCTCCCGTGTCCTCCGCAACATGAGCATCCAAATGCAAAGTGCCGTGTAAATGTCGTTGATGGGCAGCACCTTGCAATCCAGCAGCAGCCAGTAGTTGCTGAAGAGGTTGACGAGCATGGGCTCCTTGGTGCTGGTCCACTTTTGGAACGTATCGTCATCGTCGATAAAGGCATTCTCGATGACATAGCCGTTGCGCCACTTGGTCTGCTTGTGTGTGTCCATGTAGCGATCAAAGAGCCGCACAATGTAGCAGTTGGCGAGCCAGTTGCGGTTGGCCTGGCTAAGCAATGTTTCGGGGCTCAGATTGAGCTGCGTGTGATAGTCATCGTAGTATGGCTCGCCGCGGACCTTGCGCAAGATGACGTCCACATTGTTGGCCTCTTCGGGATAGCGATAGTCAAACCACTCGCCATCCCCTTCGTGGCGGAGCGCCTCGTTGGCCGTGTCCTCCAGGCGGTCTTGGAAGTTGTCCTTTTGCTGCAGGGCCATGCGCAGGCACCAGGCTTTCATGCGATCAACGGTCCCTGGTTTCAGATAGGACTCTGGATGGTCTCCGCGCTGCAACTGCATCTTGTGGAATCGATCGAGCAGGTAGAGCGAGCGCTGAATGGGCATCCAGTAGCTGGCGCTCAAGAACCAAAAGTCGCGATTGACGGTGTAACGTCCCTTCTCTGGCACGGGCGCAATCGATGGCTGAGCAGCTGCGGCCTGGCGCACGGCCTCTGCGTACTCCTCACGCACACTGTAGCCTTCCATTTCGGCGCGCCTCGCCTCCTCTGCTTTGTCGCGCTCTTTGCTCAGATCCGCGCGAAAGGCGGGTTCGTCAAGCTGGCGCCCGGGCATGGTCTGGCAATAGAACATGGCCATCTTGAGCTCAAGCACGCTGAACAGATGCCTAATGTCGTCATGGTAGGGTATGATCTTCATGCGCTCGGTCAAGAACTGGAGCAGCGTGCGAGCCTGCGACTGGCGCATCCTCAACACGGGCGTCTCGGAAATGCGTGCACGGGAGTTGAAAGCGGCCAGAGCGTCGTTGTACTTGATGCACTGCTCGCGGTACTCTTCCTGCTGCTTCTGTGTCACCACGCCGCCCGCTGTTTTGGGCAGAGGCTCGACTGGCATCTTGGGGGGACAGTCCAAGGGCACGCCCGGTGTCTCAAGCAGCCACTGCACGAGAAAGGGACTGTCTGAAATGCAGTAGCTGCTCAACTCGCGCAGGCGATGATAGTTGAGCACAAGCTTGAGGCGCCATATCTCAATGGTCATGGCAACGGAGCCAGACATCTTCTCCATGGCCCCATCTGGTCCCGTGGGCGTGCTAATCACGTTGCCTAGGATAACGTAGTGGTTCTCCACCAGGTACGAGGTCCAGTAGTTGACCCACACACCGCAGTGATAGCGCTCAGTCTCGGTCAGCTCCTTCCCCTCCTGGCGTCGATATTGCGCATCAGCGAAATGACCGCGCAGAGGCAAAAAGCAGCACAAAAGCACCCCCTAATGATAACCTGCACCACGGCCACAAGCAAGCGCGTCGTCTCAATGCCCATGCGACGGATGGCGTGAAACAGCTCGCGGTAGTAAAGATCCACATCCGAGAGCTCCACCATGGGCAAGATCATGCCACCTGCATGTTCCTCTGGCGTGGGATCCTCTGCGATTACGTATTCGTCGCCATCGCTGTCCTCGCTGCCTCTTGAACCAGAGTCCTCGTCGCCATCGCCCTCCGGTCGCAAGCGCTTGAGATTGAACAATTGCAAGCGATGCAAGTCGCCCTCGGCCATCTCGTCCTCCCAGTAGTCATCCACGTTGTCGCTCTCCTCTCTCTGCGGCTGTTCTGCGTTATCAGCGAGATCAGGTGCATCGTCATGGGCGCCTTCCGCGTCTGGCATCTCAATGTCATTGTCATCCCCCATGTCAGGGAACTCGTAGGACGCCTGCTCGTGCTCGACTGCGTCGTCGTCGTTGCTGTTCACTTCCATGTGCCTCTCAAGGATGGCGGCCACTTCGGGGTCTTCATCCATGCTTTTCTGTTAGCACCCAGAGGAACACTCTGTCTCTGCTTGGAGCCCGGACAAAATGGCGGTGCGCAGCTAAGAGAGCCATTGTCAAGGTTGCGCGTCGGATGCATTTGGATAACCCCCGAAATCTATTGATTTGGCCCTCCTTGACCAGATGCAGTCGACGCGGCGCCTGTAAATGCAATTCATCGATCCATACAATGCAGAGGGACTTGAAGCAGGAGGAGAAGTTGAACAACTAGCCGCTCAAAATGTCTACATTGGTGGCGGCGGCGGCGGTGGCTTCATGGGAATCTTGCCGCCTGCTGGCATGGACGACGGCGGCGGCGGCGGTGATGACATGGGCCCTCCGCGTCCGCAGCGCAACAGACGGCGTCCCCGGGAAGAGGAAATCGATGAAGAGGAAACCGAGAAGGAGCCAGAGTTTCGTCAAACAGGAGCCACTGATCTGCTGGCTTTCTTTCGCACGCTCGGGGAACCCACGGCTCACCACCGCTGCTTTGGTTGTCGCTACCTGTGCATGGAGAAGGCCGGCAAGATTCCCGATACCCGGTTGCGCGAGGTGTTTCAAGTGATGGCGGCGGGCATCGGAATTACATGCCCCTTGGCGCTGTCCATGGAAGTCAGCATCTTGCAGGTTACATGTTGATGCATCCCGCAAAAGGCACTTTTTAACAGAGCGTCCTAGGAGAAAATCCGCATCGAAGTCAACAAGACACTCAAGCCGCACGAGGAGAAGATTTTGAAATGGTCGCCTTCCACCATCATGACGCACTGGTGCCTGCACACGAATGACCCAGAGATCACACAGTGGCTCATCCTGTGGCGCATCAAGCACGAGATGCACAACATTGAGCGCAACTCGATACAGGCGAGAAAAGATGCCACTTGGCTGAAATTGTCAACAGGCTAACGCAAAAGATACTAGGAGGCAAGCCGCTTCACTGGCGAGACACGGGCGTCCAAGGAGCAGTCAGCCATTTGGATGCAATACTCGCGCCTGTGGTTTGTCACCAGCGCCAAGGACCCGCGCAAGTTGTCGTACTTTAACGAAGGGTCTATGTTCGATCGTACGGCTGCGAGTAACCCCAGTGGATTCGTCGTCCGTGACAGGCCCTTTTACCACTTCTTTGGCCCCGGCAAGGAAGGCAGCGCCGCGGGACAGCAGGGAGGACATAGGAGGCGGAAACCAAAGGCCGGACTGGGGCATTAAACCCCCGCACTTGAATGGTTGGCTTTCCCGCAATGTTCGTTTTTTTATCGAGGAAAGCGTCATTACCACCCCCCCCCCTCTCACTTGTTCACTGGCGGCATGACAATGACGTTGCATCCCGTGGAGATTGGAAAGCATCGGTCCACGGGCACTGAGAGCGGAGGCAGCCCGAGTTCAATCCTGCATAGCGCCGTGAACTGCATGTGCGTGGCAATGGGTGTTCGTGCTTGTTCGCTGCCAGGATCGGGCGAAACAATGGCGAGGTACAAGTTCACGATGCGTGGGTCGCTTGCGGCCATGACCAGATCGGTGAGAGCCGCGTGCACCCGGGTCAGTGTCAGAGGCTCCACTTTGTTCACATCGGCTGCTTGCGTCGCTGACAAATTCCCCGCCATCCCCTGGTTGCGACACAGCAGCAGCAGGAAATGTCGACACACCGCATCCGCTTTGGCAAATGCCGCCCGTTTCACCTCGAGACCCTGCATTGAATATCCTCCTAATTTTCCCCCGACAAATCACGCGTTTTATTGCACGCAGTCCGCCTGCTCGGCTGAGCGGTTTGCAACCCCGGTGATGGTCAGCTGGCTGCCATCCGAAAGCGTCACAACGTCCCCGACATAAACCGGTTTGGGGCGCTTTGCCAACTCTGCTTCAATTTCTGTGTGTGCTTCGCGCAGACCGCGAAACTCTGCCATCATCATGACAAGGCCAATAACCGTGATGCAAATGATCATCGCGACATCCGAGCCAAAGAGCTTCAGCAACACAATTCCTGAGATGAGTCCAGCAAAAACAGGCGCCGCCGCCGTCCTAAAGGCTGGGGACATTTCGCCACAAACCGACGCTTGATCGCTGGACACGAGAAAGAAACAGCAAGTTCATGGCAAAAAGAGAATTAAACCCCGATATTATGTAGCCGCGCGATCAAATAGCACTGTCACGGCAAACAACTCTCAAAAACCTATGAGCAACCCTGCGCTGGGAACACTGCTTGCGGGTGGTAGACCCACCCCTCCGGGACGTTCACCGGGACCCGGTCAGCCCATGCCGGCGTACCAGGTTGTCGTCGTCTTTTTGTCGAAGAACGGACCAGAAAAACTGACCTTGCATTGACCCAAAAACAGGGCCTGCCTGCCGCACGCTGGGATGGTGCATCTCGTGGCATCCCCAATGCACCCACGCCGCCAACCATCACCAGCCACATGGGCGATGAAGCAAACAAGCCCGTGCATCAGCAACACCCAGTGCTGCAATGGCCAGATGGTCAAGAGAAGCTCATGCGACAGGCAAGGATTGCGTCATGGTGTTGCAAAAAGAGACAGAGATTGACCACCCCCTGCAGGGCCAAATCGCCTTCTTTCTGCGCAGGAACCCACGCAGCGACGGTGGCAGCCCATTCGCTGGCTACGTCATGTGCGCCACGATGCAGCATCTCAACTCAATGGCACAGGCAGGATGGGCCAGAGCACGTCGCAAGCTGCAGGCCGGGCATCAGGTGGCGATCTTGTCCTGGCTGTGGTGATGGTGCATTCATCCTGACAAATTGACACTAGTACCTGCCCGACGGTATCAAGATCTCGCTGGAGGAGTTTGACGCCCTGCGCGAGGAAGATATCATGGACTACTTTGGCAAGCGCGAGGTGGAGATCCCTGATGACTGGCCCACGCTCAAAGAGGCCTGCAAGCTGCTGCACATCAAGGAGTTCAAGTACTTGCTGCCGGGCCCCATGCTCATGCACTGGAACTGGTATGGGGGCATCAACAACATTAGCTACGGTGTCTCGCCTCAGGCCAAGGTCAACCAATCCACCGCTCGCGCCCTGGTGGTGACGTTCAACGTGGCCAAGCGAGCCGTGTTCTCCAATGTGTGGGGCGACAAGAGCAAGCTGGTGGAGGGTGCCAAGATTGGCCTTGTCTGTCGCCGTCGTCTGGCTGCGGATGGCACTCCAGGCGCTCCAGAGGTGGTGCCCTGGGCTGAGCTGGATCTCATCACGCCTCCGTTCACCTCGCGCTCCTACAACGACGAGATGAACCGCACCCCGCACGGCTGGTACATTCCCATTGGCACGTGCAGCGAGATTGCCAATGGGGAAATCTCCGAGCGCCACCGCCGCGATGCCATTGGAAACAACAGCAAGCCTGCCGCGGTCGTTCACGATGCATACGGAACGCTCCCGCAGATCACCGTGCAGGTGCGCCTCTGATCGACCACCTGCAAAGAGAGAACATGGGAACCGTCGTGCGTGGAGTGCATCGTTGCCGGGCGGAGAACAGATCAAAGAATGAAATCCCTCGGCAAGCGGTGTACAAAATCAGACAAAGATGTCAACTGCCCTCTTGTTCGTCCTCGTGGTGGTGGCACTGGCTGCTGCTGCTGCTGGGTTCCATGCTCCTGACCCGCTCTGCGTCACGGTGACAGAGACCGGAGGACTTGCATTTGCCGAGTACCCAGTAATCAAGACATCCAGCATGATCGTCAACCCATGCCCCAAGATGTCTCGAGAGGCTCGGCGTCTGCATTGGTGGGCATACTACGGAGCTGCTGCAGATCTCGAGTATGGCGACGGCATGACACTGAGCTGGGGACCCAAGTATGATTGCGCCCTCCTGGATGCTGCGGTGAACGAGCTAGCGCCATACAAGGACGACTACACCATCACCGTCCAGTGTGCATCGCGCATTAACAAGGGCCTCTGGGAGGAGTACATTGGCCTCAAGGGCAACAGAACCACGCGGGCACTGTCATGGAACCATTTTCTCTTTGTCAATGAGACAACATCCGAAGCCATTTTGGTGCCAGAGAAGTTCCTTGGATGCATTGACAAGGACGAGAGTTGTTTTATGCGAGGTGAATGCAGAGAGTGCACCGTGAGCACCTTTACAACTGCGCATTTCCCCGGAGAATCAGACAGCAATAAAAGCGAACTGTAACGTCGAAGGAGAGGGGCAGTCTTGTCATCAATGTCGCGGAGATGGACAGCAACAGAGGCGGCGAACCTTTTTGACCATCGCGCTAACATGGTGTTGTCGTCATTGTCGCGGAGATGGACAGCAACAGAGGCGGCGAACCTTTTTGACCATCAACACAACAAGTGGCGCCAGACGAGCATCACGAAAACCGACCTGTATCCCTGTCTTATGGAGACAGCGGCGGCAGTCGAGGAGTCGCAAGGACGTGTCATCTTGGGCGACCAGGGATCGCTCGACGCGGATGAATGAAGGTTTCGGCGTTTTGTGCTTTATGCCCGTAAGACAGAGTTATTGGGCGATTCGCATGAACGCGACAACCTCCTACGCACACCGCGCACACAGCAACAACAACAAAAAGGATGTCATACTCGGACCGCGCCAATCCCAATCGCATCGCCACCCACAACAAGAATGACTACTTCATGGGCGTGCTGTCGGCCATCACGTCGCAGAGCGAGGTGACGGTCAATGTCAAGTACGAATCCGGCGAGATGCTGGCCCGCCGCAAGAACATGGACCGCGACATTTCGCGTGCCAAGTCCTACCCGGGTGGCGACAACGACGAGAACTTGCACGTGCTTCAGCAGGAGCTCGTGTTTGGCTGGATCAGTCGACAAGGCCGCAACGCCGTCGCCGGTGAGCAGTCGGGTTCCCTCTGTCATGCGACCACGCTCACAAAGCAATGTTACCGCAGGCAACCCCAGCCAGTCAGGTTTCAGCAGCCTCAACGGCATCAAGTGGGGCGCCTACTCCACGGACCAGCAGCTTGAGGAGCGCCTGCGTTTCATTGGCGTGGCCAAGGGCAACTTTCTGGTCAACGACAAGAGCCAGCTTGCGCATGGATTTGCGTGCAGAGCGGCAGGCACGGCCACGACCATGAACACCGGCGAGGACGACATCCACCCGGGTGACATGGTTGGGTGGAGCGTGGTGCCCAGGCCTGTCGGACAGCCTGCCATCATGCCAGGTGGCCAGTTTGGCGACCAGGGTCCAGGCACGCGTCAAGGAACACCCTGGCGCGGTACTCCCCATGGAAAACTGCGTTTCCGCACCGTCGTATCCAAGTTCAACGACATGACACCGCCGCTCAACCAGGCCGTCTCCGCCATGCTCAAGAAGATGGACCAGGGTGGTATCAGCGACCGCCCCTTTGAGCACCTGTTCAACGCTGGCTCGCTGCCCCCTGGCGTGCCCAAGATGTCGCCCAACGAGGAGTTTGCCGCGGCGCTGCTGACAAGCGATGTGGTCACCATTGCACGTGGCGTCAAGTTGTTGCAGGACAATGCACAGGCGCTTGACCTGAGCATCGCGACGGAACTTGACATTGTCGGCGCCATTGGCGTGTTCAATCCCAAGCGCAGCGAGCAGCAAGAGGCGCTGCGCCGTGCAATCATTGGCGGCCTCTACATGGGCATGCCCGGTGGATCCATCACCACGCGCAAGGGGCTGACGGATTTCAAGACAGGACATGCAGGCGGCTTTGTCAGCGGCAGGGTCGACAACAAGCTGAAAAAGGTGGTGGGCGATCTTGAGTCACAGTACACCCAAGTGGCCACGCAGCTGGGGCGCTTCAAGGAGGTGGCAATGGCTCGCGCAGTCCACTCGGTCGCCAGGCGTCAAATCGGCATGGCTCTTTGCTCGTCGACCAAGGGAGAGCGCCTGGACCTGCTTATCGGCATGTTTTTGAGGTCGTTCTGAGGACGGGAGCACGTTGCAAGCGTCTCCTGCCCCTGCCCCTTGCCTCCCCCCTTCAATCGCGAGCGACTACCCCTGTGCACCCACTCTCTCTCCCCAAAAAATTGCCGGGGCTGACTGGCTGACTTTTGCTGGAATGCAAAAAAAAGACAGTCAGTCCCGGAATGAGGGGTTTAATTATTAAAAGCGACGGCCAAAAAGTCAGCCCTTTCTCTTCACGCCATGCACCTGTCCTGGCGGGCGACGCACGGGAACTTCGGCATCGCGCTCCTGCTGTGCCAGTCGCTTCTCCTTTGCAGCCAGCTTCTTTTGCCGTTCCAGGCGCTCCTCTTCCTTTGCCCTTGCGGCCTGCTGAGCTTCCTCGCGCTGGGCTTTTGCACGTGCGCGTTCAGCAACAGCTTCTGCTTCCTCGCGCTCCTGCCTCGTGTGCACACCCAGGTAGCCAGTCACCGTGTCGGGAACGGGCTTGGGCGGGGAAACAATGGGCGAGAGCTTGAACTGGAACTGCGTCTCGTCCAGGATGTATCCATAATAGGGCATGCCCAGGTAAACCTCCAGCGGATCGCAGTATTTCTTGCCGTCTGGGCGATAGCCATTGAGCCAGTAGCTCACGTTGAGCAGCGCCAGCCTTGCGTAACGTTGCAGCACGGCGTCGGGCGGCATGGCCTTCTTCTTGGCATCGCGCAGCCGGGCCTGATACTTCTTCTCTTCGTCCAGCACTTCGTCTTCCGTCAGAGGCGGCTGGTCGCCCAAGTCAATGCCCTGTTTCTTGGCTGCGCGATACTTCTTGACCCAGCGCTCCTTGACCATGTCGTCGACGCTCTTCACCGTGTTGACAAGCGACCTCGTGTACTCACGCAGCTGCTCCGGCGTGGGCTTGTCGACATTGTACATGGAGCGCACAGCCTTTCCGTACTTGGCAGCGTAGCATTGATGGAAAAACGTGACAATGGCCTCCTCGTCAATGTACGGCATGCGGCAGACGTTGGGTCGATTGTAGCCAAACGGCCCGGTGTAAAAGACCATGACCAAGTTGGGGAAGCGGTTCTTGTGGGCGCACCACGTGTTCCAAATGAACCCCTCCCAGCCCATTCCATGGAACAGCGAGTGCTCGTCACCAATGAAATCGTCAAAGAAGTCCGTGCCACCCATCATGTAGAGCAGCACTGCCATGCCCTGAGGATACTGGCACACGCGCAGATCCTCGTCCTCGCCCATGAGCCGGAACAGCTCGTTAATGTCAATGTACACATCACGCCCGTCAATGGGATCGTCCGCGCGCTTGTCAACCTTGCCCCCTTCCTCCGCCTCGGTCTTGCGCTTTTTGGCGGCAACCCGAGCCCTCTCCTGGCCCTTGAGCTTGATCCACACACGGCTGTTGAACCGCCCGTGCTCTACGCGATCAGGGGCCTGCCGTCGTGTCAGTACGCGTGTCAAGGAGGCCAGTCCCCTTGGGCGGTTTACCTCCAAAATCGCGATCATGACGCTGTCAAAGTCATTGCTGTCGATGAGGATAATTTGCCCAGCGGGAAGGCTTTCGTCGCAGCCCGGGTAGCGAATGTGCTTGTGCACGTGGAAAAAGGCGCTCAAATCGGCCTCCTCAATGTCATGGCGGTAGATATCAGGCGGACATTCGTAGCGCCCCGTCGTGGGTGCCACTGCCACAGGCGTGTTCAGCATGTCACGCCCCGACATGGTCATGCTGGCGCCAGGATGCACCACCGACGTTGTGCAGCCATACACATGCTGAAAGGCCTCGCGACCCAGGCGCTTGGCCTCGTCTTTGTACAAAGGCTGCGCAGGGGCACCATCGATGACCACATACTTGCCAGGGGGCGGCGTGTAAATGTCGATTAGCGCGCGCTTGTAGAGGGGGTACACCTCGCGCCTCGTCATACCGGCATTGGCAATGATGGATTCCCACTCCTCTTGCTTGGGCAGAAAGCCGTCAGAAGGCACCGTGAACTTGCGCCCCTCTGGGTCAGGCATCCCAGCAACAGTGTCGCGCTTGTGAGCCGTGAACATGCGCTTGGCCATGTTTCCGCCGCGATCCAGCAACCCGTAGTAGTGCATCACCTTCTTCGCGGGGTCCTCCAGAATGGCCCGCACATGGCGCAGGATGTGCTTATGAATGTAGTCCTTTTGGAGATTGTCGTCGTCATCGCCGTCCGCAGATGTGAGTCACAAACAGGAGAACGAAGCAAGAGGGAACCCCCCCCCCCACCTGCACTGTGGTAATATGGGCTCCCTTGTACTTGACATCAGGCATGTGGTCCTGGATGTGCACATTCACGCCTTGCGGATACTCGTTCTGCCAGCATCCAGGGTAGCGCTTGAGCAAGTGTCGCTTGCGGTCGGTGCCCCCGGTCATCGCCAAGCAATATCAAGGCCACCACCACGTCGGAAAAAAAGAGATTGACACCAGGCGTGAAAATAGGCTGTGACCAACTTGCAAGCACCACATATTTGGCCGCGTCCCGGGAGCTCTGCTGTATCTCTCAATAAGGAACCCCGGCCGCGTGCACGTACTTGGAACATGAACGAGCTAAGGAATCGCGGCGCAGTGCAGCTCAAGCCAGGAGCCCAGCCGGCTACGTATGACCTTCTTGTGCCAGGGTCCCTCGTGCAGAGCGCGCAGAATGCATTGCAGCATCTGGGCGATCCGCTGCCTAACTACGTCAAGCGCGACGGGACGGCTGGAGCACGAGCGTCGTCCTACTTCCATGCCTTCTTTTGGGCTCCCTACGTGGGCGTTGAAAAGGGAGGCGTGCGCTGGCACTGGATGCCCTTTGTGCTGGGCCTCTTCGTCGAGTACTTTCTGTCCTTCATGGTGGCCATCACCGTGCCTGCCATGGCAAGCTACGCCTCGGGCACGCAGGTCAACCTCAACGCCTTCACGGTGGCCATCACCTACGCGTTGGTCATGCTTTTTGGACAGAGCTGGCGCACCGCCCACTACCTGCCCCACTACCTGATGCCCAGCCTGACCTTTGCCGATGTGCTCCACACCCACATTGGGCTGCTTGTCGGCGTCAGCTGGATGGGCATGCAGCTGCTCGGTGATTACCTCCCCTTCCTCCTGACATGCCGCGCTATTGCCTGCTAACCCGCCCACACCAACTCAACAAGGCGCCCTGACATCCGCCCCCGTGCTGGCTGCCCTGGGAAGCACCATTGTGCCCGACTTCACTGCCGGCGCTCCCAACAAGCCCATTAGCTACTGGGGCGCCGTGTGCTTGCAGACGCTGCTGCAGACCTTTGTTGTCTACGCCTGGCAGTTCAACACCACGTTCAAGCACCGTCACATCATCAACTACGATGACAATCGCACCAAGGGCAAGCGCAACCGCCATCGCGCCTTCCACGCCACGTCCATCTTCTTCGCGCTGGCCATCTTCATCAGCGTGGTGGTGAGCTACGGCAACGGACTGTGGAGCGTGGGCAACTGGGTGGTCACCTTTGGATCGTACACCAACACTGGCACCTGGAACACCCCCGACGGCGTGTGGACGCTGGACTGCATCTGGTGGCTCGCCGCTGGTGCCGTCGGCTGGTTGGCCGGTCTGCTCACATGGAACGTTGATGCGCTGACCGAGCAGGAGATCCTTGATATCATCAGCAGCGAGGAGAGCGGCGCCGCGGCCATGAGCTCTGCGGGCGGAGACGATGTGACCATTGTCTGATGAAGACAAGAGCGCACTCCCCGTGCAGACCCCCACATGCTGCTACCATCTTTTTTGAGCAGTGTGCGAGGGTGACAAAAGTAAACAACTCCATACCGCTCCTCCCTTGCTGTTGCATAGAGAGGGGCAAAGCAAACGCGAATGGACGACGAGACAATACCGTCGCCACGCCCCGTCAACCCCTATCGCGCCGCCCAGTGCTCTGCCATCATGACGGCCTTTATTATCCTTGGTGCGCGCATCCTATCGACTGTCGTGCCGCCCGATACGAGCATCGCGTTTGAGGCCTTCTTCTTTGCCCTCGCCGTCATTGTAGGATGCCTGTTTGGACCAGCCGCTGGGGCAGACTGCGACGAGTGGTTGCGCTTCTCACGGCAGCAGCATGACCCTGCGGCAGCCGCCAAGATACAATGAACCTCTTTATTGCGTCTTGGCTCAATGCGGGGTTTAATGCACCGCCGCATGCAGACCAAGGCATCTCCGCGTGCAGAGCGGGTCGTGGCACTGCGTACAGCGCTGCGTTACATTGGGCACTCCGCACACGCTGCACTCGAGGCGCAGATCAAACTGCAGCGGCTCCTCTGGGTCTGCAATAGCGCCGCCGCCGCCCTCCATCTCGTAATGCGCGCCGTAATCACAGTAGATCTCGCTGTTGGATTCAATGTCGCGTGTGACCTGCAGCATCACCTGAGAGCTCCCCGGAGGCGAAGTCAGGACCACGTTGTGATACTGCGGCGAGGCCGTGGTGTTGGCCCAGCGAGCAGGCTCTCCCAGTGCAAAGCGCAGCTCGCCATCAATGAAAGAGCCATCTCCCGCCTGCACCAGGTAGGCACCGTTGCGATTGTGCAGCAGATAGTAGTCATCGGACATGCGGATGCCTCCGTAGGGCGCAAAGGGAGCATCCTCAGCGGCAAGGCGGCGGCGACTGGTAAAAAGGCCATATCCAGCGTTCTTGATTCGACTGGGAGCCACGTAGAGGCCCGATTGTGTGTGCTGCAGCACAGCGTTCACACAGCGCACAATGTCCGCGGGAAAACGCTGCAGATCACTGGCAAAGGACAGTCGCCATGTTGTCAAGTACGCCAGCACCCCGGGTTCAGTCAGCCGCTCCGCACACCACGTGTACAAATCGACGAATGTCATGTAGCCATTGATCAGCTTGGCGGGCGGCACATCCTCCACTGGCACTCGTCGCGCAGGGACGCCCTTGCGATTGCGCTTGGTTTGCGCGGTGCCTGGGACGTCCATGCTCTTGCATCACCGTATGACACGAATCCCCTGCCCCATTGTCATAGACAATGCCGACCCTTTTGTGGGGGTGACTTTTTTGACTGTCTGCATCATCATCTCAAACCCATGCCTCTTGTTTATGCTCTTGATGACCACCAAGGAGGGCCACAAAGTCGCTCCACAATGCCCGACGCTCTGGGCTTGAATAGCGTCCAACCTGGATGACGCCCGGTCCTGGCGCTATCAGCTCCCACGTCTTGCCAGTGCCATCCTTCAAGGTCAGCGGCGCGCTCATGCCTCCCGTGGGCGGTTCCATGGACACAATCAAAACTGCGCGCCATCCGCTGAGACAGTCGGGATCGGCGATCATGTGATACAGCCAGAACACCAGCATGGACATGAGGATGGCCACCACCACGTCCGCTGTGTAGTGCAGCCGCGCCGACAGAATGGCCCAGTACCCACACACCACCAGCGCCCAGAACAGCGTGGCGTAGGCGTGGCGAAACGTGTAGTACGACACAAACAACCCCATGAGCGTCATAATCACTGCATGGCCACTGAACATGAAATCAGCCTCTGCCAGACTCTGCGCATCCAAAATGTGCCATCCCAGGCCCTTGTACTCGGGCAGCGGACCTTGCGGATCAATGCGAGGAAAGCGCGTCAACCCCACCGTGAAGCAGCGCAGGAAAATGAGCGTGCCCCAGATGTAGCAAAAGCGAATGAAGATCTCCAGCCGACTTTGATTGTCAGGCAGCGTCACCAGCAAAAGGCGCGCCAGACCAAACAAGACGACAATCCCCAGCGCCAAGTCGGCACCCCACCGGGGAATGTCATGCGGAATAAATACGAACCCCAGATCCCAAAGCACCCATCCATAGGGGTAGTCCTTTAAATGCCGCACATTAAGGCTTGAATCGCAGTGCCACGCAGAGGGACTGGACAAATCACCTTTGGCACGTGGTCTATCCATACTTGGACGACAGCACTGAAGAGGCCCCCCAGAGCCACGTAGACCACGCCGATGATCGCGCGCGCGAGTCGTCCAAGCATTTTTTCCTGGAAGCAAAATCACGCGGACAATCAGCAAAACCAATCACCCAGACAGTCGCCCCCAACCACACGCACCTCAATCTTTCGAAGATTGCCTTGGATTCGTCATCCCGCAGCAAGATCGACGGGCCGTACCAGGTGTAGAAGAAGGGCAAATTGAATAGAAACGCGAAGTTCTTATGGTTCGTCCAAAGCAGGGGACATGTGATAATTGCCCACAAAATTCCGTAGACAGCGCTAAGGACGACTTTCCAAAAAGCCACCTCAGCCATGACCACGTGCACCACAGCGGGAGTGAGAAAGAGGATTCCCAGGATCAGCCACTGAAAGTACGTGACGTTCAACTTGTACCAGATGCGGAAAAAGACCACGTAGGTGAACAGACAGCCAATGGCCGCCATCTCCAAGTTTGGGAATGCATAGCGCTGGATGTCTGGGCAAAAGAACCCCGGCGTCACCTCGGCCACGTAGGCCCGCAGCACGTAAAGGAAGATGGCGCTAAGCGTCACGCTGGTGCTCACGATCTGGTAGGCTCCGTCCCAGGTCACTGTGTAGGCCACCCAAAGCGCTCCCCAAATGGCCCAGGGCGCAAACCCAACATACTGCACAGCCATTTCGGTGTAGATGTTGTCGAGCACGCATGGCAGTATGATTGGCATTTTTTCGCCCCGTCGCTTCTGGCACTGCTCACAGCTAACCACTCCGTCAATCGCACATATCCGGGCATTGTTTCCTTTTCCGCGCGTTACATTGCAAAATGCGCCACGCTCTGCCTCAAGACGGAAACACCTATCGCGTGACGCCTTATGACGATCGACGCCGTGTGGAGGCGAATCTAAAATGCCTCGCGGATTCCGAGGCACCCGCACACGCCAAGCACGATCCCGTTGGCAACCCCGTTGTGCAGCCCTATTCCAGACAAGGGTGCTGGGACGGCTGGACAGCAAATTGGCAGGACAATACATGACCATCTCATTAGGGACAAAGGCAACACGCGTGGATTGTCATTTGAGTTTCCGCAGAGTAAACCCACATGAGGGCGTGCTAATCATCATGCGTCGGAGGCCTTCTTCTTAATGCAGCACGCCATGTTGAAAACCACGGGGCAGCGCCAAACCGGTCTGCCGCGTCCGCCGCCAATGGGAACCACGTGGCCAACCATGGTGGGGAACTTTTCCACGCCATCAGCAGCCCCCGCGTTGCCCAGCACAACAGGCGGCGATTTGTCCCCGCGCGGCAAGCACACGTACCCGGCATGGCAGCCGTGGCTGTGCAGCCATATTGTGGCGTGGATTGCACTGATCATGTCGTTTGTGGCGCTCGTCTGGCTGGCCGTCTTGTACTACCCCGGGCATCCGCATGGAAACCCGGACTGGGATCGCAAGCGCAGCTCTGACACCGTGGCGGGAGCCATTGCAATTGACGGTGGTCTTGCTGAAGTCGCCGTGGGCACCGCTTCCTGGTCTGAGTATGTTGAAAACTACGTGGCTTTTCAGCTTCACGTCAGCGGCGACATTACGCGCTGGCCCCCTGCCCCATCTGTCATCTCCGAGCTCGACATTACGCAGCTGGCGCGGACAGACCTCTGTTGTCGCGTGGGCCGGGCTGAATACTTTGTTTGTGCCTCGGGAGGCAAAGACCTGGCAAGCAACCTGGGGCTTTCCTACGTGCTACGCAAGGACCCAAACGAGAGCGGTTCTCACCTCCTCATCACTACGGCCAGTGATGATATGAACGGGGCCGAGTGCACTTTTACATGGGAGGCGCCCCGGTTTTTTCACACCCCGTCCACTGCGCAACAAAAACGCGAAACCAAAACGCCCCCGACCGCGCGGAAGCCTCATCAACATGGTCGTCATGCAAAATAACCGTCAAGATGACGAAGGGCGAAATTTCCCGAGTCGAATGAAATTTCAGTTTTCGCCTAAAAATAGCACGAACAAAATTTGATCGGGAGCAAGTTGTTCGAGCGTATCGGTCATTGAGTTTGCAACCCTTTTTCACGATGGACGTCCTTGTTCGTGTCACGGTGGAATTTGGCAACCATCGGAAGTCGAGGGTATGAGGTCGTTTCCGACCAACTTCAAAAATTTTGTCATGCATCGTGGGGGTACGATGGGGTCATGGGACCTCGAAAAAATTTTTTGAGTTTTCACTTGAAACGACTCTCCTTGACCCCCATGCACGTTTGCCGTCACTTTGACGACGATCTGACAATTCTTTAAGGACGAACAAAATTTTTTTTTCGGGCCAGGTCCGCATCGTACCCCCACGATGCGTGACGAAATTTTTGAAGTTGGTCGGAAACGACCTCCTACCCTCGACTTCCGATGGTTGCCAAATTCCACCATGACACGAACAAGGACACCCATCGTGAAAAAGGGTTGCAAACTCAAAGACCGATACGCTCGAACAACTTGCTCCTGAACAAATTTTGATCACGAAAAATAAGTCTGCCGTGAACAAATTACATCGCGGAAAAATAAGTCGGTTTGATTGGACGGACTTATTTTTCCGTGATGAAAGGACTTATTTTTCCGCGATCAAAATTTGATAGGGAGCAGGTTGTTCGAGCGTATCGGTCTTTGAGTTTGCAACCCTTTTTCACGATGGCCGACTTTGTTCGTGTCAGAGCAGAATTGGGGAGGCATCGGAAGTCGTAGGCACAAGGTCGTTTCCGACCATGTTCAAAAATTTCGACATGCATCGTCCCACCCCGATGCGGACCAAGCCCGGAAAAAAATTTTTGTTCGTCCTCAAAGAATTGTCAGATCGTCGTCAAAGTGACAGCAAGTGTACATGGGGACCAAGGAGAGTCGTTTCAAGCAAAAACTCAAAAAATTTTTTGACATCCCGTGACCCCATCGGGGTGGGACGATGCATGTCGAAATTTTTGAACATGGTTGGAAACGATCTCATACCCTCGACTTCCGATGCTTCCCCAAATCTGCTATAACACGAACAAGAACACCCATCGTGAAAAAGGGTTGCAAACTCAAAGACCGATACGCTCGAACAACTTGCTCCCGATCAAATTTTGTTCGCGCTATTTTTAGGCGAAAACTGAAATTTCCCTTGGATCACAGGAGAACACGATACAATGACCTGGCAGCTGGTGCTAGCGCAAAGCGTGTGGCTGTTTTCACTTTTTGGATGGCCGCTGGCAATCGCATGGTGTCTGTGTGCATGCAGTCGCAAATGGCGCGAAACCCTCGCAGAGGCAAGCATTGTCTACGTGGTATTGCTGGGAGCACTATGGTGGCTTGGTCCCAGTCACGCGCTGCAATGGGTGTCATGGGCAAAGGACACCGTACTGGGTTTACTATGGTAACATCATGATGGGGATGCGCACGACAACAAAGGGGACGCCACATTGACACCACCCTGCCATCCCAAGAGAGAAACATCACAGAAACCCTGTAATAAACGTCAGGGGCTGCACAATGGTGACAGCGTCGAAGAGCTCCAAATTGCTGCGAAAGTTGAGAGCCACATTGACGTTGTCCCAGGCAGCGGAGAGCACAACAGGATTGGGCACAAAGCTCTGCAGCAAGAACTTGGACTGTTGGTAGGGTCCGAGTGGGCGCTCCAGGAAGTTGGAGGGCGCAGGGAGCACGCCAAACGGAGCCGTGGCCGTGAAGTTGGTGATTTGGAAGCTGTAGTTGCCTCCCGCACCCGTCAAACGAATCTGCGTGGGGTTGCCTGCTGTGGTTGAGATCCAAAGGTACTCAATGTCGAGGCCGGCCTGACGAAAGTGCCTTGTCTGCCATGTGACGCCGGACGGCAAGGCAGGTCCACTTGTGACCAGCGCGGTGCCTTGGCCCGTCACAGTGTAGGTGATGTTCAAGATATCCAGGCGCTGGTCGATGATTGTCAAGTTTTGCTGGAGCCAGTATTGGATCTCCACCAGCAGCGCGGCCTGGGCAATGTACTCGGCCTCCAGCACAAGCAAGCGCTGCTGATGGTTACTGACATTGCCCTGCAGGATGGTGACCTCGCTCTGCAGCACGGTGATGTTGACAATGGCCTGTGCCATCTCAATCTGCAGCACGGTGACATTGTAGATGACGCCCAGCAAGATGATCTCGTCAATGGTCAGGCGCTCCTCCAGGTGCGTTGTCCTGTTTTCCAGGCTGGTTATGCGCAGGCCCTGACTGATTGTCGTGGCATTGAGCTGCGCAATCTTGATCACATTGATGGCCACTTGCGCCACTGTGGCAATGAGTGTGGCGTTGAGCGCTGCGATCTGATTGGTGTGCACGACGAGTTCGTCTTCCGCTTCCGTCAGCCGCGTGTCCAGATCGCTAATGTCGTTCTGCTGGACCTTTATGGAGAGAGACTGCGTCAGCGACAGGGTAACCCAACAAGTCGCCACTGCTGCCGCCATCACCTGCAGGCGCCACAGCCCGACCGCGGCCAGCACGATGACCGCAACAAATGCCAACACGCCCATCACGGATGAAACGACACGCCATCCCGTGCTGCCATTGCGCTGGTACTCCGCGAGCTCTGCGGCATCCTGCTTGAAATTCCCAATGGGCAGCAGCGGTTCATTGAGCGGGCGCGATCCTGCTGCTGTTTGCGGTCTGGGAACGGCTCCGCGATTGATCATTCGTTAGCGGGTGGTGCTTACGCGGATCGTGTCATGCAAGGGTGTGAAAATAAGCCTCAGGTGAATGCGCGGTAGCATGCAATTGACGTGAGATGAATAACAAACATGCGCGGCTGCCTAAATTTTCTCTAGTTGCCGGCGCTTCTTTTTTACTGCATAACCGGGACCTGCAGCCGAATCAGATGCAACAACTCTCCCGACTTCTTGAGGGCCACGCGAGGATCATCGCGGTAGTTCTCGGTGGTGTCAACAATGACGATCGGAATGGACAAGGCCCTGTGACCGAACCCCTCGCTAAAGGCCAGCGGGGATCCTTGGCCAAACACGCGATCGTGCTCCTCCAGCACCTTTTGATTGTACTCCGGCGTCACCAGCTTCTCCTCGGCGTCTCGGGCGCGCTCTTTGATGCGTCGCTGGCATATTCCAATGATCTCGCTTGTTTGCGCTTGCTGCACGGGCCCCGGGCGACAATACACAACCAGACCAGGGGCCACACCCTTGTAGAGTGCGCGCCATTTGATGTTGAGTTTCAAGTAGCGCTGCAGACTGCTCTTGTGTTTGTTTCGCTGTCAATGTGGAAAAGATTGAACACACACGCACACACGCACGGCGCCAGGGAAACACTACCTCTGAGCAATGGCCGTAGACGTATTGCACGCGCATAAAGCATGTATCACTGACGATGCTTCTCTCGCTGAGCATGACAACGGTCTTGATGCCACAGTGCATGGCATCTTGCGGGGCAGAGGTCGCAGCTACCTTGGCGCACATGGCTTCCCACGCAGCGCGGAAATAATCGGTGCGCAGATCAAAGCATGCGATTTGAAATTCGAACGCCCATCGAACAGGGTCGCGCTGGTAGTCTTGAAACAGTCCAGAGGCCAATAGCTCGTCAATGGGCTCTGCCACGAAGAAGACGCGATTGTCCCCGTACTCTGCTCTCAGGGCGGGCATCAGCACCTTGGTAAGCTCCGTCTTGCCTGCGCCAATGGGACCCTCCAGTGTCACCCACAGCACGTTGGCTTGCTGTCCATCTGGCAGGTCCACCAGGATGGCATTGCTTTCGCAAGCGGACGCTGCTGCCGTGTTGACAGCTTCGAACGCGGATGACGCCGAAGTTGTCAAGGACATGGGTTTGTCTCTTTGCACGATAGGAGGAGCGGACAAGAAGCCTTTAATCTTCTCCATCGTGTGGTTCTGTCCCCCAAGTTGGACGGCGAAACAGGTCAAGCTGACCGCGCGACTGCGCATCCAGGAAGAGTTCCAATCGCATCAACTCGCCTGCTGCGAACGCCGGACTGGTCTCGGCGCAGTGATCCGAACAGAAGCACCACATGGCCGCAGTCACCATGTAGATCATGGGGTAGCTCTTGTTGATCGTGGTTGGGCTGCCGCAGTTCCGGCACTTGACCAGTTTGCTGGGTTGCAGCTGCGGCAGTGGCGGGTGCGAAGATGCATCGTCGACATTGGTGATAGCATGTGATGACTGATCGCTTGACGATTCAATCTCCATGTCGTTGGCCTCCGTCAGACATCGCATCTTGGGGGCATGCTGCGGAGTAATGGTCATGGCATCGAGCTTGCCCTGGATGAACTCGTACGGCGCAATGTCAGGGGTCACAGTGTATCCGGCGCGCATGTCAATGACCTCGCACATGGAAGTACACAGCGGCAAGCCAATGGAGTACAGAGCCCACGCCTTCATGGATGCATACGAGCAAAAGGGGTAGGGCAGGTCGGGCGCCTCTGGGTCGTCCGTTCCCGGTGGACATGTGAGTGGAGTGCCCGTGATCTCTTGGCGACAGGCCTCGTAGTGGCATAGAACACGAGCCTGACCACGCTTGCGTCCTGAGCCATCGCCGTCCACGTAGTCGGTCATGTCCTCTGGATCCACGTCCAGCCTCTGGGAGGTGTCTTCGAACTCCGGCATGGAAACTTGCGACTCCTCGTTGTAAGCTTTGAGATTGCGGTTGAAGCGGGCTACATCTTCCTCGCAGATGAGCGGTTCCATGGGTCCAATCTCACCGGTAATGGGATGCTGCACCAGCTTGTACTTCTCGCTCACCACCAAAAAGGGAGGGGGGCACAGCGTTGCTTCATCCCATTCATCGTCGTCTTCCAGGTCATCGAGGTCCTTGTAGTCATTCGGCAGCGGCCACCCTTGCATCCCTTCAATTGTGCCCTAGCCGGGAGTTTTGCATGCGGAAGAGGCGAAACTTGACGACACGCTCAATGGAGGCTCCCCTGCTTCAGCATGCACCTTCATCACCGCCGCCGCCGTCAGCAGCATGGTGGAAAACATGGTGCCCGCGCTGGGGCTCGCCTTCGCCTCCCAGCTTCGCGCAGACGGTGCAGGCGCTCATCGACAGTCACAACAGCCTCTCGCTTGCCAAAATGCAGGCTGAAGCAGATTGCGCCAAGAAGAAGACCGAAGTGGCCCGTCTCTACGAGGCCAAGAAGACGTCGCAGGCGTGGCAGAGCATGCAGACGGCCAAGCAGCACCAGGCGCGCGCCGAACGGTTCCACGCCATGGTCGAGCAGGTGGAGCGCATCAAAGCCACTCTCATTGCCCAGCAGAACGTCAATGCCATCTTTTCGGCTTTTGTGCAAGCGGATAGCGCCCTGGCTGCCATGCTGAGAGAGACGCCGCTGGAAAAAGTGGAGGACGTCCTTGACACGCTGCAGGAGCGCATGTATCAAGGCGACGAGGTGGGCCAAGCGCTGGCTGGGAACAGTGTGGAGTTTGACGATGACGAGATTGCCGCCTTCCTTGGGCAATCATCGTCATCGGGGTCGATGGAAGCGGCAACAACATCGCTGTCCTCGCCACCGACGGCCGCGAAGGCATCGGGCGACGTCACGAAGCAAACACCGGCGCCGGTCCGGATGCTGGCCATGGAGTGAAATTCCGCGCCCATGGGGGGAGTCGAGTCGCAAAAAAATCGACTCACTGGCAACACTCTGGACGTGACGAGAGGGTCTCACCGCGACACGCACACCCCCTGACTACTCGATGAGCAACGACAAGGTCCCTCAAAACGAGGGGAAAGACGCTGGCGACGAGGGCGACGAGCTTGAGGATGACGACGGCTTCGTGAGCGCCTCCCTGGGCAAGGGACTCAAGGACGCCTTCCCCGACAAGAAGCAGCGTCTCTACGTGCAGCGCCTGCTGGTGAGAAGTTGTTTTTTGTCGGATTTGTTTTGTTTGGGCCGTGCTGGCCTCCGCGGTGGTGTTGGTGGGTGGGCGGTCCGCTCGCTGTATCAGCAATAGCGATGACGACACACGTGGCACGCTGCGCGCTCACTCGCGTCATGCTACGTGGGTTTTTGCGCTCGTGTGCGCGGGCTCTTTTCAGTTTTTTGCTTGTCGCTCGGAGTGGAAACGTTTCTTTGAGGGCGCGCCCCTCACATGTGTCTACCTTCATGTCGAGACGTGCGGCGAGCGGACCAGCGTCATCTTTACGCGTTGTTTGGTCATGAGTGTGACGGCTTCTTTTTTCCCGGCTTTTGTCCCCTTTTTTTCCGGGACTTTTTTCTCCGTGATCACTGACATGCCACAGCGTCGCATCGCCGCAGGAGAGCATGTGACGGAAGACATGATGGGTCTCCCCATTGACCCCAACTCGCATCGCACGTCGACGACGCGCATCCACAGCGCCAAGGGCTCGGCCACGACGATCCTGGGCGTGGGCGGCACTGCCACGCAGCGTTCGGAGATTGGGGGCTGCCACTTGTCACTGCCCAAGGTAGCGATGCTGATGGACAAGGTGGACATGACGCTTGAAGAGAAGCGCGCCGCCCTCGTTCCCAACGAGCAAGACCGCACCATTGCCACTCGTGTCATGACCACGGCCGAGGGACCCGTGCTGATCAGTTACACGGCACTGCAGCAGCAGGTCAAGGTGCTGACGCAATGCATGATGACGATGCTGGAGGAGCGCGGTCGTGATCCCCAGGAGGCCGTGTATCGGGAGCAGCCGCTGGGCGAGGGCGTCAACAAGCAGGCTCTGCGACGCACGGCTGCCCTGCGAGCCATTGAGGTGGCTGAGTCGGGCAGCGATCAGCGCCACGTGGGTGTCATCTACCGCGAGATGCTGCAGCAAATTGATGCCATGCCCGAACCCGACGGCCCCAAGGACAGCGATGCTCCCAAGAAGAAGCGCGGACGCCCGAAGAAGAACGCTTCTGTCACCGAGACAACCGACGATGCCTCCACAGCGAAGACCACCAAGACGGCGACGACCAAGAAGACGAAGAAGGCCGGCGCTAAGGATGCTTCGACCACCGAGGACGCCGCGCCCCAGCCGCTTGGCCCCCCTCCGAAACCATTGGCCAGCGCCCCGCTTGCTCCCGCTCCTCAGAAGGCTCCGCGCGTCTCCGGTGTCCGTCTCAAGGGCCCTGGCATGATGAAGCCGGCGGCTCTTGTCATCGACCTTGTGTCGTCATCGTCAAGCGAGCTGATCGTTGCTACGGCTGCTGCTGCCTCTGACGCCAAGCGAGCGGAAGACGAGGCTGCCCTGGCCATGCAGGAGATGACTCGCACATTTGCATGGTTCGACGACGAGGCGAATCCGGAGGAGGGAGCGCTTGACATTAGCCCTTTCATTGTATCTCCACATGCCCTTTCGCGATCGCCGCCGCGAGGAGAAGGAGGTGATGCCAAGAGGAGGCTGAACTTTGAGTTCGAGGGTCTTGACAAAGACATCGACATCGACGGCGACATGCTGATGACACTGTCACCGCTGCCCGCTGCCAGCAACATGTGCTTCCCCGACACTGGCTCTGTCGTGGACGGTGGCCTCTTTGCCGGTCTGGTGCCCAAGCCGCCCAGCCAGCCCCTTGACTTTCACGCGGCGATCCCTGGCAGCGATTATGATCCTCGTGTCGGTGGCAAGCGTCCCAGGAATCTGCCGCAGACGAGGAAACGACCCTCGGTCGAGAAGCGTCCGCATGTTGCCGCGCCGTCTTTGGGCGGGAAGATCTACAGCGGCGACCTGACCAAGAAGTCGGACGTGGCAGCGTACATCAGGCAGCTAGGAATCACCAACTCGCATGAAAAGGACATGGCCACCCAGATTCTGTGGAACAGCTGGAGGAACCCGCCCTACATGCTGGATGCCAACATTGTCAGTCTCTATGAGAGGCTCAATCGAGCCTTGCCCGCCGAGGACGAGGAACATGAACTGGCGCAGTAAAGCTCGCGAGTTTGGTTCAAATCTGCCATATGATGTTCGCGGTGCCGGTGATTTGTGATTGATCAAGGGGTGTTTCTCTTAAGACATCATCATCACCGCCAGCATGGACGAATACGCCATTCCGCCAGCCGACACGAGCCGGGGCATGAAGGGCAACAAGAAACCGTCATGGTGCTGCGGGCCCAACTGGCAGCTGACGGCGATCTTCTGGGTGGTTCTCATTGGCACTTCGACGCTGGTGGGCCTGGTGATTGGCTTCGTTTCCAAAAGCGACGAATTGAACCAGACCACCCGAGCCACGGTGTCCATGCACGATGAGACTACGCAGATGCGCAAGAACGTGGAGGACATGGTGAACAAGCTGCGGGCGCACTTCCCTGCCAACCAAGGGGAGGTGACGCTTGAGCAAATTACGGATAGCATTCACAAAGTCCACGGCATCACCATGTGGGTGGATAAGGTGCTTGCCGACTTGCCGCCCAACACGCTGGAGAAGCTGGTCAAGAACGCAGACTCCCTTGTGGGCAACGCAACGTCCATTGTGGCGGCCGTGCAGACGCTCTTTGATGGCTCCACAACGGGTAAGTGCGTGCGCTGCTTCTTGCGCGGGGGCACTGACGTTTAATCGTGTCATGTCTAGGAGAAGCAGGCGCTCGTCACAGAGCCATGGTGGGCAATGCAGCCATGTTCTTTGCCAAGGGCGCCGAGCTTCTCAGCACTGTATCACCGGGCGAATTTCATGCCGCATTTGCATCAGGGCACGAGGCCCTTCAGGTTTTTTTTTGCGCTCCACTTGTCGTCCTTTTGATAGGCGCTCATGCACGTGCAATGGAAATAGGCCATGGCAAAGCTGTCGCAGAACATCAGTCAAGAGCGCGTCAACCGCATCGTAGAGAGCGCTTCAGACATTTTGGGTGCCGCGGAGGCCACTCACATTGTTGGCGTCATTTCAGAGCTGGTGAAGGGCGCCAGTGATGTCATTCATCGCTTTGCCCAGCCCGGCGGTATTCGCTTGTCGCTGCCCCTCAGCGGCGAGGCAAAGAAGTGACGCGGTTGCGAAAGCTGCCTTGTCCGAGGACGACAACGACGACAATGCACCTTCCGCGTGTGAAATATTGTCAGAGGGAAAACAGCGAGAGGCGCGTCTGAAGAAGCAAGAGATATGTATCTGTAAAGGAGCGTTTCGTTCACGCAAAAGGTTCTTGGCATTTGAGCCCCTTTAACACACGGCGCCCCTTTGCATATGACACTTCGCTGGGGCGCGCCTTCTGCTAGGAAGTTCGCAGTGGCGCAGAGCGACGAGTTTGACCAACCGTTTCAACCATCATCGCAGCAACAGCCACAACCTCAGATCCAGAAGGCGCCGCCCCAGGTTCCGCCGGCCAAAGTCAAAGCATCGGGGTGGCGCGTTCGCTATGCATTCGTGCTCTTTCTCGTATTCGTCGTGGCCCTTGTGGTCTTGCTATCGTATTTGCTGACGGACCTGGTGCATCACACGCGGCATGCGCGCAGTCCGCTGGGTCTGCGTCAGTCACAACACCTCGTCGTTGGTCCTCTGCTGGCACCACAGGCAGGCGACAATGACATCATCACCATTGAAGTGACCAACAACGATGGCGAGGACATTTTCAACATCACCGTTAGCACCGTGCTCACGTCCACGTCGCCATTGGGACGTCGACGGCAGGACCTGCTTGTCACGCTGTGCCCTCCCGCATTCGCCAACAACATGATTGCCGAGCTGGTGCCACAGCAGACGGTCACTTGCAGGGCCATTTACACGCTGACCGAGACCGATGTCATGAACGGCAACATTCTGTCGTCCACCAGCATGGCAGAGGGCGCCGAAATGAGCGGCACCGTCACGGCGACGAGTGGCTCACAGCTCGACCTTGGCATGCTCGTCATCCCGCAAGTCAGTGTACTGGGTCCCACTGGGGGAACTGGTGCTACGGGTGGCACTGGCGGGACTGGCGCAACAGGGGGCACTGGCGAGAGCGGAGCGCCAGCTGGAGTGGTCGGCACCTGTTCTGACACCCCACCCAATGTCCCAGTGCCATGCACTTCTGCCAACAACATGCAGCTCTTCTTCTGCGCGCTGGACTCCGACCCCTATCAAATGTACGTGATCTACGTCTGCGAAAATCCCGTGTGGACCGTGTGGAAAAACCTCAGCGACACTGGCGGCGGAGGCGGGTCGGGTGCGACTGGGGCCACGGGTGGGACTGGGTCCACTGGTGCTACTGGGGCTACTGGGGCTACTGGTGCGACTGGGTCAAGTGGATCCACTGGGGCTACAGGTGGGACTGGGTCCACTGGGGCTACAGGTGGGACTGGGTCCACTGGGTCCACTGGGGCTACGGGTGGGACTGGGACCACTGGGTCCACTGGGGGTACGGGCGGCACTGGGACCACAGGAGGTACTGGCTCGACCGGGGGCACTGGTGGTACTGGATCGACTGGATCCAGTGGTGCTACTGGAGGAACGGGTGGTACGGGATCAACAGGAGGCACCGGAGGAACAGGAACTACTGGAGGAACGGGTGGTACGGGAGGAACAGGAACTACTGGAGGAACGGGTGGTACGGGATCAACAGGAGGCACCGGAGGAACAGGAACTACTGGAGGCACAGGTGGTACGGGATCAACAGGAGGCACCGGAGGAACGGGTGGTACGGGATCAACAGGAGGCACTGGACCCACAGGCAGCACCGGAGGAACAGGAACCACTGGAGGCACAGGTGCTACTGGAGGGACAGGAGGCACGGGTGGCTCTGGTTCGACAGGCGGTACAGGAGGAACTGGCCCGACTGGGGCGACCGGTGGCACTGGAGGTACTGGCGGCACTGGGTCAACTGGAGGTACTGGTGCTACTGGTAGTACTGGAGGCACGGGTTCCACTGGTGGCACTGGCGGCAGTGGTGGGACAGGAACTACTGGTGGCACTGGCGGGACAGGAACAACTGGAGGCACCGGGGGCACTGGCGGGACAGGAACAACTGGAGGCACCGGGGGCACTGGAAATACCGGCAACACAGGAGCCACAGGCGCAACAGGAGCCACAGGAGGCACTGGAACTACAGGAGCCACTGGTGGAACAGGAGGCACGGGTGGCACTGGAACCACGGGTGCCACTGGTTCTACTGGCGGAACGGGCGCCACCGGGTCTACTGGAGGCACGGGTGCTACTGGAGGAACTGGTGCTACTGGAGGCACAGGTGCTACTGGAAGTACCGGGGGCACTGGAACAACAGGGGCTACTGGTACCACTGGCGCCACTGGAGGAACTGGTACTACTGGAGGAACTGGCACTACCGGAGGCACAGGTGCTACTGGAGGGACAGGCGCTACCGGAGGCACAGGTGCTACTGGAGGAACTGGAGCTACTGGAGGCACAGGTGCTACTGGAGGAACTGGTACTACAGGAGGCACAGGTGCCACTGGAGCCACTGGTACTACAGGAGGGACCGGAGGGACAGGGGCCACTGGAGGTACTGGTGCTACCGGTGGGACAGGCGCCACTGGAGGGACTGGTGCCACTGGAGGCACAGGTACTACTGGAGCGACTGGTACTACCGGAGGGACAGGGGCCACTGGAGGAACAGGCGCCACTGGAGGAACAGGCGCTACCGGAGGAACAGGGGCCACTGGAGGAACAGGCGCCACTGGAGGAACAGGCGCTACCGGAGGGACAGGGGCCACTGGAGGAACAGGCGCCACTGGAGGAACAGGCGCTACCGGAGGAACAGGCGCAACCGGCGGGACAGGCGCCACGGGAGGCACAGGCGCCACTGGAGGCACAGGCGCTACCGGAGGCACTGGAGCCACAGGTGCTACTGGAGGTACAGGCACAACAGGTAGCACAGGTGCCACGGGATCAACTGGCGGAACAGGAGCTACCGGGGCCACTGGTGGAACAGGCAGCACAGGTGGCACTGGAGCAACTGGTGGGACTGGTGCTACTGGCGGTACTGGTGGGACTGGTGGTACTGGCGGCACTGGAGCAACCGGTGGGACAGGCGCAACCGGAGCCACTGGAGCAACCGGTGGGACAGGCGCAACCGGAGCCACTGGAACCACAGGAGGCACTGGTGCTACCGGTGGTACAGGCAGTACAGGCAGCACAGGTGTTACCGGTGCAACAGGAGCCACCGGAGGCACGGGATCAACAGGTGCAACAGGTGGTACTGGAGGCACTGGGACTACCGGAGGCACTGGTGCTACTGGCGGGACGGGGGGCACTGGGACTACCGGGGCAACAGGCGCCACAGGCTCAACTGGTGCCACAGGTGCCACGGGAGGCACAGGCGTTACCGGAGCGACTGGTGCCACAGGTGCCACTGGAGGAACTGGCGGTACTGGAGCTACTGGAGGCACAGGTGCTACTGGAGCAACCGGAGGCACTGGTACTACCGGTGGAACAGGTGCGACGGGAGCCACTGGAAGCACGGGAGCCACAGGCGCTACTGGAGGAACGGGAGGTACCGGAACCACAGGATCGACAGGAAGTACGGGAGGCACTGGTGGCACTGGTGGCACTGGAGGTACCGGAACAACTGGCGGCACAGGCGCGACTGGAGCCACAGGTGCAACGGGTGCTACCGGAGCGACTGGCGGAACGGGTGCTACTGGAACCACGGGTGCTACTGGTGCCACAGGTGGTACCGGAGCTACTGGTGCCACAGGTGGTACCGGAGCTACTGGTGCCACTGGTGCTACTGGAGGAACAGGAGGCACTGGAACCACAGGTGCCACTGGTGCTACTGGAGGAACAGGAGGCACTGGAACCACAGGTGCCACTGGTGCTACGGGAGGCACAGGAGGCACCGGAACCACAGGTGCCACAGGCGCAACCGGAGGAACTGGAGGCACTGGAACCACAGGTGCCACAGGAGCTACGGGAGGCACAGGTGCGACTGGTGGCACCGGAGCGACTGGCGCGACTGGTGGCACAGGGGCTACTGGAGGTACTGGAGCCACTGGAGGTACCGGGGCTACTGGCGGAACAGGCACTACAGGCGCGACGGGGGCCACTGGAAGTACAGGAGCCACGGGGGCTACTGGCGGTACTGGAGCAACAGGAGGCACAGGTGCCACTGGCGGTACTGGAACCACAGGTGCCACAGGTGCCACTGGCGGTACTGGAACCACAGGTGCCACAGGAGCTACTGGCGGAACAGGAGGCACCGGAACCACAGGTGCCACAGGAGCTACTGGAGGCACTGGGGCTACTGGAGGTACCGGGGCCACGGGCGCAACTGGGGCTACTGGTGGTACAGGAGCCACGGGCGGCACTGGGGCTACTGGAGGTACCGGGGCCACTGGTGGCACTGGGGCTACTGGAGGGACCGGAGTCACGGGCGCAACTGGAGGCACAGGAGCTACCGGTGCAACAGGAGGAACAGGTGCAACTGGAGCCACTGGCGGGACTGGCAATACTGGAGGAACCGGTGCTACTGGTGCTACTGGGGGCACGGGCAATACTGGAGGAACAGGTGCTACTGGTGCTACTGGGGGCACGGGCAATACTGGAGGAACAGGTGCTACT
>Ga0209698_10001137_pt1 | contig 30668 bp, 34 predicted proteins | sample LitLauG_LLR_2012_FD_187203 | JGI IMG/M metagenome (GOLD analysis project Ga0209698, IMG submission 187203) | Freshwater sediment microbial communities from Pennsylvania, USA - Little Laurel Run_MetaG_LLR_2012 (SPAdes) (version 2) | ecosystem: Environmental > Aquatic > Freshwater > Creek >... | reverse complement strand
CGCTGATTTCCAACGGCTTCTTGGGACGACCTGTACGCATACCCGAGTATGCAGCGGATTCGTGATTTATGCAACATATTTCTCGCTCAGGACACTAGCCCGGGAACATCGGAAATCAGATTGTGTTGCGCATACTGATTCGCGCCTTTTGCAGTCGGCTGCAGGGCTGCCGAGAGTAAGATCACGACGGCCGACAAGGCGATCCGGCGATGGTTGACGATTTGTCTTTGCATAGAATCTCCAATGTGAAGGACACGCCGCGCCAATCCGATATTCCCGAGCGCCCGAGTCACATCTGTGAAACGTGAAAGCGAAGGGAAACAGGTAACGAAGGGCCGCCCGGAGTTCCTGCGCAGCCATATACCCTGAGGGTCGGGTTTCAAATCCGTGCAAGAGCTAGGGGGCGAGACGCCCTGAGGGATGCCGCGTTCAGGGTGCGGTGGCCGGCAGTTTCGCGATTGCGGCACGCGAGAGATACCATACCACGCACGGCCCTTTCGGCTTCAGCCGTCTAAGCGGCGGGCCGGCAAGAAGGATTTTTGCCCGCATCGATTTCCCGCGGCCTTGACTGGTTCAGTGAACAGCACGTCTTGAAAGGACCGCTCGGCTGCCGTTGCATCGCGTGGCGCCTGCTGCGTATGTCGGAAACTGCGGAGACATTCGGGTGTACGGTCTCCGTCAGCAACCATTCAATGTCAAGGGGTTCTCAGACAGCCGGGCTCCCTGGAGGACATTGCGACTCACCAGAGCGGCCGTGCGTTTACTCTTTCCATCATTACTGCTCCTAATCGCAGATCTTTTCCGAGACATTCCAATGGATCGCAAAATCATATCGCCGGCTGTCACTTTTCAATCCACCGATGTTTTCGCCTTCAACTGGATGGACGCCCTCAGCCGGCGGCGCTCGCCTTGCACCCATGTGTGGAGCTGCTCCATATCGTCATTCGAAAGGCGCGCCTGCGGATGTAACTTAAGATATTTGGGCAGCGGCATTCGGTGATTTCGTAGCTCCACTCCTATCTTGGTAAGGAGTTCAACTCTCCGATCTTCCGTATATGCGTCCCAGTGGGAAAGATTCATGTGGTTCCGGCCGTTGTTTACATCATTCTCAATTATCCACGATAGCGGCGCTACATAGCTGTACCACGGCCAATCCGTCCGCTCCGAGTGACAATTCTGGCAGGACCGTTCGAAAATCCGCGTGACCTTGGGATTTACTTCGGCCCCGGTCAACAGGGGCGCGCCCGATCGCGTGCTCTTGACAGATCCATAAGGATGAACGAACGCCGATGCGAGCGCGAGTAGAGCTATTGCGACCGAACTCACTTTCAGGAAAAGTTTCACTGGAGGCTCCATTTGTTCAGAACTGCCTCGGAGCGCTACCTTGGCGCCAATAGGGTGAGCGGCCAAGCAGGCCCCGACGGCTGTCGGCGGGTACGCGGATGTCGGAGGTTAGACACTAGTGTCCGCGCCGCGCCACACCTGACAATACTGTTCGGTCCCGGTCTTTATTCCCGCCTCTCAAAACGTCAGGAAGATTTTGCGAGCCCGCTGGAATAAGGATTGGCCCGTTGGAGTCTGGAACCTTGTAGAGCGACTCAGATCATCTGCATGAGGAGACCTGTCGCCGGTTCGCTGTATTTGTTCCAGTATTCCGGTGCTCTCAAGAAATCCAAGATCGTTTGGACGGAAGAGACGCTGCACCGCTGGCTCGGCGATACGGACAATCTTCCCCCACAACGGACACCTGAGGCTTGATTTCGGTAAGTAGATCCGGCTCTGGCCGGTACGGGAACAACAAGTACCAATCAATGCGACTGAACTGGAGACGCGGCAATCTGCCTGTCGGAAGCGGCCGCGCGTTAGAGCCGGAGCTGTTGGAGTGTGCCGGACCGGAGTCCGCAGATCGAAACCTGCGTGACATTGCGCGCATCAATCGGTGGTTTGGCGGTCATGATGCGCTGCTTCGAATCCTAAAGGGCTTTGTGAGCCCCGACGAGCGGTTTTCTCTGCTGGATGTAGGGGCTGGCTCAGGAGATATGGGCCGCTGCATCACGCGCCACTTTCGGAACGCAAAGGTGGTTTCGCTCGATCATCGCGAGTTTCACTTGCGTGACGCGGCTTCACCGAGAGTGGTGGCGGATGCGCTTCAACTTCCCTTTTCTAAACAGGCCTTCGATTTCGTTCTCTGCTCTTCGGTGTTGCATCATTTTCCCGATTTTGAGGTCGTCAAAATGATTGCCAGTCTACGACACTTGGCGCAGCGCGCATTACTTTTGTTGGACCTGGAGCGGCATCCGCTAGCCTACCGTTTTCTGCCCATGACGCGTAGGATCTTTGGATGGAGCCCATTAACACTTCACGACGGACCAGTCTCCGTTGCCGCCGCGTTCCGTCTCGAAGAACTCTTATCTCTGGCCGACGCTGCGGGCGCGACGGCTGTCGTCGGCCGCAAGCACAGACCCTGGTTCCGGCTATCTGTGATTGTTCCGGCCGATGCACCAGAAGCTCCGCCGCAGGAGATCGCCCACGTCGAAAGCGGTTCTCATGGAGTAATCTTACGTTCCACCTCGGATTAAGAAGGACAAACTGACCCGGTTGCATTCACGGTTACACTTGACCGTTGAATAGCGGGCGAGGGGCGGGAATAGTTTTTCTGTTTGACCAGTAGTACAGGGTGAAAGGACAAATGGAGTATGAGGAGGCCAGAATGAATCGAAACACGCGGACTCGGCGCCTGGTTGTTATCACTGGCGGTCACAAGATACACAGGCCTTTCCTGGTGGAGACGCCTACGGTATTGACCGCCGTTCGGGTTTTGTCAGGCCCGAAGAAACTGGCCCTACCATCGGATTCGGGCGAACTTCCTCCCGCGGCATGACTTCCGCTCGTTTCGGGGCCCAGTAGAAGAACCACCAACGATTCTGGTTCCTTTGGGCCTCACGATTGTGGTGTGGCATTCGTTTTGGTTGCCACCACGGCAGGGTCTCACTTGTTGAAGACGCCGACGATCAAGAACATCGCTCCTGGTAATTGATATGGATTTCCTTCCCCCTTGGCCCGAGGCTGTGCGTTGGTCTATGTAGCAAATCCCCGCGCAAACAAACGCAAAATATGTCGGAGTGGAGGATTGCAAAGCATGCCACGCCGCTCCGCGGGTCTGGTGAAGGCGTGGTCTGAAGTCTCATCATGGCGGATTGGGAACTGACTTATTCGCAGTTCCCCCAAAACACGCGAGTTGCGCGCGAACGCCAACGGACGGCGTCAGGGAGTTCAGACCTAGCTGTAATCCGGCTTTCAATTCCCAGTGCAGCCCGTGCCGAACGATCACTTCCGGCTGCACGATTAACTCGGTTCGAGAGGATATGGTATTGGTGCTCCCGACAAACTCGAGCACCGGCACGAAGCGGTCAGTTGCCAAAACAACCACAGCGTTTGCATACTCGAGAAAGGCGGTGCGAGGGCCGGTGCCACCGAGGGAGTGGTCGAATCGAAGATTCGAATGAATCGCGATTGGGCTCGCCGGGCGCCACTCTGCAAGCAATCCCGGGGTGACCTCCGTGGCATTTCCCACAAGCCGCGTATTACCGGTAGGCGCCTCGACGATAACCTCCGAGGAGATTGCATAAGCTCGCCCCGCTCCGCCAGCTAACAGGTAGCGTGCTCCCGTTGCGAGATGTCCGCCTCCAATGACGGCGAAATCCGGCGAGGGCAGTCGAACCCGAAGAATTGGAAAGCGCACCAAGGCTTCTAGTCCTTTGAACACTCCCAGTTGAAAAGTTCCTTCCGATATAACCTGAGAGGCGCCACCTGCCCGGCCGATACCAGTCACAAAATCCAGTTTTACGCCGGCGCTCCCGGGCTCGAAAGGGATGGCCGAATTGGTCTGAATGGGCTCGGCGGTCTGAGCACGAATCGGGAGTCCAACCATCGCCAATGCGATCCAGAGACATCCTGGCGCACACATCTTTGCCTGCCCTCTTGATGCATAACTCCCCGCTACGGTGGAATATTCCCTGTAAATTGTTGGGTTCGCCACTGGGCCCCGACCTGCCCTGGCTACGAACCCCTGCCGGGGGGCCCATGTCAACTTGCGTGGCACGCCACATCTTCTGCGTTCCGACCGGAGCCGACTGGGTGAGCCGCCACGGGGATGTGAAGCTCAAACCCGGTGGGATCCGGGACATCGAGTTTCGGGTGCAATGGCCTGCAGCGCCGACACGGCGGCCGCGATCATGGGTGCGCCACGGCGGAGCCCCGTTCGCGCTGTTCCGGTTGCGCGATAAGGGTTTGCTCTCCGGCTCCGAGTATGCCAGTTTCTGCGGACCCTCAAGCATCGCTTACAAATGAAGGACGACCGGCGGGTGCACCGAAAACCCGGGAATAAAGCCGGTGAATCGCGAGTCCAGGCCATTGGAGATGCTCCCTGTGACGCGATGTTTCGCCTTTTGCATGCTGATCGGCTCCTTGGGGCGGTGCACCGCGCAGGTCCAGACTGACGGAAGACGGGGAAATATGCTGCCAGGTCGGGAGATTTTCCACCAGTGCGCCGGCTGCCACGAGGCGCGCAGAGGTGAGAAGGAAGTAGGTCCATCGTTGAAAGGGCTGTTCAGGAGAAGCAAGCTGCGAAACGGCAAGCCCGCAACCGAGAATAGCATCCGTTTGAAAATCGCGAAGGGCGGGGACGGCATGCCGCCTTTTGAGCAGGCTTTGTCGCCGGCCGAAATGGATCAACTGATTGGATATCTGAAAAGCCTCTGAGCCAGGCGGTTAGGAGCCTGTATGATGAGATCTGCGACCACGGCACAGATGCAAACGGAGCGGTTCGAGGCGCCTACGCCGAAGGAGAGCGTCTCAGAGCCGGGAATGCGGGAAGTTGTGACCCAGTCTTCGATTACGCCGCCCACCAAGCTCGAGCTCTTTGAGGAAATCATCCTTCCCCATTTGAATTCCGCCTACAACTTAGCGCGCTGGCTAACCCAGAACGAACACGACGCACAGGATGTTGTCCAGGAATCGTATCTGCGGGCCTTCCGGTTCTTTGATGGTTACCACGGTGGAGAACCAAAGGCGTGGCTGCTGGCGGTAGTCCGTAACACTTGTCACACATGGCGCCGTCGGGAAAAGCGGGGGTTAACAAAGGTCCTCTTCGATGAAGCGGACCACACTCCCGACCTGGATGCTCCGAATGCCGAGGAGAGGCTGGTGGAGGCAACTAAAATGAATACATTGCGCCACTGCATCGAGACGCTGCCAGTCGAGTTCCGGGAGGTTCTGGTTATGCGAGAGTTAGAAGAAATGTCCTATCAGCAAGTCGCCGAGGTTGCCAACTTGCCAATAGGTACGGTGATGTCGAGGCTCTCGCGCGCGCGCAAACGCTTGGAGGAGTGTGCCGGCCGGCGGAAGAGCGAGGCGAACAAATGATCTGCTCCCGAGAATTGATTGAGGGTTATCTGGACGAAGAACTAGGTTCCGATATCCAAGCCGAGGTTCAGGACCACCTTGCGCATTGCCACACCTGTTCGGAAACTTACGAGCGCATCCAACAACAGAAAGCCGACATCCGGGCCATGGCCCCCTCCTATACCGCGCCGGACCTTCTCCAACATTCGGTTCGTAACGCGGTGCGGTTGGAGGCGGAACGAGAAGCTGCGGCGCACAACCGGCACGTCAACTGGCGTTGGCTGGCGATCGCGGCTTCTGTGCTTCTTCTCGTGTCCTTGGCATGGAATGTCACGCGGTTGCTGCCGGGGCCGGCGCGAAACGACCTGCTCGCGCAAAACATTCTATCCAGTCACGTACGCTCCCTGATCGGAACTCACTTGCTCGATGTGCCCTCTTCCGATCAACACACCGTGAAGCCATGGTTCAACGGTAAGCTCGACTTCTCCCCGCAAGTGAAAGATCTGGCCTCGCAAGGCTTTCCGCTGATCGGTGGCCGCATCGAGTACCTCTCCGACAGAGCGGTCGCCGCGCTAGTGTACGGCCGGCGCCAGCACGTGATCAATCTGTTTACATGGCCCGCCGCATCGTCCACCGGCAATACAAGCGAATGGTCCCGGAACGGTTACAACTTAGTTCACTGGACAGACTCGGGTATGACATATTGGGCCGTTTCCGATATCACTTCAGGGGAACTTCAGCAATTCAAAAATCTGTACCTTCGGTAGCCCATTGGGCCAGTGCTAACGAATTTACACACAGAATAATCACGCCCTCGAAGTGTCTCCCCGGAACGGCCGGCCGGTTTTTGGTGACGGTCCACAAACTTCTTAAATCCAGTTTCGCAAGTTCGCAAGTGTAAACATAACCTCTCCCGGAACTCAAACGAACCATTGATCAGGTAGACGTATCCGTGCACCACAGCAGGAATGCGCACCCAATTTCAAAAAGAGGAGTTTCAATTGAATCGCATCGATTATAACATTCGCGAAATTTCACGCGGCGCCATGGCTTCAGCAATTGCAATCACGCTGGGGATGACGGCGCTTGCGCAAGATTCGCCCCGCCATCGCACGCCGCGTAGCGCGTCCCAAGGGGCCATTGAACTGAGATATAGGCCGGCGGATATCTTCGACGCGGCCACAGGAGGAGACCCCAACATGGCGCAAGGCCCTGGACCTGGACCGATCGGCCCAGGACCCGGTTGCAACTTGTTGCCGGCCCCTCCTTCGGTCGGAACAACGGTGAATCTTTCATACTTCGGACCGCCGCCTTCAACGACCAATCAGAGCCTGGTGGGCCCGGTTCAATTGCTCAAGACCGGCCCTGTTGATGCCACCAAAGGCACTATCACGATTCCCCTGTATCTGGGACATCTGAAGAATGGGACTAACGTTTGGTATGTGCTCACAGACGTTGACGATGCCGACGTGGCGGCTGAACTGGGACTCAATTTTTCAGCGAAGATGACCTTCATGGCCAATGCCGCGCGAACCGCGAATCTGGATCAGAACGGGAACTTGATATTTGACAAGGGAACCGTCGATTTTTCGCCAGTCCGCAGTATCACGCCGGGCCCCACGGGCCAGGAGTTTCCGCCAACCGCTGCACAGCCTGGTGCTGTAGGCGACAAGGACTATAGTCCATTTGTTCAGATCGTCAATGCCGGCGGCGTTATCTATAACGCCCCAATCGTCGCCTTCGGTGTGAACGCCAGCGATATCAGCTTCCCGAACGGCAACGTCGATTACTCAAAGGTGCATGATCAGGTGGTGGCGATCGACCCGGTGAACATGACGGTAACCATCAACCTGATTAACGGTTTCAGCTTTGGAAAGCCGGTCTGGTACCTGTCAATGGACACGAGCATTCCTTTAGGAGCCGCAATCGAGCACAATACCTTCGCTCCTTTGATGGCGGTACTCCATTTGGGCGGTGACGACACTTTCTCCAGCCCGATTGAGCGTATCTTCATTTCCACCAACGGGGCTCATGACTGCGCAAATCCACAACGGCAAGGCCTGTCCGCGGACCTGGCGGATGGTTTTCGGCCCAATAACGTCGTGGGCGGAATACCGACGAACGCGTTGGATTACAGTCCTGCATGGGACGCGCAGTTGTTCGAATGGACACAAGACGCAATCAACAAGGGTTTTCGAGGTCAGGTGCGTGAAGAATTCCAGATCCTGACATTCGCCCAGGATGGACTAATTACCGGTCCAGGCGGCGGCAAGTTCGGAAGCTCCGGCTTTTCCATCAATTGCACCATCGTACAGCGGCTCGATTGAGCTGCCGTCGTGCCCGCTGCCGCTTGATTCGAGCAGCGGGCACTCTCATCGGCTAAATTTCAGTGCTTTGCGGAAAGACGTGCTGGCAGCATAACTTTTCAAGCTTATCTCTCCGAATTCAAAAGTGGAGCCGCCAGTCCTTGCGGAGATGCGTCCTCGCAGAAAGGAAATCATGGTCAAATTACGTCTTGTTGCGGCTGCTCTCGCTTTGTCCGTTGCCGCGCTGGTTTGGGGAGCGGCCGGCAGCAGCACCGCTCGTGTTCCCGTGCTGCTGGAGCTTTTCACCTCGGAGGGATGTTCGAGTTGTCCGCCGGCCGATCGCTTACTGGAATTCCTCGACCAGAAGCAACCTGTGGCCGGAGCCGACCTGATTGTGCTTAGCGAGCATGTCGATTATTGGGATCGTCTCGGTTGGAAGGACCCGTTCTCTTCCTCCCAATACACAGGCCGCCAACAGGACTACAGCAACGTGCACAACTTCGACGGCGTTTACACGCCGCAGCTTGTAGTCGACGGACGATACCGCTTCGTCGGTAGTGATGGACGCGAGGCGTCCACCGCCATTCAGAAGGCGATTCGCGATCGCAAGATTCCAATTGCCATCTCGAATGTTGCGCGTAATGGAAATCAGGTCAGAGCGCGTATCGACCTGCCCGCGGACCAGAACTTCAAAGGCGAGAGGGCGATTTTGTATGTAGCGCTCGCCGACAACCGCCAGGAGTCTCACGTTGCCCGCGGAGAAAATGCTGGCCGCTCGCTGGCGCACGTCGCTGTCGCGCGGGTCCTCAAACAGGTAGGAATGATCGATCTCGACAGCGCTTCTGCGAAACAAATCACGATTCCTGTGCAACAGGCGTCAGGAGCAAGCGGATTGCGGATTGTCGCATTCGTTCAGGACTCGAAATCCGGTTACGTGCTCGCGGTAACGCACCAAAAGCTCTAACAGAGAGGATGACTCCTTCATGAAAGCGAGGCCTGCGTTGATCCTTTCGGCCAGTTTTTGGCCAGATGCCTTCGCAGCAAGGGCCGCGGACAGCGTATTTGCCAGTCCGTGAAGAAAAAAGGTAAAAAGTATTGCAGACCTTGGGTGCATCATGATGAGCAGCGTTGGAAGGCACATGAAACCGCGCGCCGTTGTGTTCGATGCTTACGGCACCCTATTCGATGTCCACTCCGTAATTCTGCGCGGCGGGAACAACATTGCCGGGGACCTCGACGCTCTTTCGGCGTTGTGGAGGCAAAGGCAACTGGAATACACTTGGCTGCGATCGCTCATGGATCGGTACGAGGATTTCTGGAGCGTGACCCAAGCCGCGTTGCGCTCGGCGGTCAGGCAACTCCAAATCCAAGCCAACGACGCGCAACTGGACCGCCTGATGCAGGCTTACCTGGTGCCGTCCGCATTTCCCGACGTAAGAACAGCGTTGGAATCATTGAACGGAGTCCCCCTGGCAATCCTCTCGAACGGTTCGCCAATGATGTTGGAATCTGCGGTCCGCCATAACGGCCTCGATTCGTTTTTTACAGAGATTATTTCCGTCGATCGCGTGCGGACGTACAAACCATCTCCTCGAGTTTACGCGCTCGGCGCCGAAATCCTGCGCCTTCCCGCAACCGAAATCCTGTTCGTCTCATCCAATGCGTGGGATGGAGCCGGGGCAAAGGCTTTTGGTTACAAAGTTTGCTGGTGTAAGCGGTCTGAGGCAGAAGTGGAGTTCCTGGATAGCGCTCCGGACGTAACGGTGGCTGAGCTTGATCAGATTGCGGATCGTTTCTAGAAATACTCGACGCGGCTGCGCAAAGAAATCTCGCCACAGCGTCACTCCGCGTACTGTGCCTACGAATAAGGTTTAGATGGCGTCTGTCCTGCAAGAGAACAATGTGGCCCAGCGGTCTTTTGTACACCTGGATCACTGGATGGAGCGCTACCAGCAAGCCGATCCCGAGGCCCCAGTAGCCCTAATCGCCGCGCTCAGCCCCGCTTTGCTGTGTTTCTTCCGGAGCCAGCCGGCGAACCGGGAACAAGCGGATGACCTTCTGCAAGACACTTGGTTGCGGATTCATCGTGTGCGGCACACCTACAGGCCAGGCGAGCCGGTGTTGCCTTGGGTGTACGCGATCGCCAGGCGTGTGGGTGTGGACGGCTATCGCAAAACCCGGCACATCGTCGCTCACGAGACTGCAATGGAAGCGCTGCCAGAATGGCCCGCGCGCGCTGAACCTCCAAACAAGCTTCCGGCATTCGAAGAGCTTGTTGCCGCCCTTCCCGCGGCACAACAGGAAGTGGTCACACTGTTGAAAGTGGGAGGACTCAGTTTGGAAGAGGTAGCGCGTGCCACATCGTCGACCGTGGGGGCCGTGAAACAGAAAGCCCACCGCGCTTATGAGGGCCTGCGCAAGTTGCTCCGTATTCATGCCGAAGATGAATTGGGAGGAGGGGCTCCATGAACTGCAAAGACATAAGTCAAGCGCTCATCGACAGATCCATGGCTTCGTTATTGCCATCAGAAGTTGAAGATCACTTGCCGACCTGTTCTCGCTGCCGGCACCTTGTCAGAGCGCTCAGCTTCCCCGCTCCCGAAGCTCGCCCTTCGCCGGCAATTTCCCGGCGCATCGCAACCGGTATCGCCGCGGATTTGCGCCCCGTGCAGCCGATCGCGCCCAAGAGCTACCTTTTTGCGGCTTTCCTAGGGATCTTTATCGTCAGCGTAGGTTTAGGCGTCTCCCGCGTGGGAGCGTTCGCGATCGCCGTCATGAGCCCTCTTCAAACGAGCGTGATCCTATGCACCTTGGCACTCAGTACTGGACTGTTGGCATACTCTCTGGTGCATCAGATCGTCCCGGGCAGCTGCCACCGGGTTTCACCAAGCCAACTGCCGCTCGGCGTTGCGATCTCGCTGATGATTGTTATCGCGGTCCTGTTCCACTTTCAACACGAGCAGAATTTTTGGGCAAAAAGCTGGGCGTGCATTCGGGCGGGCACGCCAATCGCAGCTTTGGCGGCAGTTCCCCTCTGGTTCATCCTGCACCGCGGTACAGTCCTTTGGCCACGGATGACCGGAGCGGGAACCGGTCTGCTCGCGGGTTTGGTCGGCACCACGGCTTTAGAGATTCATTGCCCGAATCTCGGTGCATGGCACATCCTGGTGGGGCATCTTGGTGTCTCGGTGCTTGGAGCCATGACGGGCCTTCTCATTGGAGTAGCCGCAGAAAACGGCCGGCTGGGCCGGCGCTTAAATGATTCGGTTACGCGTAACTTCGCCGACAAAAATCTCTACCTTCGCTAGCCGCCCATTGGGCCAGTGCTAACGAATTTACACTTCTTCCTCCAGCCATTGTGCGCACCCGGGAATTTCTCCTTCCGGAGTGCGGTCATATCCGTTGAAGGCGCCGCGTCAACAGCGCCATTCAGGAAGGATACTTTCGATGTCAAAACGATCGCTTCTTTTGGCCGGCCTGGCACTGGCATCCAGCGGTTTGGCGCAGATCGAGCCCGGGGCAGGACAGTGGGCAACGTGGATCATTTCCTCGGGAAGCGCACTGCGGCTACCTCCGCCTCCCGACAGTGCCGTAACGGCTTTGGAAGCCCAGTCGATTCGGGACTGCGTAGCGCAGCAGACACCCGCTTCGCTCGCGCAAATACGCTACTGGGATGCCGGCGCACCCTCTTACCGGTGGCTGCAAATGACCGAGACTCTGGCCGTCAGTAAAGGCCTCGCCACACCTCTACAGACTCGCGCTCTGGCCTTGGTAAGCGCCGCCATCTATGACACGATGGTCGCCGCCTGGGATTCCAAATACTTCTACATGAGGCAACCCCCGAACCAGACTGATCCAACTATCCAACCGGTCGTGGCATCCGCCGGCCCTTCCTATCCATCCGAGCATGCCGCCGCCGCGGGCGCTGCCGCAGCCGTGCTCACGTATCTCTTTCCCGATCAGGCCGACACAATCAACGCTGCCGCCAATGAAGCCGCTCAGACGCGCGTCTGTACCGGCGTGGCGTTCCCCAGCGACGTGTTCGCCGGAATGAATCTGGGTGCGGGCGTGGGTCAGGCCGCCATCGCTTTCGCCCAGCAAGACGGCTCTGATCAGATCTTCACCGGCTCCTTTGTTCCCATGCCGGGAGTATGGAGTAGTGCTAGTCCAGTTGCACCGCTGGCCGGCTCGTGGCTCCCTTGGGTACTGACTTCAGGGAGCCAGTTTCGTCCGTCCCAGCCGCCCGCCTTCGGGTCGCCGGATGCAAATGCGCAGTATGCCGCAGTGAAGAACCTGCAGCGTACGAATGCGACGAACCACTCGGCTTGGTTTTGGCAGCCCGGTTTCTTTCAGCCTTGGCTCCAAACCCTGGATCGCGAAATCTTCGAGAATCACCTCGATGTCGACGCTCCCCGCGCCGCCCGTGCTTACGCGCTGGAGACCATGGCGCAGCATGACGCGACTCTGGCTTGTTGGGATTCGAAGTATGCTTTCTTGGAGTTGCGCCCCAGCCAGGCGGACGCCTCCATCAACCCGCTGTTCGCCATTCCGCAACATCCCGGCTACCCTTCCGGACACGCCTGCGCGTCCGGGGCTTCAGCGGCAGTGATGTCCTATCTCTTCCCGGCGGATGCACAGAGCTTTGTCGCGATGTCCGCGGATGCAGGAACGTCCACCTTCGATGCTGGAATTCATACACAACTGGACGTGACCACGGGCTTCGGCCTCGGGGCACAAGTCGGACAAGCGGTTGTTGCACGCGCCCAAGCCGACGGGGCGAATTAAGGAAGCCAGACGAACGGCAGGGTGCGCCGCCACCAGTGTGTCTCAGAGTTAGGTGTTGTTGAAATTCACATAAAGAGGAAAAACTGCATGCGCTTATCCTTACTTGGAACGGGCTTACTATTGTTGGCTTGGGCGTCCTTTGCCCAAAGCGACCGCGGGACGATCACCGGCACTGTTTGGGACCCGGCCGGAGCCGTAGTCGCCAGTGCCGCCATTGAAGCGAGGAACGCCGATACTGGAGCCGCGTATCCAACGATCACTACAACCACAGGCAACTATACAATCGCAGAGTTGCCGCCAGGCTCATATGAAGTGTCGGTAGCGGTACCTGGTTTTAAGAAGTTCGTCCGGTCCGGCATTACGGTTTCCGTGGCGCAAGTCTTGCGGATCGACGTCAATCTCGTAGTAGGCGAAGCGAGCGAATCGGTGACCGTCAAGGCGGATGCGCCGCTGCTGAGGTCAGATAGCGGTGATTTGAGCCACAATGTCACGGTCCAGACGCTGAACGATCTACCAGTGCTCGGGACCGGCGCCGCACAAGCAGGAAGTTCCGGCATTCGCAATCCAAACAACGTGGCGGAACTGATTCCCGGCACATTTTACGCGCCGAATACCAACGTCCGTGTAAACGGAGCTCCTACGAATTCCGAAACCTTCCGGGTGGAGGGCCAGGATGCGACGAATCAACTGATCAACTTTGCTCAAGCAGAGACCCAGCCGAGCGTCGACGCCATCCAGGAAGTCTCGATTCAGACCAGCAACTTTGCGCCTGAATTCGGGACCGTGGGCGGCGGCTTTTTCAATGTCACGATGCGGTCGGGCACCAACCAGTTCCACGGCAGCGGCTATGATTACTTCGTCAATGAAGTGCTGAACGGTGGCACGCCGTTCACCGATGACGGGCATGGAAACCTGATCCGGCCGCCAGCACGCAGAAACGACTTCGGGGGCACTCTGGGTGGTGCCATCCGGATTCCCAAGCTGTACAACGGGCACGACAAGACCTTCTTCTTTTTCAATTGGGAGCAATTCGCCGAGACCCAGCAGATCAATAACATACCGATTTCGGTTCCTACAGCAGCCTATCGGAATGGCGATTTCAGCCAGGCGATCGCCGCCGTAGGCAGTAAAGTGCTTGGCATTGATACGCTCGGCCGGCCGTTGATCGAGAACACGATTTACGACCCTGCTACGGCACGAATGGTGAACGGGTTGACTGTCACTAACCCTTTTCCGAACAATGCGGTTCCGTTGAATCGGATAGATCCCGTAGCACAAAAGGTTCAGGCGCTGATTCCTCTGCCGACCGGGCCTGGGCTGGTCAACAACTACCTGCCTACCTATCCGAGCGTCAGATCGACAACCATTCCAGCCCTCAAGCTGGACCAATTGATCGGCGCCAAGGGAAAACTGTCGTTCTATTGGTCGGAGACTCAAACCGACTCTCAATTCTCACCCATCTTTGGTAATTCCGAGGGCTATCCCGTTCCGATTACGCAAGCCCGAGGCACCTTCATCCACTCCAAAATCTTCCGGCTGAACTATGACCACACGTTAACGCCAACGATGCTGTTACATCTCGGCGCCGGGTATCAACAGAATAACTTCTTTGATGACGCTCCAGTCTTGAATTACAACGCCGCGCAGCAACTCGGGTTGACAGGCGCGACTCTCAGCCGTAACTTCCCCAACTTCACGGGGTTGACTTCGAGTACGGGGGCGGGCGGCGGGCATGATCTAGGCCCTCCCGGACAGACTCATAGTTTTCTGGAGAAGCCCTCGGCAAACGTGAGCGTCACCTGGGTAAAGAACAACCATACATTCAAGGCCGGCGGGGAAATGCGGCTTGAAGGTTATCCGGCGATCCCCTTTTCGAACACCAACGGAAACTATTCCTTCAATGCAAACGAAACGGGACTTCCTTACTTGGTTGGGACGATCCTTCCCGGCGGTACGATAGGATTCCCCTATGCCAGTTTTCTCCTGGGCCGGGTCGATCAGGTCCAGATCGCCGCACCTTCGGAGACCCGCGTGGGGAAGTCTCAGTGGGCAGTGTACCTACAAGACTCCTGGAAAGTGAATCGCAAGCTTACCCTGGATTACGGTTTGAGATGGGATTACGGGACGTATCCCAAAGAGCAATACGGCCGTAGTGCTGACTTTTCAGCAACGACCCCGAATCCATCGGCTGGCGGTCTCCTCGGTGGCGTTATCTTTGAGGGCGCTGGGGAAGGACACTGCAACTGCTCCTTCGCAAAGAACTATCCGTTCGCCATTGGGCCGAGAGTGGGTCTTGCTTACCAAATCACACCCAAGACTGTGCTGCGCGCGGGCTGGGGTATCGTGTACAATCAAACGACATTCTTTCCAGCGTCCAGCACCGCGACCGCCACGTTGGCGTCGCAGGGCTTGGGCACGCCTGCGACGACGTTACAAAGCGGCATACCATTTACACCGTCATGGCCCACGTTCAGTCCGGGAGTTTATCCCCTTTCCGGTAATATCAATTCGGTGCCCACGTTGGTTGATCCCAACGCGGGCCGTCCGGCGCGGCAGGACCAGTGGAGCATTGGCCTCCAGCGCGAGATCTCGGAGAATCTGGTCGTAGAAGCCTCCGATGTGGGCAACCGGGGGGTCTGGTGGTCGGCGCCCGGGCTGGTCGACTTCAACGCTTTGAGCCCACAGATCCTGGCTGCGCACGGCCTCGACATTAACAATCCGGCCGACCAGGGTTTGCTACTTGCTTCTGTGAATTCGGGGCTCGCGGCCTCCCGCGGCTTTAACATGCCGCCATACGCGGGTTTCCCAGTGAACGCCTCCGTCGCACAGTCCTTGCGGCCGTTCCCGCAGTTCAATAACCTGCTCAGCCCCACAGCGGCGCCGCTGGGCAAGACCTGGTATGACTCCCTGCAGGCCAAAGTGACCAAACGGTATTCCTATGGGCTTTCTTTAACCGGCGCTTTTACCTGGGCGAAGTCCCTCCAGGAAGGCACCGAAACCGCTGGCGCACCGCCGGCCAATGTTGTAAATGATGTGGCTAACCGATCGATCAGCAAATACATTTCCGAATTTGACCAGCCCTTTGTCTTTGTTGTGTCGACCGAGTATGCCTTACCCCCGTTCAAAACTAACAAGACTCTCTCGTGGGCGATTCGCGATTGGAAAATCGGCGCCTTGCTACAGTACAGCAGCGGTCTGCCGATCGAAGCTCCTATCGCTAACACCAGCCTTGCGGGCCAGTTGTTCCAGACGACCTTTGCGAATCGCGTTCCAGGCGCGCCTCTGTACACCGTGAGCAACCTCAACTGCCGATGTTACGACCCGAGCACGACGTTTGTGCTAAACCCAGCCGCATGGACCAACCCCGCTCAAGGGCAGTTCGGCGCCGGCGCCGCCTATTACGGCGATTACCGCTATCAGCGGCACCCCCAAGAAAACATGAATCTCGGCCGAACATTCAAGGTAAAGGAAAGATACAGCATGAGCATTCGGGCCGAGTTCACAAACATTTTCAATCGCACCTTCTTGAACAATCCGAGCGCCAACAACTTTCAGGCGGTGCAGACCAGGAACCCGGTGACCGGCCTGAATAGCGGCGGCTTCGGGTGGATCAACACAGCCACAACGTCCACGCAATTCGGTCAGCCGCGCAGCGGAACCATCGTCGCCCGGTTCACCTTCTAATTCGGCCCCGTCAAACTCGAAGTTTTGGGCTTCGGCCCTGACGACTGTCGAAGGGCCGGCCCAACCGAGGCTTTTCTCCGCGCCGGATGAAAGGTCGCTGGACCGAACAGAGGAGTTTAGCAATTCAACTAACAAGGAGATCAAATGAAGAATTCGAGAAGTGATCTTAAGAGGCCTGCAAGTCGCCGATCGTTCTTAAAGGCCGGAAGTTTGGGAGTGGGCGCCGCAGTTGGAACCGATCTGTTATCCGAGCGCTTGGCCGGTGCCCAGGAAGATGGCGCTCCGCTCAATCGCGGCGATATCGCAATTCTAACGTTCCTGAGCGCCTTAGAACAGGTCGAGGCAGATTTGTGGATACAGTATGCGGAACTGGGCGGAGCCGTCACTCAGGGCCCTACTTCTTCTCCGATCGATTTGCCCTTCAAGACCGGCCTTGCTCCTAATTACATAACGGCGTTGCAGGTGCTCGATGGTGACATGCCTCAGTACATCGCCGATAACACCGATGACGAAATCAGTCACCACAGGTTTCTCAACAATTACCTTGTGTCGAAGGGCGCGCAGCCCATTGACCTGAGCCATTTCGCGGTATTGCCCCCGAGTCAGGTGACCGGCGTCCCGCAAAACGGGAGGCTTACCAATCTGAAGCAGTTGACCGTCGACACTACATGGTGGACACGGTACCGAAGTGCGACAGCGAATCCCGATTTCGGTGGATCGTTCGAAAATGCCGTCCCCGATCTCGCTAAAGGCCAGCATCCGGCCATCCCCCTGAGCGATACCGATCTCGTGCTGAACTCTGACGGGAGCATTCCGAATCATCTTCAAGCTATTGCGAACACCGCCGGCTTTCATTTTGCATTCATCGAGCAGGGAGGAAGCAGCCTCTACCCCGCATTGGCGCAGAAGGCAAGTAATCTAGAGGTTTTGGGCGTGCTGCTAAGTATCGGCGGGTCGGAGATCATGCACTTTCAAACCTGGCACGATAAGGCCGGCAATGCGGCCAACATCACGGACGGAACTCTGACATTTCCGAACCTCAACAACGCGGTAGATCCTAACACGGGTGCCACGGGTCCCCAGGTGGCCGATGAGTTCCAGACGAACTTGATCATGCCCGAACCAACGTTGTTTCTCGATCCAAAGCTCGGGCCGGTCGCAATCATTCGCCCTACTTCCACCCAACAGGGTGGAGCCGTAGCTTCCGTCACTAGTTTTGCGAACGATGGACTCTTTCTCGACCCCGCCACCGGCAAAAACACTGGCATCGTGGACGTACTCCTGGAACTAGCTGAAGCCGCCGACGGGGCGCAGCGTAAGGGTAATTAGCAAGTGCGAGAGGAATTCCAGATCCTGACATTTGTACACGACGGCCTGATTACCGGCTTTGCCGGCAGTACTGTTTGAGCGCGGAATAAAAGCTGGTAATCGGAGTCTTCATGGATAGAAGCACCTAGTTACAACAAAACCGGAGGCAAACTGTGATGAGAACGTCGAAGCTTGTAGGGTGTTTGGGCGCATTGACGCTGGCCGTAGCGGGTGCTGCGCCGCGCGGCAGTCACTTGGTCACTTTATACGAACCGTCTGTAATCAACGGCATGGAGTTGAAGCCGGGCGAATACCGACTGGAAGTCAACGGCAACAAAGCCACCCTCAAAGGCGCCAAGCAAAGTGTGGAAGCATCCGTCAAGGTGGAAGAGGAGTCGGTCAAGACCTCCCGCACAACAGTACGGTACAACACCGTGGACGGAAAATACAAAGTCGAGGAGATTCGTCTGGGCGGTACCAAAGCCAAGCTGGTGTTCGGCGAAAGCGGGGGCGCCGGCACCTCGAGCGGGCTAGCGTCTGGCAGATGAGCCCTGTTGCCCACTGATGCACGGTTGTTCACGTCCCTGGCAAGCGATGTTGGCGCTCTCACCTTTGATGACACATGATGACACAACGTGGGCCTCGATTTGAGCCATGGCCTGACGGTTCGGGTTAATTTGCGCCGCAGATTGAAGTCTTGGCTACCGAGGTCGCACAAATGCTGGCGCCGGCCGGTAGAGAAAGGTTTACAAGCAAATTGATGGACAAGAAGACGGACGAAAAGGCAGCGGCTCCTCTTGTGTCCCCAGGAGAGCACTGGTCCGGTGCCTTTGGGGAGCACATCAGTTGGCCGACCGGCCGGGTGCACCCGCAGGATTCCCACCGCTGGGGAGTAATCCTGGCCTGCGGGGACGGCAAGCGCCTCCTTCCCTTTAACCCGGAGAATCACGGGTGACGACCGGCCCAAGCAGTTCTGCGCGCTGAGCGGCGGCGAGACGCTGTTGACGCAGACGCGGCGTCGGGTGGGCCAGACAGTACCGGGGCCTCAGACACTACTGGTCATGACGCGGACGCACGAGCGCTATTTTGCCGAGCAAGTTAAGGGAGTCCCTTCGTCTTGCCTGCTCATCCAACCGCAAAATCACGGGACGGCGCCCGCGATCGCTTATAGCTTAACCCGCCTTCAGCAAATCGATCCGCATGGGCGTCGCCTTCTTTCCATCCGATCATCATTTCGCAAATGATGAGGCGTTCATCACCCATATCGATTTTGCGTTTTCTCAGGCGAAGTCGCATCCAGAGCGTGTGATCCTCCTTGGCATTGAGCCAGAAGCTCCGGAGGGAGCTTATGGATGGATCGAGCCGGGATCCTCTCTCCCAGGCGGGTCAGGCAACTTTATCTCTGAGGTCAGCCGGTTCTGGGAAAAACCGTCCCGACGGCTTGCCGCGCACTTAATGCGCCGTGGCTGCCTTTGGAACAGCATCGTGATGTTGGGCGCCGTTGAGGCTTTCATAAAGATGATCCGTCACACTCTTCCGAATCTCCTCACAGGTGTTGAATCCATGTGGGCGACGAACCCTCCTGGTAGGGAAGACGAGGCCTTGCGCCGTCTCTATCTTAAAGTACCGCCGACGAACTTCTCCTATGACGTGTTGTCAGTAGGCCCCTCCGATCTCGCGGTAATCCGTGCCAGGGGTCTGGGCTGGAGCGACCTCGGCGAACCCCAACGGGTTTCCTCGGTACTTCGGCTCAAGAATCGTATCCACTGCACAGAGTTAAATACGTAGACTGCGGGTCCGCAGCTTACCCGCCAAATCCCTACCGCGTTTGCCTCCTTGATTATCGATCACCACGGTTTACAACTGTTAGCAGCTACTAAATCGCCCTCGTCGTGCAAGTTTCGCTCGCGACCGGGAATAGTGCGGGCCGACGCGGGGTCTACAGCGATGAGAGGCACATGCGCTTGACGCGATGCGGCGAACTGCTGCTGCCCCAGGCGCAGGCGATCTTGCGGCAGTTCATTGAAAGTCTGCTCGCCGGCGTGAAGGGCCGCCTGACGATCGGGTCTATTCCGACGGTCATGCCCTACCTCGTTGCAAAAGGCGCTTCCTCGTTCCTGATTGAATATCCCGACGTCGATCTTCAACTCATCGAAAATACGACTCCGCGCGTGATCGACGGCCTACAAGCTGGTGATCTGGGTCTAGCTATCCTGAGCCGTCCAGTAACAAGCCCGGACATGGTATGTAGCGAGTTGTTTCGGGAGCTGATTCTGTTGGCCGTGCCGCCCCAGCATCGGCTGGCGTCTATGGAAAGAGTGGATTTGAAGGAACTACGGCAGGAACGTCTGCTGCTTCTGCAGGAGGGGCCTGTTTCAGAGATAACGCGCTGGCGGCATGCCGTAAAGCCCGGATTACGCCGAATGCCATTTTTGAAAGCGACCAATTCGCGAGCATCTTCGCCCTGGTGGCGGCGGGCACCGGGGTCAGCCTGATTCCCATGGCGGCCGCGAGCGCGGAAGGCTGCCGCGTCGTGCCGCTTCACCCGGAAAGTTTCCAACGCATCGGCTACGCGCACATTCGCCGCCACTTTAGACCGGCCGCTCAAAAGGCGTTCATCGACTGGCTCAGAGGCTTGCTCCCCCCGCCGCGATGACGTGGCCGCACCCAATCAATGCTGCGGCCTATTCCTCCGGGCTGCAAGCGCGGAGAGAATGTGCGCTTCTCGGCTCTGAGTCAAAGTGACTTCAAAAAGGTTACCAACTGCTGCCTATCGGTATCGGTCAGGTTTCGAAACTGGCGCTCGATATTCCTCGCTTCACCACGATGACGGCGGATCGCGTCCTCCAGCGTCAGAGATGTCAGATCATGCATGAAGCGGGCCTTCATTCGCAGGCCCCAAAGTGGCGCAGTTCGTAGCTTCTCGGCGGTGTTTTGCGGGCCTGCCTGAACGATCCCATCGCCGGTGCCGATGTCATGCAGAAGAAAATCACTGAAGGGATGGATCACCTTGTTTCCCAGCACGTCGGGGACCGTTAACGTGCCGCCGTTTAGCACGGTCCCCTGGGGAGCCGTAGTGATCGCCTCCACATGACAGATGCCGCACCCGATCTTCTCAAAAATCTGCTGTCCTGCTTGCGCGTCGGGGGTTGCCGCGACTGTTATATCCCGCGGAGGCACTTTGGTGGCTCGCATAAATTGAGCAAAGTGATCGATATTCGCCATGCCCAGCTCATCAGGAGTGTCTTCGGGATCTGCCTTAACCTTGCAAATACTGGTCATATCCGTCGGCTTCAGCCGGCTTGTAATGCCCATTTCGTTCAGGTATGCGTCGGCAGTGAACGAGAGCAGGCTGCCATGCTGGTCTTTCCAGCCGAACCTGCCGATGCGGGTTTGTCCCGGAGCCTCGAGGATCGGAACCTGAATAGCCTCACCTTTGATCGTGCCTTCACTGAGGTTCGGCTGATTGTTCGCGATATTCACGAGGGTGCTGTCATCAATCACTTCGACGAAGCCGTCGCCCAAGGTATTGAGAACGGCGCGGAGAGTGCGAATATTTTCTGAATCGGGAACATGCTCCTGCACGTCCGGACAAATGGCACGATCATTGATGAGGGAACGTCCCGAGATCGTACCGCCAGTGATGGAAACAACCGGGTTGACGAAATTCCCGTTATCATCTTTGTGACCGACGCGAACTTCGGTGATCTGGCTGGCGCCGCCGCTGACTGGATTCTGATGGCACTCCGAGCAGGACGTGGCGTTGAACACCGGACCCAGGCCGAGATCGGGATCCTCCCTTTTCTCAAAGACCTGTTGATCACGGGCGAACGTATCCCCGGCTGGTTCGGGCAAACCGTTGCTGAAGCTCTGGGAGCCCGCGTTTTGGGTCTGGAGCGTTGGCGTATCAAAGCCCGCAGGGGCTTCGGTCGCGGCTTGTTGGGCAAGCAGACCGACGGTTATCAGACCGCCGCATGTCACTAGTGAAAAGCAAAGCGTCGTTCTAGGTGTCATTAAAGATCTCCACAAGCGTGAAAGAAGCTGCCTGGTAGACCTCAGGAATTGCCGAATTATTCCCTACGGTCCGAATCTATTCCTGGTCTTCAGCGATCGATGTAATGCGTCGCACTTTTTGGAGTCCTCGCGCTGGAGAGTCAGAGGTCATGGAATTTTTCGGCGCCTGTAAGAGTCTGAACCATTGGATCGTCGGTGCCGATCACCTGGCACACACGAACCCGCTGGATCAAGATACGGGCACTTGTAAATTCTTCCCTGGCGGGCATAGCAGCATGCTGTGCCCGCATTTTTTTGCAGGCGACTCCCGTGACGACCGCCATTCGCACATCGACCGCCATCGAGACTTCCGACTTCTAAAAAAGGCCCCTCACCAGGGAATAAAAGCAGTAGGAATGGCGTCCGGTATTCCGAAAGGCAGGTCAAAGACACTTATGAAAGGTGTGAACTTGTTAAAACGAATCACTCACAATCACAGTAACGATGGCATCGACCGTCGCGGCTTTCTGGAATGCATGGCTTGGGCCGGTACCGGCGTCATTTGGACCGTCAGCAGCGGTGTTCTGAGCTCTCAAGCGTTTGGTCAGAACAAGAAAAGCATGAAGGGAGAGCTCCACTTCGTGCAGATCAGCGACAGTCATATGGGGTTCAACAAGCCGGCCAATCCGGACGTCGCAGCTACGCTTCAGGCAGCTGTGGCCAAGATCAATGCCTTGCCCGGCGAGCCGGATTTCCTGATTCACACCGGCGATCTGAGCCATGACTCCAAAGCGGAACAATTCGACAGCATGGATCAGGTACTGCAGGGTGCAAAACCGAAGCAGATCTACTATGTGCCGGGCGAGCATGACACCTCGATTGACGACGGCAAGCTGTATCTGGAACGATACGGTAGAGTCCTGGGCGCAAAAGGAAGCGGCTGGTACAGTTTCAATCACAAGGATGTTCACTTCGTCGGCTTGAATAACTCGGCTGTACTGGAAGGTATGGGCAACCTCGGAGAGGAACAGTTGAAATGGCTCGAAGCTGATCTCAAAGGACAGCCTGCCAGCCGGCCCGTTGTAGTTTTCGCGCACATCCCACTGTGGTCTGTGTACCCGGAGTGGGGATGGGGAACCCACGACAGCGCGCAGGCGCTGAGCTCTCTCAAGAGGTTTGGGTCGGTGACGGTCCTGAACGGCCACATTCACCAGGTCATGCAGAAAGTAGAAGGCAATGTCACCTTCCACACCGCGACGTCAACGGCGTTTCCGCAACCCGCTCCGGGGATGGCCAAGAGCCCCGGCCCGTTGAAAGTGCCCGACGAAAAGCTGAAGAGTGTCCTTGGGATTACTGACGTGAAATCGGTGATGAAACAACACACCCTCGCGATAGTAGACACCACTCTGGCGGAAGCGTAGCCATGATTCCGAGATGGCCCCGACTCATTAGCGCTACCCTCGCCGGATTTGCATTGCTACTGGTCGCATCGACGCTGTCTCTTCTGGGGCAAGCGCCGTCACAAGCAAACGGCAAGGAGTTGTTCCAAAGGCGTTGTGGCGGATGTCACGCGCTCGACCGCGACAAAGAAGGGCCGCGCCTCGGAGGCGTGTACGGACGAACGGCAGGCTCGGTGGATTCGTTTCAGTATTCCGATGCTCTCAGAAACTCCAAGATTATTTGGAACGATGAGTCTTTGGAAAAGTGGCTCACCGATCCCGAGCAACTCGTGCCCAACAACGACATGGCTTTTCATCTCGAAAACGGCGGCGAGCGTCGTGACATCATTGCGTACTTAAAACACAGATCAGGCAGATAGCGGTTGACTACTGGTAGAACGCCATTCGCGCCATTGCGCCAGAGCATAGGGAACGCCTGAGGTTCTCCGCCTTGCATTTCCAAAACGACGTTCCGTCGATTTGGGCCAGAGCTTGGGCCCGGCGGCTGTCGCTTACGCACAGGAGGACGAATTGAATACAACAATTCACGGGCCTGTATCCGCCGATGCCCGAAGTTTGGTTGCGTCCGAATCCCGTGACGCCGTTACCTGAAGTGTGGAACGGTGCTGGCCAGCACTAGATGAGTCCGCCTTGGCCCGCCGCCGGTCGGCGGCGAGTTGCGCGCGTGGCGGTGAAGGCAACCAATTCGGCGGTTCCGCAAGGTGCTTCGGAATACACCCTCCCCGGATTCAGTCTATGTGATGGGTCGAAGACTTTCCCCTGCTGTCGGCTCTCAAGGAATAATTCATGCTTACCACTTCCGCAAGTCTTGGGCTTGGCCTCGCGTTCGTCCTCCTGGGCGGCATCAATGTATGGCTGGTACTAGAGGCTTGGTCCCGCCTGAAGGCCACTAAGGCCAGCTCCCGAATGCTGGCGCTGCATCGGTTCGGCGGATATCTGTTCATCGGACTGTTCTGCGTAATGGCGTACTTTATGGTTGCCCGCCTCAGGAATGAGGGCGGCGACACTTCGGCGACGGTGACTATTCATCCTGCCCTGGCGATGATCCTGTCTCCGCTGCTGTTCATCAAAGTCCTGATCGCCCGGTATTACAAGAACCAGCAAGGCCTGCTGATGCCCATCGGATTGACCATTTTCGTGCTCGCCTTCGTGTTGGTCGCCACCACGGCGGGGCCGTATCTGGCGCGCACATCCAAAATCGAGCAGGTGTCGATCGATCCGGCCCCTGTTCCGCCTGCGATGATCGACTTGGCTCAGGCCGGCGATCTGATGCAGAAGCGCTGCTCGAAATGCCACAATCTCGACCGTGTTGTCGGAGCGCGTAAAGACACGCAGGGTTGGCGCGCAACGGTGAATCGTATGCGTGCAATGCCGGGCGCCGGGATATCCGATACCGACACCCAAACGATTATCCTCTATCTGGCATCCCAAAATCGGCCGCGAGGTTCGCAAAAAGCGGCACAGATGGAGGTCGCGAGGGCGCTCGTGGACCAGCGCTGCGGTAGATGCCATGGTCTGGACCGCGTCTATAAGACCGTCCAAGCGCATGAGCAATGGCGCGATACGGTTAACCGCATGGTCGGGTATGCGGCCGGTAGTACAGGTGCGCTTCAGCCCGGAGAGGACCAGCAGATCATCGACTATCTGTCGGCCACTCAAACACCGGAAGCGGTAAATCTCAGAAAAGCTCAGTCGGAGGCCGCTTCGGCGACAGGACGGAGCCTGATTGTGTCGAACGCGGCCGTGAGCCCGCCAGCTCCGGTGCGAGCTTTGCAAGATGACCGTAAGACCATCGGGTTCATCTCGCTCGTGTGCGTGGCTGTAGTCACTCTGATCGTGAAACGTCCGGGGAAGGGCCCCATGACCCTAACCGCAACCTTGCCACAATCAAAGGCTCCGGCGAGTGCGGCTCCTCGACCACCCAACAGTCCGCTCCTCCTCCAGTTGATCCGGATTACTCAACAGACTCCAGATTCCAAAACTCTTCGCTTCGCAGTGAACGGGCCGCGAAAACTCGACGCTTTGCCGGGGCAATTCCTCACTTTTTCGTTTCGCTTTGATGGCAAGAGGGAGACTCGCTGCTACTCGATCTGTTCTTCGCCCGTACGGTCGGGTTATGTGGAGATCACGCCCAAACGCGTCAACAACGGCTATGTCTCCCTCTTCTTAAATGACCGGGCTTCCATTGGGATGACCGTCGAAGCAACGGGTCCGTTCGGTCAGTTTTGCCTGGACCCGGTGAGCGATAAGAGAATCGTACTGCTTGCAGCCGGTAGCGGAATTACGCCAATGATGGCGATGCTTCGTTACCTTGACGACCTTTGCCTCGGCACAGAGGCGACCCTTCTGTATTGCGTCCGAACCGGTGAGGACATCATTTTCCATCGTGATTTGAATGAATTACAAACGCGGTTAAGGAATTTTCAGTACTACGTAATGCTGTCGCAGCCCGAGCCGGATTGGGTGGGTGCGCGAGGACATATCAATCGTGAGTTCATCTGCGAGACCGTGCCCGAAATGAAAGATCAGGTGTTTTTCGTTTGCGGGCCTCCTCCATTTATGGGAGCGGTACGGAGCATCCTCGCTGAGTTGGGAGTGGAGCCTGAACGAATCCGCCAGGAGATGTTTGGAGGACGGGGCGTGGGACCCAAGCCGGCTCGGCCGCGCTCTGCCGAAGGCACGTTTACGGTCGAGTTCACCCGCTCCGGCAAAACGGCCGCGGTTTTGGAAGACCAACCACTGCTACAGGCCGCCGCTGAAAACGGTGTCGAGATCCCGTACGCCTGCCGCCAAGGCCAGTGTGGAACGTGCAAGACGCGGCTGATCGAGGGTCAGGTGAGGTTGCTTGCGGAAGAAGGGTTAGATCCACAATCGAAAGCACGGGGATTCATATTGCCGTGCGTAGCTCACGCTGAGGGAGATGTAAAGCTCGATGCATGACAATTGCAGCGTCCAGCTCGCCGCCGGGGCCAGTTACAAAAGCAATTTACGACGCCCATACGTCCTCGACCCGGCCACAAGACAAAGGGTCTCACTAAAGGAGCGTGGCGCCATTCCGGCAATCGCGGTGTCATCGTATTGAGCACCTCTTTGGCGTACGGTTAGGGGCTCGCCGCGTATTCCACGTGCGTAATCCCGGCGGCCCTGGTCGCCATCCTGCCCCATCGCAAAATCTCGAACTACATGAAAACATGGGGCTTGCGTACGGTCGCGAGGGCGTCTGCAATCTTCAAATCCCGAACTGCACTCCATTTGGAGAACCTCGCGCTGCGGCACCAACTCGGCGTCGTCAACCGCCCGGTGAAGAGGCCGAAACTGACCTCACCCGATACACTCCTCCGGGCATAGCTATGCGAGGTTTGGGGCGATTGGCGATCAGCCTTGGTCATCGTCAAACCGGAAACGGTCGCGTTCATCATCGGGAAGTAACGAAATGGTCCGGCAAGCCGCTACTTGGCGATCACCCGATGCGAGTGTTCTGACCCGAAGCGCCGTTCCGCCTGAGACGGCTGTAGCAGGTATTGCGTACGATCGTAAGCAGCCAGGCACGCCCGTCGCTGCCGCGAAAACCTGCAAAGTGGTTGATGGCGCGCAAGTACGCTTCCTGAACCGACTCCGCCTCGGCTTCGTTGCGCATCAGCCAGCGAGCAAGGTTGTATGACGCGTCCAGGTGCTCTACGAGCAGCGCCATGTCACCTCGGGCGCGCTTTGGCCCCAAGACACCTACGTTGATTTCGATCACAGCCCGGGCACGGCAGTGAACAAACTTCGCGAAGTGTTGCGAGATTCAGCCGCCAATGCTCGCTTCGTCGAGATGCTCCCGCGGCGAGGCTATCGGTTTATTGCTCCGGTCGTCACTCGCCACCGCACAGACTCGAGAGAGATCGCATGACGGTCCCAATTAGGCGGCGTTGACAAGGAACTCGTCGAGGTTGTCGGCGCTGTCGCTCTGGCTGCGGTCGGCGATTACCTGACATTGGATGCAGAACGGCGTCCACGGCACCGCCGCCAGGCGTTTGGGGCTGATGTCCTCTTCGCAATGCAGGCATACGCCGAAGCTGCCATCTTCGATGCGGCGCAGCGCTGCGCGGACGCTCCTCAACAGATTGAATTCGCGGTCCAGATTACGGAACGCCAGCTCGCGCTCGGTTGCGTGCTGCACTTCATCGAGAGCATCGGAACTCTTTTCGATAACGATGCCGTCGCGGTTGCGTACCAATCGGACCAGCTCTGCTTGTTTGGCCTCCAGTACGTTTCTGTATTTGGTCAACTCACTCTTTGTCACTTCTGCCTCTTTTCCTGTTTTTTCCGGTAATTCTTTGTTTGTGGTATGTTCCGTGCCGCGGTTCTTGATAGCTCTCAAATGGCGACGATGCATGGTCAAGAGACACACGTTGTGAACCTTCTTGCAAGCGAAGACTTCCGTGATCGCGAAACAATTCCCACCGTGGCTACTTCGCCGGAAAAGTGGAGTCGGATGCCCGAAGGCGGCGACGCTCGGCATGCGTCCACTCGATGACCTGAACGGAATCATCGGTCGACAATTTCACGCCGGGGTGAAAGACAACATACTTATGGAGCGGCATTTCCCGGTTTTCGATCACCGTCGCGATTGCCGTCAGAAGCAACCGCTGCTCGGGCGCGTCCAGACTATCCCAGCGCGATAGATTTAGGCGCTCGCGGGCACGCTTCGCGTCGTTCTCGACAAGCCAGGAAACCGGCGCCACGTGGCTGTACCAAGGCCAATGGGTCTTTTCCGAATGGCAGTTGATGCAGGCATGAGCAAATACGTCCACTACGGACGGAGGAATGTCTGCGCCCAGCAGCAGTGGCGCACCGGCTCGATCCGATGCTTCATGCGGGAGAGAATGCCCAAGTACAGATGTAAGAAGCCACACCAGAAGCAAACTGGAAACGATAAATCGCGCACCCGCACGACGCTTCAAACGGCTCGGCTCAGGGACGCGATGGTTTGTGACTGCCTTGCTCACGCCTTGCTAGACTTGCAAGGCGGCAAATGTATTCCCGGTTTCAGTGCCCGCGCAAGGCTCGCGCCAACTCAAGGAGTTCTGCATTATTCAGATCGGACACCACCCAGTACGTCGTCTCCGCACCGTTCCAGTGTAGGATCTGGTAGCCTTGCCCGTCCTCTTGCTTAATGGCGTCGGCGGGTGAGCCATGATTTGGCCAAAGGAACACGTTAATGTTATGCATGCGGCGCTGGTAGACTATCGCAGCGACAGGCCGCCCATCCACATAGTCGAGCCTCCCGCCGACTAGAGTCCAGCCCAGCTCCGATAAGTCAGGCACCGGTGGTGAAAAATCCAACCTGCCTTGAAACCATGGCTTGACGGTATGGCGGTCCGACGAAGGCACGTCGATTAGGTGACCGGGCTGGAGCGAGCGAATATGACCAGCGAGCACGGCACTGGCGATCAGCTGCTCATGGGACGACCGTAAACTATTCATTACGAGTAAAGCTCCGATCGTCGTCACAATTACGAGGGCGGCCCCGGCCGGGACCCATCGGAAGAATTCAAGTCGCAACGATTGGAACCACGAAGAACGCTGCCATCGCGCTTCCGCTTTCGCGGCGCCACGCACTGCCGCTTCGATACGCTTCGAGAAATCGGCGGCAGGATGGGCGTAGAGGTCAGAATCGCGCAAAGCCGAACGTAGGGCGAGTTGCTCGTCCTGAGCATGTCGGCAATCCCCACACTCAGCAAGATGCTCTTGGACACGGAGGCTCTCGCCGACGCCTAATTCTTCGTCCAGATAAGCGGGTAGATAGATACGGGAATCATCGCAGTTCATCTTAGACCGGCTCCTTCTTCGGGCTTCACAAGCTGTGGGGTCGAGAGGATGCGCCTCAACCAATCGCGGCCTCGTGACAACCGCGACATAACCGTACCGATGGGAACCCCAATTGTTGCGGAGATCTCCTTGTAAGAGCGGCCCTCCATCTCCCGCAAGATGACAGCTTCACGAAAGTCCGATGGCAGTTGCTCCAAGGCTTGCCTCACTTGTTTGCGCTCGCAAGATATCAGCAGACCCTCTTCGGGGTCGGGCGAACGCTCAATCGGATCCACAAGCGCGCCCTCGAAGCCGATTGTGGCCCCCGCGTTCCGATTTCGCTTCAGCCAGGTCATAGAAGTGTTGCGCACAATAGTGAGCACCCACGGCTTGGCGTCCTCACCGCGGAAGCTTTCAAAGGCTGAGAACGCCCGCAGAAACGCCTCCTGAACAACATCTTCCGCATCCTCATGACTCCGCGTTAACCATTTGGCAAGGTTGTACGCTGATTTGAGATGAGGCGAAACCTTCTCCTCGAAACGGCGTAGTTTCTCCTGGGATGTCAATCAGCGGCGCCTATTCCAATAGACTTCTATCGTCGTCATTAAATTCCCCATGAATAAGTAACCGCCGCGCCGGGCGCCGGACCGAGAGCTAAACTATCCGATGCAAAGGGACTTCACCGCACAGCACGCGACCTGATCGTCATCTACCAGCTCGGCTCGCGTGTGCTGAGAGAGTAGCAAGCCAGCAATCCACGTCTCGAACCGGTGGTTCCTGTGGTTCTTGGTACCGGCTTGATGCTCCTCAACTTCGTCAACCTCGTGACTGATTTCGCAGCCATCGCACTGACTCTCGCGAGACTCCGAATAAGCCCCACCTTATATGTGCCGGTTGTCGCGTCGGGCTCCCGCTATCCGCAATCAGGAATAAATCACAGCAAAACAGAGTTTGCAGAGTAGAATGACCGAGAAAATTGAAAAAGAGGAGAAACAACTATGAAGAGCAATTTGCCTGTTTTCGCTGCCGTGGAAAGAACGATATTGCCGGCCGGCCAGTACGTCCTAAGACTACAGAATTCCTCGTCCGGGCTGGATGCCGTTTTTGTCTTCAACGGCGACGAGACACGGTTGATCACCACGGTCCTGGCCAATCACGCGTACCGGCTGCAGCCAACCGGCGAGAGCGAGTTCTCGTTTTATGAGTCGCGTGCAGGACAGCCCACGGCTTTGCACACTTGGTTTTATCCGGGCGACGACAACGGGTTTGAGTTTCTGCAGCCTCAACACATGGTTGCAGTAGGGTCTAGCGCGGCTCCAGCGGCAGCAAAGAAGACGCCGGCGCGGTGGCCTAAACACACGGTCCCAGCAGAGCCTAGAGCGGCTGGTGGCTAACTACTGTAGTATGTCTTAAGTTGGGCGGTCTATTCGAAGGAAAGCAGGCCGTAAACATCCACGGCACCCGACAAAGTAGGAACGTAGACCCTTGCCGTTGACCATGGTGGGGTTGGCGAACTTGGCAGGAAAACCCATCATTGGAGTCGTCACCGGTGCAGGTCCAGCCACAGCAGTGATTCCAGGAGGTAATAATCCCCGTACACCAGCGTGCCGTCCAGGGGGCGGGTGCCGCTTCCGTGACGTAACACACCATCGTTTGTAAGGTAGCGATCGATGAGCGATTGCACGATCCGCTCCGCCTCTCGCCGGTAGCTCGCGCGGCGCGCGACGTCGGGCGTCAATTCGGAGAGCCGCAACAGGCCGCCGGCCAGGATGGCAGCGGCCGACGAGTCGCGGTTGCGAAAGTGAACGCCTTCGTCAGCGAAGTCATACCAGGGCACGCCGTCCTCCGGAATCCGGTCCAGCGCGTAGTCGGCCACCTTCTCGGCGGTCGCGAGCAACTCCGGATCATCGGTGGCCCGGGAGGCTTCGGCGAAGCC
>Ga0209698_10001136_pt1 | contig 30671 bp, 24 predicted proteins | sample LitLauG_LLR_2012_FD_187203 | JGI IMG/M metagenome (GOLD analysis project Ga0209698, IMG submission 187203) | Freshwater sediment microbial communities from Pennsylvania, USA - Little Laurel Run_MetaG_LLR_2012 (SPAdes) (version 2) | ecosystem: Environmental > Aquatic > Freshwater > Creek >... | reverse complement strand
TCGCGGCGCATGCCCTGCGGAGTCGTGGCCCCGGCGTCGTGATAGATCTTCTCTTCGATGACCGTACCGTCCATGTCATCGGCGCCGAAGCGCAGTGAGATTTGGGCGATCTTGGCGGTCATCATCTGCCAGTACGACTTGATGTGCGGAAAGTTGTCGAGCACCAACCGGCTGACCGCGATCTGCTTGATATCGAGCATGCCGGTGGTCTTCGGAAGATGTTGCAGCGGCGTGTTGTCGGGATGGAAGGCCAGCGGGATAAACGTCTGGAAGCCGCCGGTTTCATCCTGCAATGCTCGCAGCTTGAGCAGATGGTCCACGCGGTCTTCGTCGTTTTCCACGTGGCCGTAAAGCATGGTCGCGTTCGACTTCAGCCCGATTTGGTGCGCAAGCTTGGCGGTCTCCAGCCACTGGTCTCCGTCAATCTTGTGATCGCAGATGATATGCCGCACGCGATCCGCAAAAATCTCGGCGCCGCCGCCCGGCAACGAGTCCACTCCTGAGGCCTTGAGCTGCTCCAGTGTCTCGCGAATCGAAAGCTTTGCTCGCCGCGATAGATACGCTACCTCGACCATGGTGAATGCCTTCAGATGCACCTGCGGGAACCGCTGTTTCAGGCCCGAGCAGAGATCGAGGAAGTACTGAAACGGCAAGTCGGGATGCAACCCGCCGACGATGTGGAATTCCGTGACTGCCTCGGAATATCCCGAGGCCGCCGTCTCGAACGCCTCTTCAAGCGCCATGGTGTAGGCACCCGGCGCGTCCTTCTTCCGCCCAAAGGCGCACAGGCGGCAGGCCGCAACGCAAACATTCGTCGGATTGATATGCCGGTTGACGTTGAAATACGTTTTGTCACCGTGCATGCGCTCGCGTACGGAGTTGGCCATCCATCCGACGGCAAGGATGTCGCCCGTGCGGTACAACGTCAGGGCGTCGGCGGCATTAAGCCGCTCCCCCGCCAAAACCTTGTCGCAGATTGGCTGCAGCCGGGCATCATCTGTCTGAAATGCGTGCAAAGGACCCATCCCTTTAGATGATATCAAGGAACAAGTTTTTCTTCGATTTTGAACAAGGTTCAAAGGAATTGCGGCTGCGCCCGATTATTTTCGCAAGACCAGATCGGCGGCCACAAATACAAAGAAAAGAACTGAGATAACGCCGTTCATGGTAAAGAACGCAGCGTTGAGTTTGGAAAGGTCGTTGGTCTTGACCAGAGAATGCTCGTAGAGCAGCAGCAGAATCACGACCCCAACGCCGGCTGCCGCAAGCTTCCCCATGGCGAAGACGATCAGCAGGACGATGAGGAAACCAACCATGACTACATGGAAGCCGCGAGCGACACAGAGCGCGCCGCGAATGCCCAGGTAGCGCGGAATAGAGTGCAATCCGGACTGGCGGTCGAATTCATAATCCTGACAGGCGTAGAGAACGTCGAAGCCGCCCACCCAGAACGTGACGGCGGCGGTCAGCAGCAAGATTCGGGGATCAAGAGATCCGCGCACCGCAATCCATGCCGCCGACGGCGCGATGCCAAGCGCAAAGCCCAGCACAAGGTGCGACCAGCGGGTCACCCGCTTGGTGTAGGAATAGAGCAGCAACACGGCCAGTGCAATCGGTGACAGCAGCAATGCAAGACGATTGAGCCTGCTCGCTGCCAGCACAAAAACGCCGCTCGAAATCAAAACGAACGTGACCACAAATGCTGGGGAAAGATGGCCAGAAGGAAGAGCGCGAGTGCTCGTGCGCGGATTGGCAGCATCAATCGCGGCATCGGCCCAGCGGTTGAACGCCATCGCCGCCGAGCGCGCTGCCACCATGGCGATGACGATCCACAAGAGTTGGTGGACGGAAGGAAATCCGCCGGCCGCAAGCATGGCCCCGCAGAGAGCAAACGGAAGCGCAAAGATGGAGTGCTCCCACTTGATCATCTCGAGAGTTACACGCAGATCATGCAGGACCGGCACGAGTCGATTGTAATTCAGGTTGGTCCTCGGACCCGTTTCCAGGCGCGGCCGCACGACAGTTACTGCTGCTAGAGTTCCCTCTCGGGCAGGAGATGTTGGATTACCTCCGTGACTTGCACCCCTACTCCTTCACTGTAGTCTCGAAAGTGCCGCGCAATATCGCGGAGGTGGCTATGGGAACGTTCTCTGGACGGTTGTTTCAGCTCGTGGACGCTCAGTTCCGAAAGGACCAGAGTGGACGTGTGGTGTTCCTACCCTACGGCCCGCGCAAGACCGGCTATTACGTCGAAACCCCTTCCGATGACCGGAAGATCAAATCGTTCGTGGCAATCTACACGGCTGCCAGCCTGTTGTTCCAGGTACTGGGATTCCTGAGCAGCTACTTACTGATGCAGGCGGTGATTTTCCCGGATCGCCCGACCACCCGCGCCGGCAAGCTGGAGGTCGGTCTTATCGTCTACGGCATTTCTGCTCTTATCTTCTGGTTTGGTCCGCGGTGGCTGCTCTGGAAGCTCTATCGGGAGGTGCTTCCCGGTGTATGTTCGTCGCTGAGCGAGGCCAGTCCAGCTTCGACTCGCGACTTGGAGAAAACGGAAAATCCCCTGCAGCGTCGAATGGTCGTCATCTTTATCTTTGTCGGAGCTTTTCTAATCCTCGTCGGTGTTCTGCTGGCGGCCTGGTTCGTTCATCTGCACAGATAGAGCCGTGTCTTTGCGCCATTCGCGCTCTTCGAGACGATAGCGGGGCGGCTTGGGATTCCCAACCGTGCGGGATGTCTCCCGTGATCCTAGGGTAGATTCGAAACTAGTGGAACGAAACGGCATAGTTCACGGAACTCAATCCTGGGCTGACCGTTTTCCATGTGAACCAATCGCAACTGTTGCGTATCATCCGCGCCCACGGGAATGATCATGCGCCCGCCCGGGCCCAGTTGTGCGATGAGAGCAGGCGGCATCTCAACCGCCGCGGCTGAAACGATGATCGCGTCATACGGCGCCGCTTCCGGAAATCCTCGCGTCCCGTCGTCGGTCACAACCTTCACGTTGCAGTGCCCGAGCGCTGCCAGTAACCCACGCGCCGACTCTGCCAGAGACGCGTGGCGTTCAATGGAGATCACACGCGCGGTCAACTCCGCCAGCAGCGCCGTCACATATCCCGAACCCGTCCCAATCTCGAGCACTTTATCCGACGGCGAAAGTACCAAGGCTTCCAGCATGAGCGCTACGATGTACGGCTGAGAGATCGTCTGGCCTTCCCCGATCGGCAGAGGATGATCCTCATACGCCTGGTCGCGGTAGCGCTCCGGTGCAAACTCGTGGCGAGGCACGCACTCCATGGCCGCCAGCACGCGCTCGTCGGCAACACCGCGATGCCGCAGTTGCGAATTCACCATCTGGTGCCGAAGGCTGGAATACAACGCGGCGATTTCCGGAGAGGTCATGCAGAGTTGGGGTTGAAGCTCCCGGTAATTCTATTTCTTTCGCCGCCGGACGCGCACATCAAAGCTTACAACCCCGTTTTGATCGCGTGTGCCCAGCACCGAAATATTCCGATTGATGTAGTACTCACCCTGGATGATCTGCTGTGAACTCTGGGACACGTTGGTGCTGTAGCTGAGGGAGAGGTTGTTGGCAAACTCCTGCTCAATGGTGATCTGCGGCCCGCGGCCGGTGGGGTTCGTTTCTGTGGTCAAACCCTGGGGATCGATTTTGATCCGGCTGACTCCGAACAATTTCTGCATGCGGTTGCCGATCGTCGAATTGATCGCCTGATTGATGATCAGATTCGACGCTTCGTCGTTGAACAGTGTCTGCCCCGACTGCTGCTGCAACTGCTCGGACTCTTCACTGGTGCGTCCCAGTGCCAGAAGCGCGATGATGTCGGACTTCGGCAACGGCGGCTCGGAGCGATAATTCACGTTCAATCTGTCTGGAGTACCCGTTACCGTCACATCCAGATCGTAGTTGCGCACGTGAGTCGTGGCCTGCAGATTGACCTGAGGCTCGATGGCAACAGGATTAGCGAAGGTAATATCGCCGCGCTCCAGGCGGAACTTGATCCCGTTAAATGTGGCGTCCCCTTCCAGAATGTCAGCGCGCCCCAGCACGCTCGGCCGCGCGAGAGAACCACGCAGTTTGAGATCAGCATCTCCCGAAAGTCGCGCCACCGCCGTTTTCATCTGAAGTTCCGGTGCCGTTCGGACCGCAACGTCGAGTTTCACGTTATACAGCGGCGAATTGGCGGGCGTAATCGCTCCCGATTGCCGGCTCCGCTCAAGATACGAACCGAAGTCAAATCCCGGCGTCACCGCCAGTTTCGTCACCAAAACGTCACCCGAAACTGTCGAGGCTGATTTCGTGCCCGCCCAATGCAACTCGGCCGTGGCCATAGAACTCACGCCCGGCGGATAGCGCAGTCTTACATCCTTGCCGATGGCAGTGACATTGAAATTGAGTTGCCGATTGTAGTTGGTCGCTTCGCCCTTCAGATCCAGAGTGCCACCACCGGCGCGCGCCGTGAGTTGATCAATATAAATGTGGTCGCGGGTAAACATGAGAACGCCATTCATCTCGCTCACACCGCTGGGGATGCCCGCGTAGTTGGCCGTACCGTTGCTGATCTGTATGGTGCCTTGGGGAAGAGGGTCGGCGACCGTTCCGCCCATAGTCATGTGGATGGTGGCCTGGCCTCCGGCAGTGAGGTTTGGATCGATGCCACCGAGCAGCCGCAGGTCGATCACCCCATCGGCCGCTATATCGAGCCGATGCGCGTCCGCGTAGTAGATCGCACCGTGCCCCGTTACATCAGTCCCCTCTCCCACCAGATGCGTTTCCGGGATCTGGACAGTGCGATCGGCATAGGTGAACCCCACCGAACCTTGATTGTGCAGCTTGGCGTACTCGACATCGACGGCGATGTCCGTCAGGGTTCCATCAAGCCTCCACCGCCGCGTGTCGCGCAGAGGTCCTTGCATCGTCACGCTGCCGGCCACAGCGGAATGTCCCGTTAGTTGGTCGCCGAGGTAGGCGCGCCACAGCGCGTCGAGATCTAGATGATCCATATGCGCCGTGATATGGGCCGGATAGTCTCCTTGCATTCCGATTGTTCCGTCTACTGACAACGAGCCTTTCGGGAACTGGGAGTGGCCACTGACCACGAGTTTGCGGTCTCTTGTGGTCGCTTGCAGAAAAAGGTCGCCAGTGAGTTCGCGATCAAGGGTCAGATCGCGCACATGGACTGCCGCATTGATCACGGGAGTGTCCAGCGTCCCCGAAGCTTGCAGCGTGAAGTCAGCACGACCTTCGATTGGCAATTCGTCGAGATGAATCTGCCGGACTCTCGACAGATCGAAGTTCTTGCCTGCGAGGTCGAGCCGGAATCCGTCTGTGGAGGGCGAGAACGTGGCATCGCCTGTGACTTCAGCATCCTGGTGCGTGAGACGAATGTTGCTCAGCGTCGTCTCAGCGCCTCCGAAGTGAAGATCGCCATCGAACTTTCCGATCTCCTCGCCGTACGCTGAAGCGTTTGTCGCGCGAATGTGGCCTTGCCCCTGCGGATGGTCGCGCGTCCCACTTAGTTGCAAGGACACGTCTGCGGTTCCGGAAATCGGATAGTCCAGCTCTGCAAGCGCGGCCGTCGACGCAACATCGACATTGTGGAGATTGATCCGCGCAGAATATGGGCTGTTCTCGCTCAGTTTTCCATTCTGCAGGCTTGCGCTGAACTCAAAATCGGCGCTGGTGTCGCCTCGCCGCAAGCTGCCGCCACGCAACAGAAGTTCACGTGACGAGAATTCCATGCTTGTCCCCAGAGAGTCCCAATGTACGGTCTTTTCGGGAGTGTGCGAGGTAGCTGGGACCGTAAACTCGAAGTCTTCCGCCACCAGCGTTCCAGCGATTCTCGGAGAGGAAAACGTTCCGCCCGCCGCGCCACTGAAGGTCGCGTTGCCATTCACTCGAAATGGCAGATCGGTGGGCCCGCCCAACGCCTTCACCAGAGGCCTCCACTCCTCCATATTGGAAGTTGAAACCGAGAGATGCAGCTTGGAGGAGGCCGCGAGCATTCCGGTGCCTACGATCCTGGAATCCGGCGTCGAAAGGGAGAACTGCGCGAGTTCCAAAGAATCATTGATCCCGCGATATCTCCCCTGAACGTGCGCCGTGACCGGTAACTCTCGAACCGCTGGGTCGGCCGGCGGAACGACGTCAAGGGTGAAGCCAACTTCGGCACTCCCTGGGTTTCCCTTCCAGTTGGCGTCCATGTTTCCACTGGCTACTCCGGCCGGATGAAAACCATCCAGGGGATGTGCCGGGGTATCCATGGCGGAAGCAACTTCGCTGACGGAGACATCGCGTACCCGCAGGTGTACGACACCAGTCTGCACGCCCGGCAACTTCACCTTTTCGCCCTTCTTGGCAGACGGTCGCGGTACTCCGATCACAGGCAGTTCTTGTTTCTTCCCTTTTTCTGCGGGTGAATACGGAACGCTGTGCAGCCAATTATCCACCTCAGCGTCGCCGGTAAAGGTACCGGCCAGCAACTTCCCTTGCAGCTTCGAAAGCTTGATCTGATCGTCACTGACCGAGTAGTCGCCAGTGGCACTGGCCTTTTGCAGTGCGACCTGCTCGGTCTGCCAGCCCAGATCCCGCATGGCCATGGTTCCCGAGGTCGTGAACTCTTTCCAGGACCAGTGCCCGTTGCCCTTGAACTCCGCGCTGCCTTCACGCAAGTCGTTTCGTCGGGCGATGGCCGCCAGTTCGCCGAGATGTATCTTTACATCGTAGCTGCCATCCAGATGTGGATCGCGGAAGTTGCTGATCCGTCCGCCGGCTTCGATCGAGGAGCGGCCCGAATTCCATTGCAGCGACTTGATGTCGGCGAACGTTGGCGCCAGGCTGAAATCGACAGTCGTCATCCAGGAAAACGGCCGCAGGTTCTGGATCGCGGTATCGACCTTGCCCACCGCCAGATGACTCTCATACCTTCCCCGCAGGAAGGAATAATCCATTTTCACATTCGTATTTCGGACGTCGAAGTTCAGAGGAATCTTCTGATCCGCCCACAGTAATTCGCCGTTACGAACCGAAAGATGATCGATGGACAGGGAAAAAAGCTCCTCGAACGGAGAAGGTCCCGAGCTCCTGGTCAGCTCTCGAATTGCCGGGATGTTGGCGGTGGCGCCATCTGGCCCGATCGCAACGTGAACCACAGGGCGCTCCAGGATCAGGGACTGAAATCCAAACTGGGTGCGCAGGAAAGAGACGACCTTTACCTGCCCGATCACGCTATCGGCATGAAGCAGAGGAACATCCGTGGGAAGTTCCTTGCCATGCACGGTGATGTTGCGGATTTCTACCTGTAGATGAAATGGAACCACGTGGAACGTGCCGATTTCCGCACGCCCACCTGTGATGCGTTCAATCTCCCGGATCATCCGCCGGTGGACGTAATTCTGGAATGAATCTGTCGTGGTGTACCAGAGTCCGGCCAACACGGTGACAACCAGCATCCCTGTGGCGATCAGAAGATATTTCCACCAGCGCCAAGGTCTGGCGGCGGGCTGGGTCACCGGGTTTGTACTCCTTCGGCGGGAGCCTCGGGTGCGCCAGGTACGCTGACTTTGCTTTCTGAGCGCAGCGAGTGCAGCCACGCAACCATCAACTCGCTGACTTTCTCCTCGGTGAGCACTTCGCGAATCTTGGCAGAAGCTTCGGCCAGGGGTACATCCCCGGCACCCGATTGCTTCAACTGCGGCACGAATTTCTCGCGGTAATACGTTTCGATACTCTTGGAATCGATCTGCACTGTGGGGCGCAAGTGTGCATCCACCAGCCGCATAAGATCGATCTGCTGCTGCACGTGAGAAACAAGCGCCGTTTCGGTCAGCGTGAACCTGGCCAGCACCGCTTTCCAGCCGTCATCCGTCGCGGCTTCGGGATACAGCAGCCGCGTCTGCGCAACCTGCGCGGCAGCCTCTTCTTCCGAAGCATGCTTGAAGAGCGCCGACTTCATCTGCTCTGCGAGCAATTCCTGGTCGATCAGACGATCAAGAACAGCGCGGCGGTCTTCGTCTGTGAACGAGCTCAGAGGACGGGCGCTCACCAGGGCCTCATAACGGAGCGCGTCGTCCCATTCACTCTGCAGGATGATATGGCCATTCACGGTGGCAATGATCCGGTCGATCACCTCGCCCACGGCCGCAAGTCGGGCCGGAGAGCTCAGGCCCAACAAGAGCGCGAGGCCTACAACCGCAATTTTCGTGCAAACTCTCATCATCAAAATGGCTGGCCGATGCTAAAAAAAACGTTGAATCGCCGCAACCGCTGCGTCTCTATCGTGGTCGTCGTCTGATTATTTGAACCCGTGCTCGAGACTGTCTGGAAATATCTGGTCGGATTCAGGTTATATCCAAAATCAAACCGCAAAGGGCCTAACGGCGTTTTATATCGTACGCCAACGCCTACCGCGTGCGAAGTGTAATCATACCCGGAGTTGTCGAAATTGGTAATGCACTGAGTGTCCGGTGTACTTCCGGACAAGCACTGTTGGGGATTCTGCTGGTGCCAGCGCAGCAGTCCCTTCAACGCATCGTGCGGCGCGGTGAACACATTCCCCATATCGTGAAAAATGGCGAAGCCGAATCCTGCTCCCAGATAAGGCAACGAGACCGCCGGAAAACGGAGCTCCAGGTTGTTCACAAACAGCGCCGTACCACCGACGGGGAAACCGGAAGAGGGATCGCGAGGCCCTGCCTGATTTAACCCGAATCCACGGTGAGAGTTGCCGCCGCCGGCGAAGAATTGCTCCGGCAGGGGAATCAGCGAGAATTCCTGGCAAAATGACTCGTTAGTTTTGGGGTCGGTCGCGCAGGCGCCCGGGGGGCGGACCCTTGTACCGTTAAACGGCTGCTGAATCCCGATTGTCGTAGAACGAGCCAAGACAAACTGACGTTCTGCCTTCCCCTTTCCACCAAAGCCATGGTAGGTGGAATTCTGAGCCAGGAGGCGTCCGAAATCCGCTTCGGAACCCAAAAGGCCTGCGGCCGCGAAACCGTCCAGCGTAAAGTAATTTCCTTTCGTGCTCTCCAGCGGGTTATCGCGCTTGTCGCGAATAAACGTGAATCCCGGCCCCCCCACGCGCGCCGGCAGGGACAGTACGGAGATTTCACCCGGAGTGAATGTCGTTGCGAAGTCCCGAGCCTCAACTCGTCGAAAGTCAAAGCGATACGTAATCGAACTCGGACCCGGCCGGGTGCCCGGCTCCGTCCCCGCATTTCCGATCTGCTGCCGCAGGTCGATCTTCCCTTCCAGCCGCTGCGAGGTGAACGTCGCGACGTCCAGGCTGTTGTCGTAGAAGATCGTATAGATCAGTTTGAATTTGTCACTATTGAACAGCTTCGGCACGGTATAGCTGATGAGCCCGCGTTGCTGTAGTTGTCCAACGTGAGATTGGAACGTTAACGTCTGGTTGCGTCCGGCAAAGTTAAGGCGGGTAACGTCGAATTCCACCCGGGGGCTCACTCCTGTCCGCCCCTGGGGCGCGCTCGGTCCCGCCGGTTGCCCCGTCTGAAACTCAAATCCAAGTCCGTAGGTAAACGTGTAACGCTTGGCTTCGCGTAGTTGTACCAGGATGTTCTTCTCCGGGTCTTTGCCCTCTGGATTCTGTACCGCTGTATCCACCTGGCTGAAAATGCCGAGGTTGTAGAGCCGCGTCTGGGTGTTCAGCAAGTCCTGCTGGCTTAGAGAATCGTCCGCGTGGACCTGCAGTTCGCGCTGCACCACAAAGTCGCGGGTATGGTCCAGCCCTCCCACCATGACCTGATTGACCGTAAAGCGCTCACCTTCCTGAATGGTAAAAGTCACATCTTCACGGTTTGGCTCGGTTGCGGACTGATTTGTTGCCAGCTCCAGGGTGGCATTGGGGAATCCGTGGTCGAAGTAATACCCCAGGATCCGTTCCCGATCGTTGGCCAGTTCCTCTTCGGAATATGGCTGACCTGGCTGCGTGCTCAACTCCGGCAGATCGCGGCCCCTGACCTTCTGATTGCCGACCACACGTACCTCGCCAACCCGCGTTCGCACCCCTTCTTCGATGTGGATATGCACCGCGAGCTTGTTCTGTATTCCCTGATAGTTGTCGTCGACTTTGGTCTCAACCTTTACTGCTCGAAACCCGCTGCTCTTGTAAAGGCCTTCCAGGGTCGCAACATCGCTCTTCAACAGGGCCTCGCTGTAGCGACCATGACTCAGGAAGCGGCTCGCCGGCTGAATTTGAAGGTAGGAACGGAGTTTCGCCGTATCGAGAAAGTTCTTGTTACCCGAAATGTCAATAAGCGCCAGTTTGTGAGTGGGTCCTGCTTCGACCTCGTAGATGATTCGCAGTGTTTTAGGATCGCTTTCCTTTTTGATCTCCACGCTGGCGTCGAAGTGCCCGCGGGTCTGCAGATAGTCCAGCAGATTGCGCTTGCCCTCGTTTAACAGGTCATCGTCAACCGCATTCTCCTCGTAAACGGGGATTTCCTTCTTCAGAACGCCCCGACTGATACGATACCCGCGCGCCGAGATCAGCACCACCGGTCCGGGATCGATCTGATACGTGAAATCCACCGCATTGCTCACCGCCTGGTATGTCTGGGCCGCAATCGAGACTTGAGCCAGAGCGCGGTTCTGTTTCTGAAATCTCTTGCGCAGCCTTCGCAGGGAATCGCTGATGCGCGCCGCTGTGACCCGGTCGCCGGGAGTCATGTGCGCAATCCTCTGCACGTCGACGGAAGAGAAGCTGGAGGTACCGGTCACCTTCACTTCCCCTACATGCGCCGGCGCGCCGGCATCGATGTGAAACAGGATGTCCACCTGCTGATTGGTGACATTCGAGGTACTTTCCGCGGTTACGCGAGCCTTGTAGTACCCGTTCTCCTGCATCAACTGCCGGATGTTCTCGAGCGCGCGATCCAGCTTGTCCTGGCTGTAAAGCTCTCCCAGTTGGAATTTGGACGAGTTGACGATTTGGTTTGCGCTGGGATGGCTGGGCGCTCCCTCAACATCAACGGCGCCGACAAAGTAGTTCGGGGAGGTCACGAAAGCCAACACAACGCCGCTGCCTGATGGCGTGACTTCCGCCTGGATATCGGCAAAACGTCCGGTCCCATAAAGGACGCGGATACAGCCCCGAACCTGGTCGCGATCGAGCGGACTTCCCGCTTTCTGCGGGAGCAATTCGAGCAGGTGATCACGGTCGCTTTCGGCCACACCAGGCAGTTCGATGGCCAGAACCGTCTTTCCCTCATAACTGGAGCTGACTTCTTGCCGGGTTGAGGAAGCCGGCCCGGCATGTGCATCGGTTGAGACGGCCTCGGATCCGGCTGCCGTTACACCCCACGACAGGGCCGCGGTCCAGAAAAATGTCATCGCGGTCAGGAATGTCGTGTACCGTCTCGGCAAAGGTGTCCTTGGAATCAAGCGCTCTTTGACTTCGATACCTGCGCCCAATTCGTTCGTTGTATGAGCTGAGGTCAGTTTGTAGCGGAGCAGTCTTTATTCAAACCACGAAAAACACCAAGACAGCAGTCGCATCTCCTCTGTGCCCTTCGTGGTTCAAGTATCGTCATTGCTACAAGCCGACGCCTTTAAGCTCCACTCGACCCAACCACTTATAATAATTGTTTTAAAGCGTGGGACTGGTGACCTCTTTGGCACAGGAAAACAACGGTAACCCCAGTCAGCCTTCTCTTCCGCGAGAACGCTATTCCCGTCAGATTCTCTTCCGCGGCATTGGCGAAGAAGGACAGCGCAAGTTGGCTGCCGCCCATGTAGCGATCATTGGTTGCGGCGCCACCGGGTCGGCCCTGGCCGGATTGTTGGCTCGCGCTGGAGTGGGCACTCTGCGCATCATCGACCGGGATTACGTCGAGACCAGCAACCTGCAGCGTCAGTCGCTCTTCGACGAATCCGACGCCGCCGAATCGCTTCCCAAGGCGATCGCCGCTGCGCGCAAGATCGCAGCCTTCAACTCGCAGATCGTGGTTGAGCCAAAGGTCGAAGACCTGGTGCCGTCGAACATTGAAGCCTCGCTTGAAGGAACGGACCTGATCCTCGACGGAAGTGACAACTTTGAAACCCGCTACCTGATCAACGACTATGCCGTGGAGCGGTCACTCCCGTGGATCTACTCCGCCGCCGTAGGAAGCTACGCCGTCACCTTGAATGTCGTACCGGGGCAAACCGCATGCCTGGCCTGCATCTTCCCGGATTCGCCCCGCGGGATGGTGGAGACCTGCGAAACCTCGGGCATTCTGAACTCCGCCGTTAACCTCGTAGCCTCGATCGCTGCGACCGAGGCGCTGAAATTTCTTGTCGCCGATGTAAATTCTCCGAAGCTGAGGCGCACGCTGCTTTCGTTCGATGTCTGGACCAACGAGCATGCCGAGATTTCCGCCGCCAAGCCCCGGCAGGGCTGTCGTGCCTGCGGAGACCGTGACTTTATCCATCTCGCTGGTGAAGGACGCCCGCACATCACGCTTTGCGGCAGGAATTCCGTCCAAATCCATGAGCGGCAACGCCCAATCGATTTCGCGGAAATGGACCGCCGCCTCCAGCCTCATGGCGTCGTCCGCCACAACGACTTCGTCCTGAAGTTCTGGCACGACCCCTACGAGATGACCCTGTTCCCCGACGGCCGCGCCATCATCAAAGGCACCACCGACACCGCGGTCGCGCGAAGTCTCTATGCGCGCTATGTCGGCAGTTGATTTGTCATGCTGAGCGAAGCGGTGAGGAGCAAAGCGACTCACCGCGGAGTCGAAGCATCCCTATCTGCGATTTGTGCCATCGGTTAGCAGCTATCGCCTGATCTCTGCTAATCTTCTGGTTTCGTTCATCAGACTTAAAGGGGCCAATGCACGACGCCACCCGTCCAGAGCCGAGCCGATCTTATCGCTGGGCAGTTCTTATCTTTGTCAGCCTGGCAATGGCTGGGAACTACTACATTTACGACAGCATTAACGCGTTGGAACGAATCTTCATCGACCATCTCGGGTTTTCCGCGACCCAATTCGGGTGGCTGAACGCCAGTTACAGCGTCGCCGCTGTGGCAACGCTGCTCGTTGGCGGAATCATTATCGACCGAATCGGAACCAAGAAATCTATCCTCGCCTTCGCGGTGGTCTGCTTCTTGGGAGCGGCGATCACGGCGTCTAGAGGGAGGGTCCCCGTGATGATCGCCGGACGCACCGTGTTGGGCCTGGGTGCTGAGTCCATGATCGTAGCCGTCACGACCGCGCTGGCGAAATGGTTCAGAGGGAAAGAGCTCAGTTTTGCCTTCGGTATCAATCTCACGATTGCCCGACTTGCATCTGTGGCCGCCGACAACTCCCCTACTTGGGCGAGTCGCGCGTTCTACCCCGATGGGCCGGAGGGGCAGCCCAGTTGGCAGAACCCCCTTCTGATCGCAGTTGCCGCCGGACTCTTCGCCGTTCTGTGCTCGACTATCTACTGGGCCTTGGAGAGCCGCGCTGAGAAGCGGTATGAGCTTGGCAAAGCCGGCACTACGGATAAGCTGGATTTCGAGGGAATCTTTCGCTTTGACTTCTCGTATTGGGTTGTCGTGGGCCTTTGCTTCACTTTCTACTCAGCCATCTTCCCTTTTCGCACCTTTGCCATTGATTTCTTCACCAACAAGATTCTGTCAGCTCACGGAGGTACCCACGCCGCGGAAGCGGTCCGGGTCATCTCTCTGGAGCAGGCAGGACGATTGAACAGCCTCCTGCCCTTGGCGGCGATGATCGCCACTCCCTTGTTCGGACTCCTGGTCGACAAGGTCGGCAAGCGGGCCCTCTTCATGATGTTTGGCTCGCTCCTGCTAATGCCCGTTTATCTCATGATGGCTTACTCGCCAATTTCACTTTATGTACCGGTTTCCATGATGGGAATTGCGTTCTCGTTGATTCCAGCGGTCATGTGGCCGTCGGTGGCCTACATCGTGGATCAATCCCGGCTCGGCACTGCTTATGCGCTGATGACTCTAATTCAGCAGATTGGGTTCTTCCTTTTGAATCTGCTGATCGGCAAAGCGAATGACTTCTCTCATGCGGGCTTGGACAACCCCAGCGGATACGCGCTCGGGATGTGGATCTTCTCAGTCCTGGGCTTTGTGGGAATGGCCCTGTCCATCCTTCTTCGTGTCCGGGAAACTGGTCCGCACGGGCACGGGCTGGAGACTATCACGACATCGCACGCGACGAATTAGAGACCTAGAATTTACCAATTTGCGAAGAACGCGACTCTAAATTTGGGATAGGGTTAAATAGTTCTAGCGTCCAACTGTTTAACCTCCCATTTCCAAAGGGCTTTCGCGATCCGGGAAGAGGTGAGCAGAATCCGAAGAACGGTAGAATAGCTTTCAAAAGTGGAATTCATGAGTTACTTTCGTTCCGCGGCAACTGCTCGCAACCCATACAACGCAAAGATAGTTAGCCGCATCTCACGGGGTGCGGCCGGAAAAGGCAACTTGACCGACCCAGAACAGCGGCAGGCAAACGATTCAGTCGAAGCCGAGCTGATCGAGAAGGCGAAACTGGGGGACGCCCAGGCGTTCCAGGCCCTCTACGAGAAGCACAAGCGGCGTGTGTACTCGCTCTGCCTGCGGATGACATCGAATACCGCCGAAGCTGAGGATTTGACCCAGGAGGCATTCCTTCAGCTTTACCGCAAGATCGCGACGTTCCGCGGTGAATCGGCGTTTTCGACATGGTTGCATCGGCTCTCGGTGAACGTGGTGCTGATGCACCTGAGAAGGAAGAACCTCCCGGTGGTTTCCCTGGAAGAAACCACCCAGGGTAGCGGTGAAGACGATACCCCGAAGAGAGACTTCGGGGCAGAAGACATGGCGTTAGCCGGATCCATTGACCGGTTGCAATTGCAGAAGGCAGTGGACGACCTCCCTCCCGGCTACCGGACGATTTTTGTTCTTCACGACGTCGAAGGTTACGAACATAATGAAATTGCCCAGATTGTGGGCTGCTCGATCGGGAACAGCAAGTCCCAGTTGCATAAGGCGCGAATGAAGTTGCGGGATCTGCTCAAAATGAACCGGGCAGAGAAAACTGAGAAATCCTAAAGCCTGCCTAAAGGCAACAAAGTAGTTAGACGTAGCCAGCGAAGACTGGCAGCGGGCGGCGAGAAAGAAAATGCAAGTATTTTGGCGTTGGCGATACACTGAGGCAGCAGAGGCTTGGGGAGAGTGGTATGACTTGCGTTGAGTTGCAAGAAAGCCTGGTGGACAACGAAAGCGGCAGCGGCGCCGAACAACGGGCTCATCTCAGGAGTTGTCCTGAATGCACGAAACTGGTTGCGGATCTGCTGGTCATCGCCGGCTCGGCAGGCGATCTGCGGGCAGCGCATGAACCCCATCCCCGCGTGTGGAAATCCATCGAAGCTTCTTTGAGGCGGGAGGGTCTGATACGCCCTCAGCGCAGAAGCCTCTCCCTCCTTCCGTCTTTGGGCAGTCAATGGGGTTGGGCGCGTTGGATGGTACCGGCCGCCGCACTCCTGTTGGTCAGCCTCGGCATTTACCTTCGGCCGCGCTCGCAAACGTCCGGTACGGCCGCGCAGAATGTCACTGCGTCGGCAATCGTTTCCGACGCAGCCATCGCGGGATTGAATGACGACGATTTGCTGCAAGAGATCGCGCAGCAGTCTCCCGCGCTGCAGGAACAGTACGCCGATAATCTTCGCCGCGTGAATCAGTACATCCAGGATGCGAAAACCATTGTCGCCGACGATCCGAATGACGACGAGGCTCGCCTTTCGTTGATGGAGGCTTACCAGGAAAAAGCCATGTTGTTCGAACTGGCTTTGGATCGTTCTTTGCAGTAATTTGGGAATTCGTGGTGCGGACAGACAGGGAATCTGAGGACTTTATGAGCGGGCGCACAATTCAAGTGGCGGCAATCAGCGCGGTCTTGGCCGGAACCATGATGTCCGAATCACTGTTGGCTCAAACTCACAAGGAATATCGCTTTAATGTCGGCCCCAGAGCCGCGGTTTCCGTCAACAATCCTTATGGCTCGGTTTCTGTAAAGCCCTCGACCGGCAACGTCGTCGTTATCAATGCGGTGCTTTCTTCCGACAAAGTCGAAGTTGATAACGCTCTGGCCGGCAACAGAGTTGAGGTCCAGTCGCACCTGCTCCCGGGAGCCGATGCCCAGTCCGGCCGCGTCGACTACGAGATCCTGGCTCCGGCCGATGCCAGCATCACGTTGCATTCCAGCACTGGCACCTTGCACGCAGAAAAGCTTCATGGCGATGTGTCCCTGGAGGGCGCAGCCGCCACGGTTGACGTGCGCGACATCACCAACGCCCATGTGCACGTCAAGACTTTGAACGGAGCCGTCACTCTCACCAACGTGGAGGACGGTCACATCGAAGTCGACTCCCTCAGCGGCAACGTCATGCTCAGAAACGTGAATGGCCCGCTGGTACAGGTCGTTTCCACCAGTGGCGGAATCAGCTACATCGGTGACTTCGGCGATCACGGAGATTACCGCTTCACCAGCCATAGTGGAGACATTGACGCAGTCGTTCCCGACAGTACTTCCGCCGATGTGAGCGCCCGCTCCGTGCGAGGCGAAGTGCATGACGATATTCCTCTTCAGCCCAAACAGCACACCTCGTTCGTCATCAAAGAAGGCATTGCCTTCAGGGGTACCATTGGGCGCGCAGCGATCTCATCCTCGGTATTGCTGCGTAGCTTCAGTGGTAAAATCCACCTCAGAAAACGCGCGGCAGAATAAACGAATCAGGGAAATCCGGACCGTTTGAAGAAGCGTTCTGGCAAGACGGTGGGCGCGAAAAAGCGTCGTCTCGCGCAGTCCCAGCCTTCGCGAGAACCCCGTCTTTCGGGCATCTTCTTGGTCGGCTTTATGGGAGCTGGTAAGACCAGCGTTGGCCATGCCCTTGCTCAGCGGCTAAACTGGGCATTTGAGGATCTCGATGAGCGCATTGAGCGTCTCGAGCGCCGCACGGTGCCTGAGATCTTCCGTGACTCCGGCGAGTCCGAATTCCGCCGGGCAGAACACGCTGCGGTTCGCGACGTGCTCGCTGAACTGAAGGGAGGCGCGGTCAAAGTCGTAGCCTTGGGCGGCGGCGCGTTTGTCCAGGAAAACAATGTAGCTCTGCTTAGAGCGGCCGGCGTTCCGACCGTCTTCCTGGATGCCCCGGTGGAGGAACTCTGGCAACGCTGTTCGAAACAGGCCGGCGAATCTGGGTCGGAACGCCCTTTGCTTCGCAGCATCAACCAATTTCGCGAACTTTATGAAACCAGGCGCAAGAAATACGTGCAGGCGTCTCATACGATTCAAACCGGAGGCCGCGCTGTGGAGAAGGTTGCCGCCGAGATCGCCGAAACGCTCGGTCTCACGAGAATCGAGATTCGCACCCAACAAGGAGAAGTCGAGTGAGGTTTGATTTGCGGATATTCCGTATGGCCGCCTTGCTAGCCGCCGCCACTTTGGCAACCACTGCCAGTGCGGAGAAAAAGAATCAGGCCAAAGTAGCTCCCGCCGAGACTGTGGATTCCGGATCTTTCGGCGTATTTGTGAACGGGAAACGCGTGGCCACCGAGACGTTCACCATCCACCAGCAAGGTACCGCCAGCATTATCAAGTCACAGCTCAAGCAGACCGTCGGAACCGATCCTGTCAGCCAGAAGAGCGATCTCGAAATGACCGCCACGGGCGCATTGATTAGCTATGAATGGAGCCAGTCCTCCGGCGGTTCTTTGACCGTGTTCCCGAACAACGATTTCCTGCTGGAAAAGATCACCACAGCTTCATCTTCTAAACCCGCCGAACAGCCGTTTCTGATGCCCAGCACCTCCGCCGTCCTCGACAACAACTTCTTCGTGCAACGCGAGGTGCTGGTCTGGCGATATTTGGCCTCGGCCTGCAAGCCCGAAGGCGGCGGTTTCAAATGCCAGCAGGACCCCGGAGACTTCGGCGTTCTCGTTCCCCAGGACCGCAACTCCATGCATGTACGCATGGAATTGGTTGGAAAAGAAAGAATACAGATCCGTGGAACCAACCGCGAACTGATGCGACTGAATCTAAAGGGTGACGATTTCGATTGGGCCCTTTGGGTCGATGAATTGGATCATTTCAAGCTCATACGAGTGGCGATCCCTGCCGATAACACGGAAGTAGTCCGGGATTAGACTGCAGCTGCCCGGCGGCAGAAGCGAGACCGCCCCTGGAAAACCTATTGTTACTGGCTGACTCACGCACGGCTCGGGTCCTGGTCACGGTGCTACTGTTCGCACTAGGGCTGGGGTTCCTCTATGTCACGCGCGACACACTCATCGCGTTCCTCTTCGCCATCTTTTTCGCCTACCTCATGAGCCCTCTGGTAAACAACTTGGAGAAGGTGCTCAAAGGCCGCGGCCGCGCCATCGCGGTGATATACACGCTCCTGCTTGCCCTGGTCGTCGTGTTCTTTGTGATCGTAGGTCCCAAAGTGACGCGCGAAGCAGCACGGCTGGGTCAGGCGTTGCCCGGCCTGCTTGAGAAGCTCAGCTCCGGCGAGATCACGAACCAGTTGGAGCAGGAGCATCACTGGAGTCCCAACACCACCGAGGCGTTGCGGGCGTTTCTGGTAAGCCATCAGAATGACATCACAGCCCTGGCACAGCGGATCGGCGTGCGCGTAGCCGACGTCGCCAAACAGGCATGGCTGTTGTTTGTTGTGCCTCTTCTGTCGATTTTCTTCCTGAAAGACGGACGCGGCTTCAGCGAATTCCTGCTCTCCACCATCCAATCGCGCCCGCAGCGGGAATTCCTGGAGAACGTACTCAACGATTTGAACCGGATGCTGGCGCATTTCATTCGTGCCCAACTTACTCTGGCCGCCCTGTCCCTCGTCATCTACTCCGCATTTCTGTCAATCATGGGTGTTCAATATGCATTGGTGCTAGCCACGATCGGAGGAGTGCTGGAATTCATCCCCGTTGTTGGTCCGCTGGTCGCCGGCCTGACAATTATCACCGTCGCCCTCCTGACCAGCTATTCCCACTGGCTCGTGGTGGTCATCTTTCTGGTCATCTGGCGTGGCATCCAGGACTATGTTTCCTCTCCGCATATCATGGGTGAGAGCATGGAACTGCATCCCCTGGCCGCGATCTTCGGAGTAATGGCGGGGGCCGAGATCGCCGGCATCCTTGGTATCTATCTTTCCATTCCCGTGATGGCCAGCCTGCGCATCGTCTTCCGGCGCTGGCGTCTCTATGCCGAGAAGAAGAAATTCGGACCCCTGACTGCCGAATATTCCATCGGCACACCGGGCGTTCATCGAAAGTAGCGCCGGCGTCCCGCCGGCTGTCGGGAGGGCGTCTCGCCCTCCCACCCGCCAGGACCGGAATTCTTGAGGCTTTAGTAATACCCCGACTTGTCCCAAGCACGGAACGAACTCTGCGCTTGTTATAAAATCCTAAGTACTCATATGAACAAGAAGATTCCCGTCGGCATTCTCGGCGCTACTGGTGTAGTCGGACAACGATTCATCCAGATGCTGGAGCTCCATCCCTGGTTTGAAGTGGCCTGGCTGGCGGCTTCGGACCGTTCCGAGGGCAAGGTGTACGCAGAGGCCGCGCGCTGGCGCCTGAAAACTTCCATTCCCGCAGCCGTTGCCAAGATGCAGGTCTCGTCAGCTACACCCGAGGGCGCTCCCAAGGTTATCTTCGCGGCTCTCGACTCCGCCATCGCCGCTGAACTCGAGCCGCGCTTCGCCGAAGCCGGGTGCGCCGTGGTCTCGAACTCCAGCGCGCTTCGCATGAAGGAAGACGTGCCTCTGGTCATCCCCGAAGTCAATGCCGGCCACATCAAACTGATCGACGTCCAGGGATGGCGCAAAAAAACCGGCGGCTACGTCGTCACCAATCCCAACTGCTCGGCGATCGGTCTCGTCTTGGCATTGGCGCCCCTTCATCATAAGTTCGGACTCGAAACCGTCATGGCGGTCACCATGCAGGCCGTCAGCGGCGCGGGATACCCGGGCGTGGCTTCGCTCGACATCCTCGGCAACGTCATCCCCTTCATCAAGAACGAAGAAGAAAAAATGGAGGAGGAAACCAAGAAGCTGCTCGGGAAATTGAATGGAAAGAAAGTCATCCCTGGTCCGTTTGCCATGAGCGCGCAGTGCAACCGCGTGGCGGTTGAAGACGGTCACACCGAGTCCGTGTCGATTCGCCTGAAGAAGAAAGCGAAGCCGGAAGAGATTATCGCAGCATGGAACAGTTACAAAGCCGAGCCCCAGGAGCTCAGGCTACCCAGCGCACCAGACCGTCCCGTCGTCTACCTCGAAGCCAACGACCGTCCGCAACCTCGCTTCGACGTCGACATGGGCGCCGGCATGACTACAGCGGTCGGCCGACTCCGCCCGTGCAGCGTGCTCGACTGGAAATTCACCGTGCTCTCCCACAACACGATCCGCGGAGCCGCCGGGGCAGCTGTTCTCAATGCCGAACTGCTGAAAGCCAAAGGATACCTGGGATGAATCCGAGCACCGGCGCCAGAACAGTAGCGCCGGCGTCCCGCCGGCTGTGGCGGAGGCGTCCCGCTTCCGCACGCCTTCGCCATTCCGAAGGCCGATCATTCCACCCGAGGCCGGTCGAATGATCGTCATGAAATTCGGCGGTACCTCCGTCGAAGACGCTAAAGCCATCGACCGCGTTGCCTCGATCGTCCACGGCCGCCTCGCGCAGCAACCCGTCGTAGTAGTCAGCGCCATGGCCAAGGTCACCGACACTTTGCTGACCATGGCCCGCGCCGCTGGCGAAGGCGAACGAAAAACGGCCCTCAAGCTCTGCCGGTCCCTGCAAGAGCGCCACTACAACACGGCCAGTGAGCTGCTCGGCACCGCGCGCTTCACCGAATTCCATTCCGAACTCGGCCAGGACTTCGAATCTCTCGACGAACTCTTGCGCGGCATCTCCGCCGTCGGAGAAATCACTCCTCGCACCACCGACCACGTCGCCGCCTTCGGCGAGATGCTCTCGAGCAAGATCGTAGCCGCCGCATTCGAAGCCCATGGGCTGAAAGGTGTTCACGTCGACTCTCGCGAGGTTCTGGTCACCGACAGCGCTTACATGCAAGCTGTCCCCCAATACGAGGATACGAATCTCAGACTTCAGGAGAAGGTTCTGCCGCTGGTTAAGGCTGGACAAGTGCCCGTGATGGGTGGATTCATCGGGGCGAACCGTTCGGCTATCACGACGACTATCGGCCGCGGCGGCTCCGACTTTTCCGCCGCCATCTTCGGCGCCGGCCTGGGCGCAGATAAGATCGAGATCTGGACCGACGTTGACGGCATTCTCACCACCGATCCCCGCATTTGTCCCCAAGCGCGCCGGATCAAGGTCATCAGCTTCGACGAAGCCGCCGAGCTTGCCTATTTCGGTGCCAAAGTCCTGCACCCCGCCACCGTTCTGCCGGCCATTCAGAAGAACATCCCGGTGTATGTGCTGAACTCGCGCAATCCGTCGTGCGAGGGAACGCGCATCACCACCCGAGCCCCGCATACGAAGAACATCTTCAAAGCGATCGCCGCCAAGAAGCGCATCACCATTGTCGACGTTGCCGCACCCCGGATGCTGCTGGCCCACGGATTCCTGCGCACCATTTTCGAAGCCTTCGACCGTCACAAAGTCGCCGTCGACGTGGTTTCGACTTCGGAAGTCAGCGTCTCGCTCACCGTCGACTCGAATCAGGCAATCCCGGCGCTAGCCGCCGATCTCGCCAAGCTGGCCGACGTAAAATACGAAGGCCGCAAAGCCATCGTCTGCCTGGTGGGAGAAAATTTGCGCGAGACCCCGGGAATTGCCGCTCACGTGTTCCGCGAACTCGCAGACAAGAAGATCCGCATGATCTCGCAAGGCGCTTCAGAAATTAACCTGACCTTCGTCATCGAAGAAGATGAAGTCCCGGAAGTAATCCAGCGCCTCCACAAGACGTTTTTCTCAGAACTAGACCCCGAAGTCTTCGCGTAGCGCCGGCGTCCCACCGGCTGTCGCAAGGGCGTCTCGCCCTCGCGCTTTAGTTTTTGTCATGCTGAGCGGAGCGGTAAGGAGCAAAGCGACTCACCGCACAGTCGAAGCATCCCTACCTCTAGTAAGAAGCTTCCCCCTGTGCCCCTCCGGGCCCTCTGTGGTTAAATCTTTTCTGGACGGTATGAACCTTCTTCTTCTCGGCCGCGGTAAAACCGGATCGCTGGTAGCGGAAGTCGCCGCCGAGCGCAAACATCACACCCGCACCCTGGGATCCGAGGAAAACGAAGGTGGCAGAGCGCTGACGCCTGAGCAACTCAGCAACATCGACGTTGTCATCGACTTCACCGCCCCGCACTGCGTTCTCGCCAACATCGAAGCCTGCGTGCGAGCCGGTAAGAACATGGTCGTGGGCACAACCGGCTGGCACAAAGAAATCGATCGCGTGCGCGCTTTAGTCGAGCAGCACAAAACCGGATTCGTCTACGCCGCTAATTTCTCGGTCGGTGTGAACCTCTTCCTCGACATTGCCCGAGCCGCCGCAGCGGCCTTGAATCACGATTACTCTGGCCAGATCTTCGAGCGCCACCACGTCCACAAGAAAGACGCCCCCTCGGGCACCGCGATTGCGATCCAACAGGTAGTCCGCGACGCCGCGACCCCACACGACAGTCTCGAGATCACCTCCTTCCGCGAAGGCGAAGTCGTTGGCCTGCACGAAGTGGTCCTCGAATCCCCGGCTGATCGAATCTATCTTTGCCATGACGCCAAATCTCGCCGGGGGTTCGCCGAAGGCGCCGTCGCCGCCGCCGAGTGGCTCGTCGGCAAAAAGGGCTTCTACGATTTCAAGGATGTGTGGCGGGAACTCTAAACCCCAATCCGTGACCTAATGTAGCCCCGGACGCAATGTAGCCCCGGACGCCCTCGTCCGGGGTTGCGCGCGAAGCGCGCAATAAAGGGCGGTTGATAGGCGGAAACCGGCGGAGTAGTCCGGCCCTGGCAGGCTCGCTTCGCTGGCGTGGCGGACCCTTCGACTTCGCACAGGGCAAGCTGCGTCGGCCCCCACACGAGCTGTGATCCCGCTCACACGATTTTCCCTCCACACCCATTCGCGCTATCTTATCCCTATGCAACTTCGTGGATGCGGCACTGCCCTCGTAACTCCGTTCCATCAAGACGGCTCCGTCGACGACGCCGCCCTGCGCAATCTGGTCACGTGGCAAATCGAGTCGGGCATCGATTTCCTGGTTCCCTGTGGCACTACAGGCGAGACTCCGACTCTGACCCACGACGAATGGCTCCACGTTATCGACACGACCATTGAAGTCGCCGCCGGACGCGTCCCCATCGTTGCCGGCGCAACCTCGAACGCGACCCACGAGGCAGTAGAAAAAGCCAAGGAACTCGCCGCGCGCCCGGGAGTCAACGCGATCCTCACTGCGTCGCCCTATTACAACAAGCCTACGCAGGAAGGCCAGTACCGCCATTTCAGAGCCATTGCAGAAGCCGTCGGCGACAAGCCGGTTATTCTCTACAACGTTCCCGGACGCACCGCCGCCAACCTTGAACCTGCGACGCTCGCGCGCCTGGCAGAGATTCCTAACATTGTCGGCGTCAAAGAAGCGAGCGGCAACATGACCCAGGTCGCGGAAGCAATTGCGTCCGTGCCGGAACAATTCCTGATTTTCTCGGGTGATGACGCCGTCACACTTCCCACGATCGCACTCGGTGGTGTTGGAGTCATCTCAGTCGCAGGCAATGAAATCCCGCACGAAATGGCCGCGCTCACCCGCGCTGCCCTGGCGAACGATTGGGCGACCGCTCGCGCCCTGAACCGCAAATACATGCCGCTGATGCAGGCCAACTTCATCGAGTCGAGCCCGCTGCCCGTGAAAGCCGTACTGGCCATGATGGGCAAGATCGAAGAGGTCTACCGGTTGCCGCTGGTTCCCATGCGCCGCGACACGCGCTCGCGCCTGCAGAAAGTGGCCACGGAAGTCGGACTCATCACCAGGCCGGCGGGCCCGCTCCCCGAAGCGGCCGCATTTTTCATCTACGAGAATTGGGCTGCCGGCCCGCACAAAATCGTCCTGCACCGCGCCACCTGCGGCCAGTGCAGCCATGGCAAAGGACGCCCCTCGGGCCACGACGCCAACCACGCCAAGTGGCACGGCCCCTATGCCACACTCGTCGAAGCCCGCGAAGTCGCCCACACCATGACCGGTGTGCTCATCCGCAGCGAGTGCAAGTGCGTGTGAGAAGAAATTGCTGATTGTTGAATTTCGATTGTTGACTGTCCTTCGTGCACCTTCGTGTCCTTCGTGGTTCCAGCTTTTGGCGCCTTTGACAAATCAGCAATCCACAATCCACAATCGACAATTCATGTCGACCCTGAAAGCCTCCATTGAACGCCTCGCCGCGCAGGGCGAAGGCGAGCGCGATCCCGATGCGCGAAAGGTATTCCTCGAGTTCCGCGACCAGCTCACGCAAGGCAAAATCCGCGCCGCCGAAAAGATTGACGGACGCTGGACCGTCAACGCCTGGGTCAAGCAAGGCATCCTGCTGGGTTTCCGCCTGGGAGTGCTTAAGGAAATGCCCGCCGGCCTCTCCTTCGTCGATAAAGACACCTTCCCTGCCCGCCAGTTCACCATCGCCGATCGTGTACGAGTCGTCCCTGGCGGATCGTCGGCCCGCCTCGGTGCCTACGTCGCGCCTTCGGTCATCTGCATGCCGCCAATGTTCATCAACGTCGGAGCCTACGTTGACGAGGGGACCATGATCGACTCCCACGCCCTGGTCGGATCCTGCGCGCAAATTGGGAAGCGCGTCCACCTGAGCGCCGCGGCGCAAGTCGGAGGCGTTCTCGAGCCCGTGAATGCCGCCCCTGTGATCATCGAGGACGACGTACTGGTCGGCGGCAACTGCGGCATTTTCGAAGGAACGCTGGTGCGTGCGAGAGCGGTGCTGGGGGCGGGCACAATCCTCACTCGCTCCACGCCTCTTTACGACCTGGTGAAGGGCGAAATCTACCGCGCAACGGTCGATGTCCCGCTGGCGGTCCCTGAGAACGCCGTAGTCGTTCCCGGCTCGCGCGCAGTCAAGAAAGGCAAAGCCGCAGACTGGAATCTGTCACTTTACACGCCAGTGATCGTGAAGTACCGCGACGAAAAAACCGACAAGGGAATCGAACTGGAAGACTGGCTCAGGTAGTTAGCCGTTGATGCACAGCCCCTATCGAACCTTGATCGCCAACCTCCCCGTCCCGTTCGCCGTGACTTGAATCCGCCCCAGCTTTTGCACAACCGCATCCGCCTCGACTAGCTTCCCGGCCGCAAACGTGCTCGCCATCCCGACGACTTTCATCCCGCCCGCTCGTGCCGATTGAATCCCCGCCGGCGCATCTTCGATCACCAAACACTCTGCCGGCTGGATTCCCAGCCTCTCCGCACCCTTCAAATAGGGCTCCGGATCCGGCTTCCCTTTCGTGACATCGTCGGAAGTGACGAGAACCTCGGGCACCGGCAGCCCGCAGTGGCGCAAGCGATTCTGCGCCAGCAGTCTCGACCCGGAGGTCACCACCGCCCACCGCCCCGCAGGAATCGATTGCACGAGATCGAGCGCCCCGGGCATGACAACCACTCCCGTCTGATCGTGCGCCTCATGATCCTCGATGGCTGCCGCCTCGGTCTCAGCGTCTAGATGCGGCGCCACCCGCCGGATCACTTCAATCGTCCTGACGCCATGCGCAATGGCCATGACCGCATCGCCGTCAACACCCTTGCGCCGCGCCCACTCGCGCCACTCGCGGTCCACTTGCCGCGTCGAGTCGCAGAGCACTCCATCCAGATCAAACAAAATAGCCGAACAGGAAAAAGTAGGCATCCTTCCTTAGTTTGTACCACAGCCTTGGCGCCAGCCATTTGTACCACAGCCCCGTCACCGGCCATGTGGCGACGGCCGCCTCGGCCGTCTAAGCGAAGGCGATAGCCGAGCGCTTCCGCAGCTAACTGCCGCCCGTCGGAAGACTCCTCCGGTCCGACGCAGATAACAACGCTTGCTGCCCCCGCTCCCGCACCGCCAGGTGTCGCTGCCGAAAATGCACCAGCGCGCGCCGTCCCCACGCCCGCACGAACCAGTAGTTCAATCCGGCTCCAATCGCCGAACTGGCCAGCGGAATCACTCTTCCTGCCCACTTCTCGACAACCTCGGTGCTCGCTCGGGCCGCAATCCGTTGGATGACTCGCGGTACAAACTTGTTGATGACTTCTTTTTCCAGCAACTCCCGGCTCAAATCGACTCCCGCCGCGCTGGCCGCCGCGATCCATAACTCGGCAATCTCGTCGTCTGTGTTGTATTCGAATCCGTAAAGCAAACTCAGCTTCTGAATAGTCCGCATCGTGATCGCCGAAAGAATCCCGAGATCGGGCATAATCGTGAGCAGCCCGCCGAGCCCGAATCCTGCTCCCTCGATCGCCGCCACCTTCATTCCGCTGCGGATGACGGAATCTGCCACCGAGTCGAGTTCATGCATTTCGAGCGAGAACACGCCGTGATATCCGCTGATGGGCAGGCGATACGCCACCCGCAACTGCAGCAGGAATTTCGCCGGATCCACGCGCACCGTAGAATACGCACGCGTCAAGCCTCGAGTCAGCGCCGTCTCCACCCGCCGCCGCAGCCACGACTTGTGCTCTTCCGCCATTGATTCCACCTTACCGCACACGGAACGGGAATGCCATTGGGAGAGGACCTCAGTTCTCAGCTATGAGGTCCGAAGTCCGAGGTCTGAGGCCAGACTGCCACCTGCTGGGCCTTGCCCCTCATCCCGCCACTCGCTACTCGGTACTCGGTACTCGAACGTGCTAGCATTCTCCTGACTCCATGCCCAGCGGAAAACTGCAAGTCGTCCCCCTCGGCGGCCTTGGCGAATTCGGCATGAACTGCATGGCCGTGCGCTGGGGAGATGACATCATCGTCGTCGATGCCGGACTCATGTTCCCCGAAGCCGAACTCCTCGGCGTCGACATCGTCGTCCCCGACATTTCTTATCTCATCGAAAATCGCCAGCGGGTGCGCGGCATCATTCTCACTCATGGCCACGAAGACCACATCGGCGCCCTGCCCTGGTTTCTCTCCGAACTCAAAGTACCCGTCTGGGGAACAGAGTTCACGCTCGCCTACGTCGAAGACAAACTGGATGAGCACGGCCTGCTCGACGATGCCGACCTCCGCGAGATGCGCGCCAATGAACATATCAAGCTGGGAGCATTCACCATCCATCCGATTCAGGTCACGCACAGCCTGGTCGATTGCGTTGCCCTCGCCATTCAGTGCCCGCTCGGCATTGTGATTCACACCGGCGATTTCAAAGTCGATCCCACACCCACCGACAACAAGCTTTTCGATCTCCACACCTTCGCTGAATACGGCAAACAAGGAGTTCTCGCGCTCTTTCAGGATTCCACCAACGTCGAGCGCAAGGGATACACACCGAGCGAGCGCGCCGTCCGCCGCAAGTTCGACGAAGTCTTCGCCCACACCAAACGCCGCCTCTTCATCTCGTGCTTTTCCAGCTCGATCCACCGCATCAACCTCGCCGTCGAGCTCGCCCACCAGCACGGACGCAAGGTCGCCTTCATCGGCCGCTCCATGAACAACTCGGCCGAAATCGCCGAAGACCTCGGCTACATCGAAGTGCCCGAAGGACTGGTCATCAACCCCGGCGAGATGAAGAATTTCCCGCCCGAAAAAGTATGCGTGCTCATCAGCGGCACGCAGGGCGAACCCATGTCGGCGCTCTCGCGCGCCGCGGTTGACAATCACAAGCACGCAAAAATCGAGAAGGGAGACACGGTCGTCCTCTCCAGCCGCATCATTCCGGGCAACGAAAAAACCATTTACCGGATGATCGATCACCTCTTCCGCCGCGAAGCTCACGTCATCTACGAAGACGGAACTTCGCCCCCGGTTCACGTCTCAGGACACGCCAGCCAGGAAGAGCTCAAACTACTCATCAACCTGGTCAAGCCGCGCTACTTCATCCCCATTCACGGCGAGTACCGCCAGCTCAAGCTACACGCCGAAATGGCCGCGGCTATGCGGGGATCGGTCGGCAAAGTCATGCTGATCGAAAGCGGAGAGATTCTGGAATTCGACGAACTGGGCGCCCGCAAGACCGGCAAGGTCAACGTCGGCCGCGTCTGCATCGACTCCGGCAACCGCACCGACGTGGTCGAAGACCTCATCATCAAAGACCGCCGCCACCTCAGTGAGGACGGCATCGTGCTTCCCATCATCGCCATCAACAAGCTGTCCGGCGAAGTCGAGACCACGCCGGAAATCGTGACCCGAGGTTTCAATGTGGGCGAGGACGGCTTCATGGACGGCGCCAAGCGCATCGTCGAAGACACGCTAGCGTTCTCGAGCGAGGAAGAAAAAGCCGACTACGGCGTCATCAAAGAAAAAATTCGCGCCGACCTCAAGCGCTATATCAGCAAGCAGAGCCAGAAGCGCCCGCTGATCATGCCGGTAATCCTGGAAATTTAAACAGCCGAGATGTTTGAGATGCATGTGTGGGGACGGGCGCCTTCGCCCGTCCAGCGAAGGCGAAGCCGAGCCCCGATGAGCACACACTCGAAGTCTGTCATCCTGGGCGTAGTCGAAGGATCCCTACCTCGTCACAACTGCCTCTGAACCGTAGCGCCGGCGTCTCGCCGGCTGTCGCGAGGGCGACTCGCCCTCGCAGCCCGGAACGAAAGTGGATGCCGCAACCCGCCACTACCGCGGCCGTGTCCCGAACCCCGCCTCCCTCCACAACCGATCCCACTGCCAAATCCCTGGGTATTGCGGCAGCCGAAAACCCAGTTGATGCGCCAGCATCAAAACCTGCCCCCGATGATGCGCCTCGTGGGCGAAGATATAGGCGAACATCGTCCCTCCCGCAGGCCACGTGCGCGTCCAACTGCCGCGCCAGAACTTCGTCACACGCCGCTTCGGCCCGCCGGACAAGGCATCCACAAGCATGCGTACACACTGCGCCGCGCTCCTCCTGTGCGCTGCTGCCGCCTGGGCAATGGTGCACCGCGCCGGATCCAGCGGCGCCGGACATTTCAAATGCGCCGCCGAACCCTTCAGCCAAACCCGGCGGCTGTTATGCAGGTGCGCAAAGATCGCAGCAATCGTCCGCCCACCCAATCCAACGCCGGGCAGATCTGCACGCCACGCCCGGGGATCAAGATTCGCCAGCAACCACTGGTTCATTGCATCGTTGACCGAGTACATCTCAATTAACACGGTCGCAAGCTCAGCCGAAGAATCCGCGCCGACACCGTAAGCACCCGCCTTTGATCGCCGCGCCATAAGACCTCCGCCGCTGGTCCCGAAGGGACCGTGATAGTAGCCCGCCACTTCCAGTGGCGGAAAAGCGGCCCTTAACGATACCCTGTGCCGTAGGCACAACTGAAACCCAATGATCACCCTCTCCGACCTTCTCGCCGCCCAATCGCGCCTCAAAGGCATCTCGGTCCGCACGCAATTGATCCAGTTTCCCCTCTGCGCCGAAGACCCGCGCCGCCTCCTGCTCAAGCCCGAAAACCAGCAGCCCATCGGTGCCTTCAAACTCCGCGGCGCGTACAACAAAATCGCTTCCCTCTCGGACGCCGAGCGCAAACGCGGTGTCGTCTCCTACTCCAGCGGCAACCACGCGCAGGGTGTTGCCTACGCTGCCCGTGCGCTGAATGTGAAGTCGGTCATCGTCATGCCGAACAACGCCCCAGCGATCAAGCGCGAAGCCACTGCCAAACTCGGCGCAGAAATCGTCCTCGTCGGCCCGGGCTCGGACGAACGCAAGAGCAAAGCCGAGGAACTCGCCGCCCAGCACGGATACGTCATCGTGCCTCCCTACAACGACGAAAAAATCATCGCTGGGCAAGGCACCATCGGCCTCGAAATTCTCGAAGACTTCTCCGAGGTCGAAACCGTGCTCTCCCCCGTCGGCGGCGGAGGCCTCATCTCAGGCGTTGCCTCCGCCATCAAACTCTCGAATCCCAAAGTAAAAGTCATCGGCGTCGAGCCCGAACTCGCGGCCGATGCCCAGGCCAGCCTGCGTCAGGGCAAGATCGTGCAGTTCCCTGCCGAGCAAGTCTCCCGCACCATCGCTGACGGACTCCGTACCCAAAGCATCGGCCCCATCAACTTCGAGCACATCCGCGCCTACGTCGACGACATCATCACCGTCACCGAAGACGAGATCCGTCAGGCCATGCAATATCTGAGCGCGAATCCCGCCACCGTGGCCGAACCCAGCGGCGCCGTCGCCACCGCCGGATTCATCTTCCACGCCAGCGAGCTGCCGCAAACAAAACAGAATGTCGCGATCATCTCCGGCGGCAACATCGAACTCCAGATGCTAGAGCAACTTCGCAAAGCGTGATCCCGGGGTCGTCAGCCCTCTCCGTAAGGAATCCCCTGTGAACCTCGGTGCCCTCCGTGGTGAGCAGTTTTGCACAAGCCCGGAATGTTCAAATAACCTTGACTTCAACCCAACGAATGATCATGCTGATATTGCACCCGAAAAAGCCATGGTAAAACCGCTGCGAGCGCACTGTAAGTTGTTTGTTCCCAAGATTTTGCCCGCAAGTGATAGCAGCTCTAGGATTATTTCTGAACTTTCCCTTAAAT
>Ga0209698_10001135_pt1 | contig 30684 bp, 30 predicted proteins | sample LitLauG_LLR_2012_FD_187203 | JGI IMG/M metagenome (GOLD analysis project Ga0209698, IMG submission 187203) | Freshwater sediment microbial communities from Pennsylvania, USA - Little Laurel Run_MetaG_LLR_2012 (SPAdes) (version 2) | ecosystem: Environmental > Aquatic > Freshwater > Creek >... | reverse complement strand
GATGGTCGACGGGCACGGAGACCCAAACACCTCGCCCGCGTACGCGCAGGCGATCGAAGCGCTCTACACGGTCTCCTACACGCTGAAGTTCACGATCCGCGGAACGCCCGGCGGCGTGGACTACGCCGTCATGCCGCTCGAGGGCCTGTGGTGGTCCGCTGACATGAGCGCGTTCACGTCGGGCGAGAAGTCCGCGTGGGACTGGACCGCGATGATCGCGCAGCCCGACGTCGTCGACGACGCCCTCCTCGCGGACGCCGCCGAGCGCGCGAGCGCCAAGAAGGACCTCCCCGCCGCCCCGCTGCTGCGCCTGGAGCGATTCCATGAGGGCCAGGCGGCGCAGGTGCTGCACGTGGGGCCCTACTCGGCGGAGGCGCCGACGATCGAGCGGCTCCACGCGTTCATCGCGGAGAGCGGCTACGAGCGACACGGCAAGCATCACGAGATCTACCTGAGCGACCCGAGGCGCGCCGCGCCGGAGAGACTGAGGACGGTGATCCGGCAGCCCGTCCGCCCCACGCATTAGGGGAGCGCGCGATCGGCGATAATGGGCCCGTGGCGCACGGGGGGCTGACATGGCGGGGCTGAGCACCCGCAACCCTCGCGTCGTCATATGCGGCGGCGGCATAGCGGGCGTCGAGGCGCTGATCGCGCTGCGCGCTCTCGCGGGCGACCTCGCCGAGGTCCATCTTGTCGCACCGAACGACAGGTTCGTCTACCAGCCGCTCGCCGTGGCGGAGCCCTTCGGGGTCGCCGAGACGCACCGGTTCGAGCTCTCGACCATCGCCCGCGACATGCACGCCGAGCTGCATGCCGACTCGCTCTCGGCTGTCGACGCCGACCTTCATGCCGTCAGGCTCAAGGGCGGCGCACGTCTTCACTACGACGCGCTGCTCGTCGCGGTCGGCCCGCAGCGGCGGGAGTGGCTGCCCGGCGCTCTGCACTTCGGCGGCGCCGACAGCGTCGGCGCCTTCAGGAGCGTCCTCGGGCGGCTGGTGAGCGGCGCCACGCGCCGGCTCGCGTTCGCCTATCCGCAGGCGACGGCGTGGCCGCTGCCTCTGTATGAGCTGGCGCTGCTCACGGCCTCGCACGCGCAGGCGCAGGGCGCGACCGGCGCGCAGCTGACCCTGCTCACGCCCGAGGGTGACCCGCTTGAGGTGTTCGGGCCCGGCGCCAGCCGCGTGATGCGTGAGCTCCTGCTGAGCAGGCGGATCGATCTGAGGACCGGCGCCGCCGCGGAGGGCTTCTCGCACGGGCGCCTGCGCTGTCGACCGAACATCGTGATCGACGCGGATGAGGTGACCGCGCTCGTCGCGCTGCGCGGCCCCGCGATCCCGGGCCTGCCGGTGGACGAGCAGGGCTTCATCGAGGTCGACGAGAGCGGGCGCGTGACGGGGCTCCGCGACGTGTACGCCGCGGGCGACGGGACCGACTTCCCCGTCAAGCAGGGAGGGCTGGCGACGCAGCAAGCCGACGCCGCCGCAGAGGCGATCGCCGCCGCGCTCGGAGCGGATCTGACGCCGTCACCCGTTCGGCCGACGCTGCGGGCCGTGCTGCTGAACGGGATCGCGCCTCTGTATCTGCGAGCGCAGCTCGACGGCGGGTCCGGAGACTCGCTGGAGATCGCCGGCAACCCACTCTGGATGCCGCCCGCGAAGGTCGCGGGACGCTACCTGGCGCCGTATCTGACGGCCGGCGGCCCGCTCACGGGCGCTGAAGTGCTCGAGGACCGGCAGGCTTCGGCCGATGACCCCGCGACCGTCAGGCGAGCGCACGACGAGGCTCACGACCTCGCGCTCGCATTCGCCGACCGGGACGCCGCCGAGGGCGACTTCGACTCGGCGCTGCAGTGGCTGGACACGCTCGAGCGGATCGACGGGGTGCTGCCGCCCGGCTACCTCGCCAAGCGCGCCGAGTGGAGCCGCCGCGCCGGGCGCGCGACGTGAACCGCCATCCGCTCACGCCGCGCCCGCGAAGCTGCGATGGCCGCCCCGCGCCCGGTGACCCCGGTCGCGGCGCGGCCATCTCCGTTTCAGCCGCCGGCTCTAGCGGACCCCGTGGGTCAGCATCGCCTGCTCGACGTCGAATGCGTCCTGTTCCTCACCGACTGCGTTGGGGTGCACCGGCACGCCTGTGAGCGAGCCGAAGATCGGTTCGATCCAGCGCACTCCGACGGCTTCGCATGCATTGTGGCCCGCGCTCGGCTTGAACGTGTCGACGAAGATCGCACCGTTCGCCTTCGCGCCTTTCTTGAGCTCCGCGTTGCCGTGGGTCTCGACGGAGTGGAACCACTTCAGGTCCCCGCTGGTCCAGGGGAACGCGCTCGGGCAGTAGCCTTCGGTCGGCGTGATTTCGGGGTAGCCGACCACGAACACCTTGGCTTTCGGTGCGAGCGTGTGAACGGCCTGCAGTGCTGCTTCGGCAGGCGCGAGGTCTTCTTCCTGGGTCTGCTTGACGAATTTGTTGAAGTACTTCTTGCACGGCGTGCCGACGTTGCCGACGAAGATGTCGGCTTCGGTGCACCCTTTCAGGAGCGTCCCGAACAGGTTGTGGTCGTTACCGCCCATCCCGATCGTCACGACTTCGGTGGAAGCCGACAGAGCGTTGAACTGCGGCGGCTGGTCCCCGTACTGCGCGACCGTGAAGTCTTCGGTCTTGGCTCCGCTGCAGCTCACGTCGGTCAGCGACAGGTTGAGCGCGGCGGCCACCAGATGCGGATAGTTGGCGGCCGACTGTGCACAGTCCGCCGGCGCCGTGGGTGACGGCGGCGCTATCCCCGGCCCCGCGGTGTACGAGTCCCCCATCGAGACATACGACGCGCCCGCGGCGCCCGCGGTCGAAGGAAGCACGGCGGCGAGGACGGCGGCGGCGACTACCAGCAGGACGGCGGGCTTTACTCGACGGCGTGCCCCCGCGCCGTCATGGCGGACTGATCCCATTTCTACCTCTCTCCTTGCTCAGGTTCCCGTCCCGACCCGCGATCCGGTCCGGGCGGCGTGCACGGCGACTCGAACGTAACGAGTCCCGTGAGTGGGTGTCAAGACCCGCGATCAGAGCGGGTTCAGGCGCTCTCGGCCACGGGCCGCACGCGCTCGGCGACCTCGGCGAGCGCCTCGACCGCCGGTGAGCGCCGGTCGTCGCGCCCCACGAGCGAGGTGACCACGCACACGCCATCCTCGAGCGGGACGGCGACCACACCGGGCAGGTTGCCTGAGATGACCGATGCATGAGCGCCCGGGGCCGTGGTGATCCCACGGCCCGAAGCGACCAGCGTGAGACGCTCCTGGACGTTGCTGGTGGGCTTCGCCGCATGCTGCCTGGGCGGCCCGCCACGGGCCCGGTCAAGGCTCCAGAAACCGGCCCACGTGGGATCGACGGCGGCGTCGAACCCGATGAATGGCTCGTCGAGCACGTCCTGCACCTGCAGCTCAGCACGCCCCGCGAGCCGGTGGCCGCGCGGCAGAAGGACGACGAGCGGGCCCTCGTCCATCGGTACCGCCCATGTCCCGTCGGTGTCTCCAAGCGGCGCGGTGGTGACGGCGACATCGACCTGCGCAAGCCACGAGCTCGCCGGCGGCGAGGGCAGCTCGATCGGCTTGAGCGTGACCTCGACGTCGGGGCAGACTTCCGCGAACGTTTCGATCAGGCGCGGGGCCGACTGCCAGGGCGGCAGTCCGACGTAGCCGAAGCGGACCGCGCCGCGGACACCGCGTGAGAGGGTGTCGGCGAGGCGCAGGATCTCGACTTCCGCGTCGACCACGCGTCGTGCGTTGTGCAGGAACTCGGCGCCGGCGCTCGTGAGCGTCACCCCTCGCGGGTGCCGGTCGAAAAGTGAGAAGCCGAGTTCGGACTCGAGCGTCGTGATCGCCTGCGAGAGCGCGGGCTGCGCGATGTGGAGCTTCCGTGCGGCCCGGGTTATCTGGCCCGCTTCCGCGACCTCGACGAAGTACGCGAGCCTGCGCCTGTTGAGTGCCATCACGCCGCGTGACGGAGCGGGGACACTGCTGCGGCCGGAAGGCCAAGGTCAGACATACCGGGCAATCATGTCAAGTATCCATCGGGCGAAGCCGCTGGACCCGCGTCGCGCCCCCGCGATATGGTCAGCGTGTGCTCGGCCTGATCATCGGCCTGATCGTGGTGCTGCTGATCGCGGCGCTCATCGTCTACCTCCTGCGGGGCCGGATCGACGGCACGCCGGCGGCGGACGAGCCCGATGTCACGGGCCTCTACTACGGCGAGTCGACTCCGGCCGGGCCGCACCCGACATCGGACTTCATCGGCGAGGAGGAGGGCGACCTGACCCGCGACCCCGCCGCCGAAGATGAGGCGTGGCGGCGCGAGCGCGAGATCTACCGCGAGAAGAACGAGGGGACGCAGCCGCCCGGCTGACGCTCAGCCACCGCCCCGCGCGGTCCGTCGCGCTTCGTCGTGATCGAGGAACGTCCGGATGCGACACACCCTCCCCTCGCGCAGGTCGAAAATCCCGCCCCACGGCGCCTGCACCGGCACCCCGCTCCCGCGGCCCCGCGTCTCGAGCCGCCCGAGCGCCAGCACGCGGTCGCCCAGGTCCTCGAACTCCTCGGGCACCGGACGGAACTGCTCCCACGTCTCGGCCACCTCTGCAAGGAAGGCTTCGATCCCCTCCCGCCCCCTGAAGGGGTCACCCTCCACACGGGCCGCGAACACTGGAAGCCACTCCACGTCCGGCGTGGTCAGCTCCGAGAAGGCATCGAGGTCGCGCCTGTTGAAGGCGCTGGTGAGGAGCCTGATGATCTCGACATTTGATCCCGCCGTCACGGTTGCCGCCGGTGCAAGGCGCGGGCCGCCACAGGTGCGTCCCAGTTGCGAATGCGCAAAGGAATTGCCCCTCCCAGGAGCTGGATGCGATACGCGATCCCGCTGGCGCGATCGTAACCACAAGCTTGCGCCCGCGCCGATAACCGGGGGGACAGCGGCCTCACGCGGCGCCCCGTGCCGGGGTATTGTCCACGCCATCCTCACCCAAAAACCTGCCTCGCTGCGGTGCTCGGCCGCGGAGGGAAAGGAGTTGTGAAGCATGGCCTCGTCCAAAGGGAGCGCGGGGGCTCCCCCGCCGATTCACCCGCGAGCCGCCAGCATGCTGACGCGCAAGCCGCTGACGGCCGGGCGCGCCGCGCGCATAATCGCCTCCGTCACGATCTCGGTGACGGTCATCGCCGGCGCGCTGATCCACTTCACGGACAAGCAGAACTTCCCGAGCATCGGCGACGGCCTGTGGTGGGCGGTGCAGACGGTGACGACGGTCGGCTACGGGGACGCCGTCCCGACAAGCACGACCGGCAGGCTGATCGCCGCGCTCGTGATGATCGGCGGCATCGGCTTCCTGACGGTGATCACCGCCGCGATCACCTCCACCTTCATAGAGAACACGCGGCGGCGCCTGGACGGCGACACCAGCGACGCGCTGTCCGCGAAGCTCGACCAGCTCAACGTCCGCCTCGACGTGATCGACACCGCGCTCAGGGACCTCCGCGGGGGCGATCAGAGACCGTGACCGCAGCGCCTATAAGGAGACGCGCCCATGAGTGATGCACCCGCCGCGCTGCCGACCGATCCCCGTGAGCTGATCCGCACCCGCCAGTACCGGGTGCTTCTCGTGTTCGCAGCGATCGTCGGCGTGCTCGTCTCGCTCGCGTCGTGGGGTTTCCTCGAGCTCGTCTACTACCTGCAGCACGGCGTCTACAAAGATCTCCCCAGGGAACTCGGCTACAGCACGGTCCCGCAGTGGTGGCCGCTGCCCTGGCTCGCTCTGGCCGGCCTGCTCACCGCGTTCGCGATCAAGCGGCTCCCCGGCGGGGGCGGGCACGTGCCCGCCGACGGGCTGAAGACAGGAGGACCCCCGGTCCAGCCTGTCGACCTCCCCGGCGTGATGCTCGCCGCGATCGCGTCGATCGGGCTCGGCCTGGTGCTCGGGCCGGAGGCGCCGCTGATCGCGCTCGGCATGGGTCTCGGGATCTTCGCGATACGCGAGGTCAGGAAGGACGCTCCCGATCAGCTGGCCGCACTGATGGGGGCGGCCGGCGCTTTCGCGGCTGTCTCTTCGCTGTTCGGGTCGCCCGTCGTGGGAGCGGTGATCATCATCGAGGCGACGGGCCTTGGCGGCGCGACGCTGCCGGTGATCCTGCTGCCCGGCCTGCTGGCGGCGGGCGTCGGCTCGCTCGTCTTCATCGGCGCCGGATCCCTCACCGGCCTCAGCACGGCGGCCTACGCGCTGAGCCCCCTGGCCCTGCCGTCGTTTGCACAGCCGGGATGGGGAGACTTCGGCTGGACGATCGCCCTGTCGATCGCGGCTGCTGCGGTCACGTTCGCGATCATCCAGCTCGCACACGTCGCCAAAGACGTGGTCTCACGGAACTACTGGGTGCTCATGGTTCTCGCCGCGCTCCTCGTCGGGGGTCTCGCGATCGCCTTCAACGAGACGACCGGCAAGCCCGCGACGTCCGTGCTCTTCTCAGGTCAGGACGCGTTCGGCGAACTCCTCAAGGACGGCCCGACGCTCTCGGTGTCGACGCTCGGGCTGCTGCTGCTGTTCAAGGGGCTCGCGTGGAGCATCTCGCTCGGCAACTTCCGGGGAGGCCCGACGTTCCCCGCGCTGTTCCTGGGTGCCGTCGCAGGGCTGATGGCGGGCCACCTCCCCGGGCTGTCCGAGACGCCGGGAGTGGCCGTGCTGATGGGCGCCGCGTCGGTGGCCGTGCTGAAGCTCCCACTGTCGTGCACGATCATCACGCTGGTCCTCACCTCCAAAGCGGGGATGGGCGTCTCGCCGCTGATCGTCGTCGGCGTCGTCGTCAGCTACCTGGCGATCGAATCGCTGTCCGCGCTGCGTCCAGCAGCCGGCGACGCCGCGGCGGAGCCGGCGGCGGCGGGCGCGCCGGCAACCAGCTGACGGCGGCCCTGGCGCAGCCGCGCCCGAAGCCGGAGCCTTCGAGGTCTCGAGCGCCCCGGGGGCCGGGACGGTAGGGTCGCCGACGGTGAGTGGCTGCGGACGCATGGAGGCAGAGGCAATCATCGGGACGGTGGTGGCCTACCACGCCGCGGCGCGCGCGGTCGTGGCGACTGCGCTCGGCCACGAAGTGCACGGGTTCGCGGTCCACGACGGGGGCGACTGTGTGAGCCACCGTCCCCGCGGCGGGCGCGACAGGCAGCCCGACGTCGAACTGGTGATCCTGATGGCGGGAGAATGCGCCGACCGCGAGCTCGCTGTGCGCATGCACGAGGAGCTGAAGGGCTGGCCCGCCGGCTGCGACCTCGACAGCTGGCTGGACACCATCCGGAAGCTGGAATCGGGCGCCGTCATCTACTGCCCGGATGCCGCCGGCTGCTGGCCCGACAACGATGCGCTCAACCTTGCCTGGGCCCTGGGGCCCACCGCGGACGGCGATCGCCGGCACAGGATCGACGTGGCGATAGGCCGCGCGAGCGAGATCCTGGCGAGCGAGTGGGCAGACGTCGAAGCAATCGCGAGTTGCCTCGGCGCGCGCCTGTAGGGGCAGCCGCTCCGCGCAGTCCACGACGCTGCTGCGCAGTGCCGCGAGTTCGGCACCCACCGGGCCGATCCGGGCTGCACCTACCATTCAGGGCACATGTCCGGCGAGCACCTGGATGACCTGAAGATCACGGCGCAGTATGCCCGTGACCGTTACCGACTGTACAAGGCCAAGTCCCATGGATCGCGGCCCACGAGCCCGGCGCGCCTGCGTGAGCTTGAGCGCGCCTGCGAGCAGGCCGAAGAGCGCCTGCACTTCGCTGAGGCCGAGGAGCGGCGGGCCGGTGCCGACGACGGCACGCAAACCCGCTGACTCTCAGGCGGCAACGGTCTCCCGCTGAAATCGAGCGCCGCTCCGCCAGGCGGCACAGCGCCTACCCCGGAGCAGCGCGGCAAGCCGCGCCTACAGCCCCGGGGTCCCGGCGGCCTGCAGCCTGTGACGGCGGCGGGCCGAGAGGGAGCTAGGCGAGCTGTACGTTGACGGCCTTGGGCCCTTTGTCGCCGGCCTCGGCGTCGTAGGTGACCTTGGCACCCTCGGCGAGCGAGCGGTAACCCTCAGCGACGATTGCGCTGTGATGCACGAACAGGTCCTTCGACTGGTCGTCGGGTGTGATGAACCCGAAGCCCTTGTCGTCGCTGAACCACTTAACTGTCCCGTTAGCCATTGTCTTTCCTCCTGCGTTGAAGTGCTGCGAACGCGGAGATTGCTAAGCAAAGGCTACGAGCGCTGGCACTGCGATGTCGAACGAGTCGTCCGACCTGATGGAGTGACGGTAGCAGCAGCGCGTGATCAGCGGAGTCTCCGATCCGAGCCGCCGGCCCTGCCCTCCGCGGACGGATCCCGACGGCGGGGGGCTCCCATGCGCGCCCTCCCGGCCCAGAGCCGCGGGGGCGATCGTGGCTCGTTCGATCATCAGCAGCGACCGGCTCGACGGCGCTGGATGACCGCAGGGGAGGCGTCCCGCGACCGCGCTCGGCCCCCGCGCTGTTAGGGTGGAGTGGTCGATCGCGGCTCCTGAGCGGGTCGTCGATTGTGCGCTCGCCCGGTCCTTCCTGACCTCTCTGCCTTGCGACCGCAGCCCATGAGAGGCTCGTGAGGAGAGCTAGTGCACGTCGCCGTTCCGGAGTCCCGTCGCGTCTCGCGCCGATGGCCTGTGAGTCCCACCGGCGCCGCCGGCTCGACCGCCTGCGCGACCCACAGCGCAGCGCCGTACTTCGAGCATCGCCTGCCGGAGGTCGTCGCCGGCGATGCCGCCTCGATGACGTCGATCCCCGTGGCGTTCCCCACGGCCTCGCGGCCACAGGCCTGGGCCGCCGGCACACCCCTCCTTCTGCTCAGTACCCTGCTCGGCCCGGAGCCGGGATACGGCGACGCCAAGGCCGGGCTCCCGGGTGGCATTGGACAGGTCGAACTGCGCCCGTCGGTAACGGTGTGAGCCAGATGGACGACGAGGCAATCCGTGCGGTGGTCAGGCGGCTGTCGCGGCCTCACCCCACGGGTGGCTCTGTGATCGAGCGAGCGGCCATAATCGCCGAGGGCGCCGACTCCGCGGAGATCATCGCGTGGATCGGCGACCACGCGGGAACCCCCGAGGCGGCCCTCGCAACCGAGCCCCGGCGGGGCCTGCACGGTTCTGCGTTCGCAGACGCGGGCGCGCCGGGATCTCGGACGCCTCGCCGTTACGTGCTCCCGGCCGGTGCGGCGGTCAAGCAACAGCCGAGCGAATAGCCCCGCGACGACCCTCAGGGGCGCGCAAAACAACGAAGGGACGGGCCAGACATGGCTTCAGGCGGCAAGAAGCGAACCACGATGGCGAAGCTCACCCGAGAAAACAAGCTCCGCGAGCGGCGGGTGGACAAGGCGGCCAAGAAGAACGCCCGCAAGCAGGACTCCGAGTACCCGCCGGATCAAACCGGCGATGCGATGGACCCGGAGCTGGCGGACAGCACCGCTGCGAGCTCGGGGCAGACGCAAGCCTGACGTTGAGCGGCGAGCACCACGCCACCGGCGAAAGCGGAGGGCGCTCGCAGATGGGGCACGCCACCGTGACGCTGACCCTCGACGGCGAAGCCGTCGAGATCGACGCGGGCATCGCGAGCGTGATCGGGGCGCTCTCGGCGCGGGGAATCAGAACGCTCGCCAGCTGCGAAGACGGCGGGACCGCCAGTCAGCCGAGCACCGCCGCCGGGGTCGCGTGGATCGCCTTCGCGGACCGCGACGAGGCTCGCCGGTTCGCGAAGACATGCCACGACCCGACGTCGCGGATCCTGACGTTCACGGCCTCTGAGATCGCCGCCGTCCAATCGCAGGGGATCGACTCCCGGGTGATTGCCGGCGTCGCGTTCGCGACCTGCCTGATCGGGGACGTCGCGGAGCGCGTGCGCGCCACCGGCCTGGAGGAGAAGGTCGGCCGCAACAGCCCGTGCTGGTGCGGGAGCGGCGAGAAGTTCAAGAGATGCCACGGGCCACGCTAGCCGGGCTTCAGGCCTGTGCGGCTGCGGGGCGGCCGTGAGACCCGATCGCGCCAAGGCCTCCCCGCCGTCGCCGGCGGGGAGGGCCCGGGACCGTCCTCAGGCTAGGAGCATTTCAGCGATTCGTATGCCTGCTTGTAGCTCGTGGCCAGCCCGGCGACCGCGGTCTTCACGGCAGGCTCGGATTCCTTGAGCACGGCTTCCAGGCTCGAGGAGGATTTGGCTGCCGACACCAGCCCCTTCGCGAGGGCCGCGAGCTCGACCTGGAGCGCACTCTGAGCCGCTTCCACAGGGGCCTTGGCCGACGCCGGCAGATTCTGGGTGGATTCTTTCGCCTTGGCGGCTTCCTTCTGCATCACCGAGGCGGCGTTCTGGATTTCTTCCGGCGCCTTCGAGGAGAGCGACAGGCTGGAGAGTTTGGCGAGCTGCGCCTGAATCGCCTTGGTCGAGGAGCACACCTGAGCGGTCGCCTTTTCTTCAGAGGATTCGCCACACCCCGCCAGCCCGATCGGGATGAGCAGAACTGCCGCTACGGCTGCCGGCCTGCTGAAGCTCTTGAACACGGAGGCCCTCCTTCAGGATTTGGACGACGGATGCAGCGATTCACCGTCGAGTTTTGCGCGGGTCAACCTCACCCGCACGAAGCATCCTCTCTCACCGGCCAGACGGGCGTCCGCAAAAGCCCGCAACACAGCTCGGGGCTTCCCGCGGTCGGGCAGGCCCGGAGCGGACGACGGGTATCCGCGCGATCGCCGCACGGCATTCCGCGGCGGACTGCCGCCTGCTCGCCGATCGATCTCCGGTCCTCAGCCGCGGGTGAGGAGGAGCTTGGTTGCGGGCGCCAGCCACGCCTCCGCGGCATCCTCGAACGGCACCACGTCCGGCGCCACGCAGCCCGGATCGAAGCGTCCGGCGGCCGTGAGCCGAACGAGCGTTTCCAGGTGCAGGCGCGAGTCCGCCCGCGAGACGTTCATCGTGATCCCGCGCGTGTACATCGCGAGCAGCGGCACGGGCGTGGACGCCGCGAAGTGGATCGCAACCGTCGTGCAGGTGCCGTAGTCGTCGGTGGAGCGGATCGTGCAGTCGAGCCCCTCCGGCTCGCCGCTGCTCTCAACCGTGATCGCCGCCCGCTCCAGTCGTCGCGGCCAGGCGCCGTCGAGCCGGGTCACCTCGGCTCCGATCTTCTCTGCGAGGACACAGCGGGCGTCGTCGCGGTCGATGTAGCGAACGCGGCCTGCGCCGAGCGAGACGGCGAGCGCTGCCGCGTAGAGGCCGATCGACGGCGCGGCGCCTGCGACGATCAGCACGTCCGCGCCCGGGTCGCGCGCGAGCTGCGGGCCGACCGCGCGGTAGGCATCAAGGCTGTTGTCGGGAAGCATCGCGAGCGTGAGCAGGTCGATACCGGCCGGCGCCGGGATCAGCATGTGATCGGCATGCGGGACCAGCAGCAGGTCGGCAACGCCACCGCCGTGCCCGCCGCCGTCGGCGCCGAACCCGAACGCCGAGCCAGCCTTCGCGTAGTGGGTGCGGCAGGCGGCGTACCTCGCCGAGCGACATCGGTCGCACCCACCGCAGGAGACCTGGAAGGGCACGATCACGATCTCGCCGACGCTTCGGGCACGCACCGCCTCGCCGACCCTCACCACTTCGCCGACAACTTCATGGCCGACGGGGAAGGGACCCGGGAAGATGCCGAACCCGGCCATGATCGGGTCAAGGTCGCAGCGCGCGACCGCGAGCGGGCGCACCAGCGCACCGCTGATGTCGGGCTCCGGGTCTGCGGTCGACTCCCAGGCGACGTTGCCCGCCTCTCGGAACACGAGGTGGCGCATCAGGCCCCTTCTGACGCGGCCGCGAGTGCCCGGCCCACGACGCCCGGCCCGCCGAAGTAATTGAGCGTGCGCTCCATTATCGGCGAGAGCATAACAGAGCGCGTGCTCTAATAGGGGTCAATGCCTCGCCCGGACAAGCACCGCGGCGCCCTCGTCGCGGGCGCCGGGAGATCGCTTCAGATCAACGGCTACGCGTCGACATCGATCGCGGCGCTGCTCGAGGGTGCGAACGCCGCGAACGGTTCGCTCTACCACCACTTCCCCGGCGGCAAGAAGGACCTGGCGCTCACCGCGCTTGAGGTGGCGGCGCTGGCCGTCGACCGCTCGCTCGCCGAGGCGCTCGAGCGCACCCCCGACCCGGGTGCCGCGGTCGAGGCCTGGATCGACGCCCTCATCCGACAGCTCGAACGTGATCCGCTCGCGGGTTGCCCGGTCGCCCCGACCGCCGTCGAGGGAGCCGCGACCGACGAGGACCTTCGCCTGGCGGCGCACGCAGCGTTCGAGCGCTGGCGCACGCGACTGGAGGGCGCGCTGGAAGGCCCCCGCGCAGCCACGACGGCGCGCGTTGTGCTCAGCGCGATCGAGGGCGCTCTACTGCTCGACCGCACCGCCCGGTCGACCGAGAATCTGAAGGCGCTGAGGGCCTCGGTGCGTTCTCTAGTCGAGATGCCATCCCCATCGCACGGGGATGATCCACGTTCAGGCGAGACGGCGGGCGGCCCGGCCTGTTGATGGTTCCTCGGCTGATTCAGCTGTCCTCGAGCCGGGGAAGGGTTATCTCGTCGTGGAGCAGGGTGAGGGCGGCGGCCACGGGGATCGCGACGAGCGCGCCGACGATGCCGAGCAGCGCCCCGCCGAGCACCGTCGCCACGACCGTCACCAGTCCCGGCACGGAGACGGTCCTGCGCATGATTCGGGGAGTCAGGAGGTAGTCCTCGAGGAAGCGGTAGACGGAGTAGAAGATCAGGGTGGCTATCGCAACAGGCGCGGAGACGGTCAGCGCAACGACCGAGACGACCACGCCGCCGATGGTCGAGCCGATGATCGGGATCAGGTCAAGCAACCCGACGAGCAGGCCCTGAAGCAACGCGTAGGGGATTCCGAATGCGAGCGCCCAGGCGATCGTCAGGAGCGCCGCGATCAGCGAGAGCAGGAGGTTGCCGAGCACATATCCGCCGACCCGGTCGAGGATCTCGTCCGTGAGCAGCACCATGCGCGGCCGTCGGCTGCGAGGGGCGAGCAGGTAGACGGAGCGACGCACACGGGGCAGGTCGACGAGCAGATACACGGCCACAACCGTGACCAGCAGGAAGGAGGTGATGAAGCCCAGCAGGGCCTGGCCGAGCCCGACGAAGCTCTGGAACGAGCCCCCTCCGTTGAGGACTTTCTGCAAACCCCTGACGATGTGGAATTTGCTGTCGAGGCTGCTGAACGCGTGGCTTCGCCGGTCAAGATCGTGAAGGTAGTGGGGCAGTTCCTGCGACAGATTCGCGGCCTGTTCGGTGACCAACGGGACCGCCAGCGCGAGGAACCCGCCCACGATGCCGAGCACGAGCGCTACGACGCTCGCGACCGCGGCCCAGCGAGGAAGTCCGCGGCGATACAGCCACAGGACCATCGGGTCGAGCCCCACGGCGATGACGAACGCGAGGCCGAGCAGCACCAGAACCTGCCCGGCGGCCACGACCGCATAAGCGAGAGCGGCTGCGCAGGCGACGCCGAGCGCGCCGGCAAAGCCGACGATGAACGGTCCGCGCCTGTCGAACGGTCGACCAACCCTGCCGAAGGCGGTCTCCTTGGTCACGCCGGCCTGCGACTCGGCGCGGGCCCTGATGTCGTCCAGGACCTCCTGGGTGGGCTCCTCACCGGCGAGCTCGGACGATATCTCCTGCTCAAGCTCGGCAGAACGCTCCCCGTCCGAGGCGAGGGCCGCCTGAGCTGTTGCTGCTGGATTGGCCGGTGTATCGAAGGTCATAGGCGTCAAGCGCGCTCGCGGCACGCGCCCGACCGCCGTGGCGGAAGGCGCGGAGTGGGATGCGCAGCCGGAGCCCACATACCCGCCAGGCACCGATCTCAGACGTGCCGGTCAACCTCGAGCGGGCGTTTGACGCCGCGGCACAACCCGGCCGGCCGTGCGCGGGACCCAAATCTCCCCACCTCAGGTCCGGGTAGCGGCGGCCGGATCGGTGCCCTTCAGCGCGAGGGCGACGATGCGGCTCAGCTACGGGGTGCGAGAGAGGCCCGCCGGTCGACTCGGCGCACGATGATCTCGGGATCGGGCTCGGCTGGACGCTGGGAAGGCGCCGGCCATGGTTCGCCCGGTCGCCCAAAATAGAATCCCTGGACCAGCTGAACATTCAGAGCTTGCACGACTTCCAGCTCAGCGACCGTCTCGACTCCCTCCGCGACTATCAGCGTGCCGACCTGGTTCGCGTAGCCGGCGAGAGCTCCGACGAGAGCGGCCCGGTCGCCATCCTCGTCGATCGCGGTCACGAGCGAACGGTCGAGCTTGATGTAGTCCGGCCTGAGTGCGGTGATCTGCCTCAATCCCGAGTAGCCCGCTCCGACATCGTCGACAGCGACCCTGGCGCCGCGGGCGCGTAGCCATTCGAGCGCGACTGCCACCTCGTGATCTCCATCGACGAGTGTCTCCTCCGTGATCTCCACGATGAGACCTGCGAGGTGCGCCCCCTCCGCCGGTCCCTCCCCGAACAGAGCCGCCAGGTCGGCGCACACGAGTAGCGGCGCCGAGACATTCACCGTTAGCCCGACTCCCGTGGGACGCTCGGCGAACAGCTCGAGTGCGAGGCCCAGACAGACGCGTTCGAGCGCCACGCGCTCGCCCTCCCTCCCAGCAAGCTCGAACCATGCCAGCGGGCTGCCCGCTCCCAGCTTTCGCTCGAACCGCGCGAGCGCCTCGTAGGCGTGAAGCGTTCGTGTGCGGACATCGACGATCGGCTGTACAGCGATCGTCACGCCGCGGCCGTCCAGGGCCGCAGCGAGCGCGTCGCGATCGGCGGCGCTGGGCGCGCTGGCCTTGGTCGGTGCCGCGGGATCTGGCACGCCAGCGCTCATTCGCGCGGCGAGATCGCCCGCGAACAGCAGCGTCTCTGCGCCGGCAGCCTCCAGACGAGCACGACGCAGCATGAGGTTGAGCTCGCGCGTCACGCTACCCGCTGTCAGCAGAAGCCCGACGGTCGCAACGCAGAAGATGGCGTAGCCCTGCTCCAGGGTGCCGTAGCGCGCGACCGGCATCGCGAGCGAAAGCAGAAGCACGGCGCGGCCGATCCAGTGTGCGCGCCCGCCCCGAGCGAGCACTCCGCTGGCGACCGCCACAAGCCACAGCAGGGCAGGGCCGCCCACTTGCTCGGTGCCGAGGCCGATGATCAGCACGCCCGCGAGGGTGGAAAGCGACTCCTCGGCCGCGAGCAGCGTTGCGCCGGGCGAAGCCAGCTGCACGAACGAGGTGATCACGATCAACGCGAACCCCGCCGCCGCTCCAGGCCGGTAGGAGTCGCCCGACTGTCCCAACACCAGCCAGATCCCGCAGATGCCGACCGCCACCCGCGTGATGCCGGCGGTCCTGCGAGCGCGCAGGGGCTGACCGCCGGACTCGATCGGAACCGGAGCGTTGAACAGCGCCATAGCCGCATACTCGACGCCAAGGCAGGATTGCTTGAGGCCGGGTAATCCTGCGTCCGCCCCCCCGCACACCCATAAGCATGTTCTCACGCCTGCGACAGCGTGCGTTTAGGAGAATTTGATTTTCTCCCACCTGGCAGGAACCTGGATGCGCTACTGAGATCTCGGGGTTTGGGATGGCGGGACTGCAGGACGGGGGTGAAGCAGTAGCTCGCGACGGGGCCGCGATGGCGCGCGCCCACGAGCGGCGGCTGCGCTCGCACGACACGCCGGGTGTCGCGACCTTCGTGGCGCTGGCGCTGATCGTCGTCGGGAACGGTGCTCTCATCGTCGGAATGTGGCTCCACGATGGAGGCATCTCGGGCGTGCATGGACGCCCGGAAGCATTCACCAGCCTGGGCCGGATCACCGGACTGCTCGGCGTCTACCTGGCGTTGCTTCAGATTCTCCTGCTGTCGAGACTGGCTCCGCTGGAGAGGCTCCTCGGCTTCGACTCGCTGACCGTCTGGCACCGAGTGAACGGCAAGCTGTGCGTATCGCTGATAGTCGCGCACGCCATTCTGATCACCATCGGCTACTCGCTGGCCGACAAACTCACATTCGCCCACGAGTTCTCGCGGGTGCTGAGCCACTATCCGGGGATGATCACGGCGACGATCGGGACCGCCATCATGGTGATCGTCGTACTGACCTCGATCGTGATCGTCCGTCGCCGGATGAGGTATGAGAGCTGGTACTTCGTCCACTTCACCGTGTACGCCGGCATTGCGCTCGGCTACCTGCACCAGCTGCCCACGGGCAACGATTTCGTCGTGCATCCTGTGCAGGCCGCCTACTGGGTCGCGCTCTATCTCGCAACGCTCGCGATACTCCTCGCCTACCGCGTCGTCGCGCCGATACGGAGCGCCGTCAGGCACAGACTTCGCGTTGAGCGAGTCACCACCGAGGCGCCCGGCGTGACGAGCATCGAGGTCACCGGGCGGGACCTTCACACCCTGAACGCACAGGCGGGCCAGTTCATGTTGTGGCGGTTCATGACGAAGGGCCGCTGGTGGCAGTCACACCCGTTCTCGCTGTCGGCGATCCCCACCGACGATTCGCTGCGGCTCACCGTCAAGGCCGTCGGCGACTTCTCAGGCGCCATCGGCGACCTCGAGCCGGGAACGCGTGTGTTCGCCGAGGGGCCGTTCGGTGTGTTCACGTCGGAGGTGACACGCCGCCGCGAGGTCGTCCTGATCGCGGGCGGCATCGGGATCACCCCATTGCGGCCGCTTTTTGAGGAGCTCTCCGAGACGGCCGACGTGACGCTCATCTACCGCGTCATCACCGCCAGCGAAGTGGTCTTCGAGGATGAGCTGAGGGACCTCGAGCGGCGCAACGGCGCGACACTCCACCTTCTCGTCGGCGATCACACGACGCGCAAGGGCGCAGCTCTGCTCAGCCCTGCAAATCTCGCGAAGCTCGCGCCGAGGATCGCGGACAGCGAGGTGTACGTCTGTGGGCCCGCTGCGATGATGGACGCGACGCGCAGCGCGCTCGATGAGCTCGGGGTTCACGAGGATCAGATACACGCCGAGCGGTTCGCGCTCGCGGCCTGAGAGGCATCTGTGGCCGTCGCGACATCCACACCGTGCGCGCCGCTCGCCGGAGCCGCGCTGCCCGGGTCTGTCTCCTGCACGCACGAGCGGATCGAGCACGTGATGGGGATGCCCGTGATCGTCGAGGTGTGTGACAGCGACTTCGACGAGGCGGTGCTCGACCGGGTGTTTGCATGGCTGCACTTCGTTGACGCGACGTTCAGCACCTACCGGCAGGACAGCGACATCAGCAGGCTCAACCGCGGGGAGCTGGCCCTCGCCGACGCCCACGTGAGCGTCCGGTCGGTGCTCAGCCGCTGTGAGGCGCTGCGCCTGCACACGCGCGGCTACTTCGATGTGAGCGCCCCGATGGCGGGCACGGGCGGGCTCGACCCATCTGGGTTCGTGAAGGGATACGCGGTCGAGGGCGCAGGGCGGCTGCTCAGCCAAGCCGGGGCGAAGAGCTGGTGCGTCAACGCCGGCGGGGACATTCGCCTGAATGGGGCCCCCGATGAGAGCGACTGCTGGCGGGTTGGCATCCAGCACCCCGTTGAGCGGCTTGCGGTCGCGGCGGTGCTCGGTCTTCGAGCGGGGGCGGTGGCGACCTCGGGCATGTACGAGCGGGGTGCGCACATCGTCGATCCCCACACCGGTCTTTGCCCGGAGGGTGTCTTGTCGGTCACGATCGTCGGCCCGGACCTCGCCGTCGCGGACGCCTACGCGACCGCCGCGTTCGCGATGGGACGGCCCGGCGCCGAGTGGGCGGCGAGGCTTCAAGACCACGGCGCGATCGTGATCTTCGACGACGGGACGATCTCCTACTCCGCGGGCGTTGAGCGACATCTGCAGGACGCCGGAGTGCCGTCGGGCGGCGCTCGCGGGCATCTTCATGCCGTTGACCTACCAGGGCGGATGACGATCGGAGTGACCCGATGATCAGGGCGAGCAAACTACGGCTGATCCGCCGCATTGCAGGCGCGGCGGCCGTCACCGCGGCGGTCGCTGTGCTCCTCACGATCTATGTGCGCAGCGAGGGCGCGGGGGCGGTCGCGGCCACGCCGCGGAGGAGCGCGAGCAGCGGGACCGGGGCCGAACAGGCGTCGAAGAGCACGGCGAGCAGCGGCGGATCGGCCAGCTCCGCGCCAGGTGCCTGCGGGCCTCCGCGCATCTGCGGGTCCCAGACGGGCTCGGCGGCGAAGGCGACGTACACCGGTCCTGTTGTCGAAAACCCCTACGGGCCCGTGCAGGTCGCGGTCGCCGAGGAAGGGGGCAAGATCGTCGACGTCAAGGCACTCAAGATGCCGACCGAACACGCCCAGTCGCAGGAAATCAGCGAACAGGTCGCCCCGATGCTCCGCACCGAGGTGCTCCAGGCGCAGAACGCTGAAATCAGCGTTGTTTCAGGCGCGACGTACACGAGCGAAAGCTACGCCTCCTCACTCCAGGGCGCCCTGCGTCAGGCCGGTTGAGCACACCGCGTGAGCGAGGCCTCTCGCGCTGGGCCGCGCGCAACTCGACGGTCGGTGGCGCCGAGCTCTACGGGATCACGAATGCAACGGCTCGTTGTGAGCTTCGTTTAGCGGCTCACCATCCTGCTTTGACCTGGCAATGACGGTCTGGTCATTGACGATGGTGGCCCTTAGTCGTCGCGATGGCGCGAGCATGGATGGACCCGACATGCAGTTGGTGGGCGTGACAGGGCCTCCATCGCCCTGTCACGCCCACCAACCATGCACCACTCGGGTTAGCCGCCAGTTAGATCGGCGTTAGAACCATGCAAGATGCTCGACGCGCGGCCGGATCTCTTACGCTCTCCAACCCAGGTCTAACCACGGTGTGACAGCGTCGCCGCTTCTGAGCTGTGTCAAGGTCATCTTGGCTGCTGCAGCGACCTTGCTCGGCGTGTCTCTGGCGTTCAGGCGGGCCGCCGCGTATCAGGCGGTCTTCAGCGCCTGCGTAGGAGACAGCTGAGAGGCACGGATCGCCGGGTACAGGCCGGCGAGGGCGCCGGTTATCAGCGCCGCTGCGAGCCCGCCGAAGATGGCTGTCGCGGGTACGCTCGCTGGGAGGTTGTCGGCGAAGGCGTATCCGGCCGTCGCGAGGGAGCCGAAGATCACTCCGGCGATACCTCCGAGCAGTCCGAGCAGCAGCGATTCGGTGATGAACTGCGATGCGATGTGGTGGCGGGTGGCGCCGAGAGCTCGGCGTAGCCCGATCTCTGAGCGGCGCTCTAGGACGCTGATCACCATCACATTGGCGATCCCGACGGCGCCGACGAATAGTGCTACGGCGCCGAGGCCGACCAGGAGTCCGGTGAAGGCGCCTTTGGCGGCTGCTCTGGCCTGGAGTGTGTCTGACGGCCTTGAGACTTCGACTTCGCTGGGTGACTTTGGGTTCGCTTCCGCGGCCAGTAGCGAGTCGACTTGCTTGACTTTGTCGTTCTGGGCGCGCAGGTAGATGGTGCTCGGTGTCGCTTCGATGCCGTAGATCGATTTTGCTACCGGGAGCCCGATCAGCGCAGACCGGTCAATTTCGCTGGCGAGCGTGAGGGGGTTCAGGATCCCGATCAGCGTGAACCAGCGCCCGGATAGATACAGCTGCTGATGACCGGTGACCGTATCTATCCCGAGGCGCTGCGCTGCGACGGCGCCGAGCACGACGACTGGGTATCGATCGTTTGCCGGGCTAAGGAATTTGCCGGCCCCCATTGAGCCGCTGAGCGTTGCAAGCAGCGAATTATCGGCGGCCTGCACCGTGATGCCTGAGGTGATCTCGGAGCTGACGTAGTTGGTGCGGCGCACGGTGACACCGGAGACGGCGTACACCGAGGACGTGGCGTAGACGCCCGGCATCGAGCGAACCTTCGTGCTCGAGTACGTCGGCAGCGACGCAGTCCCGGACGTGAACGACTGGCCCGGCTTGACGGTCAGTAGATTCGTACCGAGCTGTTCGATCTCGGCGAGTAGGTTTGCTTGGCTCGAGGAGCTGATGCCGAGCACGGCGACCAGCGCAGCTATGCCGATCGCGACGCCAAGGCCCGATAGCGCGGCTCGGGCTCGCCGTGAGCGCAGTCCGAGACTGCCGACTCTGAACACGTCGCGTCCGAGTAGCTTGCTCGGCGCAAGGGCGGGGGCGCTCATACGGTCACGCCGCTTTCACTGGGCCCGGCGACCTGCGTGTAGTCATCTCGCGTGACCTGCCCGTCTCTCACTTCTATCTGGCGCGGAAGCGAGGCCGCGATCTCGTGGTCGTGGGTTACTACGACGAGCGTCGAGCCGCGCGAGTTCAGCTCCCATAGGAGGCGCATGATCTCCTCTCCGTTGCGGGAGTCAAGGTTCCCAGTCGGCTCGTCGGCGAGGATCAGTGACGGGCTGTTCACGATCGCTCGGGCGATCGCGACGCGCTGTCGCTCGCCGCCGGAGAGCTGGTTTGGCCAGTGCCCGAGGCGATGTCCGAGTCCGACCTGTTCTAGTGCGGCGCTGGCGCGCTGCCTGCGCTCTGGCGCCGGCGTGCCGGAGTACAGCAGGCCCATTGCGACGTTCTCTAGCGCCGACATCGAGTCCAGGAGGAAGAACTCCTGGAAGATGAACCCTATGTGGCGCGCGCGTAGCGCGGCCAGATCATCGTCGGTGGCGCTTTGCGCGTCGTGCCCGGCGATCCGCACACTCCCGCTGGTTGGCCTTTCGAGCGATCCGATGATCGTTAGCAGTGTCGACTTTCCCGACCCTGACGGCCCGACGATCGCGGCTAGTTCTCCCTCGAAGATCGCCAGGTCGACTCCGCGAAGTGCCTTAACGTCGCTGCCGTAGTCCTTCGTGACGCCCTCCAGTTCGAGCACCACGGGCAGTTCGTCATCAGTTAGGCGTTGCTGTGCGGCGCTCACTCGCTGCCGGCCGATACGGTTGTGCCTTCGCTGACGTTGCCGCTGACGGCTACATACCCGCCGGCGAACAGACCAGGCGTGACGGCCACGAGATGCCGGTTCTTTCCTTCCACGACCTCGACCGCGTAGTTGCCGCCCGGGGTCGCGACGAGCGCTGTTACGGGTACAGACAGGGCGCTCCGTTCGCGCTGTGCCGCAAATGCGACGCTCACCGGCGCTTGGTCGAGGTGCGAGGCCCCGCCGCTACCGGCGAGTGAAATGTAGACGTTAACCGTCGAGGTGCTTGAGGAGGAGCTCGACGAGCTCGACGAGCTCGACGCCGCTTTTTCGGCGACCTTCGCGACACCGGTTATGTGGCCGGTAACCACGCTCGTCGATGGGAGCGTCACCTGCACCGCGTCGCCTACACGCGCCTCGGTCTGCTTGGCCGTTTCAAGGGCGACAGTGACAACCGGGACCATCGAGGTCGTGACGAGCGCGAGGTTTGACACCGTGGCCGTGCCTGAGGCGCCGCTTGAGCCGGATGCGGCCGAGGCTCCAGATGCTCCTGCCGAACCGGCTGACGCTGCTGATGCTGATCCGGTGCTCGGTGCGGAACCGCTCCCAGCAGCGCTTGTTGGGGTCGCGGTGGCCGGCTGCTTCACGCCGGATTTGCCTCCAGAGGAAGGTGTCTTTGTTGGCGTCGTGGATGTTGGCGTACTGGACGGTGTTGTCGCGGGCGTCGTCGTGGTCGGGGTCGTGACTGCAGGTGTCGTGGTTGCCGGGGTCGTGGCTGCTGGGGTGCTCGTCGCTGGCGTTTCGGCTGCCACCGCAACATACGCCGCGTTCTCGGCGCGGCCGGTCCCTGTGTAGTTGGCAGCTGTGGCCTTGCTCGTGGACGAGCCTTCAGTGGCTTCTTGGTATGAGGCGCCGGATGCTGTGCCAGCGCTCGCGCCGGACGTTTCTGCGCCGCCGGCGGAGCTCGCGCTTGCTCCGACGCTGAGGCTCAGGCTCTGCACCCTCCTGACGCCGGGCTGGAACGCAATGCGCCCGAGTTCGATTTCGCCGCTCTGTTCCAGGCCGTGTGCTTTCTGCCAGCGCTTGATCGCGCTTTCGGTCGCTTCGCTGAAACTCGTGTCCAGGGTGATTTCGTGGCCTTCGTCGTAGCCCATTGCGCGCAAATCCCGGTTGAGCTGACGCACATCGCTGCCGTCGCTCATTCCGGCCTTGAAGGCGCGGTAGACCGGCTGGGCGCCATTGAACAGATATACCCCTGTCCCGTTGACGCGGTAAAGCACGCCGTCCGCGTGGATAACGGCGCCCGCTTTCGGCACCCAGGTGACGGTACCCGTGAGGTGGTTGTAGACGTTGCGTGTGTCGCGGTATCCAAGCGTCCCGGTTTGCGTGTCGGTTTCTATGAGTTCGCGGCGTTCGACCTTTGCCGTTGCCGATCCCTGGATTGCCCCGCTTTGCGCCCCGTTTGACTTGCCGCTCGAGCTCGCGATCACCGCGACGATCACAGCGACGACTATCAGCGCCGTGATCGCTGCCGGTATGACTAGGCGTCGGCGGCGAGCGTTCCCATCGCCGACGGCGTCCTGGTCGGGGTCGGTGTCAGCGCCAGGGCTGCGTTTGGGGAGCCTGGATTTGACGGATGCCATCGGGATCACCCTTCCCCGCCGGCTTCGCCGCCGCCTGGGCCGCCAGGTTCGCCGCCGCCCGGGCCGCCGCCTTGGCCGCGTTTGGGCAGAAGGCTTTGGCACTTTTTGCTGGCAGCCGCGAAGGTCGGGTTCTGTCTTGCCTGCTGAAGCTGCTGGAAGAACCCCTGGAGCCCGCTCGTGCCGCTCCCGGTGGGGTCCGACACGTTGATGCCGTTTTCCCTGAGGCAGCCGGCGAACTTCACGAGCGTGTCGGTGATCTGCGTCTGGTTACCTCCCGCGGCGGGCCCGAGCGTACCGGAGGCATATTTCTGGCAAGCTTTGCCTGCAGCCTGAATCGTGCTCCGCGGAATGTTCGCGAGGCCTGCGGGGGCGCCGCCACCGGAGCCGCCTTCAGGGATTTTGACGCCGTGTTCGCGCATGCACTGCGTGAACTTCAGCCGCGAGTTTTCCTGTTTCGTGCCCTGGTTGCTCGCGCCGGCCGACCCGTTCGAGCTTGTGCTAGAGCTCCCACATGCCGCCAGCACCACGCACGCCACGAGCACTCCAAGAACAGCGAGGACCTTTACCCCGGCAGCGGGGGGCTTCTGCTTGCGTTGGCGGCTGCTCTGCTTCGGTCTCACGGGCTGCGTCTCCTGTCGTTAATGAGTGTCTTGCGGCCGTAAGGGCCGCCTGAGGTTCATTTCACGACAGGCGCACTAGCGTCTCGTAAGCCCGCGATTGGAATACGGTAAGAATCCGGCCCGCGGTCCGGTGGAGCCCGATCAGCCCCCGTTGGGAGAGATTCCAGCGCCGACTGTGAGCACGACCACTGCCCCGCCGCCGCGTGCGTTCATGGCGACCGCAGTTCCGCCGTGTTCAGCTGCGACCTTCTGCACGATCGACAAGCCCAGCCCCGAGCCTGGCACCGTGCGCGCGTCCGACGAGCGGAAGAAGCGGTCAAAGACCCGAGGCAGATCCTCCTCGGCGAACCCCGGGCCCTCATCCATGACGCTCAGGCGTCCGCCGGTCAAGCTGACCCTGACCGTGCCTCGCGGGGGACTCCACTTCACCGCGTTATCGAGCATGTTCGCGATCGCCCGCCTGAGGCCGCTCTCACTGCCATAAGCGTGGGAGCTCTCCAAGTCGAGTTTGAAGTTGTGCTCGGGATGCTGAGAGCTGCATCGCTCTGTCTCGGAGATCACGAGCTCGTCAAGGGCGAGCAACGTCGGGCTCGCGATCTCCTGCTCAGAACGCGCAGAGAGAAGCAGGTCGTCGACTAGGGCCCCGAGCTCGGCGCTCTCCCCAGCCAGATCCTGCAGTAGAGGCGTCCGGTCGACAGCGGGCATATCGGGGTTGCGCGCGAGCACCTCCAGGTTGGTTCGGAGAGTCGCGACCGGGGTTCGAAGCTCGTGTGAGGCGTCGGCCATAAGCTGCTTCTGCGCTGCCTGGGACTGCGAGAGGGACGCCAGCATCGCGTTGAACGAGTCCCCGAGACGGCTGAGGTCATCACTCCCGCGAGTGCGAATACGCCGGCTGAGGTCACCGGTGAAACGCACGTGCTCAGCTGCGCGGCGCAGATCGTGAACGGGGCGCGCGGCCGCACGCGCCACCAGCAGACCCAGAAGTACGGCGATCGCGACGCCCGCCGCGCAGATCACGATCAGGATCGTGGCCAGTCGGCGTAGCGTTTCCTTGAGATCCCTCAGCGACTGTGCGGTGATCACGCCGCGGCCCTTTCCAGCCGGGGCGACATAGAGTCTTACGTCGACGCCGGCGATGCGCGTCGTGCGGAAATGCCCCGGCGCCGTGCCGCGCGCAACCGCGAGATCAGACGGTGCAAGCGCGATCTTCGTCTGGTCACCCGGCGATTTGTAGACGGCGCCGGCCGCCGTGAAGACCGCCGCGTCTCCCCTTGTCCCCAGACCTGCTTTGACGAGCTGCGCAGGCGCCGCCCTCGGAAGCACCCCCCCGCCTGGGACCCGCCGCGGAGCCCGGCTCGCGAACGTCGCCACGACTTTGACGCCGGCGGCGAGTTCCTTGAGCTGACTGTCAACCCTGCTTCGCAGACTGCGGTCTACCGCGACGTAGCCCGCTGCGGCGCTGAGAATGACCGCGAACGCGACCGCCGCGGCCGTCAGCATCACCATCCTGCGGCGCAGGCTCACGCCAGGTCACGCAGTACGTAGCCGACAGAGCGCACGGTGTGCACAAGGCGGGCCTCACCGCCCGCCTCCATCTTGCGCCGCAGATAGGAGATGTAGACATCGAGGACCTTGGAGCTCCCCGAGACGTCATAGCCCCAAACACGGTCGAAGATCACACCTCGCATCAGCACCTTCCCTGGGTTCGCCAGGAACAGTTCGAGCAGCAGGAACTCCGTACGCGTGAGATCAAGGCGCCGTTCGCCCCTGAACGCCATCTGCCCTTCGACGTCCATCCTCACGTCAGCGAACGCCAGCTCGTCTGCCGGAACGTCGTTCTGAGCCGCTCCGTCCTCGCCGCGGCGTCTGATGCCAGCGCGCGCGCGAGCGAGAAGCTCCTCGAGGGCGAACGGCTTGACGAGATAGTCATCCGCGCCCGCATCAAGACCTTCGACGCGGTCCGCAATGCCGTCCTTCGCCGTCAGCATCAGCACCGACGCGGTGTCGCCCGCCGAGCGCAGCCGCCGACAAACCTCTATCCCGCTCATACCGGGCATGGCAACATCCAGCACCACCAGATCGACGCTGTCGCCCGCAAGGACCCTAAGCGCCTCCTGGCCGTCCGCCGCGACGATGACCTCATGCCCCTCGAGGCGCAACGCTCGACCGACGGCGTCCCGTAGAGCGCGATCATCGTCCACCAGGAGTATCCGGCCAGATCCCACCATCAGGTCAGCATCGCCGACGACTGTTAGAAGTTCGCAAGAGTCCAACCGGCACGCGCGCGCTTACTCTGGTCTTACCCGGCTCTAACGCCGCTCTAGCCGAGCTGAACGAGACTCCAGCACGTGAGAGCGGACGCGCGCGTGAGGCACCGACCCACTCTGCCGCCGGACACCGAACCTTCCGCAGCGCCACGACGGTTCATGGCTGCGCTCAGTTTCGCGTTGCCGCTCGCCGCGGGTGTAGTGATCACCATGACCGCCAGCGCAACTCACACCCATCGCAGGGCGCATCCCACCACCCAGGTGTCATGTTCACACGGGTTGTCCACCTGCGCATCTGCTCGTCCCGCCACCCCGGTAAACGCCGCCAGCCGCGCCCGGCAGGCGAAATGCGGCGAGCACTCAGCGCGCGAGAATTCCTGTGAGCTCCAACACAACACGGATGAGAAATGATCGAGCCGCCGTTTGTGTGGATCGCAGCTCTCCCCAACACAAGCGCTGGAGACCGTGTTAAACGGACACCAAGACGCTCTGCGTGGCGTGCGCCTCCTGGCCCACGCCACGCAGACGCAACCCTGCTACGCGTACATGCTGAACGCCGTGTGACCAGCCGACACCGACGCGGCGGTGCTCTTGCCACGCCCGTCGTAGCTCGAGGTCACTTTCGCCGATGAGGATTCCGATTCTTGGGATTCCTTCAGTTCCGCGAGCAGCGTTTCCTCGAGCGACTTGGTGCCCCCAGCCTGACCCCCCTGAGCGCCACCTGTGCCACCGGTGGCGCCCGGGCCACCGACTCCATCGGAGCCACCGACGCCGCCCGGCCCTGCAATACCGCTCGGCGGCCTGCCGCTCGCGATGGTTGTCGCGATCTGCCTGAGCTGCGAACCCGAAAGTGACGGAGCACCCGCTGGGGCGTTTGCCTTCAAATCCGATTCGACGCTCGTCACGACAGCACTCTCGGGGACACCCTTGCTTTTCGCAAGACTGTCCAGCGACTTCCCGGACTGCAGCTGCTGCGTCAATTCCGAGCCGCTCATCCCGAGCAGCTTCGCCGTCTCCGTCAAAGACGGAGGAGCAGGACGCGACGACGACTGCATACTCCACGCAGCCGACGCGCCGCCCACTGCACCAATATTCATGACCAGACCTTTCAGTTCGCTCTAAGACCCGCACGCGCGGACCCACACACTTATTCGGCACAAGCCACACACGTCAGGCAAGAATCACGTTCGAGTTTGGTAAGAAGCAGACGGCGCCTTCCGCTCGCCGGCGCAAGAGCACTCCGCCCCATTTGACGGCAGCAGATCCATGTCTGCGCCGGCCGCGCGCGAGACACGCCCCAAACCGAGCCCGGCAGACGGGCCGAGCACCTGCTCTCATCGAGGACGTGTGCCACGATCGACCCAAACCGCGCTGGCCACAGATCTGCGGCGCAATTCTCGAGTACATCGCCGCGACGTCCTGGGCCAAGCTCCGAATCCCGGATCTCACCGGCCACGAAGGACCGCGAAAACGGAGGGGGAGGGATTCGAACCCTCGTCAGACCAATCAGGCCTGAAACGGTTGTCGAGACTCCCTCTCTATCGTGAATCATGGCTTTGCAGAGCCATTCATTGGCCTCTCGACGGCCCATGGGGTAGGAAATGGGGTAGCCTGGGCGGCTACTCGACCGACCACGATGGCAGCGACTTGGCCGGGCCGCTCACACTCACCCAAGCGGCGACTACCAGCCACTCAGCCAACGCTGAGCTGTCCACGATCTCCCGAGACATACGTCTCCGGCCGCGCGGCAACCTGCCCGATCCGTCGAGGCCCCGCCCCGGTATGAGCAGTCGGGGGAACCCGGGCTGCTCGACCGCCTCCGCGTCTCTCGGTGGGAGCCGCCCGGAGGCTCGAGAAGGCTGTCGCGGACGCTATTCGTAGAGGAACTGGTCGGCAGGCGCGTCTTTCGCGCTTGTCGCCTTGTTGACCGTAGCCTCGACGTCGACTTTGCCGACGGCGTGCGCGGGCGCGAGCGCCGTGCACATGGTCGAGGAGATGCAGTTCACGGACGTGGCTTTCGCGGTCCCGAACTTGAACGAGGTCGCTGTCGTCCCGCCCGCGAAGCCGGACCCGGTGATCGTCACCGGCGCGCCGCCGGCTTTGGTGCCGTGGGCGGGGCTTACACCCGTGACCGTGGGCAGGTACTTGAAATGGTCAGCCGAGGTGAGCGCGCTCGTCCCTTCGGCGGTGGTCACGCTCACGTCCGCAGTGCCGGCCTCCCCCGCCGGCGCCGTGGCGCTGATCGACGTCGCCGATTTGACCGTGAAGCCCGTGGCTTCGATCGCCCCGAATCGCACCGCTGTGGCTCCGGTGAATTTGGTGCCCGTGATCGTCACAAGCACGCCGCCGACCACGGTGGCCTTCCTCGGTGCCAGTTTCGTGACCGTCGGGCCGCCGGTGAACGTGTACGTGAGGGCGTTGCTGCTGCCGCAACTCGCTACCCCGGCGAGCAGTGGGGAGGTGCATGGCGGCGCGGTCACGACGACGGGAAGCGCACCTCCTGCGGAGGGGGCAACGAACTTCAGCGAGCTCCCGCTGACGGCTTCGAAGGCGACGTCCTGGCCGCCGACCGTTACGCGGGTCACGCTCGAGAGGCCGGACCCGGCCACGGTCACCGTGTTGCCGCCCGATGCCCCGCCTTTTTCGGGGCTGAGCGAGCTAAGCGTCGGCGCGCCGATGAACGCGAACTGGTCTGCAGAGGTCGCGGCGCTCGTGCCGCGGGCCGTTTCGACTCGGACGTCGGCGACGCCGGTTCCGGCCGGTGCGGTGGCGTTCACGGCCGTCGGGCTGAGCGCTGTGAAGGTCGTAGCCTTGACTCCTCCGAACGTCACCGCGCGCGCCCCTTCGAGCCCTGTCCCCGTGATGGTCACGGTGGTTCCCCCGCTCGTCGGGCCGATGTCGGGTGCGACTGCGCCCACGACCGGGGTCGGGGGTGGCGGTTCCGGCGAGCAGAACATCTGGATCTTCAGGTTGAGCTGGGGCGGCGGCACCGGCAGCACCGGCGTCGATGCGGTCGCGCAGCCGCTCTTTTCTGCCACGACCTGGTAGTAGCCGCCCGCCACGTTCCACGCGAACGTGCCTTCGCTGCCCGTCGTCTCAGGGTTGATGTTCGGTTCGATCAGCGGACTGCTCGCGCCGACCACCGAGAATGGCCCGGCTTCGACTTCGGAACGCAGAAGCGTCGTCGTCGCCCCCGAGACCGGGTTGCCGTTGTCCAAAACAGTCCCGCTCGGGTCGAGCCGGAACACGAACGGCGGGCAGTCGGCGGGGCTACCGCCCCTGCCGACGTAGTCCGCGCAGGACGCGGCCGCGTTGAGCACCGTCGCCGCTGCAACCGCCCCCACCGAGTTGTCGAAGGCTTGCGGCAAGCTCTTTGGGTCCGGCAACGTGGGCAGCGGGAAGCACGGTACGTCCGTGTCGGCGACCTTGAACGCCTTGCACACCGCGTTGTAACCCGCAGCGAGGCCGTCGTAGGGGCGAACGGCTCCCCGCGCGGGCCTCACGGCCGCGGACCCAACCGGTGCCGCCGGGATCTTCAAGCGACCAGCGGCGCGGGCGCTCCCCGCGCGCGCTCCGCCCGGAGTGCCGAACGTGAACGTGACTCCGGGGTTCGTCGCCGTGGCGCGCAGGTTGCCGCCGACTCGCACGGCGAGGTCGCTGCCCGTCCCGGGCGGCACGGTGGCCACGATCGTGTGGTCGTCCACGACTTTGATCGCCGTCGTCGGGTATTCCCCGAAGTAGACGAATTCGGCGCCCGTGAACCCGTCTCCGCCGATCGTCACCTCTTCTTCGGGCGCCGCGGTGCCCTTGTCGATCCCGGTGACATCCATGTAGCGGTATTTGGCAATCGCATCGGTCGGCGTTTCGCCGCCCGGCGTCTTGACGACGACGTCGACGAGTCCCGATCCGGGCGGCGTGATCGCAACGATCTCTTCGTCGCTCAGCACCTTGAAGGACTCGGCCCTCACGCCACCAAACGTCACGCCGGTCGCCCCGGTGAAGTGTTCGCCGTAGAGACTCACTTCTTCTCCACCCGCGCTCGTGCCGCCGTTCGGAAGAACAGCCGTTTCGGGCATGCACACGATCTCTGACCACCCCTCGACCGACCCGTGCCAGGGCCACAGGGGCGGGATGGTGGCGACGTACGTGCCGGAGTGGACCGGGCTTTCAGTCAGCGGGATCGTCTTGATCGCCGAGGGCACGCCATCTTCGTTCCCGCGCAACTGCAGCTCTCCGAGCCCGTCCGGGCAGCCGTGCGTTACGTATGGGTAGGGGGCGATCCAGAACCCGGCGAATTCGCCGGTGTGGCCGCCGATCGACGTCCCCGCCGGCAGGGGGTTGGCGGCGTTGAGCGTGATGTTCACGCCGGTCTGCGGGGCGCCCGAGACGACGGTCACCTTGACAAAAGCTTCGCTGCTCCCGCCGCCGAATGGCGGGAAGGCGACCAGCGAGTCGGTTCCGGCCGCCGCTCCGATCGTGTACCGACCCTGTCCGTCAGTCTCAGTGGTGTAGCAGGGCCTGCCGCCTGCCGCGCACGTCTCGACTGGCGTCTGCGAGACCGGTGAGCCGTTGAACGTAACGACGCCGGAGATGTTGGCGCCGGGTACGATGTTCATGCCTGTCGTCGCGGGCGCCGGGTCGGTCGTCGTCGTCACACTCAGGCTCGCCGCTCCCGTCGTTGCGGTGTTCGTCGCGGGTGCGATGTCGACGCTCACGCCGTCGCCCGCATTGATCGCGATCGGGGTCGTGATCGTCGCGGTGGCTCCGCCGTTCGTGAGCGCCAAATTGCCGCAGTGCCCTGATTCGTTTGTGGTCTCGTCGCGGACGTAGATATCGCAGTTGCTTGGCGTAAAGGCTGTCCCGCCGGGTGCGGACACCGAAATCTCCGACCAGCCACGTTCGAGCGCGTGCTTGGCGGTGAAGTCGACGGTGTAGGCCCCATTTGGGGCGCCGGGATACGGGTCGCCCAAGCTGACGCCGAGTTTGGAGACGGCGCCTGGCGCCTTGATCTTGAACGGCACTCGGACAGCGGTGATGTCAGACGAGGTCGCCACCGAGAATTCACCGGCTTCGTTTGGCGTCGTCGGGTTTGCGACCCCATGGGCCACCACCTGGACCTGGTCGCCTGCCGCGATCGACAGGGAGTGCGCCATGTAGACGTCCACGACGTTCTTCCCCTGGGATTCCGGGCCAACCTGCACACCGTTTGACTGTCGGGAACTGCTC
>Ga0209698_10001134_pt1 | contig 30709 bp, 26 predicted proteins | sample LitLauG_LLR_2012_FD_187203 | JGI IMG/M metagenome (GOLD analysis project Ga0209698, IMG submission 187203) | Freshwater sediment microbial communities from Pennsylvania, USA - Little Laurel Run_MetaG_LLR_2012 (SPAdes) (version 2) | ecosystem: Environmental > Aquatic > Freshwater > Creek >... | reverse complement strand
TGAGGCAGGTTCCCGGAGCACGGATCGAGACATTCGTCGGCGACAGCGGCCAGGAGGTCGATGTCCGGGGGCCCTGGCATTCGCTCATGGCCTGAGTGGCCGCCTGGATATTCTGGTGCCCACAGTGGGAGGCGGAAGCTTCAAGCCCTTGCTGCTGCAGGATGTCGAGACGGTACGGCAGGAATTGGATCTGAATTTCTTCAGCGCATTTCTCGCGGTGCGCCATGGCGTGCCGCTCATGGAACGCGGCGGAGCGATCGTCTGCATCTCCACGGCGGTCTGCAAGCAGGCCTTCTGGGGGCTGAGCATCTATGCGTCGGCCAAGGCGGCGTTGGAGCGTTTTGTCCGAGCGGCTGCATTCGAGCTCGGTGGCGCAGGCATACGCATCAATGCCGTGCGCCCGGGGATGACAGCCTCGCGCGCCACCGCTGAAATGCAGGCGATGAAGGGCCTGGTCCAGGGCTTTTCCTCAGAGACGCCGCTGGGGCGGATCGGAGATCCGGATGACATTGCCCGCGTGGTGCGGTTCCTGTCCGGCCCTGAATCGGACTGGGTTACGGGCCAGACCTTCTCGGCCGACGGTGGGCAGGATCAGGGTAGGGCGCCCGACATGATGGTGGATCTGTTTGGCGCCGAGGTGATCAGTAGTATCCGCGCCGGCGTGCCGGTCGATCCATCAAAGGCGGCTACGGTCCTGTAGCGACGAGAAGGCGTGCCGGGATTTGAGGAGCGCTTCGGCCTCATCGCCCGTCCGGTCTGGCGATGACCCGCTCAACCGAGTGCAAAGCGCGCCGGCGCAACCGGCATGCCCGGCACTTCCGAGCGACCACGGTACAAATAGGATTTCCCGCTCAGGGGCTTGCCATCCTTGAGGCTGTCACCACCGTCGGCCGGCACTATATTCAGGTAGCAATCGCGCATGTCGGGGCCGCCAAAGCGTACCTGTGTGGTCGAACCGGGTGGGGTTTCGACATTGGGCAGGAGTGTACCGTCGGGGCGGATACGCCTGATCAATCCCCCGGACCTGAAACCGGTAATCCAGACATTCCCTTCGGCATCCAGCGCCATCCCGTCACAGTCGTTCCTGTCGAGCAGTACACGCTTGTTGCTCAGCGACAGGTCATCCGCGACGTCCCAGGCCCAACCGCAGCCGAAAGTATCGCTGCAGTAGAATCGTCGGCGTCCGGCGTCGTACATGAGGCCGTTGGAGAAGCTGAGCCCATCCGCGAGCTTGATCACCTGGCGATCGACGGTGAGACGGTAAATGGCGGTGGGACGGGCCGGCTTGGCCGCAATCACCATCTCGATGTCGTTGGTGCCGAAATAGATGCCGCCGGTGCCATCGGGCATCATTTCGTTGATGCCATTGATCGGTGCGCCTTCCAGCCTGTCGAGCAGCCAGCCGGATTTGCCGCTGTCCGGGTTATTCCACATGATGCCGCCCTGTCCGGTCGACAGTACCGACCCGTCTTCGTTCATCATGACGCCGCCGGTCCACATTCTGCTTTCATTGAATGATGCGACCTTGCTGCCGTCGGGCTTCACGCCGTGGATGCCACCGGCTATGACGTCGCTGTACCAGATGACATTGCGCCTGTAATCGACGCCCAGGCCCTCCAGATAGACTCCGGATGCGATCTGCTCAAACTGCCCGACGACCTGGTTCCCCATGGCGACCCCCTGTTTACGAAGCCTGCCGCTTCCGGAGCGATTCAGGCCGTCGCATATTCTACCGGCAACAATCAACGGCTGCTCACGCGCTGATTGCGAGTGTGTTCGTCAGCATGTTAGCTTGGCGTGCGCCTGTCAAGGGCAGGCCGACGGGCTCGCAGCGGATGGATTGAACCCAAACGGCACCGGGGGTTGAACATGGGGTTGCATGCGGAAATCGCCGGGGCCTTTGGCCTCGTCGGCAAGGTGGCCGTGATTACCGGCGGGGGGTCCGGCATGGGCCAGGAGGCGGCACGTATCTTTGCCCTGGCCGGTGCCACCGTCGTCGTGGCGGACATTGACGAGGACGGATTGGCGGCGACCTCCACCCTGGTGCGTGAGGCGGGCGGCAAAGTATCGACCCGCCGGGTCGACGTGGCCCGGCGCGACGAGGTTGAAGCGCTCGCCGATGCCGCTGTCGCCGAAGCGGGCCGCCTGGACGTGTGGGTCAGTTCCGCGGGTATTTCGTTCCTTCACTCGATCCTCGAGACCAAAGCCGACGAGGCCGAACGGACCGTCGCCGTCAACATGATGGGCCCTTACTGGGGCTGCATGGCGGCGGGGCGAATCATGCGTGCGCGAAGCGGCGGTTCGATCATCAATATTTCATCGGCGGGCGGCGCCAAGCCGGTCCCGGGGCTGGCCGTCTACGGCATGACCAAGGCGGCGGTCAACTCGCTCACCTGGACCAGTGCGATGGAATTCGGTCCCTATGGCATACGCGTAAACGGGATCGCACCGGGGTGGATCGACACCCCCATGGTAAGCAAGCTCTATCGCGATTCCTCGGGACGGATTGACCCGGCGCTGCGAACCAGGGTGATGGGCGAAATGGCCGCACATTCGCCGCTCGGCCAGGTGGGCCGGGCCACGGACATTGCTTACGCGCTGCTCTATCTGGCAGCAGACGCCAGCCGGTTCGTGACCGGCCAGGTACTGAGGGTGAACGGCGGCGAGTCGATGTAACCGTCATCAAGCGGCGCGCCAGCCGCCGGGAAATGACCCTGGGCTTGGCTATGCAGCGGCGTCGCCGATAAGATCAGCAGCGTGCCGCCCAGGGGCCATCGCCTGCGGCCGGCGCATGGGAGTTGACTCGTGAGCGTAACGTTACTCTACGGCTGCTGCCAGGTTGAGCTGAGCGTGCGCGATCTGGATGCGACACGCACCTTCATGCAGACCGTGCTGGGCGCCGGCAAGATCGAGCAGCAACTGGCCAGGGAGATAGGCGAACTGTTTCCGGAAGGAGGCTACCGGGTCGATCATCTCGATTGCGGCGAGGCGATCTTCCAGTTGAATGAACCCTCGCCGGCGATCCTATACCGGGGCCAGAAGTCGATTCATCAGCAGTACCTGGATCGCGTAGGCAATTGCGTCAGCAACCTGAACTTCTTCGTCGATGACGCCGCGCACGCCCATGAATTGCTTACCGCGCTGGGGGCGCCGACGCACCTGCAGGGCCCCAGTTCGGCGGCTCGCTGCCTCGCGGACTACGGCCCCGAGAACACCCGGGCCGGGGGTGATGCGCGGAACTTCTATTTTCTCGGTTCACGCGAGCTCATCGGCCTCGACCTGGAGCTGATGGAGCCCAATTTCCTGCGATTCGTCAGACAGACGGTGCAATATCCCTGCTTTGTCCTGCCACGGCCTCCGACCGGGGACGGTAAGCTGCGGCTGGTTCGCCTGAGACTGGCGGTTCCCGACATCGGGGAAGCCTACCGGAATGTAGTCAGGATCTTCGCCCCCGCGAGCCGCAGCAAAGCCTACGACATTCGCGCCGGTTCGCTGGCGAAGGCCTTCCGGATCGGACTGGGGGGAATCGAGCTCGAATACTGCCAGCCGCTCTCCCGCGATGGCTACGTTGCCGACCAGCTCAACAGGTTCGGTCCTGGCGTCGCCGCAATCGAGTTTGGTGCCGAGGACCCGGAGCGAATTCTCACAAGGCTCGGGGATCGGGGGTCGCCGGCGGCGATCCAGGAGTGTGACTATCTCGGCGGGGAACGCCTGATGGGGCGCGACCCGGTCCGTTACCGCATCGGGTGCCGGGAGCTGGCCGGCTTCGACGTCGTCCTCGGACAACGGGAAGCGAATGTGCTTGACTGAGCCGCCCACCGCAAGCGGGGGCGCAATCGCCGCCAGACCGCTCGTGCAGCGAAGCCTTCCGTCGCTCAGCCGACGGCCTTCAGCCGGTCCGCCGCGAGCTTGCGAAGCTCCGCGGTCTTGACCTTGGCGCTGCCCGTCGTGCCGAGGTCCTGCTCCGCGAAGAACAGGACCCGACGTGGAACCTTGTAACTGGCCAGCTGTTCGCTGGCGAAGGCGCGCACTGCGGCTTCATCGAGCCTGACGCCTTCCTGGAGCACGATGCAGGCGACAACGAGTTCGCCCAGAAGGTCGTCCGGTACGCCGACCGTCTGCGTCAACCGCACGCCCGGGCATTGGATCAGAATCGAATCGACCTCGACCGGGGACACATTGGCGCCACCCGTCTTGATGATATCGTTGAGGCGACCCTCCCAGTACACCCGACCCTGCGCATCGAGATAGCCGCCGTCGCCAGTCCAGAAGAAACCCTGGTCGTCGAGTGTCTGGTCCAGCGGCACGCCGATGTAGCCGAGCATCAGTGTCGGTCCCTTGACGGCAATTTCGCCCCGTTTTCCCATCGGCATGATCGCGCCGGTCAGGGGATCGACGATCTTGAACGTCATGCCCGGAAGCGGAAAGCCCCAGCTGTCACCGATCACTTCCTGTGGCGTTCCGGAACAATAGGCGGAGCTGAGCGTAAAGGTCTCGGTGTTGCCGTAAATGCGCGAGGGTTCAACCCAGGTGGTTCTTACGGTCGGATGCCGGCCCGCCGGGCCGTCCCGATTCACATAATGCATCGCCGAAAGGTCCACCTCGTTCCAGTTTGCGGCTCCTTCAAGCTGGGCCCATTGATGCGGCCACGCCACCGGGAAGGTGACCCGCTCGTTGGCCATCAGCGCCAGGGCTTCCTCCGGATTGAACGTCGACTGCAGCACCAGGGTTCCGCCGGACGCCAGCGCTCCGCCGATGGCCATGCCGCAGGGGCCCGACCAGAAGAAGCCGTTGGCGGTCCAACAGCGCACATCGTCCTGCAGGCCAAAGATACGTCGCCAGCGCCAGAGCTGAATGGCAATGCCCCGGTGGGCGCTCAGGATGCCCTTCGGCCTGCCGGTGGTCCCGGAGGAGAAGAAGAGCGCACCGGGATCGGCCGGCATGACCGTGGCCGCGCGGGCGTCGATGCGCCGTTCGCATTCCTCCAGGCCCCGCGCCAGGAAGGCTTGCCAGGGCGCAATGGCCCCGACCGCCGTGTCGCTGTCGAGGGCTACGATGTGGCGCAGGAAGGGGTATTTCGGCGAGCTGATCTCGGCTGAGCCGGCGCCGGCGATCTCCGGCTCGAGCTCGGTGAGGATCCGCACAAAGTCCTTCTTCAGCACCCGGGGTTCAAGGAGCAAGACGGAACAGGCCGACGAAGCAATCAGGTGGTTGAGTTCGGCGGGCGTCGAGAACGTGCTCAACGGCACGACGGTGCCGCCCGCTAGCGCAGTCCCGAACAGTGCAGAGAGGAACTCCGCCCTGTTGGTCATCAGGATGCCGACGCGTTCGCCCTTGCCCAGTCCGCCGGCGACCAGTGCCCGTGCAACGTCCATGGCCCGGACCCACAGTTCCCCGTAGGTCCAGCGCTCGACCGTGCCGCCCGGGCGCGGCTGGGCGATGGCCTCGCGTGCACCGAACTTACGGGTCACCTCGCGCAGGAAACCCGGCAACGTCAGCGTGCCGAGTCCCGGTTCCTCCTCCAGAGGAATGCCGCGAACGAGCGACACCGACTCGTCCGGAACAAAGGAATAGCCTTTCATGCTCAGTACCCAGGCATGGTCTTGCGCGCTGCGGGGACGATGTGCGCAGACCGCAAGGCACTGCGGCACCGGCGCCAACGCCCGCTATGCCGCATCCGGCGGCGAGCGTGGTTTCAAAGCATCGTGCTGCCGCCGTCGGCGCCGATGGTCTGACCGGTGACGTAGTTGGATTCGTCGCTGGCCAGGAACAGGGCGAGCGGTGCAATATCGTCGGGGGTGCCGAACTTGCCCAGCGCAACCTTGGCCAGTTCCTGGTCATAGGTCTTGCTTTCATTAAGATACCAGAGTGCTTTCGGCGACATCGCCGAGGGCAGGATCGTATTGACACGGATCTTGTGCTTGCCCCACTCGCGCGCGGCCGTTCTCGTCAGCGTCCGGATCGCTTCCTTGCTGGCAGCATAGGCGAGGAAACCCGGCTCGCAGCGGAGGCCATAGCTGGATCCAAAGTTGATGATTGAACCGCCGCCGGCATCGCGCATGTGCGGGAAGGCGCATTGCATCAGCTGGAGCGAGCCAATGAAGGCCGAATCCATGTCGATGCGGATGTTGTCTTCAAGCTTCGGGTTTTCGATCGCCAGGTAGTCGGTAAACGTATGGGCGTTGTTCACCACCACGTCGACGCGGCCCCACTTGGAGATGGCCGTGCCCACCGTCTTCTCCGCGTGCGCCCGATTGCCGGCCAGTGCGTCGAGGCAGATGACTTCGCCCCCCGCAGCCTTGATCTGGCCGGCCACCGCTTCGAGCTTGCTCATGGTCCGGCCCGTGATGATGACTTTCGCACCCTCGCGCGCATAGGCCTTGGCGATCGATTCGCCAATGCCCTGTCCAGCACCCGTTATAACAGCAACCTTGCCGATCAGCCGCCTGCCGGAATCACTCATCGTGCGTCCCCCGTTTCATGTTTGCGCGCAGCGGCGCGCGAAATTCCGGCGTTAGCCGGTACTTAGCTTGCTCGTCGGACTATTAGCATGCCAGAGTTACCCGGTCAATGCGACGCCGGGCCGCGCCTGGCCGGCGCCGGAGCCGACGCCCTCGGACAGAAGGCTCCGGCACGTTGACAGGGCAGCAGAAAACGCTAACACTCTGACGAACAGTGGCACCGCTGGCAAAGATGGGCGGCCGCGTATGGGGCCAGCATACGCATGGCCGCATTGCTGCGAATAGTGGTGGACCTGGAGGGGGAAGCAATGAACACGGTCGTTGCAGGTCGATCCGCGCTGGGCTGGAGCGATGCCTGCGGAACGGATGGCGAGCGCCCATCCAGCAGGAAGTCCTGACTCAGGATTGACGTGTCCTGGCAATCGATTTCGATGCAAGGCGGGCTCGCTGACACCGCTGACACCGCTGACACCGTTGCAACCGCTTGCTTTCAACGGCATGCCTTAAATGAGGGCAGGACGGATATGAAGAAGTTCACGAACCATATCGACCACGTGACCTGGATCTCGCGCTTCGAGACCATCGACAAGAACGTGGCCGAACTGGAAAAGCTCACCGACTCGAAGCTCACCCGCTTCGAGCGCACGGACATGGGCTTCGTCATGTATCTGAACTGGGAAGCCGGGCTGGAGGTGGTCGCACCGCTGCCGGAGCGGTCGGCCTTCAACCAGGCACTCCACGAGCGCCTGGATGCGCAGGGCGAGGGACTGCTGGGCGTCGTGTTCGGCGTCCGCGACCTGGACAGGCACAAGGCGCGCCTGGAGAAACTCGGCATGACGGTAGGACCACTCATGGACGACCACCCGGATTCACCCTGGCACCACAAGCTTGTACTCCGCGAGCGAATTGCGCCGCCGGTCATGAACAGCTGGTTTGTACTGGGGGACATCGATTACGCCGATGACGTCATACCCTTCGGCGACGCCTAGAGTCAGGTGCGCCAGACCCGGCGATTCGGGGGCTCCGAGGCCGGGCCGGACCTGGGTGATCCTGCGCGACCGGCTGCGTGAACCCGCTATCAGCATACCGTGATGGACAAGCCATGAAATTCGGAATCATGATTTCGCGCAGGATGATTGACCGGCGTTCATCTGATCCTTATGCAAGGCTCTACGGCTACCTGAACGAAATGGAGGGATTGGGCTACGATCTGGGCTGGTGCGGGCAACACCGGTTTTCTGCCAGTACCGCGTTCGGCGGCGACATGGCCACAGAGCCCGCCGCGCCACTCGCCATGCTCTCGGCTTTGCTGGCGCGGACTCGCACCATGACGATGTGCACCAATATCATGCTGCTGCCGGCGCATCATCCGGTGGAAATCGCCGAAGAGATCAATACGATCAACGAGATGTCCAATAACAGGCTGATCCTTGGGTCAGGCATCGGCTACAAGCCGGACGAATTTGAAAATGTGGGGTGGAATTTCAGGAGTCGGGCAAAGCGGTTCGAGGAATGCCTGGAGATCCTCCGGCTCGCCCTGACCGGCCGCGAATTTTCATACCGCGGGAACCACTTCAATATTTCCTCCTGCACCGTCGTCCCGCCGCCCCTGCATGGCGTGGTGCCACCACTGTGGATCGGAGCCGTCAGCGAGCCGGCCATGCTGCGCGCGGGGAGGCTGGGGGACGGCTGGCTCATAGGCTTCGCGGAACATCTGGTGGAACTGCAGGACAAGGTCCGACGCTACCAGGCCGTGGCTGCCGAACATGGCCGTTCCTCCACGCTCTGCCTGATGCGCGACCTGCATATCGCACCGACCAGGGAGGACCTTGATCCCGCCTGGCTGCCCAATGTCATCAAGGTCTGGCAGAGTTACAGTAACATCGGTTCGAAGGCCGACCGGGACGACCTGTCAAGCCAGGTCATGTTTGCCGGCAAGAGCGTCACTCTCCAGGAATTCGTGCCGAACCGGGCGGTCGTCGGGACGCCGGAGGATTGCATCCGGGAGTTGACGAGGATCAAGGCGCTCATCAATCCGGAATACCTGTTCCTGACGCCGACGGGCGTGCCCGATCCGGACCGGCAGATCCGGGAACTGCGCCTGTTTGCGAGGGAAGTGATGCCGATGTTCAGGGCCTGAGGGCGCGGCAGATTCCCTCGGGGGGGGCGGTGGGCGATGCGGCGAGGCGGAGCAGAGGCCCCGGTAATTGCTACATTACAGCCGGGCGACCGGGAAAAACGCTCGTTTGAAACATGGAATAGGGGGATGGCTCGTGACTGAGAAGACGCTTGATTGTTCCGATCTCGACAATTACATGGGCAGGCCCTTGTCGCCATGGAGCCTGCGGGATCCGCTGCACAACAATGATTTCCGTCGTTGGGCGCAGGCCATGCATTATCCGAACCTGCTCCACTACGATCACGACTTTGCGGCCGTGAGCCGCTTCGGCCGGCTGGTCGCACCGCAATCCTTCACGATCGCCGCCGCGGAAGGCCACGGCGCATGCCCGGCGGGCATCGGCCGCATACCCGATTCGCACCTGATCTTCGGCGGCGACGAGTGGTGGTTCCATGGTCCCCGGCTGTTCGCGGGAGACCGGGTAATCCACGAGAAGATTCCATTCGACTACGTCGTCAAGGACACTAAATTTGCGGGACCCACGTGTTTCCAGCGCGGCGACAACAATTATTACAAGGAAGACGGCACGCTGTTCGCCAAGCAGCGCTCGACCAGCATCCGCTATCGGCGCGATCTTGCAGTTGAAATGGGCGCGATGGCCGACACCGAGGAGCGGCAATGGAGCGATGCTGAGCTTGCCGACATCGAGGCGCGCAAGCTCGAGTACATCAACATGATGCACGCGTTGGGGCACGGCAAGCGGTACTGGGACGACGTCAACGTCGGCGACAAGCTGGCCGTGCGCGTCTTCGGGCCGCACAGCGTGGCGAGCTTCGCGACCGAATGGCGGGCCTACCTGATGAACCTCTGGGGCAGTGCGCATCGGAATCAGGACTGCGATCCGGTGCAGCTCGGCTTCGTCGGCCCCATGGCGGGCTGGGAGATGGACCCGGTCCTGGAGAAGATCAATCCCGAGATGACCGATGGTGCCTACATCGGCCCGTCCCGCGGGCACCTGTTCGAGCGTTGGGCCAGGTTCGTCGGCATGCCGCGATCCTACGGCTACGGCGCCTCGATGGGTGCCTGGATCCTCGACTACCTGGCGGGCTGGGCCGGGGAGTGGGGTCAGGTCATACACTGCAATTCGCAGTACCGCGGACCGGCTTTCGCCGGTGACATCACCATCATGACAGGCGAGATCGTCGGAAAGCTGGTTGATGACGAGGGCCGCAGCGTCGTGCAGGTCAATGGGAAGATGGCCAACCAGAGTGGCGCGACCATGGCGAGCGCCAGGGCGGAAATCGAGCTGCCCGGGAAATAGGGATGTGAATGCGGATGCACGACGCAGTGCGCCGGAAACCCAGATCCGCGAGGAGGAAGTTGATGCAGAGGTTCATCGCGCTCTCGCTGCTCCTGAGCCTGCTGGCTGCGGTGGCCGGAAATGAGTGTCCTGCCGCGTCAATCGGCGCGGGCGCGAATTGGGTGGCCCACGGCGCCGACGCGGACGAGACGGACTTCAGCCGGCTCGCTCAGGTCACAACGGCTAACGTCAATGGGCTTGGCCTGGAATGGTCGCTCGAGCTCCCGGGTGAGGTGTCGCTGGAGGCGACGCCGCTCGCGGTCAACGGCGTACTGTATTTCACCGGCAGCTATGGGACGGTCTATGCGGTCGACGGCGCAAGCGGCCGGCGGTTGTGGAGCCACGATCCCGAGATCTGGAAGCACAACCCGGCAAAGATGCGGCTCGGCTTTGCCGTCAATCGCGGGGTTGCCTACGCCGGCGGAAGGATCTTCTCGGCCACGTTCGATGGCCGGCTGCTCGCCCTCGACGCCGCCAACGGCCGGCTCCTCTGGAGCGTGGAGACTACGGCGGCTGATTCCCTGGAATTCATCAGCGGGGCACCCCGGACGTTCAACGACAAGGTCATCATCGGCAACGCCGGCGCGGACTTCGGCGCGCGCGGTTATGTGACGGCCTACGACCAGGCCACCGGCAGGCAGGCCTGGCGTTTCTACGTGGCGCCCGGTGCGCCCGCACAGAACCAGGGTGATCCGGCGATGGAGCGGGCGGCTGCCACCTGGCACGGGGAATACTGGAAGACGGGCACGGGCGGGGCCGTCTGGGACAGCATCACCTATGATGCGAAGCTGAACCGGATCTACCTGGGCACCGGCAATGCCGGCCCCTCGGATCCCGCCGTGCGCAGTCCCGGGGGTGGCGACAATCTCTACACCGCCTCCGTCGTCGCGCTGGATGCCGATTCCGGCCGCTACCTCTGGCACTACCAGATGAATCCGCGCGATGCCTGGGACTACGACTGTACGCAACAGATGACGCTTGCGGAACTGGTCATCGATGGCAAGGCACGCGACGTCCTGATGCAGGCGCCGAAGAACGGCTTCTTCTATGTGATCGATCGACGCAGCGGCAAGGTCATCTCCGCGGGGAAGATCGGCAAGGTGACGTGGGCCGACCACATCGACCTTGCCACCGGCCGCCCCGTGGAGGCGCCTGACATCCGCTACGAGACCGGCGAGACCACGATCTGGCCCAATCCGACCGGCGCGCACAACTGGCAGGCCATGTCCTACAGCCCGAAGACGGGCCTGGTCTACATCCCCTACATGCGGAACGGAGTGCACTACTACCGGGGGCCGCCGAAGACCGGCGACGTATACATCGCCCACCTGTCGATCGGCTCCGTCAAGGCCGATCCCGAGGATGGCAAGGGCGCGCTCCTTGCCTGGGACCCGGTGCGGCAGCAGGTGCGCTGGAAGGTTCAGCACGACACGATCTGGAATGGCGGGACGCTTTCGACGGCCGGCAGCCTGGTGTTCCAGGGCACGGCCGACGGCTACATTTCCGCCTACGATGCGACCACCGGGAAGCGCCTCTGGCACTTCGATGCAGGCCTGGGGATCATAGCGCCGCCCATGAGCTACGAGGCGCACGGCAGGCAGTATGTTGCCGTGCTGGTCGGTTACGGCGGTTCGGCCTCGATCGGCAGCGATGTGATGAATGTGGGCTGGAAATGGGGAGCGCCGCGGCGGTTGCTGAGCTTTGCGGTCGGCGGGAAGGGCCAGCTGCCGGTTTCGCCGCCGCGCAATCTGACCGTGCACGCACTCGATGACGCGAAGCTCCAGCTGAACGAAGCAGACGTCGCCGCCGGCAGGGATCTCTACCTGAATTGTGCCGTCTGCCATGGGCGGGATGTCGTGTCAGCAGGCGCTCCGGCACCGGACCTGCGCGAATCCGCGACCGCGCTCAACTATCAGAGCTTCCGGGCGGTCGTGCAGGACGGAGCGCTGCTGCAGCGGGGCATGCCGCGGTTCGAGACCTTCAGCGCAGAGCAATTGAACCAGATATACGCGTATATCCGCGCGCGCGCGCGGAAGGCGCTTGAAAAGCCGCCGAATTAGCGTCGTTTGACATTGATTCGAATGTTGCTAACATTGTGACGAACATCGAGCCGTTGACGCGCGCACGGAAGCAGGGGAGCCCCGGCCATGCCTCAGGCATTGAAAATGTTCTTCATCAACACCGGCAACGTCTATCTGGACGCCGGCGCGGCGGCGCTGCTGAATTGGGTCACCGCCCTGGTCTTTCTGGTACCTCTGCTGATATTTGCCAGGCTGTTCACGCGTGTCAGGAAGATTCAGCGGCGGAGGCGTGACTGGTCGGTACTGCGCCATGAGCTGCTGTGGTCGGCACTGACGGGGGCCGTGGTGGTTCTGGCGCTCAAGTACAGCTATACCCTGCTCGTGACCAAAGGCTACCTGCGGCTCAACAGCGCTCCGGCAAGCTGGTACGTGGTGCTATTCGAGTTCGCGTTTTTCGTGCTGGTGTTCGACTTCTATTTCTACGTGGTGCACCGGCTGATCCATGTCGAACCGCTCTACACGTGGATTCACAAGGTCCATCACCGTTCCACCGCGCCCATTCCATTGACGAATCTGTCGACCCACCCGGTTGAAGGCCTGGTCGAAGCGGCCTTTACCCCCGTCTTTCTGACCGCATTTACGGTCCATGAGGCCTCGATACCCTTCATTCTTCCCTACCTGATCATCATGGGCTTCATTGCCCACTGTGGATATGAATTTGCCCCGAAATGGTGGTACCGGAGCTGGGCCACGAAATGGATCATGACCCCGTTGTTCCACGATCAACACCACCGGTACTTCAAATTCAACTACGGCCACATGGCAATCTGGGACCGGGTGTTCGGCACCCTGCGCCCGCAGTTTGAAGAGGACATGGAGAAACTCTGCAGCGGGCCCGTGACGCCGGATCAGGAACTGGAAGTGGCGTAGGGCCCGCCGGCTCAACTAGCCCGGTTGGCCGAAGACCGCCCGCCAGAGAGCACGCAGCTTCCCGGCCATGCGCAGCACAACGGAGGGCGCGTCGCTCTCAGTGCTGTGGGGCGGTTCGGCTGCCCCCGGGGTTCGTTCAATTTCGGCCTTGAGTTTGCCGGCAAAGGATCGCGCCAGTTGCGGCAGCAGCGGCCTGCACATGGCCTCCCACATGGGCGCCAGCGGTCCGCTGCCGATGACCCGAAGGCTGAACGAGACATCGGTCTCCTGAGCCGATTTTCGCAAGGCGATGTAGGACCCCGTGCCATTGACCGGATCGCCGTCCAACCGATAGGAAAAGCCGACTCGCCCCGGCGCATCCCACTCATCGACATGCACGAGAACCCTGACGGTGCGTACCAGGCCGCCGACACCGACCTTGAGGACCCAGCGGGAGTCGTGCGCATCAATGACCGTGCAATCCTGACAGCCCGGCATGAGGTTGGCCCATTTCGGGATCTCGCTGACGTAGCTCCATACCCTGTCGATGCCGGCATCGATGGTTATGGACTGCTGCGTTTCAAGCACGGGCCGCGCTCACAGGCCCAGGTGGGCGCTGGCGCCGCTCAAAGAGCGGCTGCAGGAGTGGAGCGAGATTGGCGTTTGGATTTTCAGTCCGCCCTGATCCTGCAATAGCCTCAGAATCCCAGACGCCTGATCTCTTTCTGCAGCAGCTCGCTGGGTCTCCCGGTAGCGTGCAGTGCGGCCAGATAACCATAGGTCATGCCGCGCGCATTCGAGATGCCGCTCTGCATGACGGCGCCGGTCTCCATGCGGGCCATGGAATTTCCCGCAGCGTACAGTCCGCCGATGGGCCGGCCGTCCCAGCCAACGGCGCGGCAGTGCTGATCGGCGAGCAGTCCCGCCGAGGGAATTGCGGTGCCGCCCATGCGCTGCAGCTCGACGGCATGGAAGGGCGGTTTCACGAGCGCGCCGAGATTGGGGTTCGGCTTATGGTAGGGATCGCCGCACATCCACGCGCTCCACGGATGCGTGCCGCGACCGAACTCCGGATCCTCGCCTTTTTCGGCGTGAATATTGAAGCGTGCAATGGTCGCCTCGAGACCCCGGGCGTCCATACCGATCCGGGCCGCGAGTTCGCTGATCGTATTCGCGGTGGCGCCCAGTCCTGCGGGCCATTCCTGGCCGGGCGCGATCGCGGCAAAGGGATATTTCTCCCGCACCTGGCTGTCGATGATCACCCAGCACGGGAAATTGGGGTGAGTCTGGTTGCCGCCGTCGATGATGTCGATCGTGTAATAGAAAGAGCGGTAGAAGGCCTCGTTGCCGAAGCGCTTGCCCTGACGATTGACGACTATGGTATGGGGCTGGCCGATGACCTGCAGGGCGCTGCGCCACAAGGGCTTGCCTTCCTCGTCCTCTTCGCCCGGAATGAGAAAGCCCAGGGAGGTGATATCAGGGACGCGGGCGATACGCGCACCGACCGGACCGGCGAGCCTGAAGTTGGCGCCATCGATGGTCGAGAACACCATCGATCCCAGCTCGAGCTGCTGCCCCAGTGTCTTGTTGAAATCCTGATTCCTTTCGTAGCTGCTCACGGCGATGACGACGCCGCGATCTGCCTTTACGAACAGGTCCTTGCCGTCCTTGGTCGTACGCACCCCGACCACGCGCTCGCCGTCGCCAATCAATTCCTGTGCGTTGGCGCCGGTGTGCATGGGGATGCCGCGATCGAGCACCCCCTTGACGAAGTAGGCCGCCAGGCCGGGGCCCAGACAGCGTTCGTCCCTGGCGAGACGGTCGCCCATGAGGGCGAAGTCCCATTTCATCATGTTCGCCACCCCGCCCCTGGTGAACATGTCGTGGTGGGTCATGCCATAGGGCATCTGGGGCGACAGCCGCGTTCTGGCCTGCCAGTCCCCCAGGGTCGCCGCCGGGAACGGCACCACCTCGAGCATGCGTCCTTCGGCGACGCTGTCGCTGATGTGCCCGTAATAGTAATCGGGGCAATCGCGGATCACCTGCATCCTCAGGCCGATCCGGTCTTCGAAATACCGGAGCGCCACGGGAGCGTGGACTACCTTGTTGAGGATGGCCAGGTCGTTGCCGTAGCCCATCGACAGACGCTTGAGGTAACGGAAACCGCTTTCGGGCGAATCCTTCAACCCGAGGCCGAGAGCGTGGTGATTGCCGGCCACCCACACTTCGCCCATCGACAGGGCCGTGACGCCGCCGACCTGATCGGCACGTTCGAGTACGAGCGCGCGAGCCCCCTGATCATGGGCCGTGATCGCCGCCGCCAGGCCGCCGATTCCGGAGCCGATCGAGACGACATCCGCCTCAAGGTCCCACTTCGCGGGAAGATTCCGAATCATGCCACACCTCCCCCTGCTGGAATATCTTCGCCTGTGCTCCGGCCTCCGGCCGGATTGCCAAGCCGTGGCGCCGCCCGCCGCGCCGGCGGCCTGGCGTCATAAAATGGACATCATCGTATCATTAATTCCGCTGCCAGGGACTGCGCGGGCGCGCTCACCAGTCGCTGCGCGCGGACAGCAGCGCATGGACCGCCCGCTCGACCCAGCGGGCACGTTCGCCCGCGGGCACCCTGCGGTTGGTGAGCATGACGTTCACCAGCCAGCCACGCAGCATGAGGATATAGGTCTCGGCGATCCCTGCGGCATCGTTGCACGGGACGCGGTCGGCTGCAGCCCGTTCCCGGATGAACGCCGCGACCTGGCGGATGCCGATCAATGTCCGTTCCGCGGCCGCGGCACCGAGTTCAGGGAAACGGTGGGACTCGCTGAAGATGAGGCGGTTGACCTGAAGCAGGTCACCCCGGAGGCTGACCGAAAGCATGCGGTTGGCGAAGGTCCTGAGGCCCTCCGCCAGTTCGGGCAGGCCGTCCGTGCGGGACAGTCCCGCTGATTCCACCAGGCGTTCGATCTGCGTCCACATGATGGCCCGGAACAGCGCCTCCTTGGTTGCAAAACGCGCATAGAGGGTGGTCTTTGAAATCTGGGCCGCGCGCGCAATGCTGGTCATTGACGTGGCGCCGTAGCCGTGGCCGATGAATACTTCGAGCGCGACGGCGAGGAGCTTCTGCTCGATCGCCGCCGAGTCCTTCAGCTTGGGTCGCCCCCGTGCCCGCCGGAGCCCGGGTTTCCTGATTCTTCCGGCGGACATGTCTGTGCCCGTCTCCTTGACCAATCTGGCGGCGCGTCGCAGCGCTCCACGCGCTCCGGCTGGTGCCCACCGGGGATCCGGCAGGGCGCGGCACGATCGTCGGGTCAGCTCCGCTTGCGCGTCCTGCCTATCCGCTCCGTCCAGTCTTTCGGCAGGGCGATCCGCTTCGCCGTCGGGAAGCCCAGATACCCGTTCTGGGCGAAGGCGTAGGCGTTCGTCCGCAACGGGTCGCCGGACACCAGCACCATGAAGTCGTCGGGTTCGAGCACGATGGGTACGAGCCGGTTCGGGTCATCCGATTCATGGAATGCCCGTGGCAGGCGCCCCAGATGGACCTGCTTCTTCAGTGAGCCGATCGGGAAGTCCGCCCACTTCTCGGTCCAGGCTTCGACCCGCCACGCGGGCACACGTGCATGGTTGTACAAGTAGCGCTTGAGATCATCCTTGCTCCAGCCACCGCGCGCGATGGTCTCCGCGAGGATGGGGCTGAGCACGAGCGCCGGGCGCAGCGTCCCGTAGGTCAGGCCGCCGACCGTGAACACGATCTCCCAGCCCGTCTCCTTGGCCACGCCGTCGGCGATGTAGGGCATCATGTCCTCCGGCTTGCTGCCGGTAACGGACACGATGACCCCGCCGCCCGTGAACCGCGAAATGGTGACGGTATTGTCGCCCGCCGCAAAGCCCATATCGACGCTGTTGGGCGGCCAGCCGATCCTGGCCAGCGCGTCCTCATTTTCGGCGAGCACCACACGAAAGGTGTTCCCGAAGGTGCCCTTATCGGTCTTGTGCAGCAGGAAGCCGGCCATATTGCGGAGCGCCAGTCGCCAGAAACGGCCTACCGAGGTGTTGGGCATGAAGCCGTCGCGCAGCACGCCCTGGGTGTAGTTGAACTCGAGATCCTTGATGATGGGTCCGTTGAGGACAATGAGCGTCTCGGCCCCGGGCGTATTGCCGCTGTGTTCGACGCCATAGTCGGGATCCGCCATGGCTTCGGCCAGCGCCACCAGAATCGGCATGTATTCCGGACGGCAACCGGCCATCACGCCGTTGACGGCGACCGCCCAGATCGTTGCGGCGCGGCTTGCCGGTTTGAGAATGCCAAGCGATTCCTCCGGATCGCGGTCCGTGTAGCTGAGGAATTCCTCGATCTTCTCCAGGGTCGGCGGAACGATCGGCAGACCGTCGCTCCATTCACGCTCATAGAAATGGGCGTTGACCTCTTCGAACGATCCGCTGAACACGATCTCACGCGCGGCCGGCTCCGGGGCCATCTCGGTTTCGGCCGGTTGCGTCAGCAGATTGTCGATCACCTGCTGGGCGGTGATATTCTTGACGTTCGCCCGCAGCTCTTCCAGGCTCTGCGCGCCGGGATGGCCCGGGATCATCGCGCCCGGAAGGTCCGGCATGCCTAGACCGATCGACGTCGCGGCAGCCTGACCGAGGAAGCCCTCGCAGATCAGCGACGAAGTGGGAAACCCGGCTCGTTCACACGCTTCACTGGCCCGCAACACGGCGGGTGTGCAGCTGCCTCAGCAGGCCATCGATGAGATGGCGGCGTCGACTCCCAGTTCCTTGAAGCGTTGCGGCAGTGAGGCGAGCAGTTCCTTCTCGTTGACGGCGTGAGTAGAGCCGAATTCGCGCCAGCTGACGAATTTCACGTCCGGATACTGCTCGCGAAGCTTCTCTTCGAGGGCGGTGAAGACCTCGTCGCCGAAGAAAAGAAAATCCCAGAGCTGCGCGATGGTCTTCCCGTTGAGGGTCTTCAGGCGTTTCGCCAGCGGGCGTTGCGCCTGCATGCGCTTGCCGCTCGGCCAAACGACCTCATAGGGCTCAGGTCCGCTGGATTTCTTCGCCATTGCAAACTCCTTGAAAGCTCGTCAAATCATCGCCGGTTCATGACCGACCAGGATAGCGCAAAACCACATTACAATCAATGCGTTAGCAGCTGCGACACCGCTTCCGCCGCACCGATCCCCTCGGCCATGGCCTGGAGAACGTTGCCGCCATAGCCGGCGCGTGCCGCGCCCACCGCGAACACCCGGGGGTCGGCCGTTGCCAGATCCTGGTTCGTGCTGATGTGTCCCGAGGCAGTGCGCAGCGATGCGGGTGCAAATCCGGTGTTGGGCACGCCGCCGATGAATGGAAACAGGCCTGCGCACTCGATGTCCGCACTGGTGCCGTCCTTCACATTGCGCAGGCGAACGCCGGAAACGCCGTCGTCGCCGAGGATTTCGCTGACCTCGCTTTCCCAGATGAAGCTGACATTTTCCCGCGCCGCGAGCTTGTCGACATAATCGCGCTTTGCCTTCAGCGGACTTCGGCACACCATGATCACACGGCGGCTGGTCCGGGCCAGCACGAGGGCTTCCTGGACCGCAGCGTCGCCGCCACCGACCACCACGACATCCTGGCCGCGGAAGAAGCCACCATCGCACGTCGCGCATCGCGAGACACCACGGCCTATGAATTCATCCTCGCCGCGAACGCCGAGCTTGCGCAGCGCGGCGCCGGACGCAATGATGATGGCCCCGGGGTGATAGCGCCTGTGGTCCTGATCCGTCATGGACAGGCGCTGGTCCAGCTCGAACTTCGCGATGCCCGTTTCGACCACCTGAACCCCGGCCTTGCGTGCTTCCTGAAGCAGGTGAATGGCCAGATCCTGGCCCGAGAATTTTCCGGGGACCGCCAGGCCATCCACTTCGCTGACCGTAGCGACCAGTCCGCCGTACAGCCCGCTGACCTCGAACAGCGTGACCAGGCGTCCCAGCCTTGCGGCGTGCCGTGCCGCGGAAAGCCCGGCGAGCCCACCGCCGATGATTGCGATTTCACACATGTTCTTGAGCGGTCTCATCCCCGGGGGTCCTCTTCAGGCTTCAGTGGATGCCCGGCCGCGCCGCGCGGCCTGGACGGGATCGGATGCAGCAAACGGCATCATAGCAAGCGGGCCGAAAAGCATGCCGGCCATTGGATCGTCCATGGACCCCTCAGGCGGGGCAGCCATCCGGCAGCGCACCGGCGTGCAGCTTCGCTTCCAGCCTGTGGACGACGGGCAGTACCTCCCGGGCGAATAACGTCACGCTGCGGTGCGCCTCGTCGTAAGGCATGTCGCCAAACTGCGGGACGATCGTCATTTCCGAGAACGAGCACGCCTGCTGGGCGGCGATGATCCTTTCGATCACCTCATCCGGGGACCCGAAGATCAGGTTGGACGGGTGATATCCGGGGGTGGAGGGGGCGGCGCGATTCGCGGCCTCCTTGCCGGCCACGGCCGATGCCAGCACGGCGGTGGCCGTGCCCTCGCGGGCCGCGTAGGCCTCATAACCCTTGACCCCCTTGAAATTGGAGGCGTCTGCAAAACCGTAGTGGAGATTGACGTCCACGCTGGCCTGAATGAGCCAGGGGTCGGCCCTGACCGCGTCGGCGGATTTTGGCGTGCAGTACATGAACAGCACGTTCTTCGGCTGGCAGGGTGGCAGGCCCATTTCCCGGCGGATGGTATTCACCAGCCGCACCTCCTTGCCGGCTTCGTCGATGGGTTTGTTGCCGACGAACAGCGGGACGATCCCGCGGCGCGAATTCAGCTCGAGGGACTCACGTGTTGCCGAAGAGCCAAAGATTCGCGAGTACAGGTCGCGGCTCTTCGGTGCCGGCCGCAGCGACATCTCGGGAATCCGGAAGATTTCGCCGTCATAGGAGAAGCGCTCCTGGGAAAAGGCCAGCTTGAGTATATCGAGCGTTTCGTAGAAGCGCTGGCGGCTCTGCTCGCGCGGAATCCCAACAGCGTCGAATTCCGATTTCGCCACGCCGCGACCAATGCCGATGGTCCGGTAGCGGCCGTTGGACACGATGTCGAGATAGGCGATCTGGTGTGCCAGCCGGATCGGATGCCACCATGGGGCGACCGCAACCATCGTGCCGAAGCTGATGCGCTCGGTGCGACCGGCAAAATACGTCAACGTCTGCAGGGGGTTGGGCGTCATGCCATAGGGGGTGCCCTGGTGTTCGGGCGCCCAGATGCCGTCGAAACCCAGCGGCTCGGCCAAATCGCCGAGCGCAAGTCCCGCCTGGACGAACCGCCAATCGGGCTCGGCGGGCGGACGGCCGAAATCCGCATTCTGGACGCGCTCCCAATCCCGGGCATTGTGCGCGAAGACCCCCATGTTGACGTTCATCGAATGCCTGCCTCGATCCGAGTGGATGCTTCGGTCCGGATCCGTGCGGCCGTTGCCGTCACGGCGCGCGCGCCGCGTATCAAGCGCACTTGCCGATCGATGCAAACAGTTTCCGCTCGTCAGCCAGGCAGCGCCCGCAGGGCCATACACTGCTGCAAGGCCGTACCCTGCGGCAAGCTCATACCATACTGCAGTTCCGCATGCGGATAAACCGCCGATCCAGCGCAGCTGTCCAGACCGGCAGGGGTACCGTCGCGGGTCAGGTGGCTTCCGGCGCCCGGAATGCGTGCATCACCGATCGGACCGTGCGCGGCGCTTCGTCCATCACCGCCGCGAGCGCCTGCTCTGCGCGCCGCCCGTCCAGTGCAAGCGTGGCATTGGCGAGGAACTTGGCAACGATGTCCTCGGCCGAGAGCGCCCGGTCGCCGGCGCCCTTGTTGATCGCCACATGCTGCTGCAGCGTGCGGCCATTCTTCAGCACTACCGTGACGCCGCCGGAAAAGAATTTCGGAAAGGACGACTGTGGATCCGCGCGGCAGCTCACCCGGGCGGCGAGGGCGCGCGTTGCCGGTTCTGCCAGCGCCGCAGCCGTCAACTCAGGCAGTCCGAACCGTCCGTGCAGGAGGCTCTTTGCCACGACGAACTGTGCGCTGAACTTCGCCTCATAGTCCGTGGCGGCACGCTGCTTGACTTCGGGAGGTTCCGCGACGATCGGCAGGGTTGCCTCGGGCAGCCATGCGATTACCTGCTCGATCTCGTCGAGGTGGCCGGCGAGCTCGAGGTGCAGCGCCACGGCGGCGTCGGCACAGCCATGGATGAAATGGCACACCGGGTAGGGTTTGATGCAGGTGTCAGGCAGGTGCCAATGCGCGCCCAGTTCCCGGGTGATGGCGTCCGGATCGACCGCGGTGTCATGCAGGTGAGTTTCGAACAGGCCGAAGCGCCCTTCATAGGGCCGGGTCGGGGCGATGAACCCCGCCTGCGCCAGGTGTGCCGCGGTGATGCCCGCCAGGGCACCCCAGCCCGGATGCAGCCGCTTCGACCATGCGCCCTCCTCGAGAAAGACCTGCACGCCCGAGGCCGTGCTGGCGGCGATGCCTTGTGCTGCGCACTGTTGAGCTTCGTTCAGGGCCAGCAGCCTGCCGGCAACCAGCGCCGAACTGAAGTGCGAGACGATACCGGTGGCGTGGAACCCGACGTGATGGAAGCCGCCCTTGACGGCGGCACCGATGCGGATGGCCGCTTCGACGCCAATGGCATAGGCGCCCAGCATTTCGTCCCAGCCCGCATCGACCTGCTCCCCAATTGCCAGGGCCGCGGGCAGGCTGGCCACGCTCGGGTGGACGATGCTCGACAAGTGCGTATCGTCGAAATCCAGGCCATGCATGAGCAGACCGTTGGCGAGCGCAGCGTCGCGCGGCGCCAGTCGACGCCGATCGCCGATTACGCTGGTGTCACCGTTGCCGCCGGCCGCGGCGATGCCTTCCAGGGAGGGCGCGGCATAGGCTTGGGTGTGTGACGCCAGCGCCAGGCCGAGCGCATCCAGGGCATGCAGGCGCGCGCGCTCCCGCACCAGGGGCGGCATCGCCGACCAGGCGGTGCGCAGGCTGAAGGCGGCGAGGTGCTGCGCCAGCGTCAGTAGGCCGGCACCTTCCGGTTCGGCGCTCGAGGTTCGGGTGTGGGCGGCCATTGTTGCTCTTCGTCAATGGTATCTAAGTTCGGGGCGGTGGACGGATGTAACGGTATCCTATAGTATTCTATTGTATACAGAACTGTCGAGGAACTGAGCATGGCGAACGCAGGTCAATTCGATGTGGTTGTCGTGGGTGCCGGAAACGCTGCCCTGTGCGCCGCGATTTCCGCCCACGAGGGCGGAGCCCGCGTGCTGGTACTGGAGAAGGCGCCTCAGGATGAGCGCGGAGGCAATTCGCTGTTCACGGCCGGTGGGTTTCGGTTCGTGCATTCGGGGATCGACGACCTGCGCAAGGACGTGCTGGTTGACCTGTCTGCCGCGGAGATCGAGCGCATTGTCATGCCGCCGCTGGCGCGTGACACCTTCATGGATGACCTGATGAGGGTCACCGACAACGAGAGCGACGAGGGCCTGGCCGACATCCTGATCGGCCGTTCGCGCGAAACCATCGTCTGGATGCGGTCGCAGGGCGTGCGCTTCATACCGATGTTCGGGCGCCAGTCGTACAAGGTCGAGGGCAAGCACCACTTCTACGGCGGCGTCAACATCGAGGCGGTGGGCGGCGGCTGGGGCCTGGTCGACTCGCTGATCAGGCGGGTGGAGAAGCTGGGCATCGAGGTGCGCTATGCGACCGAAATGCGCGAGCTGCTGCAGTCGCGCGATGGTGCGATCAGCGGCGTGCGCGTCAAAGGGCCGGCGGGTTACGAGGAGATTTCGGCCAGGACGGTGGTGCTGGCCTGTGGCGGATTCGAATCCAATCCGGAAATGCGCGTGCGCTACCTCGGTCCCGGCTGGGAACTGTGCCGTGTCCGCGGTACGCGCCACAACACGGGCCGCGGCATACAGGCCGCGCTCGACATCGGTGCCCAGGCCTTTGGCGGCTGGTCGTCCTGCCACGCGGTGCAGTGGGACATCAGCGCGCCGCCGTTCGGCGATCGGGTGATTCTCGACAATTTCCAGAAGCATTCCTACCCGATCGGCATCGTTGTCAACCTCAATGGCGAGCGCTTTGTCGACGAGGGCGCCGATTACCGCAATCACACCTACGCCAAGTACGGTCGGGAGGTCATGAAGCAGCCCAAGCGAACGGCGATTCAGATCTTTGATGCCAAGACGATCGACATGGTCCGCGATGAGTACCGCATCAAGCAGGTCACCAAGTTCCAGGCCAACACGCTGGAGGAACTGGCGGCCGGTCTGGAGATCGACCCGCAGGGTCTGGTCCGCACGGTGGGCGCATTCAACGCTGCGTGTCAGCCGGGCGGCTACAACCCTTCGATACTCGATGGCGTGAGGACCAGGGGCATTACCCCGCCGAAATCGAACTGGGCATTGCCGATCGACAAGCCCCCGTACACGGGTTTCGTGGTCACCTGCGGCATCACGTTCACGTTCGGCGGCCTGCGCATCGACCAGCGAGCCGCGGTGCTCGACACCGGGGAAAATCCGATACCGGGCCTGTTTGCTGCCGGCGAACTGGTCGGAGGCATCTTCTACGGCAATTACCTCGGCGGCGCGGGTCTGATGTCCGGGGCGGTGTTCGGGCGTCTCGCCGGCGCCTCCGCGGCAGGCTACGTGCGCGGATGAGCCGCCGCTCGCACGCGACACAGATGAGGAGCAGGGCATGAATACGCGCACCGCTGAGGGGATCTACCTCGTCACGGGTGGGGCTAGCCTGATCGGCTCGCACATTGCCGATTGCCTGCTGGCGCAGGGCGCCCGGGAGGTGCGGCTGCTCGACAACTATTCACTCGGGACCCCGGCGACGATTGCGCATCTTGACGGCGACCAGCGCGTCAGGCGCATCCGGGGCGACGTTCTGCGGTTGCCGGACCTGCTCGAGGCGACCGTGGGGGTAGACGGCGTGTTTGCGCTGGCGGGCTTCCTGACTTTGCCGATGGCCCAGGATCCGGCCACGGGCCTCTCGGTCAATACGCTGGGCATGGTCAACACGCTGGAGGCATGCCGCTTCTCGGGCGTGCGCCGCGTCGTGTTTTCCTCGTCCGTCGCCGTGTACGGCAACGCGACGGCGTTTCCGATCACCGAGGAGACCGGCTACGTCAGCGCCGGACTGCAGCCGCCCTCGCAGCTGTACGGGGCGAGCAAGCTGCTGGGCGAAGGCCTGTGCGCGCGCTACGCCAGGTCCCACGGCGTGCAGTTCAATGCACTGCGCTTTGCCTCCGTCTATGGCGAGCGCCAGCACGCGCGCGCGGTGAATGCCGTGTTTGTCGCGCAGGTCTGCGATCAGGTGCGCCGTGGCGAGAGCCCGGTCATCGAAGGCGACGGCAGCGAGGTCCATGACTACGTTTACGTCACGGACGTGGCGAGCGCCTGCGTGCTGGCGATGCACAGCGCAGCGCATGGCCATGCCCTGAACATCGCGACCGGCGTCGACACCACGGCGACGCAGGTGGCCGAAACCGCCCTGCGGCTGTGCGGACGCAGCGACCTGAAACCGCAGTACCGCGAGGACCGGCGGGCGGTTCGTTCCGCCGCGGGGACGCGGCTGGGATTCAGCAGGGCAAAGGCGGAGCGCGAGATCGGCTGGGCACCGCAGGTCGGTATCGAGGAGGGCATGCGTCGACTGATCGACTGGCAGCGGCAGCAGGCCACGGGGGCGGCATGACGGCGATCGGTGCCAGCAAGCGCAAGCTCGGTGTGGTCGCGAACGGGAATGATTCGCTGCCGGACTATGCCTATGGACGCCTGCGTGCGGCGATCCGCAACCAGGAACTCCGGCCCGGGGACCGTCTGCGCGAAGCGGACATGGCCGAGCGACTCGGCATCAGCCGCACGCCGGTGCGCGAAGCGCTCAAGCGCCTGGAGGCGGACGGGCTGGTGCAGCTTGCGCCACCGCGCGGCTTCGTGGTGACCCAGCTGACCTATCGTCGTGTGATGGAACTCTACGCCATGCGCGAGGTTCTGGCGGGCGTCGCCGCGCGCTTCGCCGCCGAGCAGGCTTCGCCCATGGAAATCCAGACACTGCAGGAACTGGTTGCCCAGCAGGGTGCCGCCCAGGATGCCACCGAAGCGGCCCGGCTGAACGAGCGACTGCGCGAGGCCATGATCTGCGCGGCGCACAATGAGTTCCTGACGCGCGCGGCGAATTCCCTGAACGATGCGCTGGAATTGCTGGGCAAGACCACCTATTCGATACCCGGGCGGATCGAATCGGGCTGGAAGGAGAACCGGAAGGTGGTCGAGGCGATCGCGCGACGCGACGGCGCGGCTGCCGAAGAGGCTGCCCGGCTGCACGTGCGCAGCGCGGCCAAGCTGCGTGTGCAGACGCTGTTCGGCAACGGCGCGGGCTGAGGAGGGTAGCGCACGATGCCGCTGCACCGCATACGCGCCGTGTACATGCGCGGCGGCACGTCCAGGGCGCTGATGTTCCGCCGCCAGGATCTGCCTGAGCGTCAGGAGCACTGGAATCCGATCTTCCTCGCCGCGATGGGCACGCCCGATCCGAATGGCCGCCAGCTCGACGGCATGGGTGGCGGCATTTCGTCCCTGTCCAAGGTGTGCATCATCGGGCCAGCGACGCACCCGGAGGCGGACATCGACTACACGTTCGCGCAGGTCGGCGTGGAGAGCGCCACGGTCGACTATGGCGGCAACTGCGGCAACATGTCGTCGGCGGTCGGACCCTTCGCCGTCGATGAAGGCCTGGTCGAGGTGTCGGCGGACGGCCCGATGACGGTGCGGATCCATAACACCAACACGCAGAAGCTGATCGTCGCGCGCTTCGCAGTCGAGGGCGGCCAGGCCGCGGTGCGCGGGCCGCTGGCCATCGACGGCGTCGCCGGAACAGGTGCGCCCATCCGCCTCGAATTCCGCGACCTGGCAGGAGCGCGTACCGGCGCCCTGCTGCCGACGGGTCAACCGCTGCAGATGCTGCAGCTGCCCGACGGCCGCGCCGTCCCCGCCAGTCTGGTGGACGCCGCCAACCCCTGCGTGTTCGTCGCCGCTTCGGATTTCGGGCTCAAGGGCAACGAGCTGCCCGAGCATATCGAGGCGAATCAGGCGTTGATGGCCGAACTCGAAGCGCTACGCCGGCAGGCCTCGACGCTGATGCGGTTGACGGCGGATCCGCAGGCGGCCGCGGCGTCGCGCAGCGTGCCGTTCATCGGACTGGTGGCGCCGCCGCGGGCGTGGCGCAGCCTCAGCGGGATGCAGCACGCGGACACCGAGGCCGACATTGCAGTGCGCATGCTCTCCAGCGGCAACGCCCATCGGGCAATCCCGATCACCTCGGCGCTGTGCGTGGCGGTGGCCAGTCGCACGGCCGGCACGCTGCCGGCGCAATGCTGCGGATCGGCGGCCGGGGCGCTGCGCATCGGGCATCCTTCGGGCACCATCATGGTGGAGGCCGATCAGGACCTTGATTCGGGGCGCATACGTCATGCGAGCGTGTACCGAACCGCACGTCGCCTCTTCCAGGGCGAGGTGCTGTATGCAGAACCAGCAGGAGACCCCTCGTGACCCCAATTGAGACCAGCGGACCGGACGGCCTGCCTCATTATCTCCTGCACATCGGCGGCGAATGGCGCGAGGGGCAGGACGCCGCACGCTTTGATGCCACCAATCCCTATACGGCACGCACCTGGGCGACGGTGGCGCAGGCCGGGCCGCAGGACGTTGCCGCGGCCATCGCCGCTGCGCGCCACGCCTTCGAATGCACCTGGAGCCGCACCAACGGCTATGAGCGCGGCCGGCTGATGCTGAAGCTGGCCGATCTGCTGCATGACAACGCCGCGCGCATGGGTCGCCTCGAGAGTACCGACAACGGCAAGATCATCCGTGAGACCCAGGTGCAGATGGTGCTGGCGGCGCGCCAGTACCGCTTCTTCGCCGGTTATGCCGACAAGCTGTGGGGGCGCCAGATTCCGCTCGACCAGCGCGATGTGTTCGACTACGCCACCCGCGAGCCGCTGGGTGTCGTGGCACTGATCACGGCATGGAATTCGCCGATGGGCCTGCTGGCGAACAAGCTTGCGCCGGCGCTGGCCGCCGGCAACTGCGTCGTCATCAAGCCTTCCGAGCACGCGTCAGTGACGACACTCGAATTCTGCAGGCTGGTCCAGGCCGCCGGCTTCCCGCCGGGCGTCGTCAACGTGGTGTGCGGCGGCGCAGAAACCGGCCGCGCACTGATCGAGGGCGGCGTGGCCAAGGTCAGCTTCACCGGCAGCGCGGCCGTGGGCAGGGAGATCGCGGCCGCGGCGGGACGGCAGCTGATACCGGTGACCCTGGAACTGGGCGGCAAGTCACCCAACATCATCTTCGCCGATGCTGATCTGGAGCGGGCTGCCGTTGGCGCGCTGGCCGGCATCTTCGGCGCCTCCGGCCAGACCTGCATCGCCGGCTCGCGGCTGCTGGTCGAACGGCCGGTTCACGACCGCCTGGTGCAGACCCTGGCCGCGCGCGCGCGCGCCGTGCGCCTGGGAGATCCCCTGGACGCGGCGACCGACATGGGCCCGGCGGCCAACGAGCCGCAGTTCCGTCGCATCCTCGCGTGCATCGAGCGTGCGCGGGCCGAAGGCGCCAGCGTCGTCGCCGGCGGGCAGGCGGCACGGGGAGCGGGCCTCGATCCGGGGTACTTCGTCCAACCTACGGTATTCGCGGGGGTGCAGAACACCATGGACATCGCCCAGGAAGAGGTCTTCGGGCCGGTGCTCGCCGTGATCCCCTTTGACGGCGAGGACGATGCGATCCGGATTGCGAATGCCACGCGCTACGGCCTGGCTGCCGGTGTCTGGACCGAGAGCCTGCCGCGGGCGCTGCGCATGACGCGTGCCCTGCAGGCTGGGCAGATCTGGGTCAACACCTACCGCGCCATGGCGGTTCAGGCACCGTTCGGCGGCTTCAAGGAAAGCGGCTTTGGACGGGAAAAGGGGGAGGACGCGCTGCACGAGTTCCTGGCCAGCAAGAACGTCATGATCGATTTCTCCAACGACCGGCGCGATCCATTCGCGATGCGAACCTGACGGGGCCGGCATGAAGATCATGGTGTGCGTCAAGCGGGTGGTCGACCCGAACGTGCGGGTGCGGGCGCGCGTCGACGGTGCCGCCATGGACCTCGCGAATGCGCGCATGAGCATCAATCCCTTCGATGAGGTGGGGGTCGAGGCGGCGGTGCAGATCAAGGAGGCCGGGGCGGCGACAGAGGTGATTGCCGTGACCATCGGCCCGGACGCCTGCCGCGACGTCCTGCGTACCGCCCTGGCGATAGGTGCGGACCGGGCAATTCTGGTGGAGGCTGCGGGTGATCTGGAGTCCCTGGCGGCAGCGAAATGCCTGGCGGCCGTCGTGCGACGCGAGCAACCCGAGCTCGTGGTGCTCGGCAAGCAGGCGACGGACCACGACCTGGGGCAGACCGCACCCATGCTGGCCGCGCTGCTCGGCTGGCCACAGGCCACGAGCGTCTCGCGGCTGCAGGCCGCCGTCGGCACGCTGGAATTGACCAGTGAGACGGAGGCGGGCTGCGAGCGGCTCAGGCTGCCCCTGCCTGCCGTGATCTCCGTCGACCTGCGACTGAATGCGCCGCGCTACGCCTCGCTGCCCGCCATCATGAAGGCCAAGAAGAAGCCGATCATCACGCTGCCGCTGGCCGACCTGGGAGTGGCCATTGAGCGGCGGCTGGCGGTGCTCGGGGTGCACGAGCCCGCAGCGCGCAAGGCAGGCCGGCGGGTGGCGTCGGCGCAGGATCTGCTGCGCGCGCTGCGCGACGAGGCGAAGGTCCTGTGAGCGCGCTGATTCTTGCCGAATGCGCCGGTGGTGAGCTTGCCGCCGCCAGTCGCGCGGCGATCGGCGGCGCGGGTACGCTGGCGCCATTGATCGTGCTGGTGTGCGGCGAGGGCGCGCCGGCCGCAGCGCAGCAGGCGGCAGGTCTGTGCAACGTTGCGGGCGTACTCGCGCTGGACATGGAACACGGCGATCCGCTGCCGCGCAGCGAGGTACTCGCACCGATGCTCGTCAGCCAGTTGCAGCGCCATCAGGCCGGCCACCTGCTGGCGGCGGCGACGCAGCTGGCTCGTGCCGTCCTGCCGCGTGCCGCGGCGCTGCTCGATGTGATGCCGCTTTCGGAGATCGTGCGCATCGTCGACGATTCAACCTTTGTGCGGCCGATTCACGCCGGTGCGGCGCTCATGACGCTGCGCTCGAACGACCCGATCAAGGTGCTGACATTGCGCGCCAGCGCGTTCGCCCCCGCAGGCGAAGCCGGACCGTCAGCAGCCCCGATCGAAACCCTGCACCTCGACCCGCCGGCTGTGACGGCCGCGCAGGTCGTGGAGGTGCTGCGGCCCTCGGCAGGCGGCCTGCCGGAACTCAGCGCTGCGCGCATCGTGCTGTCCGGCGGCCGTGGCGTCGGTTCAGCCGAGGGCTATGCGCGACTGCTGCCGCTGGCGCGGCTGCTCGGTGCGGCGCTGGGCGCAACCCGAGCGGCGGTCGACGCCGGCTATGCTCCCGGCGATGCGCAGGTCGGCCAGACCGGCAAGTCGGTGGCGCCGGACCTCTACATCGCATGCGGCATTTCGGGCGCCGTGCAGCATCTGGCGGGCATGAAGGATGCGAAGACCATCGTCGCGATCAACTCTGATCCTGAAGCCCCGATCTTTCAGGTCGCCGACTACGGCATGGTGGCCGACCTGTTCGAGGTCATCGCACAGCTCGAGGCTGAACTGCGCAGGTAGCGGCGTGTCGGCTGCGCCGTACGGTTGCTGCGCAGTGTGCGCGCCTGCGGGCTGCGGGGCTGCGGGGCGGTGCCAAATGCCTTATGATTCTCATGCGTTGGGGAAGCGCGGCGGCCGCGAACGCCGCAGGACAGGCCATGAAGGGAACGAACACCACGATGCTGGGGCGGGCCATACCGATGCCATCGAATCCATGCGCAAGGCGTCCGGCGGGCACCACCGCCGATCCTGCCGGCCGGGTGCCCGCGGCGGCCCCCTCGTCGATTCCGGCACAGAGCTGACCGGCGATGGATTTCACCTGGGACCTCGAGCAGCAGACCTTTCGTTCCACGGTTCGCGCATTTCTGGACGCCCACCTGCCGCCCGACTGGGAGTCGCTCGCGCATGGCCCGGGGTCCGCGACGCAGAGTCACTTTTCCAAGAAGTTCTGCGCCGAGCTTGCCCGGGCGGGCCTGCTGGTGCCGCATTGGCCGAAGCGCTGGGGCGGTCGGGACGCGGATCCCTGGACCGCGTTCATCCTCGCCGAGGAAATGTGGGAAGCCGGCGAACCCCGCGGCGGCCAGTACATGAATGTGAATTGGATCGGTCCGACGCTGATGCGCTTCGGCACGGAGGAACAGCAGGCACACTACATTCCGCCGATGGCGCGCGGCGAGACGATCTGGTGCCAGGGATTCTCGGAGCCCGAAGCGGGCTCGGATCTCGCATCGCTCCGTACGCGCGCTGAGAGGCAGGGTTCGAGCTACCGGATCAACGGCCAGAAGATCTGGACCTCCTACGCCGGCCACGCCGATACCTGCTTCCTGCTGGCAAGAACATCCCCCGGCAAGGGCGGCATATCCATCTTTCTGGTTCCCATGGACACGCCGGGCATTATCGTGCGGGAAATTCCCAGCCTGATCGGCGAAGGCGATATTCACGAAGTGTTCTTCGATAACCTCGAGGTGCCGGAAAGCACGATGCTCGGCGCCGAAGGCCAGGCATGGGAAATCGCACGGACGTCGCTCTCGCTGGAGCGCGTGGGCATTCCGCGCTTCGCGCTGGCCGGCAAGATGCTGCAGCGCGCGGTCGGGATACTGATG
>Ga0209698_10001133_pt1 | contig 30710 bp, 31 predicted proteins | sample LitLauG_LLR_2012_FD_187203 | JGI IMG/M metagenome (GOLD analysis project Ga0209698, IMG submission 187203) | Freshwater sediment microbial communities from Pennsylvania, USA - Little Laurel Run_MetaG_LLR_2012 (SPAdes) (version 2) | ecosystem: Environmental > Aquatic > Freshwater > Creek >... | reverse complement strand
TTGACGCCCGGCGCGCCGCATCGCATGCTCCCGGTGGGATGCATACTCACCAGCGATCCGCTGGTGTACTGCGTCAGACCAAAGGTACTGCGGAACGTGTTCCAATCCGCCGCTGTATAAATATCGGTATCCTCCGCCACGGCGATGGTCTGGCCCGTGCCGGTGGTTCCCTTGGCAAATAGCGGCGTGAAATCGTAGATCGTCGCCAGATCGGCGGGCACCACCGCATTGTTGCCGCCCGCGTAGGAATACTTGGCGCGCGACTTCTTATCCGAATGAAAATTGTGCAGCGAAACAATGCCCGCCACCGCTGGAGCAAGCGCTGCCGGAATCTGTGGATCGCTGAAGTTCGCCACATGGTTCACGCCCTTCACGCTTAGGTTGTGAATGGACGTATGAAACGCACGCCGCACCATGCCGGCGTCGCCCGAAAATCCGATGAGCATACCGTTGGGGTGCACGCCGTCCACCGTGAATCCATGTGATTCCAGCCAGCGGGTGATGGTTTTGATATCCGCCTCCGCCACGCCGAAGTTCTTGCCGAACTCAGCAGCCGGTACCCACTTGTGAAAATTCGGCGAGGACGGATTATACAAATCGTCCACGAACGCCGCCGCGGCCTTGTCCCGCGGCGCGGTGCGCTTCAACTGCAGCATGATGCTTTCCATGGGCAGGGAATCGGCAACCGGACCCAGATCGTTGTCCGCATTGGCCTCCGGCCGGGTGCTGCCCGTCAGCGTCACCAGCTTGTTTTCATCGATCGCGTCCACAATCACCGCCGGAGAGCGGCGGCCCGTATTCTGCGAGACAAGTGCGATGGAACTCACGCCCAGCAGCACGATGACGGATAGGGCGGTGACAATTTTGCGGCGGGATAGGATCATAATTCTCCTTAATTCTAGATGAAAACAGACGCGGAAGGACTACGGCTATCTGGACGAAGCCGAACGGCAGTGGGAGTACGGAAAAGTTGGCGCCGACAATCGACTGCCGCTTCCAACGCGTTTCGATGCGTCATGCGTAAGAGCGGGCTGGGTCCATGCCGACGCATGGCGGCTCCATCAATCAACCAGTACAACCCCGTCCCGTAAGGGCGGGGACCCCACTACCCCGGCGGTAAAATTTTCGACAGATCGTTATACAGCACAAAAACCACCACCACCATCAGGAAAACGAACCCAACCTTCAGCACTGCTTCCTTCACCTTCAGATCCAGGTCGCGGCGGAGCAGCATTTCGATGAGCAGCATCAAAATCACGCCTCCGTCGAGGATCGGAATCGGCAGCAGGTTGAAGATGGCCAGATTTAGACTGACCCCGGCCATCAGCTCGATGAAGGGGAGGGCGCCTTCGCGCGCCGCCTGCCCCGACATCTGCGCGATGCGGAACGGCCCTTCAATCGACTTCGGAGACATGCGCCGTGAAACGATTCCTTCCAGAAATCTGAAGATCATCTTGGCGTACTGAACGTTACGCCGGCAGGATTCGGTAAATGCCTGGCCGATTGGCAGCTTTACCACCTCCATGGGCTGTTCGAGAAGCACGCCGATCATCCAGCGCTGCTGCCCTTGCCCGTCCACGTCGCGCTGCACGGGCGTCAGCGTAACTTCATGCTGAAATCCGCCGCGCGAATAGACCAGTTGGAGTGGGCTGCCTTTGGTCTGCTCGATGATTTCCTGCAGGCGCGAGGCGCTGCGCAAAGGCAAGCCGTTGATGCTGACCAGAATGTCGCCTCTTTGCAATCCCGCTTTCTCGGCGGCGTCGTTGCCTTTGACGTAGCCCGCCACCTGCACCTGCGATTCCTGCATCCATCCAGCCTGGCCCGCGCCCAGCTTCTCGTCGTAATTGGGCGTCACCGAAAAATGCAGCGACTCGCCGTTGCGCTTCACCACCACGCTCATCGCCTGATGGGCACCGGCGATTTCCTTCATCACCACGTCTTCCCAGGTGGGATTTTCGATATCGTCCACGCGCATCAACCGGTCGCCTTCTCTGACGCCCGCCTGATATGCCGCGCCGTTTTGCGACACCACGCCGATCACCGGCGAATGCGGCAGGGGCACGCGGAGATAGTGCTGCGTGAACAGGCCGGTGAGCAGCACCACCGCCAGAACTAGATTGATGGCAGGTCCGGCGAAGGAAATAACCATCCTTTGCCAGCGTGGCTTGGCCAGAAAATTTCGAGGATCGGCGTTGGCGTTCTGGTCACCCGGGTCGGTCATATCGCCGAACTGCTCGCCCGCCATTTTTACGTATCCGCCGAACAGAATCGCGCAGAAGCGGAAATCGGTCTCGCCGTGCTGAAAGCCGAACAGCCGCGGACCGAAGCCGAAGCTGAACGCCTCGATCTTCACGTCGAAGAAGCGAGCCGCCCAATAGTGGCCCAGTTCGTGGACCAGGATCATGACCCCGATCAGGACCAGATACCACCAGATGTTCTGTAAAAACGTCATTCCTGCCCTTTATTCCTACGCGCGAAGCGCCGCTTCCGGAGTTTCGGTCTTGCCCCAACGGGCGTCAATCACGCGCCTGGCCGCATCGCGGGAGGCCCGATCTATTTCTAACACTTCCTGGATCGTCCGTGGGTGGCGGCTGGGAATACGGTCCAGCGTCTCGGCCACCGTCGCGGCGATCGCCGGGAACGGAATGCGCCCGGCCAAAAATGCCTCCACTGCAATCTCATCGGCTGCATTCAGCGTACAGGTAGCCGATCCGCCCGCCTCTTGAGCCTCATATGCCAGCTTCAGCACCGGGAACTTTTGAAAATCGGGAGCCTCGAACGTCCACGTCGCCGCCTGCGTCCAGTCCAGGCGAGGCACCGGCGCGTCCGCCCGCTCCGGATACGTCATGGCGTATTGGATCGGCATTCGCATGTCGGTGGCGGAGATTTGCGCAATCACGCTGCCGTCGGTATATTCCACCATGGCGTGCACCTTGCTTTGAGGATGCACGACAACCTCGACTTGTTTCGGGGGAAGGTCGAACAGCCAGCACGCTTCAATGACCTCGAAACCTTTATTCATCAAGGTGGCGGAATCGATGGTGATTCTCTGGCCCATCTTCCAAGTCGGATGATTCAAAGCCTGCGCGGGAGTTACTTTCGCCAGCGCCTCCGCCGGAGTCTGCCGGAAAGGCCCGCCCGACGCCGTCAAAATCAGCTTGGCGACCTCGTCCCTGCGCCCGGCCCGAAAGCTCTGATGGGCTCCATTATGTTCGCTGTCCACCGGCAGGAGCTCGGCGCCGGAGGCCTTTTGAGCCTCGATCACCAGCTTGCCGCCCGATACCAGCGTCTCTTTGTTGGCTAACCCAATGCGCTTGCCCAGGCGGACGGCCTCGTACGTCGCCTCCATGCCCTCGACTCCGACAATAGCCGACATAACGAACCCAGCCTCGGGCGCTTTGGCGACACGGACGCGAGCCTCGGCTCCGTAAGCCAGTTCCGGCTCCGGCGTTCCCTTGGCGCGAAGGTGCTCACGGAGCTGGACGAGCCCGGCTTCGTCTGCCACCACAGCCACTTGCGGACGAAACTCGGCGATTTGTTCGGCTAAAAGCTTGGTGTTGCGGCCCGCAACCAGGGAGTAGATGCCAAAACGGCCCGGCCACCGGCGCACCACGTCCAGGGTGCTGGTCCCAATGGACCCCGTTGACCCTAGAAGTGTAAGAAGAGTCACTCTTTGCCTATGTTATCACTGTTTCTGGAAATTGCTGCGGGAGCCCTTGCCTCTTGACCGCCTGACCTCGTACCCCAAAGGGGCGCCGGGGAGGATTGCTTCAGGGGTCTTTTATGAGGTTAGTCTCGCTTTGGTGGGAGTTTGGCCTCCCCGGCTTGATTCCAATATTAGAATAACCCGATTCAAAAAGCAAGAGTTTTCTGCGTCACAACCTTAAAAAAAATTTACCACGTCGCCAAGGTGTTTCTTACAACCTTGTTTCTATTGGACATATGCTCGTTTACTTTTTCACCTGGACACCCGCCCAGTCTTCCAAAACGCGGATGAGAGAACAGAAGTCGTCCTCCGCCCTACCGGAGGACATATTCGCCTGTAACATCTGCTGTACCAATCCGGTGGCGGGTAACGGTACTCCCAGGCTCTTGGCCGATTCCAGCGCCAGCCCGACGTCCTTGTGCATCCACTTGGTTGCAAAGTTTGTGCCGAAGTCCCTTGAGAGGATGTACGGTGCTTTGAATGAGATAAGGCCGCTCTTGGCGGCGCTGTTGTCCAGGATTTCCAGCATCAGCGAGGGCGCAATCCCACCTTTGGTAGCCAGCACCATCCCTTCGGCGAAGGCTTGCATGATATTGGCCAGAATGAGGTTCTGCGTTAGCTTGGCTTGCAAACCCTGTCCGGACGCGCCGCAGTAGTAGAACACCTTGCCCATGATTTCGAAGAATGGCTTCGTTTTTTCGAAGGCCGCCTGATCGCCGCCCACCATGAACGTCAAGGTCGCCTTTTCCGCGCCTGGTTTGGAGCCGGTACAAGGCGCATCCAGAAACTGGACGCCTCCCGCCGCGAACTCCCGCCCGATCTCCTTGCTCACTGCCGGGGAAATGGTGCTGCAATCGGCGACGATGGTTCCGGGCTTCGCGCCCTCCAGCAGTCCGCCGTTGCCCAACGTGATCTGGCGCGCCATCTCCGTATCGCCGACGCAATAGAAAATAACGTCGGACAGTTTGGCCACTTCCTGCGGCGTGGCGCAGGCCTTCCCGCCTCCTTCCTTGGCCAGTTCCACGGCCTTGGACGCCGTGTTCGACCACAGAGCCACGTCGTGGCCCGCTTTCAGTAAATGCCGCGCCATGGGCGCGCCCATGATGCCGAGTCCCAGGAAACCGAGTTGTGCCATAAACTAAATTCTATCGAATGAAGCCTAGCGTTCTGGTGACAAAGCGGATTTACCCTGAAGCGATCGAGATTCTGAAGGGACACGCCGAGGTGGATTACGAGGCCACCGACGAAGGTCTCGCGCCCGACGCGTTGATCGAGCGCGCGCGCGGCAAGCAGGCCATCGTCAGCCAGTTGACCGACAAATTATCGGCCGACATCATCGCGCGGTTGGACGCTTCGGTGCGCTCCATCTCCAACGTCGCGGTCGGCTACGACAATATCGATGTGCCCGCAGCCACCGCACGCGGCATCGTCGTCACGAACACGCCCGGCGTGCTCAGCGACGCCACGGCCGACTTGGCCTTCGCGCTGATGCTGGCCGCCGCGCGCCGCATTGTCGAGGCCGACGAGTTCGTGCACTCCGGCAAATGGTCGCGCTGGACTATCGACCTGATGGTTGGGCAGGATGTGCATCATCGAACGCTGGGCATCTTCGGCATGGGACGCATCGGGCAGGCGATGGCGAAGCGCGCGGCGGGATTCTCCATGCGCATTCTCTATACCGGCAATCGTCCGGTTGAAACCGACGTTCCGGCAGAGTTTGTCGATAAAGCAGCACTGCTCCGCGAATCGGACTTTATCAGCCTGCACGTACCTTTGAACGCATCCACCCGCCACCTGATCGGTGAGCCGGAGTTGCGGGCGATGAAGAGAACCGCGGTGCTGGTGAACACCGCTCGCGGACCCGTGGTGGATGAAGCGGCGCTGGCGCGCGCGTTAAAGCAAAACTGGATCGCGGCGGCAGGGATCGACGTGTTTGAGCAGGAGCCCAAAGTGAACGCGGATCTACTCGCATGCCGCAACGCGGTGCTTGCACCTCACATGGGAAGCGCATCCATTGCCACGCGCCTCCGCATGTCCACCATGGCCGCGGAAAATGCCGTGGAGGCGATGGAGGGACGCCGCCCTCCCAACGCGCTCAATCCTGAAGCTGTTGCTGCTTGGACAAAAGCCGCAAAATAAGAAGGTCCGAGGGCTGGAACGTGGTCACTGGGACGTTGTTCAGATCCTCGTCCCGGTCCACGACATGGCTGCGGATCATGGTACGCAGTTGAGCCACGGAAACCCCGAGTTCTTCGGCGGCCTCTGTCTCCGAATATTGAGATTTCCCCATCTTTGTTAATTGCAAGATTCGAACCCTCGCTGAGATTCCTACTATTTGAATTGTAGGGGCCGGGGAGGGCGCGCCCAATCAGGGAGAGTCCTTATTTAGGCATCGGTATCGCCTAAGGTACAAAAGTTCTAAGGGAGAGTTAGTCGTTGGGAATCGCAAACCGGTCGCCGGTGTCGTTCACCCATTGCTTCAAGCGCGCGATCAGTTTTCCGCGCTCGGCGCGATAGGCGTTATTCTGCGCCAGGTTGGCCTGTTCATAGGGATCTTCGTTGAGATTGAACAGCAGCCAGGAGCGATTTTCAAAGCAGACATATTTCCATCCATCCCGGGACACTAAGCCTCTGTAAGGAGTATTAATGCTGTCCGCGTGCCCTGTCGGAATCACGTTTTGCAGGTACGCCGAATCCAGATCGGGAGACTTGGCCGGCGCACCGATGAGCCCGGACAGGTCCGCGCCTTCCATCCAGGACGGTTTGGCGATGCCGCACAGGCCCAGCGTGGTGGGCGCGATATCCACCGCTCCGGATAGCGCCGGCACGCGCCGTCCATTCATGCCCTGGTAGCGGGATTTTCCGCCCGTGAAAATCATCGGAGTGCGGATCGACTCCTCGAACGGATTGGTCTTGCGGTACATCCCCTGGGAGCCGTGCATGTCGCCGTGGTCGGCGAAGAATATGACGTAGGTATTGTCCAGAAGTCCAGCCTGTTCCAGAGCCTGAATCACGCGGCCGTAATTCCAGTCCAGGTTTTCGATCATGGCGTAGTAGCCGGCCAGATCGCGGCGCGCCTGATCCTCGATTCTTGGCGAGTGCGCGACGTTGGGCCGCAGCTCCAGCCGCTGCGGATTGTAGTTCGCGATGAAGCTGGCGGGTGCGATATACGGATCGTGAGGAGGCTGCACGCTGAGCGCGGCGAAAAATGGCTGCGCCTTCCCGGCGCGTTTCTCTTCGGCGCGATCCTTCACGTAGGCCAGCAGCAGGTTCGTCAGCTCATCGGTTTCATAGCCAGGCAGGCGGTAATGAAACGCGTCCTTGCCGCGTCCGCCATGAACCCACGAATCCCACTGGCTGTTGTTGTTCTCGTATCCAGTCCAGGTTTGAAAGCCTCCGCGGCGGTCCGGATCGGTGATGAAAAACGCCGCGCGGCCGCTCGATTCGTGAAAGCCTCCCAGGTGCCACTTGCCGAAATAGGCCGTCCTATAGCCGTTCGCGTTGAACACATTGGCGATGGTTTCCTGCCCTGGGGGCAGCGGATATTCATGGCCCGGAACGCAGTGGTGCGGATAGCGCCCCGTGAGCAGCGAGCCTCGAAACGGGCAGCATAGCGGATAGCCGGAAAGATTGCGGTGAAAATCAACGCCGTTGACGGCGGCGCGCTGCAGGTTCGGGTTACGCGCATTGGGATCGCCGTGAAAACTCAAGGCCTGCGCGCGGAGCTGATCTCCGAATATCCAAATGACGTTCGGAGGCGATTGCTCCTGCGCCAGAGACGGCAACGCAGCGCCCGCCGCAGCTTGTAGAAATTCGCGGCGGTTCATCGGCTACTTTGCGAACTTAATGCACGTCGGCTTCGGGACGCCTGTTACCGTCCCCGCCGCCGTCAGCTTGCCCGTCGATGCGTCGATGGAAAAAATCGCGATGTTATCCGACCCCTGATTGCCCGCCAGCAGCCAGTGCCCCGCCGGATCGATCTCAAACTGGCGCGGCATCTTTCCGCCCGAAGGTATGCTCTGCTCAAGCTTCAGGAGCGCGCGCTTCGGATCGTTCACCGAAAAGACCTCAATGCTGTCGTGCCCGCGATTGGAAGAATACACAAACTTGCCCGACGGATGCATGGCGATTTCCGCCCCGGTGTTTTCGCCCTTAAAATCCTCGGGCAGCGTGGTGACCGTGTTGATGGCCGTGAAGCGCTTGTCGAGAACTTCGAAATAATACTCCGTGATCACCGACGTCAGCTCCGTCAGCACGTAGAAAAATTTCCCCGTGGGATGCATCACCGCGTGGCGCGGGCCGGAACCGGGAGGAATGGTCATGAATGCCTGCGTGCTCACCGTCAGCTTGCCCTTTTTCGGGTCGAAATTATAGATGGCGATTTGATCCAGGCCCAGGTCCGCCACCAGCGCCAGTTTGGCCGCCGGAATAAATCCGACCCAGTGCGGATGCGGGCTGGTCTGGCGGTCGCGATTCGGGCCGGAGCCTTTATATTGGATAAAATCCGTGGCCTCCCCGATCTTGCCGTCGCCCGCGATCGGCAGCACCGTCACGCTGCCTCCGGAATAGTTCGCGGTGATCGCCCAGCGCCCGGATTTGTCGATGCCGATGTAGCACGGCCCCGCCGATTTCACGCTCTGCGTGTTGATCGGCGAAAGCTTGCCACTCCCATGATCGATGGAAAATCCGCTGATCGCGCCGTCCTTGGTCTCCTTCACTGCATACAGATACTTGCCGTCCGGATGGATGGTCAGGTAGCTGGGAGCGTCGGCGTCGGCCACCAGCGCGGGCGCGCTCAGCTTGCCCGACTTCGCATCGAAATCGGCCAGGTAGATGCCCTTGCCCGAAGTGCCGATATAAACGTGTTCGCCAGACATGATGCCCGCGGCGATCAGAATTGCAAGAAACGCTCTTACCATCGATTTCCCTTCGTCTTGGTGCGGATGCGGCAGAGATAGCTGTCCGCGGTCATATATAAAGTCGATCCATCCTCGCCCCAGTTGCAGTTCGAGGTGCGCTGCCCGGTCTCGATCCGCCCCAGGCGCTTGCCATCGGGCGTGTACACATGGATGCCGCCCGGCCCCGCCGCGAACAGGTTCCCGTCGCGGTCGATTTTCATGCCGTCGGGCAGCCCCGGATTGTCCTTCACCATGGAGGTCACGTCCGCAAACACTCTGCCTTTCCCTAGTGTACCGTCAGCGTTCACCGGAAACGCCATCCAGATGGCGCGGTCCGGATCGGAGTTGGCCACGTACAGCGTTTTTTCGTCGGGCGAAAACGCCAGGCCGTTGGGGCGCGACAGCTCCTTGGTCAGCAGCGTGACTCGTCCGTCTTTCGCCTGCCGGAATACGCCGCAGTAATCCATTTCGCGCAGCGGCGAATCGGGACTCGGCAGGCCATAAGGCGGATCCGTGAAATACAAATCCCCGTTGGACTTAAAAACCAGATCGTTGGGACTGTTCAGGCGCTTGCCCTCGAAGTTGTCCACCAGCGTGCGCTTGCCTCCGCCTTTGGTCATCACCGAAATGCGCCGGTCGCCATGCTCGCAGGAGACCAAGCGGCCCTCGGAGTCCAGCACCAGAGCGTTGCTGCCCGGCTCATGGCTATATGCGCCCAGCCCAGTGTAACCGGAGGGTTTCAGGAAGAGCGAGAGGCCGTCCGCCTCGCTCCACTTCATGACGGAGTTGTTCGGGATGTCGGAAAACAGCAGGAAATTGCCGTCCTTAACCCAAACCGGTCCCTCCGCCCAAGCCATGCCGGAAGCCAGCACCTCAATCGGCGCATCGACCAATTTGTCGATCAGAGGGCTCTCCTTGACCACGCGTCCCATGGTGGGCCTGACGGGAGTCTGGGCCATGGCAAACAATGCCATGGAGAGAAACACGAGGATCTTCAGCATCTCGATTGTTGTATCACAGAATGATTCGACTATTGGACCTTGGAGCCGGGCAAAGGGCCGGTGGAGACCATCGTGATCGACAGCGCCGAGCGGCTCACGGGGAACTGATATGATATCACTAAGGTGATATCATGACCCGCCTGCTGATCAGCCTCGATGACAACGACCGCTCCTGGCTGGAGCAAAAGGCCCAGGAAACCGGCACGCCGATGTCGGAGGTCGTGCGTCTGGCCATCCGCCAGGCGCAGCATGCGGAACAGAAACCGATGAAGGAACTTCTCGCGTCCACCACGGGCCTGTGGACCCAGGGCGACGGCTTGAAATATCAGCGCCGCATCCGCCGCGAATGGCGATGAGCGAACTGCTCGATTCCGTCATCCTGATCGATCATCTGAACGGCATCGCCGCGGCCACACGCTATCTGGAATCGGCGAAGGAACCGCACATTTCCGTCATCACCAGGGCGGAAGTCCTGTGCGGAGTTCCCGCAGCCGCGCTCAAAACCGTCAAGCAATGGCTGGACCGTTATCCGACGCTGGCCATCGACCGCAAAACCGCGGACTTGGCGGCGGACCTCCGGCGTCAATACAAGTGGAAACTGCCCAACGCGCTGCAGGCCGCGGTCGCGCAGGCGAACGGCTTGAAACTGGCCACTCGAAACACCAAGGACTTCGACCCTCGGCGGCATTCGTTCGTCCTCGTGCCATATTCCTTGGGTGGAAGCTGAGAGTTCCCCGACACGTGACCTGCCATGCCTCGGCATGCGGACCGTCGACCCGGCGGTCGACGCGCGCCACAATTTGCCCTAGCGCCTAAATAAACGCCATCGTCTTGATGCCGGAAATGTCGAACCGCTTGCGGCAGCGCAGGTTTTTGCACATCGCTTTATCGTCCATCAGGACCATATAGCTCAAGAACTTGGCGAACCGCGCCCGGTCGCGCTCGTCGGCGCCGCGCGGCACTTGCTCGAGCTTTTTCCGCACCATCCACTTTAGATCGTAGGTGTCCTGCGTCCGGCAGTAGGGACAATTCAACTGCGCCGGCTTGGTGGTCGGCGATTCCCGGTAAAATGCTTTTTCTTCCATTAGGCGTTCGCCATCATTTTCTGCGTGACCTGCTTTAGGCTGGTGTCCAGCAGCCGCGCGAATTCGTCCACATCCGTCTTCGAAATATTCAGCGGAGGCGACAGGCGGATGCAATTCCCATACGAGCCTCCCTTGCCGATCAGCAAGCGGTTCTCGCGCGCCATTTCCATCAGCGCGAGCGTCGCCTCCACGGCGGGCTTCTTCGTCTCGCGATCCTCCACCAGTTCGATGGCCTGCATCAGGCCCATGCCGCGCACATCGCCGATAAGTGTGTATTTCTGCTTCATCTCCTGCAATTTGGCGTGCAGGTAGGCGCCCACTTCCGCGGCATTGATCATCAATTTTTGATCGTCGATAAAATCGATCACCGCCTTGGCCGCCGTCGCCGTCACCGGATTGCCACCGAACGTGGAAATCGTCGCGCCTTTCACCGAATCCGCCACTTCAGGCCGCGCCACGGTCAATCCGATGGGCGAGCCATTGCCCAGTCCCTTGGCGCTGGTCATGATGTCCGGCTGCACGCCCCATTGTTCAATGCCGAACCACTTGCCGCCGGTGCGTCCCCATCCGGTCTGCACTTCGTCGCTGATGTACAGGCCTCCGAACTTCTTCACAATGCCGTAGATAATTTCGAAATATTCCTTGGGAGGGACGATGAAGCCGCCTACTCCCTGTATCGGTTCGGCGATGAACGCCGCGATGCGGCCTGAAGTGGTGGTGCGGATCACGTCTTCCAGGTCGCGCGCGCACTGGACATTGCAGGTCGGATATTTCAAGTTCAGAGGACAGCGGTAGCAATTCGCATTGATGGCGTGCACGAAGCCCGAAGGCGCGGCGCCGCCCAAACGCCACGTGGCCTGACCCGTCGCAGCCATCGCTACCGCGGAACGCCCGTGATAGCTGTGCCGCAGCGCGACAATTTCATGCGATCCGGTATAGCAGCGCGCTGCGAGAAACGCAGTCTCATTGGCCTCGGTTCCGGAGTTGGTGAAAAAGCTCTTGGTCAGCTTGCCGCCCGGCGTGATGCCCGCGATGCGCTTGGCCAGCGCGGCCTGCGGCTCATTGGCGAAGACGGTGGAGACATGTTGCAGCTTATCCATCTGCTCATGCATCTTCTTGTTCACCGTTTCGTTGCAGTGGCCGACGCTCACCGTGACGATGCCGCCGAAAAAGTCGAGGTACTTGTTGCCGTCGGCGTCCCAGACGAACTGATCCTTGGCGTGCGAGATCACCAGCGGGTCCTTATAGTAATGGAAGACGCTCGGGAAGAGATAGTCCCGGTTGGCGAGGATGATTTCGTCTTTGGTCATGGCTCATTCTACATCAGGTTTCAGACAATGATTCGGTGCTGCATCACGACCCGCCTCACGCGGCCCGTCGACGCCGATTGGGTGCAGATTCGCGATAAAGAGTTGCCCGCGCGGCAATTGGTGGAGGTTGTGCGTGCGGCCGTCGCGTTCGGCTCGAAGATCCTCGTCAACACGCGCGTTGACGTCGCAGTCGCTGCTGGGGCCGATGGCGCGCATCTGCCTGCCAATTCCCTCCCGCCGAACGTGTGGCGCAGGATCACGCCTTCTGGATTCCTGATCGGCGTGTCGTGCCACAGGCTCGAGGAAGTGCAGCAGGCCGAGGCCGAGGGTGCGGATTACGTTGTGTTCGGGCCCGTTTTCGCGCCGTTGTCGAAAACCTCCGATCTTACGCCGCGCGGATTGGGCGGACTCGCACGCGCTGCATCAGCGGTGAAAATTCCCGTGCTGGCGCTGGGCGGCATCACTTGGGAGAACGCCGAAGCTTGCGTAAAAGCGGGTGCGGCGGGCGTTGCCGGAATCACATTGTTCCAGAGTTGCTAAAATCGAGATCAAAACGTGTCCGTCCCAGCAGCCAAGCAAGCGTATACGCGAGAGGAAGCTCGACGGCTTGTCGGCATCTCTGAGCGCCAACTGAAAAGTTGGGAAGAGCAGAAGCTGCTGGCGCGTCACGCCCATTATTCTTTCCGCGAATTGCTGGCGCTGCGGACGCTGATCCGCCTGCGTAGAGACCGCGTGCCAGCGGCGCAGATCAAACGAGCGCTGGCAGCGCTGCGACGGAAGCTGGCGCATTTGGAGGATCCTCTCACCGACCTGAAGCTCTATGCCGACGGCAAGCGCGTCCATGTGGAAATCGAAGGTAAGGCCATGGAGGCGGAATCCTTCCAGCTGCTGCTGAATTTCGACCAGGTGGAACTGCGGCGGATGCTGGAGTTTCCCGCCAAAGATCCCGCGGCGGAGGAGCGAGAGAAACGCGCGACGGCGGAGCGCTGGTTCCAGCGCGGCCTGGACCTGGAGCAATCGGGGCAAGCCGTCGAAACGGTGATCGAGGCTTATGAGAAGGCTCTGGAACTGGACCCCAACTCCGCAGGAGCGCTGGTGAACCTGGGCACCATCCATTTCAACGGCCGCGATTACGCTAAGGCGAAGAAATACTACGAGCGCGCCTTGGAAGTGGACCCGCAGTACGCCCTGGCGCACTTCGATCTGGCGAATCTCTACGACGAGCGCGGCGAGCGCGCCAAGGCCATGGAGCACTATCAAGCGGCGCTGAAGATCGCGCCCAATTACGCCGATGCGCATTACAATCTGGCGCTGCTTTATCAAGGCTCCAATCAAACGATGCGCGCGGTGCAGCACTGGACCACGTATCTGAAGCTGGATCCGGCGGGCCATTGGGCCAACATCGCGCGCAAGGAACTGGCCAAGCTGCGTGAGTCCGCGGTGGTGCCGGGGCTAAAATAGGATCAAGGTACAGACATTTGCGAATTTCACGGGCTTTCCGGAGCTTCTTCTCCATTTTATTCAGCGGCGTTCTGCCCGCCGATATCGCGCAGGCATTTGGGTATTCAAAGGTGGTGCCCATCAAGGCGACGCCCGCGCCAGCGCCGAAGCCGCAGTCCGGTCCCAATGACGGAGCGGTGCAGATTCTCGCCGTCCTTCAGCGCGACGCGCGGCTGATCGATTTTCTGATGGAAGATATTTCCGCGTATTCAGACGAACAAGTCGGCGCGGCCGTGCGCGACGTGCAATCGAACGCCAAGCAGACGCTGGACCGGTACATGAAGCTTGCTCCGGTGATCGACGGCGTGGAGGGCGATTTCACGAAGACCGACGGGCTCGCCGACGCGGCGCTGAAACTGGTGGGCAAGGTCCCTCCCAGCGGCAAGGTTCCAGGCGGAGTTCTACGCCACAAGGGCTGGAAGGCGGAGAAGGTGGACATGCCCGCGCTGCCTCCGGGCAACATTCTCGCGCCGGCGGAGATTGAAGTCGAGTGAACGTAGGAATCGATCTCGGCACCACCAATTCCGCGCTCGCCTATATTGACCCGAAGGAAGCGGCCGAAGCGGATTATCCGAGCATCCAGGTGCTGGACGTCCCGCAGACGGTGGCGCAAGGCAGAGTTGAAGCTCGCCGCACGCTGCCGTCGTTCGTTTATTTGGGCGATCAGGAATACATCGGCGTCTACGCGCGCGAGCAGGGCGCGCTTGCGCCGACCAAGTCCATCCATTCGGCGAAGAGCTGGCTGTCAAATCCGGAAGTGGATCGCACCGCGAAGATTTTGCCGTGGGACGCGCAGGAAGGCGGACGCGTCCTATCTCCGGTGGACGTGTCGGCGAAGATCGTGAAGTATCTGGCGGATGCCTGGGAGCGCGAAAAAGGAACGAAGCTCGGCGAGCACAACGTGGTGCTGACGGTCCCGGCAAGCTTCGACGAAGAAGCGCGCGAGTTGACCGTGGCGGCGGCGCGCGAGGCCGGCATTGAGCAATTAACACTGCTGGAAGAACCGGCGGCGGCGTTCTATTCCTGGATCGCCAATGACCTGGCGCGATCGCAAAAAAACCTGTTTGACGGGCAACTGGTGCTGGTGTGCGACGTCGGCGGAGGGACCAGCGACTTCACGCTGATCCGCGTAACGCGCCAAAACGACCGTGTGGATTTTACGCGCACCGCGGTGGGCAAGCACCTGCTGCTGGGCGGCGACAATCTGGATTTGACGCTGGGCTGGCTGGTGGAGGCGAAGCTCGGCAAGACGCTGTCGATCCGGCAGCGCAGCGGATTGCGGCGGCAGTGCGCGTCAGCCAAGGAGCGCCTGCTTTCCGACGCGAATTTGAAAAGCGTGGAGATTACGGTGCTGGGCGGTGGCTCGTCGCTGGTGGGCGGCACGCTGAAGACCGAGATCACGCGCGAGGAAGTGCTGGAGCTCGCCCTGGACGGATTTTTGCCCGGCTGCGAACTGCACGACAAACCGAAGGACGAAGACAAGAGCCTGTATCGCGAGCTGGGGTTGCCGCTGGTGTCTGATCCGGCGGTGACGCGTCACTTGGCGGCGTTTCTGGAATCCGCGGGCGATGCAAAGCCTGACGCGATTTTGTTCAACGGCGGATTTTTCATCCCTGAAATTCTGCGCCAGCGCGTGGCCGACGTGATGGAGCATTGGTACGGCAAGCGCCCGCTAATTTTCGAGAATCGCGACCTGGATCTGGCCGTCGCGGTGGGCGCGGCGTATTATTCCTACGTCCGCAAAACGGGCGCAGGGCTGCTGGTCCGCGGAGGATTGCCGCGCGCGTATTTTATTGGCCTCGGTGGCGGCGACCAGGATTCTCTGCGCGCCATGTGCCTGATGCCTCGCGGGACTGAAGAAGGCTCGACCATCGAGATCGACCCTGGCAGTCTGCATCTGTTGGCGAACAAGCCTGTGTCGTTCCGGTTGTACAGCTCGCTGGCGCGGACGGAGGATCGCGCGGGCGAGGTCGTCGAATTTTCCGGCGACGCGCGCGCGGAGCTGCATCTGCACGCGCCTTTGAACGCGGTGCTGCGCTTTGGAAAAACCGGCGAGAGATTGGTCCCGATCAAGCTGGGAGCCAAGTTGACCGAGGTGGGCACGCTGGAAATCTGGGCCGATTCGAAAGAGACGGACCATCGCTGGCGGTTGCAGTTCGAGCTGCGCAAAGCCGCGAAAGCGCAAGCGGTATCTCGTCCCGCTGCGGTGATCAGCGACGAAGCGCTCGCAGCCGCGCTGGCATTGATCCCGGCGACGTTTGCCGGAGACGCGGTTGAACCGGCTGAGTTGCCGGCGAAGCTGGAACAGGCGCTGGGGCTCGGCCGTAATTCGTGGCCGCTCGCGGCGATCCGTAAATTGGGCGATGCCATGATCGAGCTGGCGGAAGGGCGCAAGCGCAGCGCGGCGCATGAACTGCGCTGGCTAAATCTGTGCGGTTTCTGCCTGCGTCCAGGCTTCGGCTATCCGGGCGACGATTTTAGAATCGAGCAGGCGCGGCGCGTGTATGCGGGCGGCCTGCAGTTTCCGAACGCTGTGCAGAACGAAATCGAGTGGTGGATTTTCTGGGGGCGTGTTGCCGGCGGGCTGAACAAAAATCAGCAGACCGACGTGTTTCAGAGGCTCTCGCCCACGCTGCTGCCGCGGCAGAAAAAGATGCGTGTGAATCCCAGCCTCCTGCGCGAAATGTGGCGCGCGGCGGCCAGCCTGGAATTTCTGCCGGTGCAGACGAAGACCCAGTTGGGCGATGAGCTGGTCGCGAGGATCGTGAAAAACGACTTCGTGGATACGGGCTTATGGTGTCTGGCCCGATTGGGGGCCCGCAAGCTGTTTTACGGACCGATTAATCAGGTGCTGCCCGCATCGACGGCGGCGCGATGGTTGGAGCCTTTGCTCAAAATGCCGAAAGCCGCCGATGCAGTTGGCTCGATTGCGCGGCGCACAGGCGATTCCACGCGCGATCTTCCGGCACAGACGCTTGAACTGGTGCGGCGGGCGTTCCCCAAGCTCGACCTGGACGCCGAGCCGAGCGGCGATCTGGCGGCGATGAACCGGATCTTCGGCGAAGAGCTGCCGTCCGGTCTCGTATTCCATGAATGAATTGGCTTTGATCGAACGGCTGCGGCGGCGAGCGCCCAAAGGTGCAATGACGCTCGGCATCGGCGACGACTGCGCCATCTATCGTCCGCGTGCCGGCGAGGAATTGTTGTTCACTACCGATCAGATGATCGAGGACGTGCACTTCACGCGCGCCCAATCTGCCGCGCAAATCGGTGAACGCGCGCTGGCGCGCAGCCTTAGCGACATTGCGGCAATGGGAGGCGAGCCTCGCTTTTGCCTGGTCGCGCTCTCCGCGCCGGAGCCGAAGTGGATCGAAGCATTTCATTGCGGGCTGCTGCGGCTCGCCAAGCTCACAGGCACGGCGCTGGCTGGAGGCGATCTGGCGCAGGATTCGAGGATCCGCTGCGACGTGATGGTGTGCGGGTCTGTTCCGCGAGGGAAAGCTCTGCGCCGCGATGGAGCGCGCGCGGGCGATGCGGTTTATGTATCGGGCCGGCTCGGCAAGCCGTGGGACGCGAGGATTCAGCCACGTTTGGAATTGGGCCGCGCACTGCGTGGACGCGCAACGGCGTGCATCGACGTAAGCGACGGGCTGTCGCTGGACCTGCACCGCCTTTGCCTGGCGTCCGGCGTCAGCGCTGAGATCCACCGCGTTCCGGTGCGGCGAGGCGCGAACATCGAGCGGGCTCTTCATGGCGGCGAAGATTACGAACTGCTATTCACCATGCGCGACGGCGCGAAAGTTCCCAGCGGCGTCACGCGCATCGGCACAATCGTGCGCGGCCAGGCCGGTGCGATGCAGTTTCAAGGCCGGGCGTTGGAACTACGCGGCTACGATCACTTTCGCCATGGGTGAGCATGCCGGCTGGGACCCCAATCATTACCCTATCCGACTAAATGACATAGCAATTCCACCCGCAAAAACCGCGCAATTCCCCATGTACACTCTTGCATGAGGAGGGGCGCATCCCCCGCGGATGAAAATAGGAAGCATTTGATTCGAAAAACGTTTTCTCGCGGTATCGGGGCGTTAATTTAACGCGAAACACCCGGGGATGCACATTTGCGCCCACCCGCAAACATCGGTGACTGAGCCCTATGGCGTCTGTTGTCAGCGTGGAGGTTCAATAGAATGAATGAATGACCGATCCGAAGCCAGTGCTGGAATTGATCGATGCCTTCCGGCGGTCTAAAGTCATGTTTACCGCGGTGAAGCTCGGCATTTTCGACGGCGAGCGTCCACCGGCCGCCGCGCTGGATCGTTTGCTCGACGCTTGCGTGGGACTGGGCTTGTTGGAAAAGCGCGGCGATGGTTACGTCAACACGCCGCTGGCCGACGAATATCTGGCCCGTACGAGTCCGCGCACTCTCGCCGGCTACATCCGCTATTCGAACGACGCTTTATACAGATTGTGGGAGCATCTGGACGAAGCGGTGATCGAAGGCACCAATCGCTGGCCCCAGGTGTTCGGTGCGGAGGGCGGCTTATTCAAGCATTTCTTCCGTACGCCCGAATCGCAGCGTGATTTTCTGATGGGGATGAACGGATTCGGCATGATCAGCTCGCCCGCGGTGATCGCGGCGTTCGATCTCTCGCGATTCAGGTCGCTGGTGGATCTGGGCGGCGCCACAGGCCACTTGGCTTTGGCCGCGGGCGATGCCTATCCGGCGCTGAAGGCCACCGTTTTTGACCTGCCATCGGTGATCGAGTTCGCGAGGGAGTGTGTGGGCGATCGTGTGTCGCTTGTCGGAGGAGACTTTTTCGAAGATCCTCTCCCGCCTGCTGACTTGTACGCGGTGGGCCGTATTTTGCACGACTGGTCGGAGCCGAAGATTTCGCTTTTGCTTCAAAAAATCTACGCCGCGCTGCCCGCGGGTGGTGCGCTGCTGATCGCAGAGAAGCTGTTGAATGAGGACCGCGGCGGCAAGCTCGCGACGCACTTGCAATCGCTAAACATGCTGGTGTGCACCGAAGGACGGGAGCGCACGTTGAGCGAATATTCCGCACTGCTACGGGCAGCGGGATTTGAAAACATCGAAGGAAAGGTAACCGGCGCGCCCTTGGACGCCGTGCTGGCAATCAAATGATCGAGAAAATCGCTTACGGCGGATGGCCGAACTGCTATCGTATTTCTGACAACGAAACCGAGTTGATTGTCACGTCCGACGTCGGGCCGCGTGTGATCCGCTACGGCTTCATCGGCGGACAGAACGTTTTCAAAGAGTTCGCGGAACAGATGGGAGGCTCCGGCGAATCCACGTGGCAGCCGCGCGGAGGACATCGCATCTGGATGGCGCCGGAGGTCGTGCCTGAGACGTACGCGCTGGATAACGCTCCAGTGCGCGCGTCGCTGATCGAGGACGGCGTTGAACTGACGCAGCCTGTCGAGCCTGAGACGGGCCTCGAAAAATCCATTGCCGTGCGGCTGGCCGCCGGACGCGTGACGGTGACCCATCGCATCACGAACCGCAACGCCGCGCCGAAGACGCTCGCGCCCTGGGCCTTGTCGATGATGGCGCCGGGCGGCGTGGGGATCACGAAATTTCCGCCGCGAGGGACACATCCGGAAGTGCTTGCGCCGACGAATCCATTGATCATGTGGGCGTTCACCGATCTGGCCGACCCTCGCTGGACGTTCACGAAAAAGTATCTGATCTTGCGCCAGGATCCGGCGAACGCGTCGCCCCAGAAGCTGGGGCTTTTTAACGAGCGCACCATCGGCGCGTATCTGCTGGGCTCCGATTTGTTCGTGAAGCGCTACGACGCGGACGCAAAAAAAATCTACACGGATTTTGGCGCATCCTATGAGACGTTTACCAACGATGTGTTTCTGGAACTGGAAACTCTGGGGCCACTGGAAGCCTGCGCGCCCGGCGCCACCCTCGAACACGTCGAACGCTGGAGCCTGAGTCGCAATGTCGTCATTAAGGAATGGACCGACGCGGAGTTGGACCGCGCGCTCCCGCTAGAATAAAATCATGAAGCGAATTTTTACTCTCGTTCTCGCCGCCACGGCTGCGTTCGCTCAATATAAAATGCAGTCGGCGGGCGATCCTCCGGCGGATGCGGCCGCTCCCGTGCTCGCCGCGCTGAATAAAGCCGGATCGAAAATTGTCGATGAAAAAGGTTCGACCGTGGTCGAACTATGGCTGCGCTCCACCATGCCCACGGGGCCGAATACCGGCGAGACGGCCGTCACGCTGCCGACCATTCCTCCGGGCGCTCTGCTGGGCGTGCTGCGCTTTCCCGCCAAGGGCAGCGACCGCCGTGGCCAGACCATTGCGGCCGGTACGTACACGCTGCGCTACGGCGATTATCCAATCAACGGCAACCATCAGGGCGTCGCGCCGCAGCGCGATTTCTTGATCCTGGTGCCGGCCGCGCTGGATAAATCCGCTGATCCCATCGCCGACTTCGATGCACTGATGGAGCTGTCGCGTAAATCGGCGCAGTCCGCGCATCCGGCGGTGCTGAGCTTCTGGAAAGCGGATTCGGATCAGAAGCCGGGCTTTGAGAAACAGGGCGAAAAAGACTGGGTGCTGTCGGCCAAGCTGGGCGACACGCTGGTCTCGATCATACTGATCGGGAAGTCGGAAGAATAGTCCGCATGCCGCGCACGGCTTTGGTCAGGCTTGCGGTCTGGTCGGCCAGCGGCAGATATTCCATCGTCACGTAGCCTTTGAAATTGATCGCCGCGATGGCTTTATAAATGTTGTCGTAGTTCATTTCGCCCGTGCCCGGATCGTTGCGGCCGGGGTTGTCGGCGATGTGGAACACGGCCACGTGCGGCGCGGCTTCCTTCATGGTGCGGATCACGTTTCCGATCTGCACCTGCTCGTGGTAGATGTCGAACAGCAGCTTCACGTGCGGATTGTCCGCGTCCTTCACCAGCTTCAGGCCTTCGACGCAGGTGGAAAGAAAAAATCCCTTGTGATCCACCTTGTTGTTGAGCGGCTCAATGATCAGGTCCAGTCTCGCCGCCGCGGCCAGATCGCCCGCGCGCTTGGTGCCTTCGAGCAGCGATGCGTACTGTTCTTCATGCGTGCGCCCGGCGACGCTGTTACCGCTCATTAAAATGATCTGCGGAATCTCCAGCTTCTGAGCCATGGTGACGGCCTGCCGCACATCGGCCAGGAAGGCGTCGCGATCCTCGGGCTTCACCATCGACACAGGACGCCGCCCCCAATCGTTCTGCGCGAGGATGGTGTCCATCTTCAGGTGCAGTGACGCGGCCAGCTTCTTCATGTCGCGAATCTGCGCGTCGGTCCAGTTGGCGTGCTCGGAGACGAGCTCTACCGATTCGACGCTCGATTGCGCGGCCACCTCCAGCTTCTGTTCGAAGGAGCCTTTCAAGGTCCACAGCATGACGGAGCCGGTGATGGCCGGAGAGACCTCCGCCTTGGCGCCTTGCGCCAGCATCATTGCCCCAGCCGAGGTTAAAAATCCACGTCGATCCATGAGCTATAGTCTACTTCGGAATCGCCGTGAGGTAACTGGTGAGGCGATCCAGGTCGTGCGAGTTCAATTTATACGCCGGCATGGTCGAGCCCGGTGAATATTTCTGCGGATCGGCGAAGTGGCCTTCCAGCCACTCGCGCGTGCGATGGTCGGCGACGCCGTTCAGCACCGGTCCGGTCTGCATGCCGACTCCGTTGAGCTTATGGCACGCGCCGCACTGGTTGGCCTGATAGATCATCGCGCCATCGACAGCGGCCTGTGGCGCTTCCGACCACGCCTTCACGCCCTGATCGTTGCGCTTGGTGACGAAGGCGGCCAGGCCGCGCAGTTCGGGGTTTTTCAATTGCGTGGCGACGTTCGGCGCGGGTTGCTTGAAGTGCGTCATCAGCCAATCGACGGGCTTCTGCGACGCGGCCTTCGCTAAATCCGGACCCGTGGCCGATTTGCCCAGCGTGTGACAGTTGCCGCAATTATCCTTACGAAACGCTCCGATGGCCGCGAGCTGATCGGCGGGGATTTCCTGCCAGGGCTCGATCAGCGCGAGGCCGGCATCAGGCGATTCGGTGCTGGGCGGCGTGGTCGCAATAGCGCGGGCAGTGAGTGCGCTCCAGCCGACCGCGGCGAGAACCACAATCGCGATGGCTCCCGTTCGTTCGCGGATGCGCGCGGCTTTCCCGCGGTCGATGAACGGCGCGAGAAGCAACGCCAGAAGCGCGAGCGTGGGAATAATCACCGCGCCGACAATTTCCAGGGGCCCCTGAAACGCCTTCAGCATTTGAAAAAGGAACAGGAAATACCACTCGGGCCGCGGAATGTAGCTGGTATCGGTGGGGTCGGCGACGTGGCCCAGAGGCACGCGCACGACGATGGCCATAGTGACCAGAACCGCGAACCAAATGAACGTCGCGACGGTGTCTTTAAAGACCTGCTCCGGATAAAACTTTTTCTTGGGCAGAGCCGCATCTTCGGGGACGGGCGCGACGCCGTGGCGGCGAACTAAGAACACGTGAATGGCGATCAGCAGGAACGTCAACGGCGGCAGCAGCAGCACGTGCGCGGAGTAGAATCGCGCGAAGGTGATGGCGCCGATGGAGCCTCCGTCGCTGCCGAGCAGTCGCAGCACGTACGGACCCGCGCCGGGTGGCAGCGAAGCGATCTGCGTCGTCACGACGGTGCCCCAATAGGCACGATTGTCCCAGGGCAGCAGGTATCCGGTGAGGCCGTAGGCCAGCGTCAGAAGCAGCAGCACCGTGCCGACCATCCATGTGGCTTCGCGCGGTTTCTTGTATGCGCCCCAAAGGAACACCTGCGTCATGTGCAGAACGACGATGACGATCATCAGGCTCGCGCCCCAGTGATGCAGGCCGCGGATCAATTGTCCGGCGGTCAGCTCCGTGACGATGAACCGGAGGCTGTTATAGGCCTCGCCCGGCGTGGGCGCGTAGTTCCCGGCCAACAGCATGCCAGTGAACACCTGCGTGAGAAACGCGAACAACGCCACGCTGCCCAGTACCTGATGCCAGCCCGCCGACGCGGGTACGTCTTCGTACAAAAAATGCTTGATAGCGGACTCGATGCCGGTACGGTCCTCGAGCCAATCGATGACGGAGCGGAGGGTTTTCATGACTTCTGAATCTCAGTACCGATCAGAATCTTGCCCTGCTCGATGCGGGTCACATAGCGGTCCAGAGGACGCGGGGCAGGGCCCGTTAGCACCTTGCCATCGATGGAAAACGTCGAGGTGTGGCAGGGGCAGAGAAAGTTATTTTCCTTTTCATCCCAATGATAGGCGCAGCCCAAGTGCGTGCACTGGGGTGTGTACGCCACCACGGTTTGTTCGTCCTTGCGCAGCACCCATGCGGTGGATTTTTCGTTCAGCACGCGCCAGCCATCGACACGGGTGCGGCGGAACACTACTTCTTCGGGCTTGCCGACGGTTAATGTGGAAAGGTCGGCTGCGGGGACGAAATCGGATTGCTTCTGCGACTTCGGACGGATCAATAAATACGCGGCGGCGGGCGCGGCGAGCGCGGCGGTCATAATCCCGCCCAGCCCGGCGATCACGGCGGAGTAGAAAGTTCGGCGTGTGGGTGTAATCTCCATGCGACTCAAATTAGTATAAGCGGAGGACGAGGCTTCGCGCCTCCGGGGAAAGGTCTCACCAACTGCTTACTTAGGACACCGGCGGGCGCTTGCGGTGCCAGTCGGTTTGCGCTTGAAACGTCTTGCCGAGCGCAATGAGTTGATTTTCCGAAAACGGCCTGCCGACTAGCGAAATGGCGATCGGTAAGCCCTCGGCGAGCCCGCAGGGCAGCGAAAGCGCGGGTAATCCAGCCAGGTTTCCCGCCGGAATCAGGCCGTTGAGGCCTCGCTTTGCACCGGGCGATGCGGGAGCGCCGCGGTCCAGAGGATCGGAGATTTTTGAGGCGACGGCTGGGCGCGTCGGCGCGAGCAACACGTCCACTCCTCCGAACAGATCGCGAAACGCTTCCTGCACCAGCGCGCGGACCCGCATGGCGCGCAGATAATCCGCGGCGGAGATTTCGAGGCCCGCTTTCAGCCCCTGCGCCTGCGCGTGATCCGCCAGTTCGTTCACCTTGCCCGACCGGATCAACTCTTCGAAGATCGATCCCGCCTCCGCGCCGATAATCGTGCTGGTGAGCGCGCCGTACGGAAACTCGGGAATCTCCACTTCCTTGATGGTCGCACCCATAGCCTTCACCACACGCAGAGCTTCCTCCAAACCCGCGCGCACGGACGCAGCGGCTTGTTCGAAATCCGATGGCGCGTAGCCGATGGTGAGATGGCTTGCGGGCTTCGCGTATTGCGGGGCGTAGCGGAAGGATTTTCCGGCTGAGCCCGGGTCGTCTTCGTCGGGGCCAGCGATCACGCTCAACACCAGCGCGCAATCTTCTGCCGAGCGGCACATCGGGCCGATTTTATCCAGCGTCCAAGATAAGGCCATCGCGCCATGGCGGCTGACCAGGCCGTACGTCGGACGCAATCCTGTGACGCCGCAGTAGGCACTAGGCGTGAGGATCGAGCCCGAGGTTTCCGAGCCCAAAGAAAACGTGACCATGCCCGCGGCCGTCGCCGCGCCGGGACCGCTGGATGAGCCTCCGCTCCAGCGCGTGCGGTCCCATGGATTCAGGCCCGGCCCGGTGAGCGAGGCCGACGCGTAGCGATAGCCTCCACCACCTGCGAGCTCCACCATGGACAATTTGCCAATCAGGATCGCACCCACTTTATCGAGCGATTCGACCACGTGCGCGTCGTCGTCGAACACCTGCGCCACATACGGCTTCGCGCCCCATGTGGTCGGCTTGCCCTTCACGGCGAGCAGATCTTTCACGCCATAAGGGATGCCGTGCAGAGGATTGCGCGGTCGGTCGATCTTGAGTTCGTGGTCTACGTCCTTGGCTTTTTTGAGCGCCGATTCGCGCAGCGTCAGCGCCAGCGCGTTGTGGCGCGGCCCCAACGTCTCAAGCCTTTCGCAAAACGCGCGGGTCAGCTCGACGGCGGAAAATTCCTTCTTGCGCAAGCCCTCGCCCAGTTCCGCGATGGTGGCGTAAAAAATGTCCTCCGTGACGGTGAACTTCGCCATGGCTCAGGCCTTGAAGTGGACCGCGGGCTCGACGGCCATGGGCAGCTTCACCTGGGCGATCTGCTCGGCGTTGGAGCGCATGCGATCGCGCGCAGATTGTAAGTCGGCGTCCGCGGGCTGCGCCGGGGAAGGTTTTGGCGCAACGGCGGCTACCGCAAGCGCGCGTCCGAGGGACCGGCGAGTAACGTCCATGAGGCAATTATACGTGGCGCGCGGTGGCCCTAGCTTCCAGCGCTTCCATGGCCGCTTTTTCCATTACGGCGCGCGGGGCCGTGTCTCCGGTCCAGATTTCGAACTGGCGGGCGGCTTGTTCCAGCAGCATCTCGATGCCTCGGATCACCTCCGCGCCCTGATCTTTCGCGAGGTGCAGCAGGCGCGTGTCCAGAGGATTGTAGACCATGTCGAACACCAGCTTGGCCGGAATTTTTGCGTCGAAGAAACTCTCCTCCACCTCCGGATGCATGCCGAGCGAGGTGGAATTGACCAGCACGTCGAACATGCGCGCCGACGCCTGATCGCGCGTCAACGCTTCGGCGTCGCACGCCTTTGCAAGCGCGCGCACGCGGTCCGGATTGCGTCCCGTAATTGCCAGAGTCGCGCCTGCGCCCTTCAGCGAAAACGCCGCCGCGCGCGCCGCTCCGCCGTTGCCCGCCAGCAGCACGGTGGACTTGCCCAATCGCACGCGCGCCTCCAGGGGACGCAGCAGCCCGTCCACGTCGGTATTGGCGCCACGCCATTTTCCCGCCTTGCGCCACACCGTATTCACTGCGCCGATGCGCCGCGCCAAGGGGTCTACCAGATCCAGATAGCGCACGATTTTCTGCTTGTGCGGAATGGTGACGCTGAAGCCCGCCAGGGGCGTCTTTCCGGCAAAGACAAAGAAATCCTTCAGCTGCGCGGGCGCGACCAGGAACGGTAGATAGACGGCGTCCATGCGGCGCGCTTGAAATGCCCGGTTGTGGATGGCGGGCGAGAGGGAATGGCTCACCGGATCGGCGATGACGCCGTAAATGCGCGCGTCCTTCGTAAATTTGTCGATTCGGTACAGATGCCGTAACTGACGCGCGCTTACCTGGCCGGACGCCGTGCCGTCGGCGGAGTTGGGCGCGGCGTAAGTGAACAAGCTTCCGGCGGCGGGCGATAAAACGCGCGTGGGAAATCCTGTTTCACCCATCGCGAGCAGGATGGTGGCATGCTTCGCGTACGTTTTCCCGAGCACCAGCAGGCGCGCGTTGTCGGAAGGCTTCTTTGCCGTGGTGACGATCTTATACGCGTCCGCCGGGACCCGGAGCATGCGGCGCATGACCGCGTCCATGGGAGGCGTGCCGTCGAAATTGTGATAGGAAACCACCAGGCGCGCGCGGGAACGCAGCGGCTCCAACCGCGGAGCGCACGTTTCGGCGCTTTCGATTTCCACATCGACGGCTCCGGCACCCGCGTCGATGGCGGCGGAAAGGATTTTCAACTGCTCGTCGATGCTGCCTTCGAAATAGCCGTGGTTCTGATGGCGGCGGCAGGTGGCCAGCACGGTCGCATCAGCGTTGCGCGCCAGAAATTTCTTCATCGCCGCGACGCCCTGCTCTGGCGAAGCGAGGTAATCGAGCCTAAATTCAAAGAAACGCTCGCCCTCGTTGTATTCTTCGCGTGCGTGTGCCAGGAGGGGTTCAATCTCGGGGAATCCGAGAGCGATACAAATGCGGGGAAGTGCGGCGCGCCGCGTCAAGCCTGTTCAGGATAGCACGTGCGAATGGAATGTTACGCGTCCATTTCGTAAGCGAGAGTCAGCCACCTTTTCAACCCTGTATCCATTTCATGGATCGAGGAAATCGCAATGCGGTGCGTGATGCGGTCACCTTTTTCGAAGCCTCCGGTCGAGATGAGGCGGCCCTCGGGCCTGCGGTCGCCGAGGGCGAATCCAAAATCGATGCGCGTTGCGGTGGAGGGTTTGATTTGCGCGAAGACGCGGTTGCGATAGAAGGGCACGATCGTTTTTCCTGGCGATACTTTCACATCCTTGCCCAAAGCGAAGCCGAGCTCCAGCAGGCGCTCATAGATGGGCACCAGTGCGGGCTTTTTCGCGAACATCGCCTCCACCATCGCGTCCGGATCGTAGCTGGCGGCGGTGCCTCCGCCGTCCACGCGTTTGGCGATCCACAGCGCGTAATTGGTCGTGATGCCATGCTCCTTCTTGAGCCACGCGATGCGCTCTTTCTCCGTCGCGCCGCCTGATTTTTTGGTCAGGCGAACCCATTCGTCGATCGTGCGCCCCGTGCGCTCCTTGAGCCGCGCGATATTGGCTTCCTCCATGGCGAAACCGGGATGGACGGAATAAATTGAGCCGTTCTTCATGGAGACATCATAAACTTGTTATGGGAGCCAATCTTGCCCGGTGGCAGGCACGGTCTTCAAAACCGCTGAACGTTCCTTTGGATGCGTTGGTCGATTCGACTTCGACTGGTTCCCGCCAGTATCGCGATGGGGCAGGCGGTTCCGCCTCCGGCGCTAGTGTTCCACCGGCTCCGCGTTCAACCGCTCGCGGGCGGCGTTGAATTCGCAGCCAATCAGAGTGATCACGCTCCACACGTACATCCACACCAGCAGCGCGAGGCCGGCGCCGACGCTCCCGTACAGCACGTTGTAATTGGAAATGTGCCGCACGTACCAACTGAAGCCCAGCGTCGAGACGAGCCACAACACGGTCGCCAGGACCGCGCCCGGAAACACGTTGGCTACGGTTTGTTTGCGGTTCGGACCGACGTAATAGAGCAGCGCCGTCACCAGCACGAAGCTCCCGAACGCCAGAGCGAAGCGTAGCGCTTTGCTGAATAGCTCCAGCCAGCCCTGGACATCGGCGCCTGCCGCCGCCAGGCCCATCCGGTGAATCAGGAAACTCTCGGCGCGGCTGCCGAAGACGATCAACGCCGACGCACCGACCACGGGTGCTGCGCTCACCAGAACGACGAAAATCGCCACCAGGCGCTCCTTCACGAAGCTGCGTCCAGACGGAATGCGGTAAATGGACCGGAAGCCTTCGATCATGCTCATGATCGCGCCGGAAGCCGCCCACAAGGCCAATACGACCGCGGTGACGAGCAGGTAATTTGGACGCTCGCCGTGGACCACGAAGAGGCGCAGCACGACGTCTTCGGTGCCTGGGGGGACCACTTCGTAGAGGAATTGCGCGATGGTACGCGCCACATCCGTTGCTTTCGCCTGCACCAGGAGAGCGGCCAGCGTCGTCAGCACGGGAAAAAAGGATAGCAGAGAGGAATACGCCGCGCCCTTGGCCACGCTCAGGCAATTGTCCTCGTAGGTCCCAATGAACGCCGCCCGCAGCACTCCAAAAAAGTGCGCGAGTTTCCCCACTTCCACCAGATACAGTTTCGGAGGCCGGATCGACATTGGTCCCTCTTAGAGAGTACCGGATTGGCCGCGTGCGATTGCGTAGCGCACCAGCGTCTGGCCCTGGCTCTCGAGTTCGGCGTCGAAGGCAAGGCCGAGTTTCTTCATAATCGCGATAGACGCCATGTTTTCCGGCATCGCCACGCTGATCAGGCGCTGGATTCCGCGGTGCTCGAAAGCATCGCGCAACGCCGCGCGCGCCGCTTCGGTCGCCAGGCCGCGGCCCCAATGCGAGCGCTTTAGCCACCAGCCGATCTCCGGATCGGGTTGATCCCTCCACATGCCGGGCCCGCAGAAGCCGAGCATTTCTCCGCTGGACGCGTCGGTGATTTTCCAGCGGCAGAAGCCCCGGTCGCGGTAGAGATCGACTTGCTTGGCGACCCACGCTTGAATCTGCGCCTCCGTCCAAGGGATGCCACGGGTGATGTAGCGCATCACCTCCGGGTCCGTCGCGATGGGCTCAAATGCCCGCCAGTCCTTGAACTCCCAGGGCCCCAGAATCAGGCGCTCGGTGGAGATCATTTGCGTTTGTGGGCGCGGATAGTCACCGCCAGATCGCCGTTGTGGATGTTGGTGAACCGCAAGGTCACCCGGCCCTCCTTATCCAGCGTGATGACGGCTGGCGTGTTGACGCTCGTGAGAGCCCAGCCCGCGGGCAGCGTCACGAAATTCACCGGACGGCCCAACGTGCGCGTCCAGACCAGATCTCCGTCTTTGAGCGAGTAGCCCACTGGATCGGCGTAGGTTTCCTGGACGCGGATGCGCACGGATTGACCCGCTTCGATGGCATGCGGCAGATCGCCCTGCACCGCCAGCGATTCGGGATCGACCGGGTTAGAATAGTAGCCCAGCACGTTGACGTCCTTACCTTTCACGATGTGCGTGTGCAACGCCTCGCCAGTATCGAGGTTGAACATTTTTGAATCGGGCGAAACGTCGCTGCCCTTGCGGACGAAGCTGTGCACCGATTTCTGTCCCACCTTATCGACGTTGAAATCGTGGGAGATGAAAAAGCGATGCGTTTCGGGGTCCAGCAGTTGATAGTGAATTTCACGATCCTGCTCGGCGCGGTGGAATTGGCCGAAGGCCAGCAGCGGCAGTAAAAACAAAGCCATTTTCATTGAGAGATCCTCCGCGCGGTGATCTTCACAGGCAACTGATCGTCGCGATCGTTCAGAAAACTCAGCCGGATGCGGCCGTCGGGGTCGGTGGAAACAATCGCCGGCGATGCGGAACCGGTCAATTCATAGCCCGCGGGCAGAATCACCACATTGCGCTTGATGCCCAGCGGACGCGCCCACGTGAGCGTGCCGTCCTTTTCGTAATAAGACGCCGCGTCGGTGTAGGTCTTGAAAATCCGGATGCGCGCCTCCGCGCCCTTGGCCACCGGATGCGCCAGATGGACGCGCAGGAACTGGTCCGTATCGGAGGCGTTGCGCGAACTGCCATCGGCCTTGGCAATTTTGCCGTCGATCACGTCGAACTTCAGCTCCTGGCCGGTGGCGCGGTCGATGACGCGCTCCTTTTCGGCGATCGACCCGGGGCGGATGGGGTTGAGGTAATACGGAGCGCCCTCGCGCGTGGCGGAAACATCGTAGACGATGGCGAATTTGTGGGTGTCGGGGGTGAGCAGGTCGTAGACGGTCAGTTCATCGCCGGCCCACAGGGAGGCGGTCACGAGGAAAAAAGCGAGCAGTCTCATGCGGTTTGGGTCCGTTTCCTATGATACGGCTGTTATCCTAGAGGCATGAGATTGACCTTCCTACTGCTCAGCGCGGCGCTCGCGTGGAGCCAACAGACGACCACGCCTCCGCCCGCGCCTAAGCCGCTGGCCCCATCGCTTGCGCCGCCGCAGGCTATGCCTGCTCCGTCGATGGTTTCCCCCGAGGCGGTAGTGCTCGCCGTCGGCGATGACAAGTTCACCAAAGCGCAGTTCGATATTTTGCTCTCTACGCTGCCCCCGCAGCAGCAGGCCGCGGTGCAGACGCCCAAGGGCCGCCGCGAGATCGCCGAAAAGCTGGTCGAGATTCTCTCGCTGGCGCAGGAAGCCAAGGCCGCGAAGCTGGACCAGACGCCGAAAATGCAAATGCAATTGACGCTGGCCGCCGACCAGTTACTAGCCAACAGCATGTTCCGCGAATGGGCCGAGAACGCCAAGCCGGACGACGCCGCCCTGCACGCTTATTACGATCAGCACAAATCGGAGTGGGAAGAAGTAAAAGCCCGCCATATCCTGATCCGCTTCAAGGGCTCGCAAATGCCCGCCGACCCGGCGAAGAAGGAGCTGACCCAGGAGGAAGCGCTCGCCAAGGCTACGGAGCTGCGTGCCAAGATTGTGGGCGGTGCGGATTTCGCAACGGTGGCGAAGGAGAACTCCGACGATAAAGGATCAGGCGCCAACGGCGGAGACTTGGGTTCGTTTGGTAAAGGGCAAATGGTTCCTGAGTTCGAAAAGGAAGCGTTCACGCTCCCGGTGGGCGAAGTCAGCCAGCCGGTAAAATCGCCGTTCGGCTATCACATCATTAAAGTGGAATCGCACGGCGCGAAGCCGTACGACGATGTGAAGGCGAACATCCTAAAGCGGCTTCCGGGCGAGATGGCGCAGAAATCGCTCAGCGATTTGAAGGCCAAAAAGGCTGCAGTGCTGAACGACGCGTACTTCGGGAAATAGACCTGGTTGGCAGGCG
>Ga0209698_10001132_pt1 | contig 30728 bp, 35 predicted proteins | sample LitLauG_LLR_2012_FD_187203 | JGI IMG/M metagenome (GOLD analysis project Ga0209698, IMG submission 187203) | Freshwater sediment microbial communities from Pennsylvania, USA - Little Laurel Run_MetaG_LLR_2012 (SPAdes) (version 2) | ecosystem: Environmental > Aquatic > Freshwater > Creek >... | reverse complement strand
GGATATACCACTCCTCAAACAAAGCTTTAGGTCTTTCAGAAAACTCGTTAATGAGATTACTGCCTGGGTTATGCGTCTTTTTGCTTATAATCGCCGATTCGGCTTTCGCTTCAAAAGGAATGACAATGGGCGCCAAGTCTCTGTTCCGCTCGATCGCCGCCGCCTTGCTCGCGACGTCGTTCCTCGCGAGCGCGTCGGGCGCCCGCGCCGACAGCGGCGGCATCGCGTTTGACGTGTTCAAGGCGGGGTTTGTCGTCGGCGGGTCGGGAGGGTCGGGGACGCTGTCCTTCCATGGGCGCCGATACCGGCTCGCCATCGGCGGCATCAGCTACGGCTTCACGTTCGGCGCGTCGAGGACGCATTTTCGTGGTCAGGTGAGCCATATCCAGCGTGCGTCCGACGTTTCGGGCGTCTATGCGGCGGGCAATGTCGGGGCGGCGGTGGTGCAAGGCGCGCAGGCCATCGTCCTCACCAACCAGAACGGCGCCGTCCTCTCGCTTTCCGGCCAGTCTGTGGGCGCGATCGTCAGCGCGGACCTGAACGGCTTGCTGCTGACCGTCAAATAAGTTTTCTCGAAACGCCCGCCAGGCGCCGCCGCTCGCTCAAGCTTGACGAGGGCGGCGGCTTGTTTCAGCTCTGCGCCGCGACTTCGCCATTGGGGCTGGCCGCATCCACCGCTGCGGGAAGGTGCTGGGCCAAAAGCTTCAGCGCCGCGTCGGGATCGACGCCGAAATGCTGGGCGATGCCCTTGACCTGATCGCTCGACAGGGCGGCCTTGAGCTGGTCCGCCGAAATTGGCAGATTCTGGCCGCCGCCCAGCCACGACTTTACGGTGTCGCCAAGGCCCGCCGACTGAAGCTGGCCTACGACCCCCTGCAGGCCGCCAAGGTCGGTTTGGCCGAGCGCCGCGTTGACGGCATCTGGGCCGTGCGAATTGAGCGCGCCCATGGCCGCGTCCTTCAATGTATCAAAAAGTCCCATTTCCCCATCTCCGATCAGACGCCCCAAGGCGTCGCCCGTCTTCATACAAATCGTGAATGCGTTTTCGATGACGTCAGACGCTAGTGACGAATTACCCATTAGTCCTATTTTTCTGTCCAGCGCTTCAGATAGCTTGCCCGCCGGGGGGACGGATGCGAGGCGGACGCGTTTTGGGGAGGCTGGCCCTCGGCTTGATGGCCTGGGTCTGCGGACTGGTGTACGCCTCGGCCGGGATTTTGACCCGCGCCGAACTCGAACGCGCGTTTCCCGCGCCTTTCATTCTGGGCGAGAAGGACGATCAGCTTCCGGTCTGGCCGATCTTCAAGCAGAATGCGACCGAGAACCAGCTCGTCGCTTACGCTTACGAATCCGTGGACCTCGCGCCGATCCCGGGCTTTTCCGGCACGCCCATCGACCTGTTGGTGGCGCTGGCGCCCGACGGGACGTTTCTCGACGTTCGCGTGGCGCATTTCCACGAGCCGGTGTTCGTCGACGGGCTGGGGTCGGCGCCGCTGTTCGATTTCGTCAAGCAATATGCCGGCAAATCGCTGAAGCAGACGATCAAGGTCGGGCCGCCGAACGGCGGCGGCGCGTCGGACGGCGCGGTCGCCGTCATCGACGGCGTCGCCAAGGCGACCGCTTCGGTGCGCATCCTCAACGAGACGCTGCTCGCCTCCGGCCTCACGGTGGCGCGCGCCAAACTGGGCTTCGCACAGGGGCGCGACCCGACGCGCTCGGCGCGTATGAGGCCCGACGTCTTCGCGGCGATGGATTGGCAGGGGCTGGTCGGACAAGGTTATATCCGACATTTCCGGGTCTCCAACGCGGAGGCGGAGACGCCGTTCAAGGGCGGGCTGGCCGAGGGGCTCGACCGCGAGGCGTCCCGCCACCCCGACGATTCCTTCATCGAACTATGGGTCGGCGAACTCGACGCGCCGATGATCGGGCGCAATCTGCTGGGCGACAAGGCGTTCAACCAACTCGTCGCCGACCTCGACGGGCGTCATGCGTTGCTTGTCGTCTCGACGGGGCGCTATGGGTTCCGCGCCGACGATTATGTGGAGGGGGCCGTGCCGACGCGGCTCACGCTGAGCCAGTCCGAGGCGCCGGTGGAGTTGCGCGATTTCGCCTGGCGCTCGGCGATCCCGCAGGCGCCGGCGGGCGATCTGGCGGTGTTCGTTATCAAGCCGCAGACGGGCTGGGACCCGGCCTCGCTGGCGACGCTGGCGCTGAGGGCGACGCGCGAGAAGGGGCAGATATTGCCGGAGCGCATCTCGCACGATTTCGGGTTTCTTTATTCGACGCCCGCCGATTTGCTGATTCTGCCGCCGCCCGAAGAAGCCAAAGGGGCGCTCGGCGTGTGGCGCGACCGGGCGCTAGATACGGCGATTGTCGCGCTGGCGCTGGTTGGACTGACGACCGCGCTGTCGTTGCAGAACCGGCTCACCGCCTCGGCGCGGGTCTATCCCTGGGCGCGGCGGGCGTTTCTGGTGTTCACGCTTGTGTTCATCGGTTTCTGGGCGCAGGCGCAATTGTCCATCGTCAGCGTGATCGGGCTCGTGCGTCAGGGGTCGGTGGGTTTCCTGCTTTATGATCCGCCGAGCCTGCTGCTGTGGGGTTTTACGCTCGCGACCTTGTTTGTCTGGGGGCGCGGCACGTTTTGCGGCTGGCTTTGTCCGTTCGGCGCGATGCAGGAACTGGTCGCCGATTTCGGGCGCTGGCTCGGCATCAAACAAATCCGCATTCCCGACCGCTGGGACGGACGGCTCAAAAACCTTAAATATGTTGCGCTCGCCGCCGTGCTCGCCGCCGCCGCGATCCCCTCCGCGCCCGCCGAAACCGTCGCCGAGATCGAACCGTTCAAGACGGCGATCACGCTGGAATTCGTGCGCTCGGCGCCGTTCGTGATCTATGCGGTCGGGTTGGTGGTCGGCGGCCTGTTCGCGTACAAATTCTTCTGCCGCTATCTGTGCCCGCTCGGCGCCGCCTTCGCGTTGATTGGCCTCGCGCGGCGGTGGAACTGGTTGCCGCGCCGCCCTGAGAGCGGCAGTCCCTGTCAGCTTTGCAAGGTCAAATGCCGCTATGGCGCGATCAAGAAGACCGGCGAGATCGTCTATCGCGAATGCTTCCAGTGCCTCGATTGTCTGGTCATCCACAACGACGCCCAGCAATGCGTGCCGCTGGTGCTGGCGGCCAAGCGTCGCCCGCAACCCCGGATAGCGGCGACATGACGATCACACGACGCAACGCCCTCGGCCTTGGCCTCGCGGGCCTCAGCGCGACGTTGGGCGGGGACGGCGCGACCGCGCGGATGCATCGCCGCCTCGGCGTCGCCTTCGGCACGACGGTTTCGGTGTCGGTCGAAGCGCGGGACCCTGAACCCGCCTTCAAAGCCGCCTTCGCCGAAATCCGGGCGCTCGACCGGATCGCCAGCCTGACGCGGCCGGACGGCGAGGTTTTCCGACTCAACCGCGACGGTTGTCTCGATGCGCCCTCCCCTGCGCTGCTGAAAATGCTGGAGACGGCGGCGCTGATGTTTGAGGCGACGGCCGGCGCCTTTGACGTGACGATCCAGCCTTTGTGGCTCGCCATGGACGCCGCCGCCCGACGCGGACGCTGGCTCGACGACGCCGAACGGGCGCAGGCCTGCGCCCGAGTCGACCAGCGCGCGCTGCGCTTCGATGCGCGACGCGTCGTGTTCGATAGACCCGGCATGGCGGTCACGCTCAATTCGCTGGCGCGCGGGCTCGCCGCCGACCGGGTCGCAGCGGCGCTACGCGCTTGCGGCGTGGAGCGCGCCGTGTTCGACACCGACGTGCTGGGCGCCGCAGGGCGAAAGCCCGACGGGCGGGAATGGCTGGCGCGCATCCGCCATCCGCGACGCGCTGACGACAGCGTCGCCGTCGCGCCGATCAGCGAATATCTGGCTACCTCCGGCGACTATCAATATGTCTGGTCGCCTGACTATGTCCGCCATCACATCGTCGATCCCCGACGCGGCGTCTCGCCCCAAGACTTCGCCAGCATCACCGTGCGCGCCCCGACGGGCCTGATGGCCGACGCGCTCTCGACCGCCGCGTTCCTCGTCGGCGCCGAGGCTGCGCCTGCGCTGCTGGCGCGCTTTGCGGCTGATGGCTTCTTCGTCGGCAAGGACGGTAAGCTATGGCGGACATCGGGTTTTGCTATCGCCGGTTGATTTCCGCCTCCCTCCCCGTCATCACAGCGGCCGGGAGGACGAACCCATGCGGGTGCTGATCGTCGATGACCATCCGATCGTCGTTTCCGGCTGCAAGGCGTTGCTGGCGGTGGACGCTACAGTCGAGGTGCGCGACGCCGCCGACGCGGAAGGGGGGCAGGAGGTCTATTTCTCCTGGAGGCCCGATGTCGCCGTGATCGACCTCAACCTGCCGGGCCTGTCGGGGCTGGAGGTATGCCGGCGCATTCGGGCGCGCGACGAGAACGCCAAAATCATCATCTTCACGATGAACGACGACCCCGTGTTCGCCGCCCGCGCCATCGAGGCCGGGGCCAAAGGCTATATCGCCAAGAACGACGACCCTTCGCTGTTCGTCGATGCGGTCAAACAAGTGGCGCGCGGCGGGGTCTATCTGCATCCCGATATGGCGCGTCAGATCGCGTTTCTGCGCACCTCCGCCAGCGCCAGCAAAGTCGCGTCGCTCAGCGCGCGGGAGCTGGAAATCCTGCGGTTGCTCGCGGCGGGCAAATCGATGGGCGACATCGCCGACGCGCTGCGCGTATCTTATAAGACGGTCGCCAACAATTGCACGGCGCTCAAGCAGAAGCTGGGCGCCCGCTCGTCGATGGACCTCATGCGCGTGGCGATAGAGACCGTCGCGGTTTGAGGGTGCAGGGAGTAGGCCGTAGATTCTGCCCTAATCCCTACTCCCTCCCTCAAAAATGCACGCCGGCGCCGACCAGCAATTCATTGGCGCCGTTCGAAATCTTCTGCGCCCCGCCTGGCATGTAATAGGTCGGCGAGCCCATCTCGTAGTGGCGCAATTCGGCGCGCGCGGAAATCTGCCGGTTGATCGCGACTTCGCCGCCGACGCCGACAGCGTAGCCCTGCAAAGATTTGTCTGTGTTGTAGCCGTTGCGCGAGAAATTGGACGTGCCCCAGGCGGGGCCGACCGTGCCGTAAGCCAGCACATTGCCAAAGGCGTAGCCACCGCGCGCGCGCAAGCTCGTCAGCCAGTTCTGGCTCAGCGTGCCGCCCTTGCCCGAGCCGCTGGCGCTGGAGACCTGGGTATCGGCCTCGACGCCGCCGACGATGGGGCCGTTTTGCAGGTTGTAGCCGGCATAGACGCCGCCGCTGACGCCCGTCGTGCTGACGTCGCCCGCGCCGCCGACCACACCGCCGATCTGGCCGCCGACCGTCGGACCCGCGAAGGCGCCGCCCGAGGGCGCGTAGCGGTCCTGCGCGTCAGCCGCCCAACCCCAAAGCGCCAGCCCGAGGGCGGCGCACGTTGCCGTTTTCCACATGACCCAAATCCCGAAACGCCGAAGCCGGCGAAGGGAGCAATTTTACCGTGTTCTTTAAGCTTGCGTTGGCCAAAAGCTCGTCAAGGCGAACAAAGGGTTACCGACGTATCGGAACGCGGCGCGCGCCCGCGGGTTTGATGCAGACCCAAAACGGGAGGTTTCCATGACTGCCAAAGACACATCGCTCAAGGGTTTGCTCGTCCACGCCGTGAAGGACATCTATTATGCGGAGAAGCAAATTCTCAAGACGCTGCCCAAACTCGTGGAAAAGGCCAAGCACGCCGAGTTGAAGACGGCGCTTGAGTCCCACAGGAAAGAGACGGAGCAGCATGTGCAGCGGCTCGAAGACGTGTTCGCCGAACTCGACATCAAGCCCGCCGCCGTCAAATGCGAGGCGATTGAGGGGATCTTGAAGGAGGGCGACGAGGTGTTGAGCGAGTTCGGCTCCGGCGCGGCGGGCGACGCGGGCATCATTTTCGCCGCGCAGGCGGTCGAGCATTACGAGATCAACCGCTACGGGACGATGCACGAATGGGCGACGGAGTTGAAGCTGAATTCGGTCGCCAAGTTGCTGAAGAAGACGCTCGACGAGGAGCACAAGGCCGACAGTAAGTTGACGTCGCTTGCGGTGTCAGGCGAGAACCGTGAGGGGATTGTCAGGCAGGCGGCGGCCTGACGACAAGCGGCGCGCGTCTCAGGCGCGCGCCGTCTTCGCCTTTTGCATCTCGTCGACGAAGCGGCGGAACAGATAATGGCTGTCTTTGGGTCCCGGCGACGCCTCGGGGTGATATTGCACCGAGAACGCCGGGCGGTCGGTTAGGGCAATGCCGCAGTTCGATTGGTCGAACAGCGAGATATGCGTGACGGCGGCGTTGGCGGGCAACGAAGCCGGGTCCAGAGCGAAACCGTGATTCATCGAGACGATCTCGACCTTGTCGGTCGTGTGATCCTTCACTGGATGATTGGCGCCGTGATGGCCCTGCGGCATTTTGATTGTCCGGGCGCCGATGGCGAGGCCCAGCATCTGGTGGCCCAGGCAAATGCCAAAGGTCGGCGTCTTGGTCTCCAGCACCGCGCGGATCGTCGGCACGGCGTATCGCCCGGTTTCGGCGGGGTCCCCGGGGCCATTGGAGAGAAACACGCCGTCAGGCTTCAGCGCCATGATCTCTTGCGCCGAGGCGGTGGCGGGGACGACGATCACCTCGCAATCGAGGTCCGACAGCAAACGCAGGATGTTGCGCTTGACGCCGTAGTCGATGGCGACGACGCGATACTTGCCGCCCTCGCGCTTGCCGTAGCCTTCGTCCAGCGTCCAACTGGTCTCGTCCCAGTCGTAGCGCTGCGTGGCGCCGACATCCGGCACCAGGTCCATGCCGTCGATGCCGGGGAACGCGCGCGCCCGCGCGATCAGCGCTTCGCGGTCGAATTCGCCCTCCGGGTGATGGGCGATGATGGCGTTGGGCATGCCCTGCTCGCGGATGCGCGCGGTCAAAGCCCGCGTGTCGACGCCGCTGACCCCGATGATTCCACGCGCGCGCGCCCAATCGTCAAGCCGGCGCGAAGCGCGATAGTTGGAGGGATTGGAGACGTCGGCGCGCAGGATCGCGCCGCGCGCCCCGGCGCTGGCGGCGAGGTTCACCGTCTCGATGTCCTCGTCGTTGGTCCCCACCACGCCGATATGCGGGAAGGTGAAGGTGACGATCTGACCCGCGTAGGAGGGATCGGTCAAAATTTCCTGATAGCCGGTCATGGCGGTGTTGAAGCAGACTTCGCCGACCGCCTCGCCGATTGAGCCAAATCCTGCGCCTTCGAGCGCGAGGCCGTCGGCCAGCACGACGAGCGCGGTGGGCTTCAGCGGCGCCCAGCCGGGGGTTTCCAAGGTTGCGTTTGACATGGCCGTGTGGTTAAGCGCCGCCGCCGCCGGGCGTCAAGCCGGGCTTAGCGGAGTCTCCCCATGTCGGAAGCGGTTTCGCTGCGCGATCAGATCGCGGCGCAGATGAAAGAGGCCATGAAATCGGGCGAAAAGACCCGCGTCGGGGCGCTGCGGCTCATCATGTCCGCGCTCAAGGATCGCGAAATCGAGGCGCGGGGCGCCGGGAAAGTGGTCAGCCGCGCCGACGAACTGGCGCTCTTGACCAAAATGGCCAAGAGCCGGCAGGAATCGCTCACGATTTATAAGGACAACGGTCGCGAGGAGCTTGCGGCGCAGGAGGCGGCGGAGATCGCCGTCATCAACGAGTTCCTGCCGAGCCAGATGGACGATGGCGCCGTTCTGGAAGCGGCGAAGGCGGCCATCGCCGAGGTCGGGGCTTCCAGCGTACGCGATATGGGCAAGGTCGTCGCGGCGCTGAAGGACAAGTACCCCGGCCAGATGGATTTCGCCCGCGCCAGCGGGATCGTAAAGGGGTTGCTGGGCTGATGAGCGCCAAACGGGGAATCTGCGTCTATTGCGGGTCGGGCCTGGGCGCGAACCCGGCGTTCGGCGAGGCGGCGGACGCTTTGGGGACGGCGATCGCCAGCATGGACGCCAGACTCGTTTTCGGCGGCGGATCGCGCGGGCTGATGGGGCGCGTCGCGCGGGCCACCATGGCGGCGGGCGGCGAGGTCGTCGGCATCATCCCGCAATTCTTGATCGAGAAAGAGGGCGCGACGCCCGAATGGAGCGAGTTGATCGTCGTCGCCGACATGCATGAGCGCAAGCGGCTGATGTTCGAGCGCGCCGACGCTTTCGTCGCGCTTCCGGGAGGCGTGGGCACGCTGGAGGAACTGGTCGAGCAACTGACCTGGGCGCAGTTGCGACGCCACACCAAGCCGGTGCTGTTGGCGGACATTGCGCAATTCTGGCGGCCGCTGATGGCGCTGATGGCGCATATGCGGATGGAGGATTTTTTGCGCGAAGGGTTTGACGCGCATTACCTGGTCGCCGAGAAAATCGCCGACGTGCCGGAAATGCTGCGAAAAGCTTGGGAAAGAAACGAATCCGCCCCTTAAGCGCGCTTTTGTTTCGCTGCGAATCGCCTAAAGCTGCCGGCTGCAAGAAAATCCCGGTGGGGAGATTATGAACCTATTTCGAATCGGCTCAACCGGGCTCTTGGCCTTGGGGTTGACCTGCAGCCTGGCGCAGGCGCAGACCACGGTGCCGGACCCGTTCCAACCCGGCGCCGCCGCTGCTGCGGAGACCCCGGCGGCTGACGCCAAGAAAGCCCCCGAGGCCAAGCCCGCGCCCAAGCGCCGCGCCGCGCCCGTCCCGCGCAAACGCGCCGCGCCCGCTGGCGGTAGCCTGACGGTGACGGTCGTCAACAAGCGCTCGGTCGGGCTCGTCGAACTCGATGTCGGCCCCACGGGCGGGGAGGTGAAAAAGGCGCTGGGCGCGCTGGCGTTTGGCCGCAAAGCCACGGTGCATCTGCCGCGCGCGAAGGATTGCCTCTACGATATCAAGGGACATTATGCGGATGAGGCTGACACCGATCTGACGGGGGTCAATCTTTGCAAGGATAAGGTCCTCAACCTGACGGACGAGTGAGGGGGCGCCCCCTCATCCGGCCTTTGGCCACCTTCTCCCCGCGAGGGGAGAAGGGCTTTGTCCGGCGAGGGGCGCTCGCTTCATCGCCCTTGTTGAATCATTGGCGGCTTAAAGGCTTATTTGACCGCCGCCGCATAAAGCTCGGCGACATAGTCCCAATTGACGAGGTGTTCGACGAACGCCTTGAGATAGTCGGGGCGGCGGTTGCGATAGTCGATGTAATAGGAATGCTCCCAAACGTCGCAGCCGAGAATCGGCGTGCCGCCGTGGACCAGCGGGCTTTCGCCGTTCGGCGTCTTGGCGACCGTGACCTTGCCGTTGACGACGGCGAGCCAAGCCCAGCCCGATCCGAACTGGCCAACGCCCGAGGCGATGAAATCTTCTTTGGCTTTCTCGACCGAGCCGAAGCCGTCGATTAGCGCTTTCTCCAGAGCGCCGGGGATCTTGCCGCCGCCGTTGGGCTTCATCCATTTCCAGAAATGCATGTGGTTGTAGTGCTGGCCGGCGTTGTTGAACAAAGCCTGGTTCTTGCCGAATGAGCCCTTGACGATCTCTTCGAGCGACTTGCCCTCGAATTCCGTGCCTTTCAACAGGTTATTGCCATTGTTGACATAGGCGAGGTGGTGCTTGTCGTGGTGATATTCGAACGTCTCTTTCGACATATAGGGCTGCAGCGCGTCGTGCGCATAGGGCAGATCGGGCAACGTGAACGACATGATCTTCTCCTGCATGGGCGCACGCAGCGCCGGGCGGTGCGGCTGTTACCTAGACGCCCCCCGCGCCTCCCGCAACCCGGCCTGTCCGAAGCGGGCCGAAACCTCCCATGGTTTTGACACAAAAGTGAGGGTTTTGGCGGCATGGCCCTCCTGACTTCCGCCCTCGCCGCGCTGCTGATTCTCACCGGACTGGGCGCGCTCGCGATGAGCGTCGACCTGATCCCCACCGAGGTTGGTCTGTTCTACGGCGTCAGCGGCGTGATCCTGGTGAGTTGCGGCGCCATCGTGCTGGCCGTCGCCCTGCTGATCGCCAAGCTCGACCGAATCGTGGCGCCCAAGCCTGAGCCCGCTTTCGAAGCCGCGCCTTCCCCCGAGCCGACCCCGGAGGCGGCCTCCTCGCCAGAGCCTGGTCGTCATGAGGTCGGCCGCTACGCCGCCGGCGCCAAGGACTACGCGATCTTCTCAGACGGCTCGATCGAAGCCAATACCGAACAGGGCCGAATGCGCTTCCAATCGATGGCGGAGTTCCGCGCCCATGTGGAGGCGCAGGGCGCCGGGGCCGAATAGGGCGTGTCGCCAATGGCGATAAGCGCGGATGACGCCCTCCCCCACAAGGGGGAGGGAACTGCGAACGGCGCCAACCAAACGCAGCGGGCTCTAGACGGCCAGCCCCGCCTGCCCCGCCAGCCCCTTCAGCGACGACAGCGGTCGCGCGCCGATATGTTGGATCACCTCCGCCGCCGCCAGCGCGGCCAGGCGCGCGCAATGTTCAGGCGCCGCGCCGCGCGCAAGGCCGGCCAGATAACCCGCCGCAAACAGGTCGCCCGCGCCCGTGGTGTCGATGAGCTTGCCGATAGGATGGGCGGGAACCTCCTTGCGCGCGTCGCCCTCGACAATGACGCAGCCCTTCTCGGAGCGCGTAACCACGGCGGTGACTTTGTCCTTCTGGAAGCCGTCGAGCGCCTCGTGGAGATGCGTCGTCTGATAAAGCGACAGGGCTTCGTCAGTGTTGGCGAACACGGTGTCGACGATGCCCGTGCGCATCAGCTCCAGGAATTCTCCGCGAAATCTGTCGACGCAGAACGAATCCGACAGCGTCAGCGCAACGCGCGCGCCCGCCGCGTGCGCAACGCGGCCCGCCTTACGGAACGCTTCCTTCGCGGCGGGGCGGTCCCACATGTAGCCTTCCAGATAGACGAAGCGCGCGGCGCGCACGCGCGCCTCATCGACGTCGTCGGGCGACAGATAGCTGCTGGCCCCTAGATAGGTCTGCATCGTGCGCTCGCCGTCGGGCGTCACAAAAACAAAACAGCGCCCGGTGGCGGGGCCGTGCGCGGCGAGCGACGTTTCATAGTCGACGCCGATGCTGCGCAGCTCGCGGGTGTAAGCCTGCCCCAGTTCGTCCTGCCTGACCTTGCCGATATAGGCGGCCTTGACGCCGAAAGACGCGACGCCGGCAAGGGTGTTGGCGGCCGAGCCGCCCGAGATCACCTTCGGGTAAGGTCGCGCGGCGTAGAGCGCCTCGGCGCGGTCCTCGTCGATCAAAGTCATGGCGCCCTTGGCCATGTCCTGCTTGACTAGCCAGGCGTCGTCGGTTTCGGCGATGAGGTCCACCATAGAATTGCCGAGACCCAGCACATCGATCTTCTCAACCATGAAGGCGCCTTTCCTGAAGCCTGAGCCCCGCCTTTGGCTTAAAGGCGGCATCGCGTCAACGCGGCCGAGGTGGGAAAACCCCCAGCCGGCGTTATATGAAAAGACGTCCACTTCGGAGCCTAAGCCTTGCAACTGCCGTTCTCCCAACCGCCCGCGCCCGGTGAGTTGCGCGAAGTCGCCGAGGGCGTGCTGTGGCTGAGGGCGGCGCTGCCGTTCCGGCTCGACCACGTCAATCTCTATCTGATCGAGGACGGCCCCGGCTTTGCGCTGTGGGACGCCGGCATCGACGACGCCCCGACGCGCGCGCTGTGGGAACGCCTGTTCGAAAGCCCGCTGAAGGGCAAAAACTTGACGCGCGTGATCGCCAGCCATTGCCATCCCGACCATATCGGTCTGGCCGGTTGGCTGTGTGAACGCTTTGGCGTCGAGCTGGAGACGCCGCAGACCGAATATCTGGACGCGCTGCGCTACCGGCTCGACCCCGGCGCGCTGGCCGCCGCGCCCTATCGCGATTTCTATCTGAGCCATGGCCTCAGCCCTGAGGGAACCGATCGGCTACTCAACCGGGGCCTGCATTATCTGAAAATGGTCAGCGAACTGCCGCGCACCTTCCGCCGCCTGATGGCGGGCGAGACGCTGATGATCGGAGGGCGGCGTTTCGAAGTGCTGACCGGGGCCGGTCATTCGGCCGAGCAGGCGATGCTTCACTGCCGCGAGGGCGGCTTCGTTCTTTGCGCCGATCAAGTCCTGGTGAAGATTTCGCCCAATATCAGCGTCGAGACCATCGACCCCCATGGCGACCCGCTGGGCGCCTATCTGCGTTCGCTTGAAGGTCTCAAACAAGATCTGCCGCCCGAAACGCTGGCGCTGCCAGGCCATAACCTGCCGTTTGTCGGGCTTGGCGAGCGCATCGACGAGTTGACCCAACATCATCAAAGCCGGCTGGAGGCCATCCTCAAGGCGGTCGGCGACGGCGAGGCTTCGGCGTTCCAACTGGTGCCCGCCGTGTTTGGACGGCCCATCGACGACCCTCATCAGATGTCGTTCGCGTTCGGGGAGACGCTGGCGCACGTCAACTATCTGCTGCGCCGGGGGGCTTTGGCGATTCGTCGGAAGGGCGATGTGCTGATGGTGGCGCGGGGTCAAATTTGACATTCAGATGAGGAAAACTCCGGTTTCAGGGCCTTTTGTTTCGTGTTTGTTTCACAAACAACGCTGTTTGGGCGCTCCAACCCTTGCAAACGGAATCATTTTATGTAGAACGAATCAGGCGGATCGACATTACCGGTCCGTTGGTCTTTAAAGGAGACAACGTGGCCAAAGCCCCCAAAACCTCGCCGTCGCGCAAGCCCTGGACGAGCGACGACGTGAAGATGCTGAAGTCGATGGCCCGCAAGGAGCCGGCTTCCGCCATCGCCAAGGCGCTCAAGCGCACCGAAGGCGCGACCCGCCAGAAGGCGACCGCGCTCGGCGTTTCGCTCAACACGACCCGCGGCCGCGCCGCCGGCGCCCGCAAGACGACCTCGGCCCGCAAGCCCGCCGCCGCCAAGAAGGCCGCGCCGAAGAAGGCGATGAAGAAGGCTATGCCGAAGAAGGCCGCCAAAAAGGCCGGCCGCAAGTAAGGTTGAGCTACCTCAAGAGATCTGCGAACCCAACCAGCCGGGCCTCAAGCTCGAAGGGATCGTAGGTTGACGGGGCGCCAACGCCCCAAACGGGGCCGGGCCAGGCGAAATCGCCGGCCCGGCGCCCGACAATATGGATATGAAGCTGGCGCACGATATTGCCGAGCGCCCCGACATTCACCTTCTCAACCCCCTTAAAGCCCCGCATGACGCGCGTCGCTTGCCCGATCTCGCGCACCAGCAGCGCGGCGTCGTCAGGCGTCAGATCGTCAATCTCGGCGAGGCCGTCCCGTTTTGGCACGAGGATCAGCCAAGGGTAGCGCGCGTCCTTCATCAACAGGACACGGCAAAGCGCGAGGTCGCCGACCCGCGCCGTGTCGGCCTGCAAGCGGGGATGAAGCGTAAAGCTCACAGCCAGCTCGTCCCGCGCGCGCCCTTGGGCAGGCCGAGCTTGGCCGCGATCGTCTCAGCGATGTCAGCGAAAGTCGCGCGCTCGCCGATGGGGCGCGGCGCCAGATCGCCGAAAGCGAGGATCGGCGCGTGCTCGCGGGTGTGGTCGTAGCCGCGCCACGTGGGATCGTTGCCGTGGTCGGCGGTGATCACGCAGATGTCCTGACTTCGCAACGCGCTCTGAATTTGCGGCAGACGTTGATCGAACCCCTCCAGACAGGCGGCGTAGCCGGGAACGTCGCGGCGATGGCCGTATTCGGTGTCGAAATCGACGAGATTGGCGAAGATCAACCCGCCGTCGCCGGTCTCTCGCAAGGCGCGCAGGACCAGATCGACGTGCTCGTCGTTGGACCTGCCCTTCAGCTCCAACCCGGTGTCGCGATGAGCGAAGATGTCGCCGATCTTGCCGACGGTGACGATCTCGCGGCCCGCCGCTCCGGCGCGCGCCAGCAGATTGCCGGGCAGCGGCGGCATCGAAAAATCCTTGCGGTTGGCGGTGCGCTGAAACTGGCCGGCTTTGTCGCCGAGGAAGGGCCGCGCGATGACGCGGCCGATGTTGAGGGGATCGCATAAGGTGCGTGCGACGCGACACAGGTCGTAGAGTCGCTCCAGCCCAAACGCCTCTTCATGCGCGGCGATCTGAAACACCGAGTCGACCGAGGTGTAGCAGATGGGCTTGAGGCTTCTCAGATGATCTTCGCCGAAGCGCTCGATGACCTCGGTCCCGGAGGCGTGGCACTCGCCGAGGATGCCATTGAGCTTGGCGCGGGCGATCAACTCGCGGGTCAACTCAGAGGGGAAGGCCGGGGATTTCAGCGGGAAATAGCCCCAGGCGAATTCAACCGGGGTGCCGGCGATCTCCCAATGTCCTGACGGCGTGTCCTTGCCACGCGAGGTCTCGACCGCATAGCCCCATTGTCCCGTGGGCGCGTGATTGGCGAAGCCCGGCGGCTTGCGGCCGGTGGAGGCGTGCATGGCCAGACCAAGGCCGAGCTTGTCGAGGTTGGGCAAGTTGAGCGGGCCGGCGCGCAAGCCGTCGCGGTCGCCCTGCCCGGCGGCGCAGGCTTGGGCGATATGGCCGAGCGTGTCGGCGCCCTCGTCGCCGTAATCGACCGCGTCGCGCGCGCCGCCGCAGCCGGCGGAATCCAGCACGATGATGACGCCACGCGCCATGGGGTTCCCCTTTTCAGACAGGCGCCAGCGCCGCTTGCATCAACGCGCGCGTGTAAGCTTCGCGCGGGCTGTTAAAAATCTGTTGCGCCGCTCCGCTCTCGACGATCCGGCCCGCCTTCATCACCACGACGTCGCTGGCGAGCGCGCGCACGACTTCGAGATCGTGGCTGATGAACAGATAGGCAAGATTGCGGCGCTTTTGTAGGTCCGCCAACAAATCCACGATTTGCGCACGCACGGATTTGTCGAGCGCGGAGGTCGGTTCGTCCAACACGATGAATTCCGGGTCGAGCGCCAGGGCGCGCGCGATGGCGATGCGCTGGCGCTGGCCGCCGGAGAACTCGTGCGGGTAGCGGTCCATCGCATCGGGGCCGAGCCCGACGTCGGCAAGCGCGCGCGCCACCGCCTCGCGCCGGGCGTGGGGCTTGAGGCCCTGCGCGACCAGACCTTCCTCTACGATCTCCGCCACCGACATGCGCGGCGACAGCGAGCCGAACGGGTCCTGAAACACGATCTGCATCGCGCGGCGGAGCGGGCGCATTTCCTTGCGGGTGAGGCCATCGAGGCGGCGGTCGTGATACGTGATCGCGCCCTGCGAGCGGATCAGGCGCAGCAAGGCGAGGCCGAGCGTCGTCTTGCCGGAGCCGGATTCGCCGACCACGCCGAGCGTGCGGCCCGGCGTGACCGTGATCGAGACGCCGTCAACCGCCTTGACGTGTCCAACTACGCGACGGAAAGCGCCCTTGCGGATCGGGAACCAGACCTTGAGGTCGTCAACCTTTAGCAGAGGTTTGGCGGTGGGATCGCAGGGCGGCGGCGTACCCCGAGGGGCCGCCGCGATCAGCATTTGCGTATAGGGGTGTCGGGGCGCGGCGAACACCGCCGCCGTCTCGCCGGCCTCGACGACGCGGCCCGCCTGCATCACGACGATGTGTTTGGCGAAGCTTTTCACCAGCGAGAGGTCGTGGGTGATGAACAGGATGGCGAGGCCGTATTTGGCCTGAAGCTCGCGCAGCAGCTTGAGAATTTGGGCTTGGACCGTGACGTCGAGCGCGGTGGTGGGCTCGTCGGCGATCAGCAATTCGGGGCGGTTGGCGAGCGCCATGGCGATCATCACGCGCTGACGCTGGCCGCCCGATAGCTGATGCGGGAACGCGCCGAGGCGGCTCTCGGGATCCGGCAGGCCGACTTCGGTCAGCAACTCGATGACGCGCGCGCGCGCCGCTTTGCCACGCCCCCCGTGCAACTCGATGATCTCCGCAATCTGCTTTTCCAAGGTATGAAGCGGGTTCAGCGAGGTCATCGGCTCCTGAAACACCATGGTCACACGCGCGCCGCGCAACGCGCGCAAGTCGCGGTCGCTCATCGTCAGCGTGTCGGCGCCGTCAAGCAAAACCTGCCCCTCGATGCGCGCGCCCAGCGCCAGCCGCACGATGGCTTGCGCCGTCACAGTCTTGCCGGAGCCGGATTCGCCGACGATGGCGAGCGTTTCGCCGCGAGGCAGCGTAAATGAAACATCGTCGGCGACTTTGTGAGTCCCGAAAGTCACGCTGAGGCCGCGCACGTCAAGCAACGGGGCGCTCATATCAGCGTCTTTCTGGGATCGAAGGCGTCGCGCACCGCTTCGCCGATGAAGACGAGCAGCGACAGCATGATCGCGACGGTGAAGAAGGCGGAGAGCGCCAGCCACGGCGCCGACAAATTGTCCTTGCCCTCAAACAGCAGTTCGCCCAGCGAGGGCGAACCGGGCGGCAGGCCGAGGCCGAGATAGTCCAGCGAGGTCAGCGCGCCGATGGAGGCGTTGACGATGAACGGGGCGAAGGTCAGCGTCGCCACCATCGCGTTGGGCAACACGTGTTTGACGATGATGCGGAAATCGCTCAAGCCCAGCGCCCTCGCGGCGTTGACGTATTCGAAGTTTCTTGTGCGCAGAAATTCGGCGCGCACCAGATGCACGAGGCTGGTCCACGAGAACAAAAGTAGAATGCCGAGCAGCGTCCAGAAGCTCGGCGCCAGCACGGCGGACACGATAATGAGAATGTAGAGCTGCGGCAGCGACGACCAGATCTCGATGCCGCGCTGCATGACCAGATCGAGCCGGCCGCCGAAATAGCCCTGCACCGCGCCGGCCGCCACGCCGATGATCGACGAGACGATGGCCAGGATCAGGCCGAACAGCACGGAGATGCGGAAGCCGTAGAACAGGCGCGCGACGATGTCGCGGCCTACCGCGTCGGTTCCCAGCCATTGTGGCTCCAGCTTCGAGCAATCGCCGCCGCATTGCTGGGCGCTGAGCCACCAGGTCGGCGGCGAGGGAAGGCCGGTCGGCGGGTCCAGTTTGACCGTTCCGTTGGCGAAATGCACCGGCGGCCAGATCATGAAGCCGTGGGCGTTGATCTCCTTGACGACGGTGGCGTCGCGGTAGTCAGTGACGGCCTCGAAGCCGCCGAACTTGTCTTCGGGGTAGTTGACGAGCACCGGGAACAGCCATTCGCCCTTGTAGTTCACGAACAGGGGCCGGTCGTTGCAGATGAGTTCGGAGGCCATTGAGGCCGTGAACAAAACAAGAAACAGCCAGAATGAGACAAAGCCGCGCCGGTTGCGCTTGAAGTTTTCCCAGCGGCGGCGGTTGAGCGGAGACAGCATCAGACTTCGCGGGTCTCGAAATCGATGCGCGGGTCGATCAGCGTGTAGGTGAGATCGGACAGGAGGTTCACCACGAGGCCGACCAAGGCGAACACATAGAAGTTGCCAAGCACCACGGGATAGTCGCGGTTGATCAGAGATTCGTAGCTGAGCAGGCCGAGGCCGTCGAGAGAGAACACCCGCTCGATCAACAGCGAACCCGTGAAGAAAGCGCCGACGAAGGCGCCAGGGAAACCGGCGATGACGATCAGCATGGCGTTGCGGAAGACGTGGCCATAGAGGACCTGACGACCCGTGAGGCCCTTCATGCGCGCGGTCTGAACGTAAGCCTTGCGAATTTCGTCGAGGAACGAATTCTTGGTCAGCAGGGTCGAGGTGGCGAAGGAACCCATCACCAGCGAGGCGACGGGCAAGGCGATGTGCCACAGATAGTCGAGGATTTTGTGGGGCCAGGTCAAGTCGGCAAAAGTGTCTGAGGTGAGGCCGCGCAGCGGGAACACATGCCAGAACGAGCCGCCGCCGAACAAAGTGAGCAGCAGGATCGCGAACAGGAACGAGGGGACCGCATAGCCGACGATGACCAAAGCTGAAGTCCACACGTCGAAGCGCGAGCCGTCGCGCACGGCCTTGGCTATGCCGAGCGGAATCGAGATGGCGTAGGAGATCAGCGTCATCCACAGGCCCAGCGACATCGAGACGGGCAGCTTTTCGAGGATCAGTTTTGTGACGGGCGCATCGCGGTAATAGCTGCGGCCGAGGTTGAAAGTGGAATAATCGCCCACAAGGTTGAGGAAACGCTCCCACGCGGGCTTGTCGAAGCCGTATTGTTTGTTGAGTTCGGCGATGAATTTGGGGTCCAGGCCCTGGCTGCCGCGATATTTGGAGGCGATGTCGGCGGCGGCGCCGGACGCGGCGCCGCCGATGCCGTTCTGGTCGGCGTTCTGCAATTGCGCGAGCGCCCGCTCCACTGGGCCGCCGGGCACGAATTGCACGATGGCGAAGGAGACCAGCATGATCCCGAATAAAGTCGGGATCATCAGGGCGAGGCGGCGCAGGAGGTAGCCTAGCAAGGGGCGGCCCCGCAGCGCGGCATCGCTTGGTCTACGGCCGAGCGGCGCGGCTGGATGGCTTCGCTTCGCTCGCCCTGACGGCCTGCTCGCATCAAAGCCCGATCTTCCTGGCCTTGTCGGCGTCCCACCACCAGGTGTCGGGGGCGCCGACGCCAAGCTTGGGCTGGATGTCGGGGCGCGAGAAGGCGTCCCAATGCGCCACCCAGACGCTGTCTTTGTACCAAGCCGGCATCCAGTAGCGCCCGGCCCGCCACAGCCGGTCCAGACAAAGACAAGCGACCGTCAGCTCCTCCCGGGTCACGGCGTTGGCGGCCCTCTCGACCATCGCGTCGATAGCCTCGCTCTTTACGCCCGCGAGATTGCGCGCGCCGGGCGCGTCAGCGGAGGAGGAGGAGAACAGCGTGCGCAGGCCGGAGCCCGGCGTCTCGCTGCCGCCTATGTTGAGCGTGGTGAGGTCGAAATCATAAGTATCGACGCGCGCCTTGTATTGCGTGGGATCGACGACGCGCGTCGTCGCCTCGATGCCGAGCTTTTTGAGATTGGCTTTCCACGGCGCGGTGTGCGGCTGGAACAATTCGGAATTGTCGAGGAACTCGAAAGCGATCGCCTTGCCGTCGGGGCCGCTCATCACGCCGCCGTCGCGTTTGCAGCCCGCCGCGATCAGCATGTCATAGGCGCGCTTCAGCAAAGCGCGATCGCTGCCGGAACCGTCCGAGACCGGCGGCAGATAGGGCTCGCCGAACACCTCGTCGGGAACCTTGCCGCGCCATGGCGCCAGCAGCTTGAGTTCGGCGGGAGAGGGCGGCCCCTTGGCCTCCATCGCGGTGTTCTGGAAATGCGACGTCACTCTCTTATAAGAAGCATACATCACATTCTTGTTGGTCCATTCGAAATCGAACGCCAGCGTGATCGCCTCGCGAATGCGGGGGTCGGCGAACACGGGGCGGCGCCCGTTGAAATACCACGCCTGCATCTGGCTGGGGGCGCCCGAATGCAGCACCTCCTTGATAACGCGGCCATCGTTGAGCGCGGGAAAATCGTAGCCCGTCGCCCATGTGCGCGAGGTAAATTCCTCGTGGTAGTTGATCGCCCCCGCCTTGAACGCCTCGAACGCCACCTGACGCTCGCGGTAATATTCATAACGCAGCGTCTCGAAATTGTTGTGGCCGACGTTCACGGGCAGATCGCGGCCCCAATAGTCGGGACGAGCCAAGAACTCGACGAAACGGCCTTGCTCGAAGCGCCCAATTTTGTAAGCGCCCGAGCCCAGCGGCGCTTCCAGCGTCGAGGCGTCGAAGTCGCGACCTTTCCACCATGCGGCGGAAAACACGGGCATCCCCACAACGATCAGATGCGCGTCGCGGCTGCGGCCCGGCTCGAATGTCACCAGCGCGACGTCGTCGCTCTCGACGCTGGCCGTCGCCATCTCGCGCAGCAGGATCGCGTAGACCGGATGGCCTTGCTGTTTCAGCGTCGTCAGCGAAAACGCCACGTCGCCCGCCGTGACTGGCGATCCGTCCGCGAAGCGGGCCTCGGGGCGCAGACGAAAGCGATATTGCAGCTTGTCGGCGCTGATCTTCACGGATTTGGCGAGCAGGCCATAGACCGAGCCGGGTTCGTCGCCATTGCCCGCCATCAGCGAATCGAAACAGCCGCCCATGCCGGCGGCGCCGTCGCCTTTTTTGGAGAAGATATTGAGCGTGTCGAAGGTCTCGAAATTCTGGTTGCCGGTCGAACTGGTGATTTGCAGCACCAGCTTGCCGCCCTTGGGGGCCTGCGGGTTGACATAAGCAAAATGCGGGAAATCAGGGGGCAGCGCGAGGTCGCCAAAGGAGGAGAGGCCGTGCGTCTCCACGTCCTGCGCCCGCGCGGCCCCGGTCAGCGCCAAAGCGGCGGTCGCTTGGCAGAAATTGCGTCGTGTCAGGCGAACCGCCATGCCGTCTCCCCAGTCGCCGAGTGCGGGCCGAAGGTGTAATCGGTGAGCGGCGCACTGGCGAGTCGGGAGCCGTTGAACGATGAAAGACGACTTTTTCGCGACAAAGACTCCGTTGGGCTTCGCCTTCGCGGGGGGAGCGCTCGACCGGCTGTCGGCCAAACGCGACGACGCGGCTTTCGTCGCCGAATTGCGCGCCCGGCCTGAAGCGCGCTTTCTGCTGATCGCGCGCGACATGCCGTTGCTGACCCGCGAGCCGCGCGAGGTTTTGTTCACGCTTGCTGAGGCCGAGCGGCTGGGGCCGTCGGTTGACGAAATTTTGTTGGGCGTGCGCGAGGGCGGCTCGCCGCTGTTCGCAGCAAGGTTGCCGGATGCGGCGGTGGAAATGCGCGAGGACCACAGCGACGGGTTTCTCGACAAGCGCGTGCTGGTCATCCCCGGCCGCGAGGACCTCGAACTCGCCGACATGCGCATGATCGCCGCCACCGGGATGGTGGACCCGCCGTCGGTCGCGCTTCTGGGCGCCGCCAAGGCGATGTGCCATTGGCACGCCCGGCATCAATTCTGCGCGAATTGCGGGGCGCCCACGCGCTTCGCCGCCGCCGGATTTCGGCGCGAATGCGACGCCTGCAAAGCCCAGCATTTCCCGCGCACCGATCCCGTCGTCATCATGCTGGCGGTCGATGGCGAGCGTTGCCTGCTCGGGCGCCAGCCGCGCTTTCCCAAATCCATGTATTCGGCGCTGGCGGGCTTCGTCGAGCCCGGCGAAACGATTGAAGAGGCTGTGCGGCGGGAAATCCACGAGGAGGCGGGGATCGTGGTGGATGAGGTGGCCTATGTCGCCTCGCAGCCGTGGCCGTTTCCGGCCTCGCTGATGATCGGCTGTTTGGCCCGGGCGAAGACGCGCGACATTTTCATGGATCACGAAGAATTGGAGGACGCGCGCTGGTTCACGCGCGACGAGGCGCACGCGATGTTCGAGAAGCGCCACCCGGAGGGGCTGATGGCGCCCGTCAGAATGGCCATCGCCAATCATCTGCTCAGGGTTTGGCTGGGGCGTTGAGCGAACGCCAACGCATCGTCGACGTGCTGGCGCCCGTCGCCGTCGACGTCGCCTATTCCTACCGCGCGCCGCCGGAATTGAACCTTCAGCCCGGCGATGTCGTGGCGATGCCTTTAGGGACGCGCACGGCGGTGGGCGTCGTGTGGGCGGCGCGGGAGGGCGACGGCGGCAATCTCAAATCGGTGATTGACCGCCTGGCCTGGCCGCGCGTCGAGGCGCCTTTGCGCGAGTTCGTGGAATGGATCGCGAAATGGACGCTCGCGCCGCGCGGCGCCGTTTTGCGCATGGCGTTGCGGGGGCGGGAAATCGTCGAACCGCGCACCGCGCGCATGGTTTACTCGGCTTCAGGCAAGCCGCCCGCCAAGCCCACGCCGGCACGAGCGAAAGTGCTGGAGGCGCTGGCGGGAGGGGCGCTGGCCAAGGGCGAACTGGCTTTGAAAGCCGGGGTGTCGGCGGGCGTGATTGACGGATTGGTGGCCGATGGGGCGTTGGTGGCGACCGCGTCGCCGCCCGATCCCGTCGCGCCGGCGCCGGACCCCGATTTTGGGCCGCCCGAGCTGGAGGCGGATCAGAAGGAGGCGGCGGCGGAACTGGCGGGCGCGGTCGCGGCGCGAACGTGGCGGCCGTTCTTACTTGAGGGCGTCACGGGGTCGGGCAAGACAGAGGTCTATTTCGAGGCGGTGGCAGCGGCGATCCGGGCGGGGCGGCAGACGCTGGTGATGATGCCGGAAATCGCGCTGACCGGGCAATTTCTCGAACGCTTCGAGAGGCGCTTTGGCGTCCGCCCCGCCGAATGGCATTCGGGCGTCTCGCCCAAACGGCGCGAGCTTTTGTTTGGCGCGGTGGCGAGCGGCGAGGCGAAGGTGGTGGCGGGGGCGCGCTCGGCGCTGTTTTTGCCGTATCGCGATCTGGGGTTGGTCGTGGTCGATGAGGAACATGAGGGCGCGTACAAACAAGAGGATGGCGTTATCTACAATGCGCGTGACATGGCGGTGGTGCGCGCGCGGTTGGAGAACGCGCCGGTCGTGCTCGCCTCGGCGACGCCCTCGATTGAAACGCGCGTCAACGCCGAACAGGGGCGCTATCGCTGGCTCAGGCTGCACGCCCGCTATCGCGCGCGCGCGATGCCGGACTTGGCCGCCATCGACCTGCGCCGCGCCGGGCCGCCGCGCGGGCGATTCTTAAGCGCCCGTCTGGTGGAGGCGGTCAACGAAACCCTGCTGGCGGGCGAACAGGCGATGCTGTTCCTCAACCGGCGCGGCTATGCGCCGCTGACCCTGTGTCGCGCCTGCGGCCATCGCTTCCAGTGTAACGATTGCGCGGCGTGGCTGGTCGAGCATCGCTTTCGCCAAGTGCTGATGTGCCATCATTGCGGCCACACCGAAGGCAAGCCCCAGCGCTGCCCGGTCTGCGGCGAGGCCGATACGCTGACCCCCTGCGGCCCCGGCGTCGAGCGCATCGCGGAGGAGGCGGCGCATCTGTTTCCCGACGCACGGCGGCTTGTTTTGTCATCCGATATGGCGTTCGGCGTGGAGAAATTGCGAGCCGAGTTGGAGGCGGTGTCGAGGGGCGAATATGATCTCATCATCGGCACGCAGCTTGTCGCCAAGGGCCATGATTTTCCCGGCCTGACTTTGGTTGGCGTGGTCGACGCCGACGTCGGGCTGGCGAACGGCGATCCGCGCGCGGCGGAGCATACGTTTCAATTGCTGCGTCAGGCGACAGGGCGCGCGGGGCGCGGCGAGAAGCCGGGTCGGGCGTTCCTGCAAACCTATCAGGCGGAGCATCCGGTGATCGCCGCGCTGCTGTCGGGCGACGTCGAGCGGTTCTATGAGACGGAGATCGCGCAGCGCAAGCGCGGCGGGCTGCCGCCGTTCGGGCGGCTGGCGGCGTTGATTGTTTCGGGCGAGGACAAGGGCGCGGCGGAGGCGCATGCGCGGGCGATTGCGCGCGCGGCGCTGACGCTGGGCGGCACGGATGTTTCGCTGCTCGGCCCCGCCGAGGCGCCCCTCGCGCTGCTGCGCGGGCGCCATCGGTTCCGGTTGGCGGCGAAGGCGCCCAGGAGCGCGGATTTGCAGGCGTATTTGCGCGCGCTGCTGGCGGCGGCGCCGCCGGCGCGCGGCGGGATCAAAGTGACGGTGGACGTCGATCCGCAGAGCTTTCTTTGATCCGTCCAACAAACAAGAAATAGGGAAGTTGGGAGAAGTCCGCTCCCCCTTACGGGAAAGGGTCAGGGAGGGGGTCGCCGCATCTTGGAAGCGCGGCGGCGTCACCCCCGCCCCAACCCTTCGCCATCAAAGGGGAGCGAAGGCGACGAGGCCCGAGCCAATCGCCGACGATGTCTCGACAGGGCCGCTCACCCCTGCATCCGGGCGACCAGCGCGTCGCTGACCTCGAAATTCGCAGTCACGTTCTGCACGTCGTCGTTGTCTTCGAGCGCGCCGATCAGCTTGAAGATTTTCTCGCCCGCCTCGTCGTCCACCGTGATCGTGTTCTGCGGGCGCCAGACGATCGACGCCTTGCGAGGCTCGCCGAATTTCGCCTCCAGCGCCTTTTGCGCGTCGCGCAGGGCTTCGATCGACGTGACGATCTCATGCTCCTCTTCGCCCGATTGCACGTCGTCGGCGCCCGCGTCGATGGCCGCCTCCAGCATGGCGTCGTCCGAAGCCGCCTTTTTGTCGTAAACAATCAACCCAACGTGATCGAACATGAACGACACCGCGCCGGTCTCCGCCAACGCCCCGCCGGCCTTGGTGAAATAGGAGCGTATCTCGCCCGCCGTCCGGTTGCGGTTGTCGGTCAGCGCCTCGACGATCACGGCGACGCCGCCCGGCGCATAGCCCTCGTAGCGAACCTCTTCATAGTTCTCGGTGTCGGTCCCCGACGCCTTCTTGATCGCGCGCTCGATATTCTCGCGCGGCATGTTTTCGCCGCGCGCGGCCATCACGGCCAGGCGCAGGCGCGGGTTCATGTTGGGGTCGGGAATGCCCATTTTGGCCGCGACAGTGATTTCGCGCGCGAATTTGGAGAAGAGCTTGGAGCGGATTTTATCCTGCTTGCCCTTCTTGTGCATGATGTTCTTGAATTGACTGTGCCCAGCCATAGCCTTCGTCCATTTGAAAAACGCGAAAAGTCGCCCCGTATACGCGGCGGGCGCCGATTAGGGAAGGCTCGCCAAAGTCCCTTGCCAAAGGCCCCCCGCAACGGCCATGAGGAGGGACCATGTCCAGGATTGTGGCTGCTTACCGCGTCAAATCCGAACCCGCCGCTATCGCGGCGCGGGCGCAAGCCATTGCGCTCGAACAGAGCATCGAAGCGCCGATGGAGGCGGTGCGCGACGATTACGTGGCGCGCGAGATCGTCGCGCAGGTGCAGGATATTCGCGAGGCCGGGACAGGGGTTTTCGAGGTTTCGCTGGGGATTTCGGCGGCGACGGTCGGCGGGGACGCCGGCCAGCTTCTCAATATGCTGTTTGGCAACAGTTCGCTGCTAGCGGATGTCGAACTGCTGGATTTCACCCTGCCCGCGGAAACGCTCGCCCGCTTTCCGGGGCCTTCGCAGGGGATCGAGGGTCAGCGGGCGCGCACGGGCGCGAAGGAGCGCGCGCTCACTTGTGTGGCGATCAAGCCGCAAGGGATTCCAGCTTCGGCGCTGGCGGCGCTGACGGAGGCGTTCGCGGTCGGCGGCGTCGATTTCGTCAAGGACGATCACGGGCTCGCCGATCAAGCCTATTCGCCCTTTGCCGAGCGGGTCCGCGCCTGCGCCGCCGCCGCGCGCCGCGCCGCCGAGCGCACGGGGCGGCTGACGCGCTATGTGCCCAGCCTCAGCGGGCATTATGGGGGGATGCGCGACCAGATCGCGCTTGCGCGCGACAATGGGCTGGACACGGTGATGGCGGCGCCGATGCTTGCCGGTCTCTCGACCGTGCAGGCGCTGGCGGCGGAGAACCGGGACATGGCTTTCTTCGCGCATCCCACGATGGGCGGGGCGGCGCGTATCGCTCCGCCCGCGTTGATGAAGCTGTTCCGGCTGGTGGGTGGCGACGTCGGCATCTTTCCCCATTTCGGCGGGCGGTTCGGCTATTCGCGCGAGACCTGCCTTGCCGTCGCCGGGGCGTTGCGGGACGGGTTCGGCGGCCTGGAGGCCGCCGCTCCAGCGCCCGCCGGGGGGATGACGCCCGCCAGAGTCCCCGAAATGCTGGCGTTTTACGGCCCCGATACGATGCTGCTGATCGGCGGCGCGCTACTGGTCGCGCCGCTTGAACAACTCACTCAAGCGACTGGCGATTTCGTGCGGGCGGTCGCTGATCAGGGAGGCGACGGATGAGCGTGCTGCGCAAGGCCCTGTCTGATTTTCGCTGGGAAGGCGTCGACATGCGCGCCTACAAGGACGAGGCGAGCGCGCCGTTCCGCAGCGTGACGCGGCAGGTGCTGGCGAGCGCGCCGGACCTGCGCGGGGAGTTGCGCTATTTCGAGGTGGCGCCGGGCGGCTGGACGACGCTGGAGCGTCACGCCCACGTTCATGCCGTGACGATCCTGCGCGGGTCGGGGCGGGCTTTGGTTGGACACGAGGTGCTGGAGATCGGGCCGCTCGATCTCGTCACCGTCCCGGCCTGGGCATGGCACCAGTTCCGCGCGACGGCGCAGGCGCCGCTGGGATTTCTCTGCATGGTTGACGCCGAGCGCGACCGGCCGCAGCTTCCCACGACAGATGAACGCGCGCAGTTGCAAGCTATTCCTGAGGTGGCGCTGTTTCTGGGGAACACGCCCTGAGCGATGACGACATCGCCGAGCGAATGTTCCGTGCGAAGGCCGGTGGGTTCAAACGCGTCAAGGCGCTGCGACAAGCGGACGACAACGCTATCTTCGACGCGGAAGGGATGGCGCTTGGCCAAGAGGGAGGGAGGCGCTGGGTCCAGCAGCGCATCGACAGCGGCCCGAAATGCCGCAAATACGCCTTGCAGCATATCCGCCGCCACGGCGCCGAGGGACACGTTGTTCAAGACCCGGCGGAGTCGCAGGTCCGCCCCGTCGTGCGGATGAAGGCGCTGTAACCAGCCCTTGAGAAGCCGCTTCCGGCGTCTTGAAATTCGCCTGTGCGCTGCGCATTTGCCCTGCGGAGGTCCCTCCGATGCGCTACCTCATCGCCATTCTGCTACCCTGGCTCGCGTTCTTCACCATGGGCATGCCGATCTCGGGCATCCTGTGCCTGATCCTGCAAATCACCGTCATCGGCTGGCTGCCGGCGGCGATATGGGCGCTGTTCGTTGTCAACAATTTCAACGCCGAGCGCCGGGCGTTGCGCGGCCCCTACGCGAGCTGACTCTTCGTCAACCGTTTCCTTAGGCTTTTCGCGCACCCTCCCGCCGAACCCGTGTCTGGAGGCGGCCGTGAAAATCCTGAAGGACTGCGAGGACGCGTTAGGGATCGCGCTGCCGGAGGCCAAGCGCGGCAATGACGAGATGGCCTTCGTGCTTGACGACGTGCTGCGCCATCTCGACAAGCAGGACACTTCCGTCGCCCATGAATTGTCGGCAATGGCGCTGTTCGGGCTGGCGCAGCTCGACGCTGCGCGCGGCCGACATGGGCAGGCGCATCAGCGCCGGGAACAGGCGGTCGCGCTGCTGGATCGGGTCGAGACGCCGGGCGATTTCGTCTGCGTCGTCGACATGCTCGCCGACGAGCTGATGGAGCTTGGCGAACACCGCAAGGCGCTGATCTATTGCAACCGCGCGGTGGCCTTGTCGAGCGGCGCCGCCGGGTTGCTGGGCGGGCGGCTGTTTCGCGCGGGCCGCTGCCATCGCCGCATCGGCTTTAACGACGCCGCGCTGGCCCTGTTTCGCGACGCGATCCCGCTACTGCGGCGCGATCTGTCGTTCCCCTTCCTGGCGCCGGCGCTGCTCGAACTGGGGACGCTGGCTTACAAAACCTCGCCCAAAGAGGGCGGCGACGCCTTGCGCGAGGCGGCGGCGATTTATGAGGCCAAGCGCGATCTCACCAATGCCGGGATCACGTGGCTCAATCTGGGCGTGGCGCTCGCCCAAGCCGGCGAACTCGAAGAGGCGCTGACCGCCTACGAAAAGGCGCGCGAAATCCGGGCGCGCAATCCCGCCACGACGCCCGCCCAGCGCGGCAATCTCCACAACAACATCGCGGGGGTTTACCGCCGCAAGCGCGATTTTGCGCGCGCCCGCGCCGAGGCCGATCAGGCGGTCAAAATCCTCAAAACCGTCGGCGGGGAATTTCTGGCGCATGCGCTCGGCACGCTCGGCGAGATCGCCCGCGACGACGGCAAGCCGGACGAGGCGCTGGCGAAATTTGTAGAAGCGCGGGCGCTCTACGAGCGCCTTCCTGGCGCCAGTCTCGACAAGCTGGCGATCAAGCTGGAGAACGAGGCCGAGGCGCTGGAGGCGCTCGGCCGCGCGGCGGAAGCCGCCAAGCTGCGCGGACGCATCGCCGAACTGAGGGGCGTGACCGCCCCGCCGACGCCGGTCATTCCGCTCGACAAGATCACGCCGGACGAGGACGTGGATTTCGAGGCCGAGGTGGCCATCGTGCTGGACGGCCTGAACCTGCCCGACGAGGTCTACGCCCATTATGATCTGGGCACGCTGGAGCGGCTCCTGGAGGAGAGCCTGGCCGAGACTGGGCTCGGCGAAGTCGACGGCCATTTGACGAAGGAGGAGACGACGGAGGTTTATCTCGTCGGGGCTGACGCGCGCGCCCTCTTCGAGGCCGTCGAGGCGGTGCTGCGCGCTTATCCGCTTTGCGAGGGCGCCGTGATCGAGCTTCGGCAGGGCGCAGAGATCACGCACCTGTCGCTCGGCCGCAAATCCGTCAATTGAGGGCTCAGGACAGGAGTTTCTTGAACCAGCCCTTGGTCTCGCCCTCGGGGACAGCTGCGCCCTCGGGCGCCGGCGGCGTTAGCACGGCGGCGAATTTCTCGAAAAACTCGCCCGCCAGCTTCTTGGCGGTCGAGTCGATCAGCCGGCTTCCCAACTGCGCCAGCTTGCCGCCGATCTGCGCGTCGACCGCGTAAGACAGCAACGTCGAATCCGGTCCCTCCTCGGTCAGCGTCACCGTCGCGCCGCCTTTGGCGAAGCCCGCGACGCCGCCTGAACCTTCGCCCGAGATGCGGTAGCCGTTGGGCGGGTCGATGTCGGAGAGGTTCACCTTGCCGGCAAAGCTCGCCTTCACCGGGCCGACTTTGATGACCACGGTCGCCGTCATCTCGTTGGGCGCGGTGACCTCTAGCTTCTGACAGCCGGGAATGCATTGTTGCAGCACGGCGGGATCGTTGAGCGCAGCGAACACCTTTTCGCGGGACGCGGGCACCAACTGACTTTCGTTCATTTGCATGTCGTAAAACCTCTAGAGCGTGAAGCCGCCGTCGATCACATGAATCTGGCCCGTGGTGAAAGCGCTTTCGTCGGAGGCCAGATAAAGAGCGAGCGCGGCGATTTCCTCGGGGGTTCCCAGCCGCCCCATCGGCTGACGGTCGACGAACGCCTTGCGGGCGGCCTCCGGGGTCTGGTCGAAACGCTTGGCGGCGTCCTCGATGCGCTGGTTCAGCGACGGGCTGTCGACCGTGCCGGGGCATATGGCGTTGCAGCGCACGCCCTGCTTTATGAAATCGGCCGCCACCGACTTGGTGAGCCCGATCACCGCCGCCTTGCTGGCGCCGTAGACATAGCGAAGCGGCACGCCCTTAACGGACGACGCCACGGAGGCGATATTGACGATTGAACCGCCGCCTTTTTCCAGCATTTTGGGCAGGAAGGCGCGGAGGGTGCGGTGCATCGACTTGACGTTGAGGTCGAAGGAGAAATCCCAGTCCTGTTCGGAGACATCGAGCAGCGAGCCGTGATGGACGAAGCCGGCGGCGTTGACGAGCACGTCGACGGCGCCGACCTCGGCCGCCAGCGCCTCGACGTCGGCGGTGGAGCGCACATCGAGTTTGCGCAGGGTCCCGGTCGGGTTGAGGTCGGTGGCGATGACGCGCGCGCCCTCTTTGGCGAAGCTTTGCGCAATCGCCTTGCCGATGCCGGCGCCGGCGGCCGTGACGAGCGCGGTTTTGCCCTTCAAACGGTCCATGTCAGCCTCGTCCCCGGTACGGCGGCACGCCCTGATCGGGCGCCCACACGCCCTTGGGCAATTCGCCCGTCTGCCAGAACACGTCAATCGGGATGCCGCCGCGCGGATACCAATAGCCGCCGATCCTGAGCCAGCAGGGGGCGAGCAGGCTCGCCAGCTCCTTGCCGATCCGCACGGTGCAATCCTCGTGAAACGCCCCGTGGTTACGAAAGCTCGCCAGATGCAGCTTCAGCGATTTGGACTCAACAAGCCATTGGTCGGGGACGTAGTCGATGACCAGATGGGCGAAATCGGGCTGGCCGGTGACCGGGCAGATCGAGGTGAATTCGGGGACGGTGAAGCGGGCGACGTAGTTGGAATCGGCGTGCGGATTGGGCACGCGCTCTAGAGTGCGAGGGTCCGGCGTCTCGGGAATTTTCGAGAACTGGCCGAGGGCGTGAAGGTCGGTCATGGAACGGGGTTAGGGAAAGCGGAAGGAAGGGTCAAGCGCGAACGCCGGTAAGTCCAATAGCTCCACGCCGTCCCGCTCGACGATTTTCTGGAACGCCGGGTCCGACGACGTTATATCCACGATATCGACCTTGAACGGCAGATCGCTTTCGGAAAACGCCTCGGCGAGATCGGCGAGTTCGGCCAGGGTGAGGCGCCGTGCGGCTTGCACCGCCAGATCGAGATCGGAGCCGGGTCTGTGCGAATTCTTCGCCCGGCTTCCGAAAGCGCGAACGCTGACGCCGGGGGGCAGATGCGCGCCCAAAATGTCAAGAACGATTCGGCGCTGCGCTTCTGAAAGGGCGAGGCTCACGGGTTCGGTTCCCTAGCCAGCCGGCGCTCCAGATGCTGCGCCTCGGCCAGGAAGTCGGGGATGACCGCGAACACCTGGCGGGCCTAGCGCTCATCGTCGGTGTGGATGGTGATGCTGCGCGCCTCGCGAAATTCCTTCCCGCGCGGCCAGCCGAGCAAGAGCAGGCCCCGATCCGCTCCGGCGCGGATGAGATCGGCGAAAGTCAGCGCCTCGACCTCCGCTGGAGGGGGGATGTGGACTTCAGGAACCTCTTGAGCATTTTGTGGCTGAGTTCGTAGACGAACCCGAACCGCTGGATGCAGCCGTCGCGCAACAGGTCGTCGGTCGGCGACTGCACCTGCTGCGCCAGCCCCGCCTGCAAGGAGGCGATGGCGCGCGCCAGCGGACCAAGATCGAGGGAAGCCGTGTCGGACATGCTTTGCGCCCAGGACCGCCGCGGCGGGAGGTCAAGCGGCGGGGGATTGATTGACTGTGCGGTCAGGTCGAGGGCGGGCGATTTC
>Ga0209698_10001131_pt1 | contig 30770 bp, 27 predicted proteins | sample LitLauG_LLR_2012_FD_187203 | JGI IMG/M metagenome (GOLD analysis project Ga0209698, IMG submission 187203) | Freshwater sediment microbial communities from Pennsylvania, USA - Little Laurel Run_MetaG_LLR_2012 (SPAdes) (version 2) | ecosystem: Environmental > Aquatic > Freshwater > Creek >... | reverse complement strand
TGATCGATCCCCGCACCTTGACCGGTTTCGTGACGTCGAATTCCGCGGCAAACGCATGGTGGGCCGCCACGGGCTTTCCCGTCAGCAGCCAACCGAGACCGGTAATTGCAAGACAAAGCTTCTTTGACATTCCATGAACTCCCTTCTCTGAGTTCCTCCTGCAGCATGACCTCCCCCCGGCTCACCGGCTCGGAGGCTTGCCGAAGATATTCTCCAGCGTGAGACTGCCCTCGGCGCAGGCATACTCCATGATTTCGTATCCTTTCTTGGCTCTTCTGTAGAGCCCCGCCGTTTTCCATGGCTTCGCGAACAGCTTCGGATCGTCGACTGTGACTTCATAGTCCATGTTGTTCTGATCGACGATGGTGAGGCGCTCGATGGTATGCAAGGCGTCGCTGAGATACGGGATCTCGCGGGAAAACGCCGTGAATTCGTTGAAATTGGTCGTATCCACGACCAGCGTATTTCCCTCCCAGTGGCCCACCGAGTCGCCCAGGAAGAGACGGATATTGCTGCCCACGTGCGGGCGTCCGTCAAGGTGGATCACGCGCGTGAAGTGGCTGTACTCCGACAAGATGACTACTTCTTTAGAAGGCTGGATAAACTCGAACGGACCATTGCCCAGGAAAAGACCGGGCAGAGCACAGCGCGCGTCGTACTCCACATAGCGCAAGGAAGCGGACGGGTTGGTAAGCTTCAGGAAGTCTCTCCGCTTCCGGTCTTCCTCCGGCTTCCACGGCAGGACCTTATTCGACGGATCTACCAGACCGAGGCGCCGCTTTTCCGCCGGGGGAGGCCCTGCTACCGGTGTGCCCCCCACATTGAATCCCTTGGGGATATTTCTCAGCCCATCTGGCCGATCCGAAACCGACAAGGGGTTGTCCGCTGTGGCATCCAACGGGTTTTCCGAGCCGTGAGGCCCGTTGGATTCCCGCGCCTCCACGGCCAGGCCGCCGACGCCGGCTCGCGCGTAAATTCCCTGGATATCCGGCTGGCCGTCCGGTGTGCGCGGCGGATTCCATGGTATGGCCGCCGCCGTCGCCGCTTTGCCGGCCGCCGGCGTTTGCCCGTTCGCCGGCATCCACCAACCCAGCCACACTGTCGTGAGGATAGCCAACACCGCGATTGCATGGGAGTATCTTCGACGCATTTTGCACCTTACTTTTTGAACGGGGCGTTCTGGTATCTTTCCTCCTGGAGGTAGAAGACACACTCGTATTCCAACAATTTCAGGTTCTTTTCCACTCGGCGATAGAGCGGCATACTGATTTTCCAGGGGCGCGTGAATACCTTGGGGTCTTCGATCGTGACTTCGTAATTGATGTGGTCCCGATCGGGAAGCGTATAGCGTTCGACCACGTGCAGGGCGTCGCTATGGAAGTTGCCGGCCTGATCGAACCAGGTCTGATCGTTGAAATTCTTCACGTCGATGACCAGGGTTTCGCCCTCCCAGCGGCCTCGCGAATCCCCCATCCACGTGTCGGGGAAGCTGTTGGGATCGGGATGATTCCCTTCCATCTGGATAATGCGAAGGCCATGCGCAAATTCGTAGGAGAACGCGATGGCCTTGGAAGTCTGAGCGATTTCAAATGGAAAGGGCATGTAGGTGATGCGCGGCACGCCCGGCAGAAAGCAGTTCGTCTCGGTTACGTCTGCGGTTTTACGATTGGCGAGATTCTCTTTCTTCTTCGCCAAAGCCCAGGCCTGATAGGGGATTTCATTGCCCTCGACCACGCCCAGCCCGGGGGGCACGCCCAGTTGCCCTCCGTGGTCCTGAATGTCCCACGCTGCCGTGTTCAGGGCTTGCCAAATACCGTTAAAGTCAGGTTTCCCGTCGGCCAGTCTAGCCTGCGGGGCTGTTGCCGCCGGAGCCTGCGCCGGCGTGGGTGCCTCCATCAGAAAAAGGATGGTTGCGACGGCGGCAGCTCCACGGAAAGGCCAAACGGTCATGACTGGCCACCGATGCTATCAGAAGCATTGTGCGCATTCAAGGGGCCCGTGACGGGCCTGACGGGCCCTGCGCCGTACATTACTTCAGAGGCAGCACCCGATCCGGATCGAGTGCGATTCTCATGATGTCGCGCGGGGCCACAGTCGCTCTCCCGGTAACGTGCGGTACTCCGATCGGAGCGATCACGAGGTCGCCCGCTTCGATCTTCTGTTCGGTAACACCCCGAAAAGTGCCGGACACACTGGGACCCCGGACCACTTTGGTCGAATAGCTATTGGCATCGTCCTCTGTCGGATTATCGAGCGAACCGCCGATCATAAAGGTTCCGGCGCCGCGCATGAGGTAATAGATCTCCGCGATATGGGTGTGGTACCACCCGCTGGCAGGGACCGTGTCGGATGGCTTGGCGCGATGGATGACATACACGCCCACGCGGAAATTGATGGCTGGCAGATCGACCGTGCGGACGGCGCGGTCGCCATAAGTCCCCGGCGCCTCGGTCTCTTTGAGCGTCTTGTCTAAATCCGCCTTCGGGATGAACGTGAAGGTTCCCGCCAGTTTGGGGGCGGGCTTCGCCGGGGCCGCCGGCAGGGCCGCGGAGGTGGCCTGTCCGGTGGGCGGGAAGATCGGGAGGACCTTATGAGGATCGATCACGACCCTGATTATTTTCGTCGTCTCCATCATCTCGCCGGGACTGTGCGGCACCCCGGGCGGTACGATCAATACGTCACCCGCCGTGATCTTTTGATTGGTATAACCCTTGAGAACTCCGACCACGCCGGGACCGCGTACTTCCTTGACAGATCGGCCGCCGACGTCGTCCGCCTTCGGGTTTTCGAGCTCGCCACCGACACGCCACACCCCGGCGCCGCTAGTGATAATGTAAACTTCAGCGATGTCATTGTGATAGAAGCCCATGACAGGCGTCCCCGGTGTGGGTGGCTGGCTGGGCTTTGAATTGAGGGTATACACGCCCAGGTTGAATCGGTTGGAGATATTCACCATCCGTACCGGGGCATCGTTCGGACGCCCACTCTCGATTTCCTTCTGCACCTTTTCGACATCTGCCTTGGGAATGAATGTGAACGCTCCGGTCAGGTTTCCCGGAAGTTTTGCAGACTGAGCGAAAACGTGGATAGCGATCGATGACGCGACCAGGAGTGCAACGACACTCCAGACAGCTCTCTTCAACATAAGCGCCTCCTTGGCGGAACTCGCGGCGAATGGCGCACCGTTGGAAGCAGCTTCCAGCGTACCCATCCCGTGGACCGCAATTATATGCAATTACACGGTGGAGTTCATCCGGACCCCTGCGGACCCATGCGTCCCACGCATGCCTGCAGCGAACGAATGGTGTATAGTATGCGGAAAGTAAGGTTTCAATATGAGAAATCATTTCCTGGATTGGATTCTGATTATCGCGGCGGCGCTGATCGTCTTCTCGCTTGCCCTAACCCCCGCAACGGCCCAGGGCCAGCCGGCGGGAGCCACCAAGCAAGGGCCCAGAATCCTTCTGCCTAAGGCGGGTCCGCCGCCGCCGCGCCTGCCGGATGGGCGCGTCGATCTGGGCAATGGAAAAGGCGCCTGGTCTCCTGTCGTGATCAAGGACCTCACGGGCCACGGTTATGGCGATACCAACATTCAGAACGCCGGCAAACGGGGACCACAGTTGGTCGAGAAGCCGGTCGACATTCAGATGCTGCCATGGGCTCAGAAATTTTTCGACGTGGCGGACGGGAACCTCTCCAAGGACGATCCGGAAGGATTCTGCCTGCCGCCCGGCATCCCTCGCATGCAGGCTACGCCGTTCCCATTCCAGATCTATCAGCTCCCCGACCGCCTGATATTCGTCTATGAGGGCGGTGCTCACATGTGGCGTATCGTCTATACCGATGGGCGGGCTCACTCCAAGGACGCGACGGATTATCCCACCTACCTGGGCGAGGGGATCGGCCACTGGGACGGCGACACCATGGTCGTCGACAACGTTGGCTTCAACGACAAGACCTGGCTCGACGCCGCCGGCCACCCCCACACCGAAAAATTGCACGTGGTCGAAAGATACACGCGTACTAGCGTCAACAATCTCCATTACGAAGCCACCATCGATGATCCGGGTACGTATACCAAGCCGTGGACCACTAGCTGGAACATCGTGTGGGAGCCGGGAATCACACCGCTCGAATACATCTGCCAGGAAGGCAATCGAGACATCCAGCACCTGGTGGGTAAGTAGCGTAGCTTGCAAGAACCAAGTTGAGGAGGGCATTGGAATGAAAGCAAAGTTGGTAGGTTTGATGGCAGTTCTTCTGCTTCTGGCAGCCGCGCCCGTGTTTGCGCACCATTCGTTTGCGGCGGAGTACGACTCCACCAAGCCGGTCACCCTGAAGGGTACCGTCGTGAAATTCGATTGGGTAAACCCGCATTCGCGGCTCTACATGGAAGTGAAGGACCAGGCGACCGGTAAGACGGTGCAATGGGAACTGGAGACCGGGAATGTTACGACACTCCAGAGGCGCGGCTGGCGGCGCGATACCCTGAAGCCGGGCGATGCCATCATCGTGACTGGCTTCCGGGCCAAAGACGGCGCCAATCTGGCGGCGGCCTCCACGGTGAGCACGGCCGACGGCAAGAGGCTGTTTGCCGGTTCCGCCAACGACGGCGGTCCCAATAGTCAGCAGTGAATTCATTGAGCGACCCTTCCTTACGCTACGGGCGCTGACCCGCTTTTGCGGCCCCGCGGTATTAGACTATGCCCCGGAACAACGGCACCCCCGGCGCGGGCCCCCACTTGACAACCATTCCCCGACTGATATACCGTTCAGCCAGTAAGGTGAGGGGGGAACATGCGTACCATCACAGTTCTTGCCTGTAGTGTTGTGTTGAGCTGCGCCGTTTCGTGGGCACAGACATCTCAAATCAACGGCACGATCCAGGATTCGACCGGCCTGGCCATTCCGGGTGCTGCCATCAAAGTCACGCAAACCGCCACCGGCGCGGTCCGTACGGCCGTCAGCGGCCTCGACGGCGCCTACGTGCTGGCGAATCTTCCGATCGGTCCCTATATGATCGAGGTCACCAAGGAAGGCTTCGCCAAGTACCTCCAGACCGGAATCGTGTTGCAGGTGGACAGCAACCCGACCATTGAGATCCCGATGAGAATCGGTGCCGTTAGCGAGCAGGTTACCGTCGAGGCCAATGCCGCGCAAGTGGAAACGCGCACAACCAGTATCGGGCAGGTGGTCAACAACCAGCAAATCGCCGAGATGCCTCTGAATGGGCGTAACCCCATCGAACTCGTCTTCCTGGCGGGCATGGCTAACTTTCCTGGTAACGGAAATATCAATACCGTCCGGAATTATCCGACGGTGGTGGTCTCGGTTGCCGGTGGCCAGGGCAACGGAGTGGGATATCTGTTGGACGGCGCCATTCACCAGGATCCGTACAACAACCTCGCCCTTCCGCTGCCGTTCCCGGATGCCTTGCAGGAGTTCAAGGTCGAGACCAGCGCCGTGCCGGCCCAGTTCGGGTATCACGCCACTGCAATCGTCAATGCCGTTACGAAATCCGGCACCAATGAGTTTCATGGAGATGCGTTCGAATTCCTGCGCAACGGTGACTTCAATGCGCGCGACTTTTTCTCCACTCGACGCGATACTCTGAAGCGCAATCAATTCGGCGGCGTCATCGGCGGACCGGTCCAGAAGGACAAGCTGTTCTTCTTCGGAGGCTACCAACGTACCTCGCAACGCTCCGATCCTTCTCAGAACACCGCGATCATTCCGACGCCGGCCATGGCCGCTGGCGACTTCACCGCCATCGCCACACCCGCCTGTAACAACGGCAAAGCGGTCACGTTGCCGTCCTCGCTCGGTTTCACGAACAACCGGATTTCTCCCACCTTGCTCAATCCGGTGGCGCTCAACATTCTGAAAACATTGCCGACGCCCACCAATGACTGCGGCAGGGTTTCGTTCGGTCTGGTCGCCAATCTGGACGAGGATCTCACCGCCTTCAAGGTCGACTATCAGTTGAGCCCAAAGAATTCCCTCTTTGCTCGCTTCACTTCCGCGCATTTGAATGTGGGATCCACTTTCGACGGCAAGGATCCGCTCTCGATCAATACAGTCGGCGTCAACGACCTCGATTATTCCTTGGCATTAGGCGATACCTATCTGCTAGGTACCAACATCGTCAATTCCTTCCGGCTCTCTGCCAGCCGCACCAACATCCCCAAGGTGCCCGACAACTATGGCTCCTGGCACACTTTCGGAGCCAACGTTACTCCCGTGTCTGGCAATAGCTTGGCTATTGCTGCGGGAAGCGGATTCGTGATCGGTGGCGGAGCCGCGTCTCCCGGCGAGTCCCACAACGGCCTCAACCCGTCGATCACCGAAGATGTGAGCTGGGTGAAGGGCAGGCACCAGTTCGGATTCGGAGGCAATATCTACCGCCAGCAGATGAATTACTGGTCCGGTGTCAATGGCTTGGGGACCGCGACCTTTGATGGAGGGTTGACCGGCCTCATCCTGGGGGACTTTATGCTGGGGCGTCCGGTGAGCTTCACCCAGGGCACTCTGTATGGCTTCTACGAACGCCAATACTACGTGTCGCTTTATGCGCAGGACTCCTGGAAAGTAACTTCGCGGCTTACGCTGAATTACGGGATCCGGTGGGAGCCGTACACTTCTTACTACAACAAAACCGGTCAGATCGTCCACTTCGATCCCACCTTATTCGCTCAGAACGTGCACAGCACTGTGTTCAAGAATGCTCCCGCCGGCGTTATCTTCCCCGGGGATTCCCAATACGCCTGCGGCAATAGTTACAACTGCGACACCTGGGGGAAATTCTTCCCGCGTCTGGGCTTGGCCTGGGATCCCAAGGGCGACGGCCGCATGACCGTTCGTGCCGCATTCGGCATGTATGGGGATAGAACCCACATGTTCTGGCCCAACCAGAACACCTTCTCCCCGCCTTTCGGGAACAACATCGCCGTGGCAGGTGCGAATCTCACAGATCCCTGGGCCAACCAACCGGGTGGAAATCCCATGCCTCTCCTCCAGCAACTGAATGCGATCGGGCACGCCAGCGCCAACGCTCCGTTTTACCCGAACGGCGCCTATGTCAATGTTCAAGGAGCCGACTATCGGCCCACCTACGTCAATCAATGGAATCTCAGTGTCCAAAAACAAATCGGCCAGGACTGGCTGGTGAGCCTGAACTATCTGGGCAACAGCACCATCCACATGGTCACCTCGGAAGGAGCGAATCCAGCCGTCTTCCTCGGTACCGGCCCCTGCACCTTACCCAACGGCGTTAGCTATACGACTTGTTCCACCACCGCCAATCAGAATTTCCGCCGCGTCTACTACCTGCAGAATCCCTCGCAGGGGGGATACTTCGCGGGAATTGGCCAGCAGGACTCCGGCGGGACGGCCAGTTATCAAGGCTTCTACGCCTCGGCCCAGAAGCGCTTGAGCCGCGGCATCACCGCGCTGGCGAATTATACGTATTCACATTGCATCAGTGATGTCTACGACCAACAAACCACCGCCAACGGCGTGTCCGGCAATATCCCCGGCAACCGCAGGGCATACCGGAGCAACTGTCTCGGGTCGGATCTGCGCCAGTTGTTCGTTCTGAACATGGTGGCGACTACCCCCAGGTTCTCCAACAGATTGACGCGAATCCTGGCAAGCGGCTGGCAGGTTGCGCCGATCATGGAAATCAAGTCCGCGCAGTTCTACACCGTGACCAGCGGCCAGGACCGGGCCTTGACCGTCGCCCCAGGCCAGACTCCGAATCTCGTCAATCTGAATCCCTATCCCGTCACTCAAACGGTCAACCAGTGGATCAACCCCGCCGCGTTCGGCGTACCGGCACTGGGGACCTACGGCAACTTGGGTTACAACAACATGAAGGGACCGGGCGTTTTCCAGCTCAACTTGGCACTGTCACGGACGTTCCCGATTCAAGAGAGAAAAACGATTCAGGTCCGGGCGGAGGCCTTCAACCTTCCCAACCACCTGAATCCATCGACGCCCAACACCAGTCCGCTCTCCAACACCTCTGGCATCTCGGCCCAGAACGTCTCTAACTTCGGCCAGATCACCAACGACATTAGCGGGAACAACGGTTTGAATTCCGGCGATTACCGGATCATCCAACTGGCCATGAAATTCGTCTTTTGAGTAGGCCCCACCCGGACTCTGCAGCCCGCGCCGGATCTTACCCCGCAAACCGGGCGCTGACCCCTAGATAAAAAATCGTCGCTACGGCGATCACGGCGCCGTGCGGCAGTCCGACCGATCGGGGGCTCTTCACATCCAGTTCCTCGCGGGTCACGTAGGCGGCCCGGCCATGCTTCATTTCGCCCAGGATGTAAGCGAGATTCCACGCCGTCGCTCTCACCCGTCCCCGAAGCAACGTCACCAGGACCGCCATGATCCCGCCGATGATGGCCGTGATGATGAAGATACCGAACCAGTCTTGCCAACCCACCAGAGCGCCGATGGCGCCCATCAGCTTCACATCCCCCGCGCCCATGGCATGCAGCGTGTACAGGACGAAATAGACTCCAAAGCCCAGCGCCAGACCTTTGAAAGCAATGATCAAGCCGGGCGCGCCGCGATACAGAAAGGAATTGAGCGCGATGCCCAGCAGAGCCCCGCCCACGGAAACCCAATTCGGTATCCGCCGGTAGCGCACGTCGTAGACCGCGGCCGCCAGCACCACAATCAGCAGCGACACCTCTATCCCCGGCGGGGGAAGAGTCAAGTTCATGATTCCAAAATACAACGTCCCGGCAGCCGATAGCGATGTTACGGTTGGTTAGCAGGCGAATATACCAGCGCGTTGAAGAAAAGCTTGAACGTCAGATAGCTCTGTGCCCGATACTGCGGCTGCATCCCGAACAGTACCACACGGCCGCCGCCCAAGGGGGCATCGACCAGCGCGGCGCGTCCCGCGATCGCCTTTTCGCCCTCCAGCCATCCCGAAGCCAGCACACCCGAATCCGCGTAGCGCGCCACCACCGGCAGCTTGGTTTCCCACGCCGGACTCTCCTGGCTCCAGACCGCCAATTCGGCCGGCACTCCGTACGCTAGCGGATGGCTGGTATCCAGGTGGATGTTGAGCAACGACCCCGGTGAATAGAATCCCTTGTCATTGGTGACGGTCACCGCGGGCAAGCTGAACCGTTCGATGGCATACTGAGCAGCCCGGTTCAGGAAGACCAACGTGCCGCCGGCGCTGGCGAATTCCCGCAGTGCGTCAGCGCCTTTACTCCCCAGTCCGCCCGTGTACTCGTCCGGCATCGCCCCCGGCCGGTACCCGCTGTCGAGTGTGCTGGCCGTCTGGTCGGGAACGACGATTACCTCGAAGCTACGCCGCAGATTGCCTGCGCGGACGTCCTTGTCATATAGCCCGGTGTAGGCGAATCCGAATTGTTCCAGGGTCCAGCGCGTCCAACCTTCATCTGCATTCGGAATCCAGGAGCGATACAGACCGATGCGCGGCCGGCGCAGTTCTCTCCATCCAGCCCGTGATTCGAGCGAGAAATCGCCCGAGCCGGGGTCGCGCCAGACGGTGCGTCCCTCGCTCCAGGCGCGGTTCACCGCCACCCACGAGTCGCTATCCGCCGCCGCCCCGGGACCCATGATGGGTCGCGCCGCCTGCCACTCCCCGGAAATGGCCGCTGGCTCGCGCAACGCCTCCGCTTCCACACCCATCAGCAACGGAAGCGTGTAAGCCGTTACGTCGTACGGCCGTTTCGGTGGACCGCCGGGATACAGGTGCTCTTCCGGATACTGCTGGCGTTCCAGCAGCGCCTTCGCCCAGCCGCTATAGGGCTGATGCAGGGGAATGATGGCACTGCCATCGGCGGCTTTGCCGACCTCCACCATTCCGAAGCGCAGCGTCTCCATCAGCTTGCGCGTTGCCCCCGGATCGCGCTGCCGGGCTGGAATACGGAAGCCCCATGGATCCGTCCGGGCCACCTGTTTCTGGCCGATGCGGTAGAAGTTGCGCAGCAACTCCTCGCGATGAAGTGCCGCGTTATAGAGACACGACTCGAACGCGATCAACTGATAGTCGATGATGTCCCGCAGATGCCACGTTCCTCCGAGCCATGGCTCCAGGTAATTCCAGGACCGCTCGCGCGGATTATATCCGAGGGCCTCTTTGGCGATCTGCTCGGCCTTCACTTCGAGCGGTGTGGCCAGGCTCGCGCTGGCCGATTCGGTCAGGATACGAAGTCCACCGTGAAAACTCTGGTAGTGCCGGGACGGAGTCCAGAAATCATACGCCGCGTGAATGGCGACGCCCGCCTTCCCGGCCGCCGTAAGGTCGGAAGCCATGGCCGTCCCGATCATGTTGGTTTCCTGCATCACGATGGCGTCGATGTTGGGTTCCGTTGGGTCGAGCCAGGGCGGCACGAAAATGCGCGAGGCATAAGGCTGCTGCTGATGCACGTCGTATACGATTTCCGGGTGCCATACGTTATGCAGTTTGGAGACCGTGAGCCTCGTTTCGGCCTGCGTGAACATGTACCAGTCGCGGTTGTTGTCGTGGCCGACGTATTTCTGATAAAGCTCCGGCGGCGAGGTCCCTTCGAACCGAGTGCCCAGCGTCTTGCGGTACCAGCGAGTCACGATATCGACGCCATCGGGGTTGAGCGAAGGGACCAGGATGACGATGGTGTCTTTCAAAATGGTTCGATAGCGGGGCTTGTCTTCGGTGAGCAGCCGGTAGGCGAACTCGATGGCGCTGTGCGTCGAAGCCAGTTCGGTTGCGTGAATGGAGCAGGTGATCATCACCACCGCCTTGCCCTGTAAGAACAGCTTCTCGGCTTCCGCCGGACTGGTTTGGCGCGGATCCGCCAGTTTTTGCTGGATGGCAAGATAGCGGTCCAGGTGCCGCAACGTTTCCCCCTCGCCGAGGAATGCCGCAATAAATGGCCGGCCCTCGGTGCTTTTCCCGAGTTCTTCGACGCGGATGCGGTCGCTGGTGCGCGCCAGCGCCTGGAAATAGGAAACCACCTGGTCCCAGTCGAGGACCGTCCGGTCGGCCCCGATTTCGTGACCGAAGTGGCTTTTCGGGGTGGGAATCGCGGCGGTGGCACACCACACCACCAGCGGCAGCAGCAATCGTCTCATGGCAACAACTCCAGCATACGGTCAATCTCCTCCGGACTGATATAGAAGTGCGGCGAGGTTCGAACCCAGCCGGCTCGCGGAGCCGTCACCACTCCCGCCGCCCGAAGTCTCCGCACAATCTCCCCCGCCTCGTGTCCCGGCTTGCGAAAACTCACAATCCCGGCGCCGGTCTCTGGTGTCCGCTCCTCCATCAGTTCATAACCCCGGCTCGCGACACCCCGCGCCAGCCGATCCCCGAGATTTTGGACTTGCGGGGCGATTTCTCCCAACCCAACTTCAAGTAAAAACTCGATGGATGCCAGCAAACCAAAGCAACCAATGGTATTTAATGTCCCACATTCATACCGCCCGGCGTCCGGCCTCAGGGTCATGTCCCGCGATGCATAGTCGGCGTAGTGCGCGACATTGGTCCAGCCGAACTCGATGGGCTCGACCCGATTCTGTAACTCCTTATCGATGTATAGAATACCGCATCCTTCCGGGCCCAGCAGCCACTTGTGGCCATCGGCCGCCAATGCGTGGATCCCCGCCCTGCCCACGTCGAGCGGAAAGGCGCCCAGTCCCTGAATTGCATCTACCATGTAAATACATCGATTACGCCGGCAAATCTCACCAATTGCTTCAATCGGAGCGCGGTAACCCGAAAGGAACTGCACGAAACTGATCGACAGAAGCCGTGCTCCGCGGCAAGCCTCGTCGATCCGGTCCAGGGGATCTTTTACAGAAAGCCACGTCACGCTCACCCCACGTGTTTCCAACCGTCTCCAGGGAAATAGGTTGGCGGGGAATTCCTCCTGGAAGCCGACGATTCGGTCTCCGGCTTTCCAGTCGAGCCCCATCGCGACCGTAGCGATTCCTTCTGAGGTGTTTTTTACCAGGGCAATCTCCCCGCGGTCGGCGCCGATCAGGCGGGCCGCGGCCACCCGCAGGCCTTCGTAGGCAGCCATCCACCGGTCGTAATGCAGGCTGCCGTACTCCAGGCAATCCTCCGCCAGGCCCCGCATGGCCTCCGCCGCCGGCCGGCACAATGGGGCCACCGCGGCGTGATTCAGATACACCAGCCGTTCCCGCACCGGGAATTGGTGGGCATACCGCTCCCAAAGCGGGGCTGTCTTTACACAGTTTTTACTGGATTCGAGTGCCATTCCCTTTATAATAATGAGCAATGGCGCCCCGGATACGAACTCTTGCGTGGTTTCTCGTTTTCTCGCTGTCCGCCTCCGCCTTTGCCGCCGACCAGAAGAAGGACCCCAACGCGATTGGCAATCGCGACGTGGGGAAGGGAATCAACCTCTATTCGTTGGAAAAAGAGATGGCGCTCGGCAAACAACTGGCCCAGGAGGTGGAGCGGCAGGCCAAAATTGTCGATGAGCCGCTTATTTCCGAGTACGTCAATCGCGTGGGACAGAATCTGGTGCGGAACTCGGACGCCAAAGTGCCCTTCACCTTCAAAGTGATCGACTCCGATATTCCCAACGCCTTCGCCCTCCCGGGCGGCTACGTCTTCGTGAATACGGGCCTGATCGAAATTGCGGAAGAAGAGAATGAGTTTGCCGGCGCTGTGGCCCACGAAGTCGCGCACGTGGCGGCGCGCCATATGACGCGGCAGGCCACCAAATCGGAAATCGCCAATCTGCTGACCATTCCTTTGAGCGTCCTGCTCGGTGGTTGGACCGGCTATGCCGTGCGCCAGGCAGCCAGCGTCGTGGTGCCGATGACGTTCCTCAGTTTCAGCCGCAGGGATGAAGCGGAAGCCGATTACCTCGGCCTGCAATATATGTACGCGGCGGGATACGATCCTACCGGCGTGATCAGCATCTTTGAGAAACTCGATGCGCTCAACCGGCGGAAGCCGGGAAGCGTCTCCCGGTTGCTGGCCACCCATCCCCTGGAGGCCGACCGGATCCAGAAGGCCGAAAAGGAGATCGAGGAGATCTTACCGGGCAGGGACGAATACGTGGTGAGCACTTCCGAGTATCAGGCCATGCGCGAGCGTCTCTTTGCCATGGAAGCCCACAAAAAGCCGGAGCCGCCTGACAACCGCCCGCGCTTGATTAAACCCCTGGACCGCCCCCGGCACGAGGAGTAGTTACTGCGCCAGCGGCGGTCGTGCTGCGCCGGGGTTCCTATTCCGGTAGCTTGGGGAACAGCGTGCGGTCGAGAACCCGCCGCGTCAGGTCTTCCATGGTGACGTATTGCTCCTGGTCCCGATAATAGAGTTTGTCGCCGGGAAGCAGGCCAATCACAATGTCCACACCCTCCTGATCGGCCCGTTCGATCCGAAAGCCCGGCAACGCGGGAACCGTACTGACTTCCACTTTGTCGCGCGCTACCCACTTGCCGCCCAGGCGTTCCCGAACCGTGATGCGCATTTTCGCATCCAGCAGTTCGATTCCCGCGGCTTCCGCCCCGAACGCTTCGGTGTAGCGCTGGATGCAGCCGTTTAGCTCCGTGAACAGGTCTTCCAGAGCGTCGGGCAGGCGCGCCAACGTTCGCTCTTCTCTCTGACAGCGGTCCTTCTCTTCCTGGATCCGCATTTCCAGCCATTGAAAATTCATAACTCTAGCGAGGCTCCACCTCAGACCAGGCATTTGCTGAACCGCGCTGGCGCCTCACCAGGCGACCATCGCGTCTTCGAACATGCGGCTCAGCTCATCGGTGGTGAAGGCGCGCGGCGCCAGCTTGGTGACCCGGTGTTGCGGCAGGGTGCCTTCCACCAGGGCGGGGATGTCTGAGCTGGTATACCCGAGATCCCGCAGCCCGTTGGGCGTCCTGAGTCTTTGCATGAACCAGGTGATCCGCTCGGAAAGGATCCGCCCGGCATCCTGTGGGCGGCAGCGCGATACCTCAACGCCCAAAGCCTCGGCCGCTTCCAGATGCCGTTGGGGAGAGGCCCCGGCCATGAAGCGAAACACGGCAGGCGCATTCAGAATCACCGAAAAACCGTGCGGTACCAGCGGATGATCCACCGCATAATCGGCCGCGCGATAGCCCTTCACCATTCCCGACACCGGATAAGACATGCCGTGGGGCAGGTGCACTCCGGCGTTGCCGAATCCCACGCCGGCGTAGGCCGCCGCCAGCAGCATGTTGGCGCGCGCTTCGTCGTCGGAAGCGTCGTCCACTTCCCGGACCAGGTATCGGGCGACCATCCGCAGGGCCTGCAGCGACCAGACATCGCTGATCGGGTTGGAACCCTGGTACGCCGGCCGTAGCGAGGGACGTTCCGGCCGCGCCCGATCCCCGAACGGCAGTGCGGTATAGGACTCGATGGCGTGGCTCAGCACGTCCAGCCCGGTGGACGCGGCAACTGCGGGCGGCATCGTCCGCGTGTTCTCCGGATCGAGCAGCCCGAGCGTGGGTTTCAACAGGCGGCTGGCAATGCCGGTCTTGGCGTGCATCCTGCTCAGATCGAAAATCGAAACACCCGTGGTCTCGCTGCCCGTTCCTGCCGTCGTGGGGATGGCGATCAGGGGCTTCAGTTGCCCCGGTACCCGTAGTCCCTTGCCGATCGGAGGATTCACGTAGTCCAGAAAGTCTGCCGGGTACGTGGTGTAAAGATTCACTGCTTTGGCCGTGTCTATCGTCGAGCCGCCGCCCACCGCAACGATGGCATCGCAGTCCGCCTGTCGGCCAAAGGCGATGGCCTCCAGAAACGATTCGTCGCTGGGCTCGATGCGCACCCGGTCGTACAGTACTTGGGCGATGTGGTTCTCCTCGAGCGACTCCTGTACCACCTGAACCGGACGCATCCGGCTCAGCTTCGCGTCCGTGACCACCAGCGCCCGCCGCACACCCCAGTCCGCCAGATCCAAACCCACTTCGCGCGTGACTCCCGCTCCGAATCGGATGCTGGAGGTAGCCATTTCAAATGCGATTTCGTTTGCCATGATTTCGTATGTCGTCCGCGATTATACGGGAAAAGCGAGGCTAGGGAGAAATCGCCGATTAGTTCTGGTACTCCGCCAGTACGCCAGGACCTTCTCAAAACGACGGAAAGGGTACATCATGCATTTGCGGCTCCGAATGGTCCCTGACCTGGCGACAACCTCACTTGACTCATTCCGGGGCCGCTCTTCTGGATAGCCAGACTGGACCTGACTCCTCACCGCCGGGGCTTCTGCCATTGCCCCGGCGGGTCCTTTTTCCGATTTCTCATCCGCCAATAGTACGGGTACAACCACAGTACCCCGCTCACTGGACTAGCGGCCAGGATAGCATGACAATCGCATCAGCAGGAGACGCTGTCATGACTACCTGGACCGCACGTTTAACACCCAAGACATTGCGCTTTTGTCACCTTTGCGGCAAAGAAACCCCCCACGAAATCAGGGAGGGCACGGATATGGTCGTTACGGTTTGCGTACATTGTGTGGAACGCGCGATGAGTTACGAGCTGGATCGCGAGTGAACGCGCTGGACCAGGTCAGTGCTCTTCTTTCGCAGCAGGAATCACGGCCGCCAACGAATTCCTGTGAGACGCTCGTTCTTTCATTCCTTGCTGGATCAGCCTGATGTCGCCGGCCGTAAAGGGTAAGGGACGCCAAGCCATCTGGGCATAGTCGTGCTGGTCCCAACTCGGCTTCATAATGCCACCGGCCGCATGCGTGTTGACTCCTTGCAGGATATGGGTGATTTCGTGAACCAGCACATGCGCGAGCAGACAGGGCACCCTGCCAGGCGTGACAGCTTGCTGCACGCGATCCAGGAATATGCGGATGTGGACGCCTTCGAAAGGCTGGGCAAAGCCTAGCGCTCCGGGCATGTAGTCGGCGGGGGTATAACTGGTGAAATCGATCCGGATGGCGTCGGTCGGGCACGGCCTCCAACCCGGATTCCATTCGATCGCCACGCCGGCCCTGGCGAACATCTTTTGAGCAATTCCCTGGGCTTGGTTTCCCAATATGGTATTGCCGGCCATCGCCACGCAGGCCGGCACCCTTTGGAGAGGCCCCCGTTCCGCCGGCTCTGCCCAAGCCGGGACTGCCGCCAGCACTACGATTGCAGCCATCGCTCGAAGATTCATGCCGTTTTCTGCCTTCACTGAGATAAGCGAGAACCGACGGAAGAAACGTACAATGACCTTAAAGAAGTGGTTTGCAGGCGAATTGCGTCGGACGCAAGAAACCTGGAAGAAAAGGCAGCTCCGTGGCGTCACAACCTATAGCGAATTCCGATATGGTGCTGGACGGAGCGGAGCGGGAACTCATCGAATCGTGTCAACGGGGCGAGCGCGACTCTTTCCGCGCGCTCTTTGAGACCCATAAGGACAAGGTGTATTCCATTGCCCTGCGCTACTCCGGCGATGAGGCGGAGGCGATGGATATCGCGCAGGAGACCTTCCTGAAACTGTTTTCCTGTATCCGGAGCTACCGGGGAGAGGCCAACTTCGAATCGTGGCTCTACCGCCTGGTGGTCAACAGTTGCCTGGATCAGAAGAGGCGCGGCCGGCGGCTGCTGCCCCTGGTGGATGAGTTGGCCGCGGTGCTGCACGCGGCTGGCGAGGGCGTGCTGCACACGTTGCTGCGGGCGGAATTGAGCGAGCGGGTGCGGGCGGTGGTAGGCGGGCTGGCGCCGGAACACCGCATCGTAGTCGTTCTACGTTACACGCAAGGGCTCTCGTATGAGGAAATCGCGGACGCGCTGGAGTGCTCTGCGGGGACCGTAGCATCGCGGCTCAATCGGGCCCATAAGATTCTCGAGCGGCGCCTGGCTCATTTGGTCCAGGCGAGAGGAGGTCGGAGTGGTCAATAGATTCGACGCGGAATTGGCGCGAGGGCTGAGGCCGGTCAGTGCGCCCGATCGGTTGTGGGATTGCCTCGAGACCAGACTCGACGCCGTGGACACCATCGTCTACGCCCCGCCACGGTGGCCGCTGTGGGCGTTGGCGCTAGCCGTGGCGGCTACCATCGCCCTCTTTTGCTTCACCCTCCGTTCCGACACCACTTCCTATATGGCCAAGCTGGCGGCCGGCGAACTGTCGGACAAGCGCCAGGTAGAGTTTCGCTCCGGAGATCCGGCCGAAATTCGAGCGTGGGTCAAGGCTAAGGCAGGACTCGAGATTGCCTTGCCGGCGGAGGCTTCCGTCGAGCTGGTGGGCGTGAGTCTGATCGGCGGTATGGCGTGTGTCTCGTATCGCGTGGGCACCCGGGAAGGGAAGTTGCTGGTAGCCCACGGGGGATCGGCTGTGCCTCAACATCCTCGCCTGGAACACGCCGTCTACCGGGGCGCGGCTCTGTCATCCTGGGCCATGCTGGGGCAGACTTACGCCCTCGCGTGGTCCAACCCGCAAGACTCTCACGGCGCGTGTGTCCTGTGCCATGTGGATTGACCGCGGCCCCTGTCCGGAAAGATTCCTCTATCGCGCCGCTCGGTCCAGAGCCACCCCAGTGGCTTGATCGTTGACCAGTTTCCATTCGCGGCCGCGTTTCTGCCAGACATCGCTCACCCGAGTCGCCAGCAAGTACGCTTCTCGCGTTTTCTGGTCGGTGCCCCGGTCCAGGACCAGAGCCGTGTACACGGCCGCATTCTGCAACGGTCGCACTTCCCGTTCGCTCGACTGCGAGGCGGTCTCCTCGCTTCCACCGACTTCCGCCAGCACATCCCGTTTGGTGATGATCCCGCCACCCACGGTGATGCCCCGGTAGTCGTCGGCGATGAGTTCCTGGACGGCCGCGACCCGATGATGCGACTCGGCTTCATCCAGAATCTCCTCCAATCGGAGAATCGTGGCGGTAATCGCTTGCGGCGTTTCGGGAGGGTCCGGTTTTATGGGTTTCGCCGTCCTGGATGCCTCCAGCAATAGCGCCGCGGCTACCAAGCCGGCCACTGGAACAAGAACAGAAGTCGGTCGGAACATCACGTTCAGTTTATCCCAACCAATGCACGGCGGATCGGTGAAGGGAGAATGTGACCGCCATCGTTTGTTTGCAGGGCCGTAATGTCATATCCTGGTCGAACTGGCGCTCCCCGCCGCGAGCGGAAAAGAGCGTCGTACTGGGAGGTTCCTATACTATGCCCGTTTGGCGTTCCCTGTTGGCGGTGGCGGTCCTGCTTGCGGGCAGCACGCAGGGATTCGCGGCCGCGAATGACTGCGACCGCGCATGCCTGAAGAATTCGCTGGACCAATACCTGAATGCGGTAATCAAACACGATCCCGCGGCCGCTCCCCTGTTTGTCGGGTTCCGGCAGACGGAAAACGCCGTCGTCGTTCGGCCAGGCACGGGAGTGTGGAAGACGGTTACCGGACTCGGGAAACTCCAGAGACGGTACCTGGACCCGGTCAGCGGCCAGGCGGGCTACTTCGGCACGGTCGAGGAACAAAGCAATTCGGCGATCGCGACCGTCCGCGTGAGAGTGGAACATCGCAAAATCACGGAGGCGGAATGGCTCATCGCGCGCAAGGGCGACCCGGGACTCAATGGGCCGGCGGCCCCGGGTCAACCGGCCGGCAATTTTTTCGATCCGGAGAACCTGGCGGCCAATCCGCCTCCCGACCGATCGGTGGCCAAGGAAACCCGCTCCTCCCGCGAAGCCCTGATCGCGGCCACCAACAGCTACTTCGATGGGATCACCTCCCATGACGGCGCGATCATCCTGGCGCACGCCGGGTGCAGCCGTACGGAGAACGGAGCCCTGGTGACCGGACGCGGGGGCCGGGGTGGAAGCGGCGTCACCGACTGCACCTCGAATCTGCAAACCATCAACATTCAAATGGTGGCGGCCCGGCGGTATCCGGTCGTGGATGAAGAAGCGGGAGTGGTTCTGGCCCTCGCCGTGTTCTTGCGGAAGCCGGGCACGGCCACGCGCAGAAACGTGCTCAGCGAGTGGTTCACGATCGAAAACGACAAGATCCGCACCATCTACTCCGCCATGTTCTATCCGCCCCCGGAGGCGCCTGTGCCCAACTGGCCGCCCTACGACGGGAACTGGCCGTTGCCGGCGGCCTGGCCGGTTCCGAATCGATAATACCGAATCGTCGCACGCATATCCGGGCTGCTTGACGTCAATTACTTTATTTTGTAAAGTAGTTTACATGAATTGGATGCCTGACCCCTTCGCGCGGCCGCCCCGCCGGCGTTGGACTCCACCGGAGATGACCCGGCCGCCGCTTCTGGATTCCTCCAGGCATGCCGGTCCTCTCCAGCCGCGATACGCATTGCTGGTGAATCCCTTTTATCCCAAAGATCCGAACGCCAGCTTCGGGAAACATGTGCTCACCCCCACCCTGGCGTTGACCAGTTTCGCGGCTGCAACGCCGGACCACTGGCGAGTCCGCTATTGGGACGAAAACCTGCTGGATGGGCCGCCGCCCATTCAGCCTGTGCCCGAGATCGTGGGCATCACGGTCCATTTGACTTTCGCCAGCCGGGCGTTCGATCTGGCCCGTTGCTACCGGCGGCTTGGGAGCAAGGTCGTGCTGGGCGGCCTGCACGTGCTGTCCTGTCCGGAAGAATGCGCGCCGCACGCGGATGCACTCGCGATCGGCGATGGCGTACAACTCTGGCCGCGGATCCTGGCGGATCTGGAGACCGGCCGCTTACAGCGGCAATATGCGGCAACCTACCAAAATGAGTACCGTGACGATCCGGCGCCCAGGCGGTCGATTCTGCCGCCCAAGAGCTTTCTCACAACCACCAGTCTGATTGCCACCCGCGGCTGTCACAACCGGTGCGGGTTCTGCTATCTGGCGACGGATGGGCTGCGCATGCCGTATCGCATGCGCGACCCGGCCCAGATCGCTCGCGAGTTCGAGGCGGACGGCCAACCCTACGGCGTCTTCATCGACAATAACCTCGGCTCGAACCGGGCGTACTTGCGCGAGCTGTGTGAGGCCCTGCGCCCGTTGAACAAGATTTGGAGCGCGGCCGTATCCATTGATGTCACCGACGAGCCCGGCCTCATCCGAACCATGGCGCTGGCGGGATGCACAGGTGTCTTCGTGGGCTTCGAGTCCCTTACGGATGAGAACCTCGCCGATGCCCGCAAGAAGACGCCGAAAACCGCCGACTATGCGCGCCGCGTGCGCATGCTGCACGAGAATGGAATCCAGGTGAATGGCTCGTTCGTGCTGGGGTTCGATCACGACCGCAAAGATGTTTTCGCCCGAACCGCGGCGTGGATCGAGGAGAACCGCCTGGAGTGCGCGACCTTTCACATCCTCACGCCCTATCCGGCGACGCCCCTGTTCCGGCAAATGGAGGCTCAGGACCGTTTACTGCATCGCAACTGGACACTCTACGACACGGCGCATGCGGTGTTCCGTCCCAGGCACATGTCGCCAGAGGAGTTGGAGCAAGGTTATGCCTGGATCTACGAGCGGCTTTTCTCCCACACCTCGATCTGGCGGCGCCGGCCGGAGGATTGGCGCGCGGTGGCGCCTTATTTGGCCATGTCGTACTTATATAAGCGCTCCAACCGGTTCTGGTATCTGCTCATCCGGCACGGCCTGGTGCATGCCGTTTGGCGGCCGCTGGTCGAATGGACGCGGATCCGCCACCTCCGGTTCCGCAAGCGGCTGTCCGGGATGCACAGCCAGGTTCCTTCTCCACGCAACGTGGTGTCCGCGGGCGTCTGATGGACCGCTCCCTGACGGTTGCGGCTCCAAAAGCGATAGAATCGACCTACAGGAGTCGCATGAGATCGGCGTTTTGGATATGGTCGTTTGGTGAAGGTACTGGCACGTCGGTAGCGTGCAACGGGAGGATCCTATGACTCGCCGAATTTGGCGGCTTGCGGTCGTGCTTTCCGCCGCCGCAATGCTCGAGGGGCAAACGGCGGCGCCGGATCTGGTGCTTTCCAACGGAAAAATCATCACCGTCGATGAGCGCTTCACGATCGCGCAGGCCATCGCCATCCGCGGCGGCCGCTTCGTCGCCGTGGGCCCCAACCAGGAGATCGCGCAGCTCGCAGGACCTAACACTCGGAGAATCGATCTGCGGGGCCGGGCCGTGATTCCCGGCCTGATCGATAACCACATGCACCTGTTGCGCGCGGCGACCACCTGGAAGCGCGAGCTGCGTTTCGACGGGGTGGAGTCGCGCAAACAGGCCATCGAGATGCTGCGCGCGCGAGTCAAAGCGGCCGGGCCGGGGGAATGGGTCTACAACATCGGCGGTTGGGCGCACCAACAGTTCTCCGACGATCCCCGCCCGTTCACACGCGAAGAGCTGGATCGAATCGCGCCGGACAATCCGGTGTCCTTGCAGGAGTCGTACTACCAGGTGTTTCTCAACAGCCGGGCCTTGGAGGCTTTGGGGATCGCGGCCAACGCGCCCGACCCGCCAGAGTTCGTGAAGGGGTCCATTGGGCGTGATGCGGACGGCAAGCCCACGGGCTTGATCAAGGGGGACATTGCTGCCACGCGGCCCGTGGCCAACAAACTTCCCCGGGTCCCTGCGGATCAGCTCGAAGCCAGCAGCCTGGCGTTGGTCAAAGATATGAATCGCGCCGGCCTCACCTCCTTTGGCGTTCCGGGTTGCGACGCCAACGTGCTGGAGATTTTTCGAAAGTGGAAGGCCCAGGAGCAGCAGAATGTTCGCATCTTTTGTATTGACGGTGCGGCGGCCGGCAACCCGGAGCAGGTGGACCGCGCCGTCCAGCAGATCGGCCGCATGAAGCTGTTTCAGGGCGACAGCTTCATCGACAACATCTTCTTTGGGGAAAGCGTGTACACGCCCCTGCACGACCCCATGTTCGCGCTCGAGTCGCATCCCAGGCCGGATCAACTCGAGGCGTGGCGTCGCATGGCGATGGAGATTGCCAGGGCCGGACTGCCGCTGCATGTCCACGCGGAGCTGACCAACACGATCGATGCGTTTCTCGATCAGATTGAAGCCGTGAACAAGGAGTATCCCATCAAGAACCGGCGCTGGGCGCTGGCCCACATTAACCAGATCAACGCCGCCCAGATCGAGCGCATGAAGCGGCTGGGAATGTATGCCGCGGTGCATCCCTGGGCCGTGATCAACGGTGGGATCATGCACGACGGCTTCGGAGACGGCGCTTACGACATGCCGCCCCTGAGTACCATTCAGAACAGCGGAATCGTCTGGGGACTGGGAACGGACGGCAGTGCGGCTAACCAGTATCTGCCCTTCACCACGCTGTACTTTGCGGTAACGGGCAGGATGGCGGGCGGCGCCAAGGTGATCCGCCAGACCATCGGCCGGGAGGATGCTCTGATTGCCCACACCCGCAAGAATTCCTACTTCCTGTTCCAGGAAAATAACCTGGGTTCCATTCAGCCTGGTAAGCTGGCGGACCTGGTGGTTCTCGACCGCGACTACCTCACCATTCCCGCGGACCAGATCCGGGAGATCAAGCCGGTGCTGACGATGGTCGGTGGCCGGGTGGTCTACGAGGCCGGAAAATAAGGGCCGGGAGCCAGGGACTGCGCCCCGGGCGAATCAACTGACTAAGGACCCTTCCGCCGGCCAGGACTCGGCCGCGGTCTGGCTCCCGAGGTCTTCTGCATTCGGATAGACAAATCGCTTCAAGTTCACTTGCCGGATGGTGGGCCACGCTTCCCGCGTCCGGCGGTCCACTTCCTTTTCGGCCTCCTGAACCGCCCGGTTGGCCATCGACATCTGCAGCTTCGACAGCGGCCCTAACACATCGATGCGCCGCTTGTACAGGTCCTCCAGTGATCTCTTCGCGACGGCGGTAGGAGCCGTCGCAATGGCGGCCGGCAGCAGGAAACTGGCCAGGCTGACGCGCTTCCGGAAGAAATCCTTCTTGCCGCTGTTCAACAATGGATGGCGGGAGCGGGAACAGTATTCGTACCCATTCAGGTCGATTTCGAGCGACCGCATCATCGACGGGCCATGGGTCTCGTAGATGCGGCGGTAGGTGTTCAGCACCAGCTCGACCCGCTCTTCGTGCGTGAATGCCAGCGATCGCATGTTGTTTCCCAGCGCGCAATACTGATTGGGATCCCCCTCGATCAGCCGGCCATTGTCCCCGAGTCGCTCGAATAGCGCCGTGCCCGGAAACGCCGAGAGGATGGTCAACTGCACCGTCGAAGGCTTGAAGTCCACCAGGTCGTTGATATCTTCGTCGATATTTTCTTTGGTCTGGCAGTCGTCGCCCACAATCCACGAAAGCTGCGGCTCGATTCCGGCCTCCCGCATCGTCCGGACCAGCGCCTTGATATCCGTACTCCCTTTCTTGCGGTCGTAGGAAAACTTGGATTCCACTCCCGACCAGAATTTGCCTACTCCGTTGAGCAGCAACTCCTCCGGGTCATACGTGCTGAGCGCCTTGATCGTGCCGAACGCCAGGTAGGACATCCGCGACAAGCCGAACTCTGGGTCTTCGCGAATCAGCTTCCCAATCGCTTCCACTTTCCTTCGGCGCACCAGGATATCCTCATCCATCAGAAAAATTTCCCGCACCCCTGGATGGTTCCGGTAGTACCACTTCATGCTCCCGACAATTTCTTCCGGGGTCAGGACTTCGATCACCTGTCCCTCGGCGTAGGCGGAGGTGCAGCAGAATTCGCATTTCCACTCACAGCCCAACGCCGAAAGGATGTAGCCTGCCTCCGTTTCCATGTGGAACGTCTTAGCCAGCCAGGGAATTTGAATTCGCTCGACGGGCTGGTGCGCTCTCTTGGTCCGGCTGATAGGCTCTCCCAGCAGTCTCCGCAGGTAATCGACGCCGTCCCCGCGCCAGCAGATGAAGTCGGGCATTTCGCGAACGCGCGCAAACCGCGGTTCGTTGAGGCCCAGAGTCCCGTAACCCCCGAGGATGATCTTGCTCCGCGGCGAAGCCCGGCGGATTAGTTCCATCTGCTGGACGATCCGGTCCATGTCGATAACCTTGAACGAAATCGCCACGTAATCGTAGAAGTCCGACCGCAGTTCCGCTTCCAGTTCCTCGGGCGTGGGCCATTCGAGCAGCACCGACGGTGTCCGCAGGTTATCCGCCAGGAAGTGCAGCGCAAACGCCGGGACTTCACAGGTGACGCTGAAGGGGCCCTGGTCCCCGATAAACCGGTAGGTCATGTCATCGATCGACAGGAAACGATTGAGAAAGAGCGGGATCGGCTGGGGAACCGTGGTGAACAGGATCTTCATGCGCCACCCCTTTACGGTATAAACTATCTGAAACTCCTCATAAGAGAGCTTACCATTGAGACCCGCGCTGGTCAATACGGAGGGTAGTGCCTGAAATCTGCGTTGACGAAAAACGGCGAACGCCGTTTGTAGGCAAAAAACTTATGCGATTCCCCAGTCCCATCCGAATCCATTTCTACCGACTACAGATCCGCTGGCGTTAGTCCGGTCTTCTTGGCCAGGAAACCTTTATCGCCGTGGGGCCGAGCGTGACCCTGTCGTGATAGGCGAACAAAACATCCGGCCAACCCGACCGCGCCAGAATCCGATGCGATGTCCCGCTTTGGCGCTTGATGGTCCGCCGATGCGGAGCAACGCGGCGAGCGCCTGCTTTGCCTTTGTGGACCGCCAATCGTGCGATGGTTTCTTAGGCGGCAATGAAGGAGACGCTCATGGGGCCGGGAACGGCCTCGCCATGCTCCAACCGATCGGCGATCAATCGCAACGCCAGCGCCTGCACGGCCGCCGTCGCTTGCTTCCGGGTGCGTCCGTAGGCGGTCACGCCTGGCAGCGCCGCAATGTCGGCCAGCCAGCGGCCGTCGCCTTCGCGGAAATACTCGATCGCTAGTGAGAAGCCGGTTGGAGACTTTGGCATGAATCCATCATGCCACCGATTCGCCGGGCCCGGGGCACTCTATCAGCGAGGCCGCGGCGGTTACAGCCGGCTTATGCACAGGAACTGAGCCACGTTGCCTACTATCTGAGGAGCGCCATTTGGGGGCCCTGAAAATCCTGCGGCGATGCCGCCCGGTGATCAAAGTACTGGTACTGGCATTCGCGCAGGGCGTTTGTACAGTATAGAATAAGATCTGATAATCGAAATGATATGAGACGGATCCTTTTGGTCAACCCGGACACCGACAGCGATGTGAAGGCCTTCCGTGAATTCTTCGCTCCCATGCTCCGGTTCCTGGACCGCCGGGCCTATATGGCGCCGCTGCCCCTGGCGACACTGGCCGCGCTCACTCCGGATGACTGGGAGGTGGAGATTTGGGACGAACCGGTCCACGGCCTGGTCAACTACGCCACCAACCTCAAGAGCTATGAGTTAGTCGGCGTGACTGGGTACATGTCGCAGATTCGCGGCGCACGGCGCGTCGCCGATTTTTTCCGGCGGCAGGGGGTCCGGACGGTAGCAGGCGGCCCGGGTGTCAGCGGTACGCCCGAGTTCCTGCGCGACGCCTTCGACTCGCTGATTGTGGGCGAGGCCGAAGAGATCTGGCAGCCTTTCCTCCGCGACGTCAAGGCCGGCTCGCCACGCAAAGAATACCGTCTCATCGCTAAACCCGACTTGTCCAAGGCGCCTCCTCCCCGCTGGGACATTCTGGCCGGCGATATGAAGCATTACATGGCCGGCGGCGTGCAAACCAGCCGCGGCTGTCCGTTCGATTGCGAATTCTGCCAGGTGTCGTTTCTCAACGGCCGCGGCGATTGACCGCATTTTGACCGAGATCGTGGCTCTGGAGCGGCTCGGCGTGCCTCACATCATGTTCTGCGACGACAATTTCATCGCCAATCCGAAGTTCACCAAGGAGTTGCTCAAAGAACTCGTGCCTGTCAACCGCGGATTTCGAAAACCGCTGACCTACAGCACGGAACTCTCGCTGAATCTGGCCAAGGATGACGAACTTCTCCAGCTTTGCGCCGACGTCAACCTCAACGCCGTCTGCATCGGGTTGGAGACGCCCAACCAGGCGGCTCTGAAACAAACCCGGAAGCCCCAGAACTACCAGACCGATATCGTGTCCGACGTTCATAAGATCCTGTCCTATGGGATTGGCGTGCGCGCGGGCCTGATCGTTGGATTCGACGACGATGAAGCCGATATTTTCGACCGGCAATACGAGTTCATCCAGCAAACCTGCATTCACGGGCCCGTATTGCTGATGGAGAAGGCCGTGCCGGGGACACGGCTCTGGACGCGGTTGCAGAACGAAGGCCGCCTGGTCGAAGAGGAACGGCTGATTCAAACCAACCAGTCGGAAGGCTGCAAGATCACGGCCGAGTACCTCTTTGTGCACACCAACATCATTCCCAAGAAGATGACCCGGCTAGAGATGCTCAAGGGCTACCGGCAACTGCTGGCGCGCGTTCATGGCTGGGACTCCTTTGCCGGGCGCATGATGGGATATCTCGAGGTGGTTCGCCAGGGCGGGCACGCCGGCGCGCCGGTCGCGGGCGCATCGGCCGCGGAGCGCCGGGCCATGATCCGCAAGCTGTGCCGCCTGATTGCCTCGCAGCCGCCGGATGTCCGGAGGCGCGTCGTTCAACTATTGGGCGCCACGCGCGTGAAGGCGCCTGGGGCGATGGCCAACATGGTCCGGTTCCTGCTGTATCAAATGTGCTCGACGACCATCGTGAAGGCTACCCTGGCCTCGCTGGATGCCCAGATTGCGCACGAGGCGTCCGTGGACCTGGCGGCATTTACCGATCGCTCACAGGACGGTGTGTTTCCGGCGGGATTCCAGGAAGAATACCAACGCGTGTATCCGGGGCTGTACCAACATGTGCTCGATCGCGCCAGGCCCGCGCAGGCTCCCGAAGTGCTCGTGCATGCGGTGGTCGAATACGTGAAGGAAGCGTGGGGCAAGCCGTTTGCCTCCATCGACGAGCCGCGTCTGTATGCGCTCGCCGACGAAGCCGCGTCGGGCGGCGTGGGCCTGGAGGCGGGCACGGCTCTTTCGGATCTGTATTCCAACCGCCGTAAGAACGAGTTGCGTTACGAGGTGCTGAGCTATGTGCAGCGGGACCTGCGAGCCGTCCGGTACACGCCTCCTCCGGCCCGGCCTCCGGCAGCCCCGGAGTACGAACCGCTCCTGGAGCCTTCCTCGCGGGCAGTGGGCTGGAGTGCCGGCTCGCTGGCCGTGGCCGCCCGCGTGGTCGCAGCCACGCTACGGCAACGGGCGAGCCTTCTCGCAGCCGGGAGGCGATAGCGGCCCTTTCGTTATTTAACGCCGGCCAGTGGTACGCAAACCTGGTCAAAGGGGTGGCGGCGGCCGAGTTGGCCAGCGGCTTCGAAGACATTGAGCGCCTGTTCGTAAAGATCGCGCGGGATTTCGACTCCGCCTTCCCAACAACCCAGCGTTTGATAGCGCCCGATGGCGGCGGCCAATACCTCGGGTGCGATGGCGGGAAAGAAGGCGGCCTCCGTTTTGGCGACCTCCGCGGCGGGGGCGCCGCGGATCCACTCGCGCGCCCTGCCAAAGGCCTCCAGAAAATTGCGGCAGGTGTCCGTGCGCAGGAAGTCGCGGGAACAACACAGGCTGCTGAAGGCGACCGGAGGCATGGAAGCGCCCACGGAGGCGACGATGTGCGCCCCGCCTTCCCACTCCAGTTGGTGCGAGGCGGGAGCCTGCAGGTGGATGTAGTCCGCGTCGCCCTTCCGGAAGGCACGCTGCATTTCTTCCGGGGAGCCGGAGTCGATTGCGTGGATCCTTTTCCAGTCGACGCCATTCACCCGGATTGCGTAGCGGAGCATGGCTAACGGCTGACCTCCGTGATCGGCCAGGAGCGAGCGGCCCTCGAGTTTCTTCCACTGGAAGGCCGGATCGGACTCGCGAGCGACCAGGAAGAATCCATCACGCTGATTGATTTGGGCGAAGTGGACGGGCAGCGGAGACTCGCCCTTCTCCAGGAGCTTCCAATTCGACGAGACGGCGGATTGCATGATGTCGACAACGCCTTCGCGAATCAGGTCGCTCGATCGCCGCCCCTTGGCGAGAACGCTGTATTCGGCGGAGAGTCCCTGCTCTTCCAGGAAGCCCCCGGCAATCGTGGAGATCAGCGGGCTGTAGAACGCGGAATGGCGGGAAACTCTGATGCGGATGCGCATAGCTATGGAGTGAAAAAGCGCCGGAGCGCGGGGTACAACGATTGGTACTGATGGTGGCCGCGGGCGTAGAGTTCCTGCTCGGCCGGCCGCGGCGCGATGGAGTCCACTTCGCGAATGGCGACGCGACACGCTTCCTCGACGGAGGTGTAGCCGCCTGTTCCGACCAGTGCCAGCAGGGCTGCGCCATAGGCCGAACCCTCCTGCGTTTCCAGGACCACCACACGTTTGCCGAACACATCGGCCAGCAGTTGCCGCCAGAAGGCGCTGCGCGCTCCGCCTCCGGAAACCCGCACCGAAGTGACCGGCCCGCCCAATTGCTCGACGATCTCCAGGCAATCCCGTTGGCTGTAAGAGACGCCTTCGAGCAGAGACCGGATGAGGTCGGCCCGCGAGTGCTTCGCGGTGAGGCCCACCCAGCCGCCCCGTGCGCGCGCGTCCAGATGCGGCGTGCGCTCCCCCATGAGATAGGGCAGCCAGTAAAGGCCTTGCGACCCAGGTGCGGCCGTGGCCGCTTCCGCGGTCAAAACGTCATAGTCGCTGCCGGGGGATAGATTATTGCGAAACCACTGGAGACTCAGGCCCGCGCCCTGCGTCACGCCCATTACATGCCAGGCGCCGGGCACCGCGTGACAGAAGGTGTGTACACGGCCGGCCGGATCGTAGGCCGGCGACTGCATGTGGGCGAAGACCACGCCGGAAGTTCCCAGCGTACACGAGACGAGCCCCGGTTCGACAATACCGTTGCCCACGGCGCTGGCCGCCTGATCGCCCGCCCCGGCCACTACGGGGGTACCCTCCGCCAGTCCGGTGGCCGCGGCAGCGATGGCGGAAATCTTTCCGGACAGACAACGCGACTCGAAAACTGCCGGGAGAATCTGGCGGTCGAGCCCCAGCCGCCCGGTCAAATCGTCGGACCAGGCGCGGCGCACCACGTCGAACAAGGCGGTGCCGGAGGCATCGGAAACATCGCTGGCGTGTTCACCGGTGAGACGAAAGCGAACATAATCCTTGGGTAGCAGGATTTTCCGCACGCGCTCGAAAAAAGCCGGCTCGTGGTCTCGCACCCAGAGCAGCTTGGGAAGGGTGAAGCCGGTGAGCACCGGATTGGCCGTCGCGCGGAGCACGGCCGCTTTCCCCACCGACTGGTTAATCGCCTCCACCTGCTCCTGGCTACGCTGATCGCACCAGATCAGGGCGGGACGGATGACTGCATCGGCCGCATCGAGCAGAACCAGGCCGTGCATTTGACCGGAGAGTCCCACACCCTGGACATCGCGGCTTGACGCCCCGGCATCGGTCAAGACGCCGCGGACCGCCTGTTGCGCCGCGTCCCACCAGTTTTCGGGGCGCTGCTCGGCCCACAGCGGGCGCTCCATGAGCATCTCTTCGTGCGGCGCGGAACGCGCGTGCCGCACCTTGCCGCGCTCGTCTACCAGGAGCGCGCGCGTCCCGCCGGTGCCCACGTCGATGCCTAGCCAGTACATCTCACCCTCAGCTTAGTGTAGGCACGGGCGTGCAGCAAGATATAATTCCGTTGTCGAACAAAATGCTGAAGCTCCAGGTTCTGAGCCGGATCGTGGAATCCGGGTTGGTGGCGATCATCCGGACGAACTCTGCGGAGCAGGCCGCCCGGATCGCGGAAGCCTGCGCCCAGGGCGGGGTGGCCGCGCTGGAAGTAACATTTACGGTGCCCGGCGCGGCAGGCGTAATTGGCGACTTGGCGAAGCGATACAAGCCGGAAGAAATGGTCATTGGGGCCGGGACGGTGTTGGACCCGGAGACCGCCCGCGCGGCTCTTTTGGCCGGCGCGCAATTCCTGGTTAGTCCGGCGTTGAACGGCGAGACCGCAAGGCTCGCGAACCGCTACCAGATTCCCTATATGCCGGGCGCGGGAACGGCGCGAGAGGTGGTGGAAGCGATGGAGTGCGGCGCGGAGATCATCAAGGTCTTTCCCGGCGAAACGTTGGGGCCCACGTTCATCAAGGCGGTGAAGGCGCCCCTGCCGCAGGCGTCGTTGATGCCGACCGGGGGCGTGAGTCTCGAAAACGCGGGGACTTGGATTGCGGCCGGCGCGGTCGCGCTCGGCGTAGGCGGCAATCTGATCGCGGGCGCCAAGACCGGCGATTATGCCTCGATAAACCGGCTCGCCAGCGCGGTGATCGACCACGGTGGTACGGCCACGGGCATCATTCCGGAATTTTTGACCGCCAAGGAGCGGCCGCTGCGGCTCGCGCAGGAGCAGATCATTACCCGCGACATGCACGAGCGCAAGCAGACGATGTTCAATCGCGCCGACGCCTTCGTTGCACTGCCGGGCGGCATCGGCACGCTCGAGGAGCTGATCGAGCAAATGACTTGGGCGCAGCTTGGCCGCCACAAGAAGCCGATCCTGATCGCCAATATCAACGGCTTCTGGGACCCGCTGCTGGTACTGCTTGACCACATGCGCGTGCTGGCGCTGGTGCCGCCGCCGGCCAAGGGCGTCGAGCTTCTGGTCGCCGACCGCATCGACGATATCCTGCCGAAACTGCGGGAGGTCGCCTTTGCGGTGAGCGACGCACAGAAGGAAATGGCCGTGCCGGCGGAGCGGATGTAATTCCCCGTCGTCACCGCAATCTGTGTTGTTAGGTCGGAAAATTCTGTGTCTTCGTGCTTGCCCTCTCCGTCTGCGGGAGGGGCAACGCCGAGTTTCCAGCAACCTCTGTTGGGTG
>Ga0209698_10001130_pt1 | contig 30782 bp, 18 predicted proteins | sample LitLauG_LLR_2012_FD_187203 | JGI IMG/M metagenome (GOLD analysis project Ga0209698, IMG submission 187203) | Freshwater sediment microbial communities from Pennsylvania, USA - Little Laurel Run_MetaG_LLR_2012 (SPAdes) (version 2) | ecosystem: Environmental > Aquatic > Freshwater > Creek >... | reverse complement strand
AAGAAGCCGATCGATACGCCGTATGGTCCTTACGCCGATCCATTTCCCATCGAGCAGCACCGCCTGGGTCCGTTCGGTCCCATCGAAGCGTTTTATAAGAAATGAGAGCGCGTGCGCTATTCTGAAGGCTAGTGCAAGCGAAGAAATGCCGCTTCTGCGGCTGCCGCCAGGTGAAGGCCACCTGTGGATGGCCGATCGTCTGGAAGGGCGAAGTCCGGGTGGAAAACCTGAATATCGGCGATTACTGGCTCGCGCCGCCGAAGCGCGGCAAGATCGTTGACATCGAAGACTTCGAGCAGACCCGCAAAATCTGGGTGGTTTTTCCCGGCAGCCGCGACCCGCACGCCTTCAACCGCTTTCGCGGCGATCTGCAATTGAGCGAACGCGTCCGCGCCTGCGGCAAGCCGTGCTGCTTTCGTCACCGCAGACGCCTCGGACCCGGCCGTTACTACTGCTCCGACCACTGGACGGCGTGGGAAGCTGTGTCGTGACTACTTCCCGGCCAGCGGCGTGACGCCCGCTCCCGCCAGGGTCTTGTTGAACGCCGGAACATCCTTGCTCATCAGTGTTTGATATTCCACCTTGGCCGCGGCCAGGTCTTTTTCGATCATGTCGGTGAGGCTGAACGCCGTGTCCGTCGGTTTGTAATCCGCGCCGCCCGCCACATCGCCCGCTCCGGTGCCGACCTCGCCGTTCAACCAGATCAGGTTGAAATACACCTTGTACGCCGCGATGAAATACTTATCGTCGCTGGTGGTGAGCGCTTTCGACACCAGCTTATACTCCACGCTCCGCATCCTCTCGTCCATCTCCTCGGCGGATTTGAGCAGCGTGGCTTTGCTCTTGTCGGCCTTCAGCATCTTCTCGACGTCGTCGAGCTGCTTACGCATCCATTCGATCTGGTTCACCATGTCGGACGTGGCGTTAATATCGTCGCGAATGCGCAGTTGCAGCTTCACCTGCGACTGAATATCGGCGTCGCTGCCGGTGCTTGAAGGATCGCGCACGATTTCAAGCGGCTGCGTGTACGATTCGCCATCCACCGTGATGCGGACCTTGTACGTCCCCGGCGCGACCGTTGGACCCACCTCGGCTTGCTGCGCGCCCCAATGCGTGATGGCGCGCGAGTCCTGCCCGCGGAAACGCGGCTCCTCGAAAATATGCGGATTCTCTGCCGGAGCGGTTCGCAGGGCGATTAGCTTCGGCGGATCGTAATGCATGTCCCACGCCGTGCGATTCAGGCCCATGCGGCCCGGAGGGTTGCGCAGCTCGCGAACCACCTTTCCGTCGGCATCAAGAATAGTGGCCTGCACCGGACCTTTTGGCGGATTCTTCAATTGATAATTCACATAGACGCGTCCGCCTCCCAAGATGCGGATCGTCTCGCGCGGCGCGAATAACGATACAGACGTATCCTTGCCCACGCCCTTCGCCATCTGCTCCAGCGGCGTGATGTCGTCCAGAATATAAATGCCGCGGCCATATGTCGAAATCACCAGATCGTGAAATTTCTTCTGCACCACGGCCCAGGAAACAGGCGACGGCGGCAGGCCGTTTTTCAAATTGACCCAACTGCCTCCGTCGTCCAGTGAATAATACAGTCCGTTGCCCGTGCCCGCGAATAACAGGCCTTTGCAATTCGGATCCTCGGCGACTACGCGCACATAAGAAAGTTGATGACTGGGCAACCCGCCCGTGATTTTGGTCCAGGTCGCGCCGAAATCTGTCGTCTTATAAATGAACGGCTCGCGATTGTCCATCAAGTGATAATCGACGGAAATGTACGCGGTGCCGGCGTCGAAAAACGACGGTTGAATACTGGTGATGGTGCCCCACGGCTTCATCCCGACGTTGGCCGTCATATCGTTCCACTTCGCGCCGCCGTCCTTCGTGTACCAGACCTTTCCGTCGTTGGTTCCGGCCCAGATCAGGCCTTTTTGCACCGTCGATGGCGCGATGGCGAACACCACTTCGCCGTAAAACTGACCCAGATTATCGCCGACGATTCCGCCGCTCGGCACCAGATACTTCGGATCCTGCGTCGAAAGATCAGGACTGATCACGCTCCAGCTTTGGCCCGCGTTGGTCGTCCGGAAAATCACCTGACAGCCGTAATAAACCGTGTTGTGATCGAATGGATCGATGGCCAGCGGCGCCGTCCAATGGCAGCGGTACTTCGTGTCATTCGGAGGCGAATCGAGCGTGTGCAGCCACGGGCTCACCGAACGCGCGAGCTTGGTCTTCGCGTCCCAGCGCGTCACTTCGTCGCCATAACACGTCGCCCAAACGATGTTCGGATCGGTGGGATCGGCGTACGTAAATCCCGATTCGCAGCCGCCCATGCCGCGATCCCAACCCGGCTCGGCCGCGCGTCCGAAGCCTCCGAAACCAACTTGCACGGCGGGTCCACGCATGGTCGTGTTGTCCTGCATGTTGGTGTAGAAATAATACGGCACCTGATTATCCACCGACACGTGATACATCTGGCCCACCGGCAACGTGACGCGATTGAAGCCGCGTCCGTGGGACGTGGTGATGCTCAGGCCTCCATCGTGCGTGATGATGAAGCGGTCGGCATTCGTCGGGTCCCACCAGATGTCGTGATTGTCACCTCCCCAAGGCGTGGGGCGAAACGTTTCGCCTCCGTCCAGCGATTGATGGAAGCTACTGTTGGAAACAAAAACCTCGTTTTCATTCACCGGCGAAACGGCCAAGTGAATGTAGTAGCCCGCGCGACCAATCAGCGCGCGATCCCAGTTCACGACTCGCCAGTTCGCGCCGCCGTCATCGGAGCGCCACATCGAGCCCTGATCGGCGGTCTGTATCAACGCGTACACGCGGTCGGAATTCGTCGGCGCAACGGCCACGTCGATCTTGCCCACCGGAGACTTGGGCAGTCCAGGCGCCGTTATCCTGCGCCACGTGGTGCCACCGTCGCGCGAGGTATAGACGCCGCTGCCGGGACCTCCGCTCAACTCGCCCCAGGTGTGCATTTCCACCTGCCACGTGCCCGCGAACAGCACGCGCGGATTTTTCGCGTCTATCGAAAGGCCGCTGCAGCCAGTGTTTTCATCGACGAACAGCACCCGCTCCCAATGGTCGCCTCCGTCGAGCGTGCGATAGACGCCGCGCTCCTGCTGCGGTCCGGTCATGCGGCCCAGTGCGCACACAAACGCAATATCCGGATTCGTCGGATGCGTAATAATTCGCCCGATGCGGCCGGTTTCATCCAGGCCGATGTGCTGCCATGTCTTGCCCGCATCGGTGGATTTGTACATGCCGTTGCCCATCACATCCACATCGCGGATGGCCCAGGCCTCGCCGGTGCCGGCCCAAACGATGTTCGGATTCGACGGCGAAACGGCCAGCGCGCCGATCGCGGCGACGGACTGGCTATCGAAAATCGGCGTCCAGCCGAAGCCTCCGTCAACAGATTTGAAAATGCCGCCCGACGCCGCGCCTGCGTAGTAGGTGTTCACGTCGCCCGGCACCGCGGCGACGCTCGCCACGCGGTTGCCGGCCAGTGGCCCGACAAAGCGGAAGCGGAACTGGTCCACATCGCCGGGAGGGCCTCCACGGCGCTGGGCAACGAGTGCGGTTGCGGTCAAGAAAAGGGTGACAAACAGGCGATTCCGGTTCATAAGGGAATTGCCAAGTTTAGATTGGATTCGCCGCACGGGTCAAGATCGACCGAACCAGAAACTCAGGCCTTGGCGTGTTCCAGCACCAGGACCCAATCGGCGATTACCGTTGGAAACGGCGCCTGCCAGTTACCGGATGCGTCGGGGGCGACTTCGGCGATGGGGAGGTCGCGCCCGGTGCGGGGGTCGAAGTAGAAGCCGCGCCAGTTGCCGGGCTCCAGCGACTTAACCTTTGGCGGATTCCATATCGCCGGCATGAAAATCACGCGTACTTCACCAGGAATGCCGGCTGCGAAGGGCAGCCAGTAGTTCTTGTCATCCCAGTGCGGGTCGATCCATTCCGGATGAGGCTCGAAACGCCACCAGGGATAGCGCATCAGCAGCGCCTTCGAATGGGCAATGTGAGCCGCGCCGGGCAGCCGCGCGGCTTCGTCCCAGGAAATGTCTCCCCAGGAACGGCCGTGCGGCGAGGGACCGAAGGGCTGATCGCGCCGGTTCACCTGCCAGATGCCGTTCGCCCCGTAGGTGTGGCCCGCGGCACCACTAAGCACGCAGGCCCAGAAATAGTAACGCTGGACCTCCTGGCGACTGGCTTCCATGATGCCTTCATAGCAGACCTCGCCGTCGATGACGGGCATGCGCGGCTCGGCCGCGTAGGAGGCCGTGAGCGTCCTCACAGTATTGGGCGCACTTTGGCGGTCGCCGTGGCCGGTTTGCAGCATGTCGAAGTCCAGCACCGACGGGTCCGTCACGCATTCCCGGGCGCTGCGGCTTGGGTGGATGGTGATGAGGCGGCGATATGGGTCGATAGAGCGGACGTAGCGTGTCAGTTCCGTCCAGCTTTGCTTCTGCTCCGCCGCGTCGCGTTCCTGAGATTTGGATAAGTAATAGGGCATGGTGCCCTCGCCGGCCAGGCACCAGATCACCGGGTAAGCGCCCCAGCGCGCGACCAGGTTGCGCCAGTGACGCTTCATCTTTGGGACGCCCATCCATTGCACGAAATATCCCCAGCAGCCGACAACGCAGGGCGCGATGCCGCGGCTCACCAGGTGCTGGATGCGCAGGTCGGCCATATCGAAGTAAGCGGGATTGATGCGCGCGTAATCCTTCTCCCAGGGAAAGCCCGCTTCGTTGGCGCCGCGCGGGTCGAACGCGGGCATGTCGGGATACAGGCCCGCGACGATCTGAACCACGGTGAATCCTTTGGCGGCGCGGTCGGCGGTGAGCTGCTGAAAGTCGCCCGGCCATTGGAATCGTTGGCAAAGGCCCATCCACCAGGTGTCGGCGAGCCAGAAAAACGGAGTTCCATCCTCGTGCTCGAAGTGACGCCGGTTGGCGCTGACGCGCGGCGCGCCATGCAGCACAAGAGCATTGGCTCCGCCGTAAGGAGAGGCGTCCAGCGTGCCGGTTTGGCCGTGGAGTCCGGCGTCGGATGAGTCGCTGCAGATGGTCGTGTAGCGATAGCGTCCCGCTGCGGGAGCGGCAAAGCGCACGCGCCACTCGTTTGCGCCTGCCCAAAATGCGGGCACGCGATTTTCGCCCGTAGGACCTTTGAAGATCACGTCAAGTTCAATCTCATCCGGCGAGGCGTGAGCGTGGGATGCCGTGAAAGACCACTCCGCCACAGTACGCGCGACGGCAAAACGTGACTGCGCAACGGCTGGAGCAAAGGGTGCGGCAGCGGAAAGTGCCAGAAAGGAGCGGCGTAACATCGGAGTCATCATATCGCGATTTGTCGGGCTCCTCGGTTCGAATCTGCGCTACGCCAGTTCAGAGCCACCGTTACCGAGGCGTCGGTAGGCGTGTCGGTGATACGAAGAAACCGGCCGTCGGGCGCGATATCCAAAGTCGGTGGCGCGGAAGATCCTGTACGGCAAAAGCACGGACAGCAACGGACCTTAGTCGTCGGGTTCTTTGGGAGGGGCCGGAGCGTCCAGGGGGCTGGCCGCCTGGCCCCCAGCATCCACCCAACTTCCAGGCCCAAATTGCATTGACGGCGGCCAGCAAAATCTGGTTCTCGCGGTGCTTCATTGGCCAGGAGGAGCCTCGGCTCTGTTTGGCGGCGTGCCTCGCTTGGCTTCCAGCCTGTTTTCTCCGCGAAGCCACTCCGACAGCGGTCTGGTGCCGATGCGGATTTGTGCGCGCCGCAGCATGGCGTTCATGAACCGCAATTCGGCGATCAGGCTCCGATCGGGATTGCCGCGGGCCTCCCGTTTCACCGTGACGTGCCCTTTTTCCGCCCACAGCAGCCCCCACTTCTTCGGCACCTCCTCCGGAGAAATGATTCCGGGAGGGCAAAGATAATACCGCCGTTGGCCCATCCCGGCGGCCGGATTTTTGCGCACGGTTTTCTTGCCGTCGCGCAGGAAATCAACCCGGCTCACTTTGCATTCGATCAGAGTGGATAATCCATCGTTCCAGCCAATGATGTCGGGGCTCTCTTTGGATACCGCCGCGAATTCGTAAAAGACCGTGGAGGACCGGCGGCTGAGCCACCGGACGCCGATGGCGACCAGTGAGGAGTGGGTCACTTTTGTTTGGCCGGGCTGCCGTGATTTGAACCCGGAACCAGTTGCACCCCAGGCAAAATATCAATTCCTTACAAACAACGCTTGAGGATAACACAAGACTTATGGTGACTCGACTTTGGGGGCCCTACAAGGCCTGCTGGACCAAGCGAAATCGCTCGCGCAGAGACCTAACGCCGCAGCGACTCATTAGATCACCTCGGTCGTTAAGCGCTTCTTCAAGTCTGACCCCAATGGACCGATGAGGTGGCAAGAGCGGTAGGGCGATGGCCTGTCGCTCAGTCTGAACGCGATAGGGGAGATCAATAATGCGCCAATGGACAATCCCGGTTAGAATCTGGGCGATTTTGTGTTTGACGACGCTCGCTGGAGCGGCCAGTGGCGGCTTCTTGTTCTATCGCCTGGAATCTATCGTGGCAAGTTACGAGCGCTTGTTCACTCGTGATGTACATGACCAAGACCTATCGCGCCAAGTGCAGGTGGCGTTCAAGAAACAGGTGCAGGAGTGGAAGGATCTGCTGCTGCGCGGCCATGACCCGGCAATGTTGACGAAATACTCCGCTGCCTTTGAGAACGAATCGAAAAAAGTAACGCAACTGGTCGCGCAATTGAGGCAAAACGTTGACAGTGACAGCGCCAGAGCTCTTGTGGATCAGTTTGCGAAAGCTCACCAAGACATGTCGGTGACGTACGGCAAGGCGCAGCAGGTCTTTGTCGCTTCCCAGAGTGCGGCGCAGGCGGATAAGATGGTCAAGGGTCAGGATCGGGCACCGACCGACCTCATCGACAAGATCGTCGAAACGCTGGTGGCGCAAACCGCGGAGCGCCGCGCCGCAATTACCAACAGTCTCTGGCGCTTCGGCGCAGCGGTGGGAGTCGGATTTCTGTTGTTGGGCGTGGTCGCGCTCATCGTAATCCGTAGCGTCAACGAAGAACTCCGGGTAAACATCGCCGAACTCAGTCGAAGCAGCCAGACGGTCGCCCAAACAGCTCTCGAGATATCCTCCTCCGCGGAGTTGCTCGCTCAAGGGGCAAGCGAACAAGCTGCGTCTCTGCAAGAGACCTCCGCGTCCAGTACGCAGACGGCTGCGATGATTCATCGAAATTCCGAAGGGGCAACAACCTCTGCAAAATTGATGGCGGAGGTGGAATCGCGGGTGACCGGTGCCAACCGGGCGCTCTCAAAGATGCTCGAGGCCATGGAAAACGTCAAAGGCTCGAGTGCGAAGATCGCAAAAATCATCAAAGTCATTGACGAAATCGCTTTCCAAACGAACATCCTGGCTCTCAATGCGGCTGTCGAGGCCGCCAGAGCCGGCGAGGCGGGGCAAGGATTCGCCGTCGTCGCCGACGAAGTGCGCAGTCTGGCTCAGAGGAGCGCACGGGCCGCGAAGGATACGGAATCGCTGATTCAGGAATCGATTGAGGTATCAAATAGCGGACATGCGATGGTGAGCGAGGTCGCAGAGGCGATTCTCACCGTCAACGAGCGTGCCGCCACCGTGAGACAACTGGTGGATGCCGTCAGCGGCGGTAGCCAAGAGCAGAGCCGGGGCATGGAGGCCATATCATCTTCCCTCCATCAAATGGATCAGGTGACGCAGCAATCTGCTGCAGCCGCGCAAGAGTCGGCCGCAGCGGGACAGGAATTGAAATGCCAGGCCGTGAGGCTTGACGACATTGTCCGCCGAATGAGCGCGATGCTGGGCGATACCAGCCGCGAAACGGAGGTGGGCGCCGGGTAACGTCATCCGTTGAGCGCCTGCTGATGGGATTTCCAAAGATTTCCTTGCAAGCCGACGAGTTCCAATGGCGTCCCCGATTGGACTCCAAACGGACTGCGGCAGGAGATGCGGAGTAAGTAACTCTTTGAGGGGTTTGGTCGGGCTGCCGGGATTCGAACCCGGGACCTCTTGCACCCCAAGCAAGCGCGCTAGCCAGGCTGCGCCACAGCCCGAAAACCCAATGGTAGCACGCTAGTGCTTTACCGTGACGGGATTCTGCACGCCGGTGCCGTATTTTTCCACCGTGCGAGTCTTCATATCATACGCATCGCCCGCCGACAGCACGAAAAAGGGCTTCTCCCAAGGCTGACGCGGATGCGTGTTGTCGTGAATAGCCACCTTCCACTTGCCCATGACCTCGAACTTGTCCTGATTGACAATAATCGCCGTCCCCTCAGACAAACCAATTCCCAGAAAGGATGGATAATTTTTCATCACCTGTGTCAGATCGTCCCATCGGTTGCGCGTATTGATGTGTTGGTCGATCGCGCTCTTGCGCAAAAACGCGAAGCCACGTTGATGTTCCGGCTCGGGCGCCATCATGATGTCCGCGCTCGACACCGCGCCGCGCACCAGGAAATCGCCTTGGATCGTCGCGCCGGCGGAGCTGCCGCCGATCACGCCACCGCGCGCCAGCACGTTCTGGAATTCGCGCTGGGTCAGCGTATTGGCGTAGGAATCGACGCAGTTCCACTGGCGGCCGCCGTTGAACCAGACGCCGTCGGCATCCCTCAGAAACTTGGCGAACTCCTCCGTATCCGCCTCCTTGGGGTTGTGAGTATGCAGCATGTGGACGTTCTCCGCGCCCAGCTTTTTCCATGGCGCGACGATCGTTTCTTCCTTGTAAATCATCCACTTGCCGTCCGGCCCCTTGTTGCCCGCGGCAGTCGGAATCACCACGATTTTGGCCTTCGCCCCGCCGGCTCGATTGATGAAGGTCTCCATGATGCCGGTGCCGGTCAGGTTGCCTCCGCCGACGATGATCAGCGTGCCCTTTTCAGGACCGTATTCAGTGGATTGGGCGGAAGCAGCCACGGCGGCCAGGATCGCGAGCAGGATGATTTTCATAAGACTCCTTTGGGCGGATTCTTACTCTTATAGCGCATTTCGGGAAACGACTCCGGGTCGGCGAAGGTCTATAATGTAAGTTGCTGTGCGTTTTAAATTCAATCACTTAATTCTTCCCATCGGACTCCTTTCTAGCTTTACGTTCGGCCAGTGGCGGGCTACAGGTCCTTTCGGAGGCTCGGCCGAGGTGGTGCGGTTTCTGCCCGGTTCCACCGACTCCGCGGTCGCGGCCACCCGTAACGGACTGGTCTACATCTCGCACGATGGCGAAGTCTCTTGGGACATGATTCCGTTTCCGGTGCAGTTGGCGGGCACGCTGCACGCGCTGGAAATCGATCCCCGCTCGGCATGGTACGTCGGCATGGAAGCCAATGAGCCCTGGAAATCCGGTGTGTACAAGACCACCGACGCCGGACAGACATGGACGCAGCTCCCGGGCTTGAAAGGAAAGCCGGTGTGGTCCGTGGCCATCTCTCCTTCAAACCCCGACATGGTCGCGGCGGGTACCGACGATGGCGTTTATCTTACAGACGACGCGGGCGCCAACTGGAAACGTATCTCGCCCCTGGAACAGCGCGATCTGCGTCCTGTGGTGTCTCTGGCGTTTCATCCCACCGACACAAAGATTCTCTACGCCGGCACCACTCATCTGCCATGGCGCACCATCGACGGCGGCGAGCACTGGCAGTCTATCCATTCCGGCATGCTCGACGACTCCGATGTCTTCAGCATCGTGGTCGATCAGAAAAACCCCCAGATTGTGCTCTCCAGCGCCTGCAGCGGAGCCTATCGCAGCACCGCCGCCGGAGCGCAGTGGTCGCGAATGCCCACGCCCCACGGAGCATTTAGGACCTATTTCGTCGCACTCGATCCGTCCACGGACGCCATTTTTGCCGGCACCACTCTGGGTTTGTTCCGTTCCACCGATCGAGGCAGAACGTGGAGCAAAGTGACCGCCGACGCCGTCAAATCCATCGCGTTTCAGGGGCAGAAAATCCTCATGGCCTCGCTCTCGAACGGCGTCCTCATCAGCACCAACTCGGGCGAAACGGTGCGCCCGGTCAATCAGGGCTTCTCCAATCACAGCCTCGCAATGCTTACCTCGGCCGGCCCCGTGATCTACGCCACCAGCGTCTACGAACCAGGCCAGGGAGGCCTGTTCCGCAGTACGGACTTTGGCACGACGTGGCATCACGTGCCCGGCGCGGGCAACATTCTAACGCTGGCCGCCAAGCCTGCCAATCCGAACATCGTGTTCGCCGCCGGACCCGACGCGTTTTTCGCCTCCACAGACGGGGGCAAGTCCTGGACCAAGGCAATCGCCCCGCCCGGACGCTCCACCACCGCTCTCGTCGCCAACGACGATGGATCGCTGCTGGCAGGAACTACCACGGGCCTGTATCGGAAGACGGCCGCAGTATGGGTTCCAGTGAAAATCGCCGGAGCCGTGCGCCGCGTGCAATGGATGGAAGCCTCGGGCCACGGTAAGCTCGCCATGGTGTCCGACGGACACGCGTTCCTGAGCGAATCGAACGGCAAAGAATGGTCTGCCTGCGCCTCAGGGCCCGAGGGCGCGGAATTTTATGGCGTCAGCGTCGGCCCGTCAGGCAGCGTGCTGGCCGCAACGTCACACGGCCTGCTGCGCTCGGCCGACCGCTGCGCGACATGGAACCTGGTCAAAGAGGGCCTGGATGCGGCCACGGTGAACGCCGTGCTTTTCCATCCGACGCGCCCTGGCGAAGCGTATACATCGCAGTATGGACGAATTTTGCGGAGCCTGGATGGGGGCGAACACTGGCAGCCTCTGGACGACCGTGGCCGCAACGGCCTGTACCCCGCCCGTTTGTTGATTTCACCCGGACAGCCGGACCGGCTGCTCGCGATGTTCCCGCGGCGGGGAATTGAAATAGCACCAATCGCAGTTGAGGGGACCGAGAGTCCTCAAAAGGAGAAGGAATAATGGCAATACCTGGCAGTTTGCGCAACAAAATCGGAGGGGCCCTCGTGGTTTTCCTCGGTGCGCTTGGGGCGGCGATACCCGCTTCGGCCCAAGCGAAGATCGGCTATTCGACGGTCGATGTCAGCATTTTCGGCGGTGGACAATTTCCGCAACTTTATCAGGGCGAGGGTTCCCGCGCCATTAACTATGATGAAGGCGGTGTCTTCGGCTTCAAGGTAACCGAAGATATCTGGAACAAGTTCGGCGTGGAGGAAACGCTCGACATCGGCCGCGCCAATCTGCGTGCCACCATTCAGAACGACCCGCTGGTCAATACCTTCGGCGTTGCCGGACGCAACTACAACTTCGCCGTGACCGGCCTCTATTATTTCAAGGGCCGCGGCTCGAAATGGCGCCCGTTCCTGGAAGTAGGCCCCGGCGTCACCTGGTATCGCGGAAAGAACACCGCAGTGGAGGTCCCCGGCGGTCTGCAGGAACCGCTGAGCCCGAAATACGGTCCGGCGCTGGTCTACGGCGGCGGTGTCAAATACAACGGCTGGAAGAAGGTCGGCCTGCGGTTCGATGTGACCGACACCTACACCAAGTCGCCTCATTACGGACTGCCCAGCTATCCGATTTCCAACGGAGCTGTGTACCTGGCTCACGGCGGGACGGAGCATTTCCTCACTGCTACGGTGGGCATCACGTTCCACGCTCGATATCATGAGCCGGTCGCGCCTCCTCCGCCGCCCGCTCCTCCGGCCCCGAAGGTTGAGCCTCCCGCTCCTCCGAGGATCGAGATCGCGGTGGGTTCGATTTCCGGCGCTCGCGACGTTTGCCCCAGCGAGAGCCTGACGCTCGGCTCCAACGCGACGGTCACCGGTGCGTCGCCGTCTTATCAGTGGATGGTGAACGGCAACCCGGCCTCCGGTGGCACGGGTAGCTCCTTCAGCGTGCCCACCACCTCCAGCGGCACCGAGTCCATCACCCTGCGTGTTTCGGCGGGCGACAAATCCGCCACCACGGACCCGGTCAGCGTGCGCGTGAAGAACTACGCTCGACCCACCGTGCACCTTACCCTCGCGCAGTCGACCATCGCCGCCGGCGCAACCGACGGCGTTTCGGCCACGGCCACCGGCTCCGAGTGCGGCGATCCGGTGAACATCACCTATTCGGCCAGCGAAGGCTCCATCAGCGGCGGCACCTACGATTCGTCGAGCGTTGCTTTCCAACAGAACGCCGGCCGCCTGCAGACCAAGACCATCCGCATCACGGCCACCGCGACCGATCGTACCGGCGCAACGGCTACCGATAGCGCGAACCTGACGGTGACCTCGAAGCCCGTCGCGCGCCGCCTGGAAGACCTGGTGTTCCCTGCCAACAGTTCGCGCGTCAACAACTGCGCCAAGCGCGTGTTGCTCGAGGTGCTGACGCCGATCCTGCGTGACGATCCCAACGCCAAGGTGTTGCTGATCGGCCATCGCGACGCAAGCGAAAAGGTCACCACGCTGGACCGTGCGCGCGTTCTGAACGCCGCCGCCGTGCTAAGCGCCGGTACGGGCATCTGCCCGATGCTGGAGCTCAGCCGCATCCAGGGCGCGTGGGTCGGCACCGACCAAAGCTCGCCCACCAAGCCGTCGTTCTGCGGAACGTCCACCGACGTGAAGGAGAAGGCGGGCCAGGCGGTGGTGGATTCGGACCAGAAGGCCCAGTTCCGCCGCGTGGAAATCTGGGTGGTTCCGGGCGGAGCGGATATGCCCGCCGGAGTAAGCGTGAAAGACCTGCCGGCCCCGGCAGTCAAAGCGCTCGGCTGCCCCAGGTAGTGCCCCATAAAGTTGGGTTCGTTCGGTAAAACGGGGGACTGGCGAAAGCTGGTCCCCTTTTTTCTGCTCAAGGATTTCTGCCAAATCTACGCGTTTCCGCGCGAAACAGACCTTTACTCCCTTTCCTTAGCGCCCTTTACCATTTCCACACAAACAGCTTCGTTCCCCATAGCCCCTAACTTCGAATCAGAGGAAGGCCCCCACCGGGCCGACCTTGACAGTTTTTTCCCGGCCGGGAAATGTCGCATTACGGTGGTCCTGAGCTCTTGCGTCAGCGAGAGACCTTGGGGTCGACTCCATAATATTCGGATTAAGAACCCGGATTTCAGAGGGAGGGCTTGAGAAGGTCATCCCAATCCATTGGCGGGCGGAGCGGTTCCGCCCGCGCGCGACACTTTTCCTACAGCCGAGATCTGCCGATTCTGGCTCCCGTTTTTCTGATACCATTCCCCCCATGCCCATCCGAGCGACCCTGTTCGTGCTCGCGGCCCTCTCCCTCTCTGCCGCTGACCCTAAATCGATCACCATCTACCGCGACAACTACGGCGTCCCGCACGTCTACGGACCCACCGACGCGAGCTGCGTGTTCGGCTACATTTATGCCCAGGCCGAGGATAATTTCTGGCAGATCGAAGACAGCTATATCCGCGCGCTGGGCCGCGCGTCGGAGGTTTATGGCGCCGCGACGCTGACCGACGACGAGATGGTCCGCGCGCTGGAGATCCCTCGGATTTCGCAAGCAGAGTACGCGCGCGAATCGGCGCGGTCGCGTGAACTGTTGCAAGCCGCAGCCGATGGGCTGAATTATTACCTCGCCACGCACCCATCGAGCAAGCCTCGCCTGATTACGAAGTTTGAGCCGTGGCACATGCTGGCGTTCAATCGCTACGCGCTGTTTTTCCAGTTCATTTTTAAAGGCACCGGTGTGCGGACCGATGAAATCGCCACGGCCGCGGAGAAGCAGGGGTCCAACATGTGGGCCGTTGCGCCGTCGAAAAGCGCGTCGGGACATGCGATGCTGTTCATCAATCCTCATCAGCCGTTCTTCGGCACCGGCCAGTGGTACGAAGGGCACGTGCATAGCGACGAAGGCTGGAACATGAGCGGCGCGTCGTTCTTCGGCTCGGGATTTCCGACGATCGGCCATAACGACTTTCTAGGCTGGAGCCACACAGTGAACAAGCCCGATATCGCGGATGTGTGGGAGGAAACGTTCGACAAACCGGGCGACCGGCTGGCGTACAAATACGGCAGTGGATACAAGCAGGCCATGGAATGGACAGACAGCGTGAAGGTGAAAACCGCCAACGGCTTCCAAGAACGCGCATTCACGTTCCGCAAAACGCATCACGGCCCCTTGGTGGCCCAGCGCAATGGCAAGTGGCTGGCTGTGCGCATGGCGCAGTTCGAAGAAGGCGGGCAGATCGACGAATGGTACGCCATGAGCAAGGCTCACAACTTCGAAGAGTTTAAGAAGGCCATGGCCGCCGTCGCGGTGCCCATGTTCAACGCCATTTACGCCGACCGCGAGGGCAACATTTTCTACGTCTACAACGGAGCGGTGCCGAAACGCAGCCTGAAGTTCGATTGGGAGAAAAACGTGGACGGCAGCGATCCCGAGGCCGAGTGGCACGGCTATCATGCGTTTAACGAACTGCCGCAGGTCGTGAATCCGAAAGCGGGGTTCGTGCAGAACACCAACTCGTCGCCGTACACAACGACGGTGTTTGGCAATCCCGATCCCAACGAATTTCCGAAGTACATGGTGGGCGAGCCCGACAATGCTCGCGCGCGCATCTCGCGGCGAATTCTTTTTAACAAGGACAAATTCACCTTCGACGAATGGGCCAAAGCGGGCTTCGACACGTACGTCATTCAAACCGAAACCGAAATTCCGGAGCTGGTGACGGCGTGGGAGAAAACGCACGACAAGTCCGTCGCCGAGGCGGTGGTGGAGTTGCAGAATTGGGATCACGTGAGCCGCACGACTTCGGTGCCCATGACGCTGTTCACGCTATGGCACGAGAAACAGTACGGCACGGCGGTGATTCCGCGCGGCAAGCCGCAGGATGCGGTGGACGCGCTGAAGCAAGTCGTCAACGACCTCACCTCGTCATTCGGTACCTGGCGCGTAGCCTGGGGAGACTTGAATCGCCTGGAGCGCCGCCAGTCCGGTGGAGCGGAGGCATTTCGTGACGACGTCCGCAGCCTGCCTGTCGCGGGCGCACCCGGCGATCTCGGTATCGTCTTCAACTTCTACGCGCGCCCGGAGCAGGGCCAGAAGCGCCGCTACGGTGTGGCGGGACACTCTTTCATCAGCGTCGTCGAATTTGGCGCGGAGGTGAAGGCGCGCTCCATACTGGTGTTCGGCGAAAACTCCGAACCGGCGTCGAAGCATTATTTCGACCAGAGCGAGTTGTACGCCCGGCAGGAGTTCAAGCCTGCGTATTTTAGTTTGTCGGAGATTAAGGCGCACGCCGAGAAAACGTATCATCCTTAACTGGCTTAACTGGCGGCGGCGCATGGCGGCGCCGCCCGACAGGTATTACTTCAAGGGCACCTTGCGCTGACCCCAGGTCGGCGACGGCGGCTCTTTGCTGAACCGTTCCACTGGCTTTTCCTTCAGCATTCGCAGTGCCTCGGTGACGGCGCGCTCCAACTGCGGATCGTGGCCAGCGATCACGTCCTTGGGCCAGTTCTCGACATCGACGTCGGGCGGAATGCCTTCGTTTTCCACGGCCCACTTCCCTTCCCTGGTGAAGAAGCCTCCGCGCGGCGCGATCATGGAGCCTCCGTCGATGAATAGTGGCGTATCGGCGGTATGAACCAGTCCGCCCCAGGTGCGCTTGCCGACGAGCTCGCCGATCTTGCGGTGATGGAACATCCACGGCATCAGGTCTCCGCCGGAGCCGGCCATTTCATTGATGATCATCACCTTCGGACCCCAGATGCCGGCGGCCGGACTGGTGAACGGATAGCGGTCGCCCGCGACATTGTTGAAATAGCCGTCGAAGTCGCGCTGCAGCACGTCGATGATGTAATCCGCTGCCGAGCCTCCGCCGTTGAAGCGTTCATCGACAATCACTCCCTGCTTGTCTTGCTGCGCAAAATAGTAGCGATTGAAGCTGGTGTAGCCGGGCTGACCGGTGTTCGGCACGTAGACATAGGCAATTTTTCCTCCTGACAGCTTTTCAACGGTGCGGCGATTTTCCTCGATCCAGGCGCGGGTGCGGAGGCCTTGTTCATTGGCCGTCGGCACCACCGTGATCTGGTGCGCGCCCTCCATCTGCGGAGTCTTATTGACGCTGAGCACGGTTTGCATGTTCGCGGTGCCGTCCAGCAGGCGATAAATATTGTCGGGCGCGCGCAGTTCCTCGCCGTTGATGGCCACGATGTAATCCCCCACCGCGACGTCCAACCCGGGCTCGGCCAAAGGCGCGTGGAGATCGGGATTCCAGCTTTCGTTGTCGTAGATGCGCGTGATTTTGTAGCGTCCGCTCTCGATCGAAAAATCCGCGCCTAGTAGGCCTCCGCGCGACGCGGGCACCGAAGGCATGTCGCCTCCGCGGACGTAGGAGTGGCCGATGGCGATCTCCGACCCCATCAGGTCCAGCAGATAATTCAGATCGGCGCGATGCATCGCCGAAGGCAGCCACTGGCCGTACACTTCCTTCAGGCGGGGCCAATCCGCGCCGTGCATGTTCGGCACGTACAGATAATCGCGCTGATTGCGCCAGCCTTCGTAAAAGATTTGCTTGAACTCTTCCTTGGGGTCCAGGTACATGCGCAGCGTGGCGGTCAAGCGGCCCGCGCCGGCGACGGGCACGGTGCGATCGGCGTCTACCAGATAGAGCGCGGGCGCTGCGGGTCCGTCGCCGCCGCGTCCTCGTCCACCGCCACCTCCGGCGGCAGCCGCGCGATAGACCAGCTTGTGGCCGTCAGCGCTGACGCTGTATTCCTGAACGCCGGTAGCGAACGGAGTCGTGCGTTTTTCACTGATGCGATAGCGGACCAGCGAACTGCCGCCTCCACCGCCGCGTCCGCCTCCGCCGCCATTGGCGCGCGCGTTCGATTCGAGGAAATAGACCGTTCCGGCGACACCCGCGCGAAGCTCAGAATACTGGCGTTCGGTGACGCCGGGGATGGCGATGATGCGATTCGTCAGGCCGTCGAAATCGATCTGCACGGTGACCGGCGTGCGTGGTGTGCGCGCCGCGGCCGTCTCGCCCTCTTGCGCAGGAGCGGCACCGCCGCGTCCACCGCGACCTCCTCCCGCAGGTGCCGCCGCGCCGACTCCCTTGTCCTCGTCGCTCTCAGGCAGCACCGGGCTGGGCTCGCCTTTCTTCAACACCGCGAGATAAAGGCCGAAGTTCTCGTCGTGATCGTAGGAGGTCATGTCGAGCCATTGCGTCTTTAGTCCAAAATCGGTGGACGCGAAAAACCACAGATACTTGCCGCCCGCATCCCACACAGGCCACACGGAATCGGCCAGGCCATCGGTTACCTGATGCGTTTCGCCCGTTTCGACGTTACTGATGAAGACGGCGTGGTACAAGGACCGCAGGCGGCTGGAATAGGCGACCCATTTCGAATCGGGCGACCACGTCGGATTCAGCGTGCGCGTCGGCACCATCCACGGGTCCTCGCCCAGCAGCTTCGTCTGGCCCGAAGTGATGTCCACTACCCAAACTTTCAGGTTCGTGTCGGAATAGAGGACCTTCTTCGAATCGGGCGACCACGAAGGAGTGTAGTAATGACCTTTGCCGGCCAGCGCGATGGAGCGCGGGGGCGTGATGCCGTCCTGCGCCTCAATCACCAACTGGTATTCGCCGGAACGATCGCTAAAATAGCTGATCCACTTGCCGTCGGGCGACCACGCCGGATCGCGCTCAGCCGATCCCGACGATCTGCTGAGGTTGCGGACATCGCCTTTTTCGGCGGGAATGGTGAAGATCTCGCCGCGCGCCTCGACCAACACGCGCGCGCCGGTGGGCGACAGCGCGAGCGAGCTTATGCGGGCGGTCACGTCGTCCCAGCGAGGCATCATCCATGGAAAATCCCCGGTCGCGGTGACGTTCACCATGTGCGTCTTGCCGGTTTTCGGATCCAGCTCATGAATGTAGCCGGCCTGCTCGAACACAATCACGCCCGCGCCGGAATCCAGCGTCTTCACATCGAAATCGGTGAACTTCGTCACCTCGGCCAGCTTCTTGGTCTTCCAATCGTAGGACCAAATGTTGGCCACGCCATCGCGGTCGGAGATGAAGTAGACGGTGTCGCCGATCCAGACCGGGTCCATGTCCTTCGAATCGGTCCAAGGAGGCGAGACGAGGTCGAACGACTTCAGATCGACAATCCACACGGGACGGTTCTGGCCTCCACGATAATTGCGGCGCTCCTCGTCCCAGGAATTATTCATGCGGTAGGCGACGTGCGAACCGTCGGCAGAAATTTTCCCCTGATAGGCGCGCGGCAACGGTATTGGCTGTTCGACTCCGCCTTCGAGCGGCACCGTCCAGAAGCGAGGCGCGGCGCTGGGCGCGGCCGTGGCGCGGGCCGAGGCGAACATGACAGACTTGCCGTCGGCAGTCCAGCCCTGCACGGTGTCCGCGCCGGGATGCCAGGTGAGGCGCTTGGGCTCGCCACCTTCGGCGGGGATCACGTAGACGTCGGTATTGCCGGCGTAATCGCCGCTGAAGGCGATCCATTTCCCGTCGGGCGAAAAATGTGGGTTCGAGGTCGCGCCCTGAAAGCTGGTGAGCCGCCGCGCCATGCCTCCGGCGCGCTCCACGGTCCAGATGTTGTTGGCGTAAGTGAACGCGATGTGCGTCGCACTGACCGTGGGCATACGCAGCAGGCGCGTCGGTCCGCTGGCGGCGGGAATGGAGGGCTGAAGCGTCAGGAACGCGAGGGTGAGCAGGGCAATGTATCGAAGTTTCATGGACTGAACCTTCGATATAGTTTACAGGAGCGGACGAACCTAAGATCGAAGCAGAAGTACAGCCAGACGCTAATCGCCGGTGGGGACCTGCCAGCGGCCGCTTTGCCACTCGAGGTTGAAGTTCTCGCCCAGATAAACGCGCCGCACTTCGGGATCGTTGCCTAACTCCTCGGGCGAGCCGGTGCGGAAGATACGTCCGTTATTGATGATGTAGGCGCGGTCGGTCACGGCGAGGGTTTCGCGCACGTTGTGGTCCGTGACCAGGATGCCGATGCCGGAATTCTTGAGGTCGAAAATGATCTTCTGCAACTCCAGCACCTGAATGGGGTCGATGCCGGAAAAAGGCTCGTCAAGCAGAAGGAAGCTCGGCTCAATCACCAGGGAGCGGGCGATCTCGACGCGACGGCGCTCGCCGCCCGAAAGCACGTAGCCTTTGTTGTGGCGCACGGTTTCCAGGCCCATCTGCGCGATCAACTGGTCCATGCGGTCCAGACGCTCGCGGCGGTTCAGCGGCAGCGTCTGCAGAATGGCCATCAGGTTATCCTCAACCGACAACTTGCGGAACACGCTGGCTTCCTGCGGCAGATAACTGATGCCCTTGCGCGCGCGCTCAAACATCGCGAGCGACGTCAGGTCCTGGTCGTCGAGCGTGACCTTCCCCGAATCCGGCGTAATCAGGCCGACGATCATGTAAAACGACGTGGTTTTGCCCGCGCCGTTCGGACCCAGCAGGCCCACCACTTCCCCCTGCTTCACCCACACCGAAACGTTATCGACAACCTTGCGTCCGCGGTAGGATTTCGTCAGGTCGGATGTTTGAAGGGTATGCACGGAGGGTTATTTTTTACGGACGATGCTCTGCACCGGGTGCGAAGCGACGCCGTTAATCAGCAGCCTATCATCGTTCGCCCACCACGTCAATTGATCGCCCTTGGTGCGGGCCACTTTGGGATCGATCAGTTCCGGAGTGCCGCCGGTGAGCACCACTTTGCCTTCATCGGCGTAATATTCGCAGTGCTCAGCCAAGCCTGTGCGGTTCTTCTGGTGCGCTGTGCTGACGATGCGCACCGCGCCGTCGGAAACCGTTTTGTTGAGCGAGGAATCGGCGTCGGCGTCGTTCAAAAAAGCCTGGATTTGCTGGCCGCTGACGCTCAGCTCAGGACGCTGCAGCAGGACTCCGCCCTTATAAACCGCAATGCGTGTTTCTTCGGTGTAGACGAGATCGGGCGCATGGACGACGGTGTAAATCTGCGGTCCTGAAGGAGCCTTCGACTTGGCTTTATCCTTGGCATTCTTGCCCTTCGACTTGTCCTTATCTACGAACTGGCTGACCACGTGGCCGTGCGCCTCCATGATGCCCGCGTCGCGATCAATATCGAGCCGGTCGGCTTCCACGCGGTTGGAGCCTTGCCACGCCACGGCGTTGCCTTCGTAGTGAATCTTGGAATTGGTATCGGTGGACACCATTTTCTGCGCCCGCGCCTGCATGATTTCGTCGGTGGAGAGCATGGCGCTAGAGGCGCCCTTCGGATCGGGCATGCGCGTGGAGGCGACATGGCCCTCCGCCGTAAAGTCGCCGGATTTCTGATTCATCACGATCTTATCGGCGTTGGCCGAGCCGGTGGGATCCCACACCCGTGCGCCTTTTTCCAGCGTCATGATGTCCGTCTTTTGATCGAGCGTCGCATGATCGGCGCGGGCATGGCGGTCGCCTTCGTCGTATTTGAAATCGGTCTTCTGATCCAGGTGACTCATCTCGCTGGTCTTCGGATCGAACGCGGCCAGCATCTCTTTACTCGTGGTAAAACCAGGCTTCGGCGCAGGCTTGCCTTTTTCGGGAGGCTTATCGGTACGCGTGGAAACATCCACGGCGCGGACGCTCTTAATGCGATTCTCGTCGCCGTACTGAATCCAGAGCTTGCTGGCAGTCATCACGCGCTTCGGCTGCCCTGGACGATTGGGCAGAAAATCCATGGTCGCCGCACCGTCGGTTTCCACGTTGTCGATATCCTCGCCGCCGGGCTTCATGCGCAGATGGATTACTTCGCTGTGCAGCACGCGCGTATCGGCCGGCTGCGTGCCCGGCTTGATCACGGGAACGCTTTCCGCGACGCTTTTGCCGACGGCTACGGCGGACGACAGTGTGCTTTCTTTCTTGCCAGCGTCGAAGCCCAGGTCCATCTGGTTGGCACGCACAGTGGTTTTCGCTGCGTCGGTTGCGGAAAGAAGATGCGCGCTGCCATTGCCGACGATCTTCGTCACCATCATGCCGTCGGCGAAGGTCAGCGTCATTTGGTCGGAGCCGAATTCCACCGTGCGGCCGTCGTCCTTTTTCGCACCATGGCCGGCTTCGATTTCGGCCAACCGAACCTCGCCGTCGTCGAGCGTGACCACCGACATCTTGCCTTCCAGTTCCAGCGTGTCGCGCTTCAGTTTGGACCACGGGAGCAAAATGATCTTCGACTCTTTTTCGCGATAGAACGCCTCGCCGGATTCGATGTGCATGGGGACGGAATCGGCCTTCTTGCCGCGCCAATCGAGCACGATCTGCGACTTCATGTGCAGCTCGCGCGTCTGCGGATCGTATTCCGCGCCCATCGAGGTGCCGCCGCCCTGGTCGAACTCGAAGCGCACCTGGCGGTCGGTGTTGGCTTTGCCGTTGTTCAAATCGAACTTCACGCCGGAGGTTTGGATGCGCACGATGTGGCCATGCGCGGGCCCGTCCACGGGAACGGCCATGGTGATGTCCACTTCGCCATCGGCGAACATGGTTTTCGCGCCGGGGTCCACTTGCGCCTTGGCGGTCTTCACCAGATTGAACTGGGTACCTTCCTTGTTATAGAGCTTCAGATCGACGCCGTCGAGGTCGATGCCGGAGGATCCGGCGGACTGGCTGAAATGGTCAGCCAGAATTTCCACGTGCGGCGTGGTGCCCTTCTGGTCGGAGTATTTCCACTGATCGAACTTGCCGTCGAAGTTGTGGGCCAGGGGCTTGGGGCGCGCCGGAGCGGTTTTCTCCATCCTCCCTTTGCGTTTCAGATAGGTTGCGCCGACTCCGAAGACGATGAAGAAGATGGCGATAAGGAAGAGCCACCGGGTACGGCGCATGGGCGTGACCCCTTCAGGATAGCAGGAAATTGCTGCTTTCCTGGATTCCGCGGCGACTTTTTCACCGCTCGCGCATCCGTAGTTGCATAGCCAGAGGGAATTGGAATCAGGATGAATCAGCCAAACAACAACACGGGAGAGCTGCGTCCGTTGGTGACACGCCGCGCGATGCTGGGCGCTGCATTCACGCTATTGTTACCTTCGGCGAAGGCGTCGGCCGGGCAGTTGAAGAGCGAAACGTGGGACGCCTGGGAGCGGTACCTTCATCGCGCGCAAGCGGCCATGGCGGATCGCGCCGAGGGGCGTTTCTTATGGACCGATGAATCGCCGGAGCGTCTGCGCGCGATTCACGAGGGCCGGGTGGTGGTGGCGCAAGCCGCAGGTGGGCCAATGCCGGTCGCTTCCGGATTGATTCATCGCTGGATGGGCGCGGCGTTTCTGCCGGGCGCGCGCGTGGCGAACGTGCTGGGGGTGATCCGCGACTACGATCGGTACGCGGATTTTTACAAGCCCACGGTGATCGACGGAAAGACGCTGAGCCGCAGCGCGACCGAAGACCGCTTCTCGATTGTCGCCGTCGATAAGGCCATGTTCCTGAAGCGAGCCATCGAAGCCGATTATCATTCGCGCTTCGCGCAGATCGATGATGGCAAGTGGCACAGCTTCGCGAAGACCACGCGCGTACAAGAAATTCAAGAGGGCAGCGCGCGGAGGATTCCCGAAGGGGAAGGCAGCGGCTACATCTGGGGCATGTCCACCATCTGGCGCTACTCGGAGCGCGACGGAGGCGTGTACATCGAGTCGGAAGCCATGGCGCTGAGCCGTTCGATCCCCGCCGGATTGCGCTTCATGGTGGATCCGGTGGTGCGCCGCGTTTCGCACGCCACGCTTGCCGCGTCGCTTGAACAGACGCGAGACGCCGTGCTCGGGGCGCGCCGTCCGATGTGGCCCACGGGCGAGCAGCGATAGAATAGGGCGGATGATTCCCCGCAGATCGTTTTTGCGCGGCGCGGCAGCCGCTCCTTTCTTTGTACGTGAACTGATTTCGAAGCCTCCGTCGTCGACGGTACGCCTGGCGGCGTTCGGCGCTGGCAACATGGCCTTTGCCACGCTGGACGGCATCGCGACGCATCCCAAGGTGAAGCTGGCGTGCGTGGCAGAGGTGGACGCAGCGTTGCTCGAAAGAGTGAAGAGCAAATATCCCGACGCGCGCGTCTATCAGGACTGGCGAGAGATGCTGCGCAAGGAAAAAGGGCATCTGGATGCCGCCTGCGTCGGTACGCCGGATCACATGCACGCGCCGATGGCCGTCAGCGCCATGCGTCAGGGCTTGCCGGTGTACGTGCAGAAACCGCTGGCGCACGATATTCACGAGGTCCGCACGCTGATGAAGATGGCGCGCGCGAAAAAGCTCCCGACGCAGATGGGCATTCAGATCCATTCGTGGAAAGAGTATAAGATCGCGGTGAAGCTGATTCAGGCGGGCGCGATCGGCAAGGTGAAAGAGGTCCACACGTGGAGCGAAAAGAAGTGGGGCGATCCAGTGAAGCTGCCTGCGACGACCGACCAGGTACCGGATACGTTGAACTGGGACGCGTGGCTGGGCGTCGCTCCGGCGCGGCCGTATATAAAGGACGTCTATCATCCGGGCAATTGGCGCAAGAGGCTCGATTTTGGCACGGCGACGTTCGGCGATATGGGATGCCACATTCTCGATCCTGTGTTCGGGGCGTTGCAACTTGGCTCGCCATTGTCGGTGCGAAGTGAGGGGGCGGCTCCGAACGGCGAAAGCTGGGCCGTGGATACGCTGATCCGCTACGTGTTCCCCGGCAACGATTTGAGCGACGGGAAAACGCTGCCCTTGACATGGTACGACGGCGACCGTCTGCCTCCCGATGAGATTCGCGCGCTGACGGGCACGGTGAAATTTCCAGGCCAGGGCTCGATTTTCATCGGCACCAAAGGCCAGATGCTGCTGCCGCACATCGCGATGCCGGTGCTTCTGCCCGCGGCCGATTTCGCGGGCTTTGCGATGCCTGAGGCCGAGACGACGAATCATTATCATGAGTTCGCGGAGGCGGTGCTGGGCACTGGAAAAACGTCGGCGGGGTTCGATTACGCGGGTCCTCTGACAGAGGCGGTGCTGTTGGGTCCGCTGGCGACGCGGTTTCCGCAGACCACGCTCCAGTGGAACGGAGCGAAGGCAAAGTTCACCAACTCAGTAGAAGCGAACAAATTTTTGCGGCGCAAATACCGTGATGGATGGCAGGTGGCGGGGCTTTAAGCCGGGCGCAATGCGGCGAGCATGGCGGCATCGGCGGATTCCAGCCACTCGGATTCCACTTTCGCTCCCGCGCGCACCAGCATCGCGGCGACCTCACACTGCTTTCCTCGGCTGCCGGCCTGTGGGTTCTGCCAGCCATGGATTGCCCATCCCAAGGGCGACGAATGATATTTTTCGTCCTTGAGATCGATATCGGAACCGCTGATGAGCCGTTCCGCCAGGCGATCCTCACCGAGCAGGGCTGCCCAATGAAGCGCGGTTTCGCCGAAAATTCCGCGGAGTTCGGGACGAGCGCCAGCGTCGAGCAGACGGAGGCCCACCTGCTCCGCGGCGAGGCTGGCGGCACCGATCAGCGGTGTGTCGCTCTTTTGACCATCTTCACGGTCTCGCTGAAAATCGAGATCCGCTCCGGCTTGGATCAGCGCGTCAATCAGCAGCGGTTCCTTGCCGGGCGCCAGTTTGCCCTCGAACAACATGTCGCAGACGTAGTGGAGCGGATGGGTAAGAATGCCATTCCCCCAGCGGATGAGGGCATTGGCCAGCGACGGGTCCTCCAGCAGCAGCCGTCCCATTGCCTGCGCATCGCCATGCTCGATGGCAGTCTTTACGTCGATGTCCATTCGTCGTTCGATACTCTCACTGTACAATCGTATTGTGCCCGGGTGGCGAAATCGGCAGACGCAACGGACTTAAAATCCGTTTTCCGGCAACGGGAGTGCGGGTTCAATTCCCGCCCCGGGCACCACAATTACTTTGCGGACGATTGAGGCGCGAAGGCCCCTGGTCGGCGTCAGAAAACATCTGTGCAATTCTGCTCACAGTGCTCGACTCAACCTCAACTCGTGAGAGTATGAAGATTGCGTGACCAATGTCAGTTTTTTGACTCGTCCTCGGAAGTATTCAGGCCGATTGGGCATGGTTCAAAGATGATTCTTGGAATAACAATCATCGGGAGCGGGATACTCCGGTACAGATGGTTCTAAACAGTAAAGTCGTGCTGATTACGGGCGCCAAGGGCGGGTTGGGGAATTCTGTCACAAACTGCTTTCTCGAAGCGGGCGCGCGGGTTGTGGGCGTTGCCCGATCCATTGACCACTCCGATTTCCCTCAGGAACGGTTCACCGCAATGCCCGCGGATCTTTCGACTGGGGAGAACGCGCGGAAATTAGTTGAAGCCGCCGCTGCTCAGTGGGGCCGCATCGATGGCTTGGTGCACCTCGTCGGTGGATTTGCGGGAGGACAGTCAATCGCCGATACGGACGACGCCACGCTCGACCGCATGCTCGATTTAAACCTGCGTTCGGCATTTTACGTGATCAGGGCGGTCCTGCCGGGCATGCGCGCATTGAGCTCCGGCCGGATCATCGCGATTGGAAGCAAGGCTGCGGTAGAACCGTCGCCGATGGCTGGAGCTTACGCGGCTTCGAAAGCGGCTCTGGTTTCGCTGATCCGGACGGCGGCGCGCGAAAACCGGGACAAACATATCGCCGCGAACGTGTTACTTCCCGGGACGATGGACACACCCGCGAACCGCGCAGCCATGCCGGGCGCCGACGTCTCGAAGTGGGTGGCTCCGCTCCAGGTCGCCCGGTTGGCGGTGCACCTGATGTCCGACGCGGCATCGAACATCACCGGCGCGGCAATTCCCGTGGACGGCGGATTCTAGATCATTTTCTGGCTCACCCTCGGGATGTGAACGCAAAGTCTGAAAGGAGTTGGCCGTGTCAGAACTCAACACAGCAACCATCCGATTCGACCAGAGCGTGTGCACCGATCTGGATCGCGCGCGGCAGTTCGAGTGGCTGGAGACGAACGGCCTGGGAGGGTTCTCGTCCTCCACCATCACCGGCATGAACACGCGCCGCTATCACGCATTGCTAACGGCGGCGACCAAACCTCCGGTCGGCCGGCTGGTTCTCCTCTCGAAGTTGGAGGAGACGCTGCTCATCGATGGACGGCACTTCGATCTGTCCAGCAATCAATATCCAGGCGCGATCTATCCGAAAGGACACCGGTATCTGAGGGAGTTTCGTCTGGATCCGTTCCCGACCTTTCTGTATTGTGTCGAGGGAATCGAGATTGAGAAGCGTGTGTTCATGGTTCACGGCGAAAATACAACCGCGATCGAGTACGAGGTTCGCATGCCGGAAGCTTGCCCCACCTGCATGCTGGAACTGCGGCCCTTGATCGCATTCCGCGACTACCACGCAACCACGCACCACAACGAGGCAATCAACCGCTCCGTGCATCTCAGCCCTGGACTGGCTGCGATCGCCCCGTACGAGGGCTTGCCAGAGCTCTATTTCGGGCACAACGCGGATGCGCTCGAACAATCCGGCGAGTGGTATTACAACCTCGAGTACTCCGCCGAGCAGGATCGGGGCCTGGACTTCCATGAGGACCTGTTCAACCCCTTCGTCTTGCGCTTTCCGCTGGAAAGCGGCTCCACGGCGACGGTGATCGCTTCCACCGCAGTGCGCGCCGCCAGTGACGTACAAGCCCTGAAGAGGCGCGAGTTGGAGCGGAGGAAGCGCATCATAGAGAACTCACCCTCAGCCGATCCCCTGATTCAGCAGCTCGTAGCGGCCGCCGATCAGTTTATCGTTCAACGCGGCGAGCTCAATTCTGTGATCGCCGGATATCATTGGTTCGGCGACTGGGGCCGCGACACGATGATTGCGCTGCCAGGCTTAACGCTCGTGACGGGCCGCCCTACTGCGGCGCGAAATATCCTGGAAGCGTTCGCCAAGAGCGCGGATCAGGGCATGTTGCCCAACCGCTTCCCGGACGCGGGAGAGGCGCTCGAATACAACACCGTAGATGCGACCCTGTGGTTGTTTGAAGCTGTTCGATCCTATCTGCAATACACCGGCGATCAGGAGTTCGTGCAAGAGCGGCTGTACCCGAAGCTGAAAGAGATTGTGAACTGGCATCTGCGCGGAACGCGCTACGGAATTCACGTAGATACAGACGGCCTGCTGGCCTGCGGCGAGCCGGGCGTTCAGCTTACGTGGATGGACGCGAAGGTCGGCGATTGGGTGGTGACACCGCGATCCGGAAAGCCCGTGGAGATTCAAGCGCTGTGGCATAACGCGCTGCGCGTACTGCTCGATCTCGCCACGCTGTACGGCGACTCGGGTCCGCGGACGTTCCTCGGCGAGCTGGCTGGGCAGGCTCACCAAAGCTTCGCGGCCCAGTTCTGGAATGCCGAAGCCGGCTGCCTTTACGACGTCGTTGACGGCGAGCGACGCGACGGCTCGATCCGGCCTAACCAGATCTTCGCCGTGAGCCTGCACCATCCGCTGCTGGATCGGGATCAGGAGCGGCAGATTGTGGAGGTGGTGGAGCGCGAATTGCTCACTCCACTTGGCCTGCGGAGCCTGTCCCCACGCGACCCGAGCTACCGTCCGCATTATGAAGGAGGCGTCCAGGAGCGCGATTCCGCCTATCATCAAGGCACCGTGTGGCCTTGGCTGATGGGTCCGTTCCTTACGGCGTACATCAAGGTTCATGACCGCAGCGCGGAAGCCAGAAGCCAGGCAGAACTCTGGATGAGGCCATTCGAGGAACATTTGAAGACTGCGGGACTCGGGCAGATCTCAGAGATCGCGGACGCGGAGCCGCCGTACACCCCGCGCGGATGTATCGCCCAAGCCTGGAGCGTGGCGGAACTGCTGAGAGCGGCTGTTGAAGACATCCACTGAGCCGCCATGCGTCAGCACGCGGGCTGCCTCGACGTTCGCGTCGATGGGCTTTCCAAGGCGCGGGGACAGACCGCTATGTCCACGCGGCGCAAACCGGCTGGGTGCTTGCGAACGCGTTGAGGCCGCCTTGGGACACAGTGGTCAGTCCCCGCGGGCGGCTGAGCGCTCACTCCACTGCGATAACCACCGCTTCGCCGACGCAGCGGCCCTCCCAGAGGCTGAACGTCTATTCACAGAGCCTGCGCAGTTGACTGCCAACCTCACTCTCTATCCGACGGAGAAATTTCCACGTTGTCCCCGCCCTTTACGGGCGAGGCTGCGCACCTCTCGGCGTCAGCCGGGGGACTCGGCACTTGTTAGCCGAGCGCTTGCGCCAAATCCGCGATGATGTCTTCCGGCGCCTCGATGCCCACCGACATCCGGACCAGTCCGTCGCCGATGCCCAGGCGCGCGCGCATTTTGGCCGAAATATCGCGATGCGTGGAGATCGCCGGATAGAGCGCCATGCTATGCACGTCACCCAGCGACGTTGCGGGGACGATCATCCGCAGCGCTTCCATGAAACGGAACACTTCGGCGCGGCCCGCGCCCTTGATATCGAACGCCACCATCGCGCCTTGCAGATTTGTAGGGAAGAGGCGCGCGATCGTGGCTGCGTCGGGATGCTGCGGGTCACCCGTGAAGTAGACCTTTTCTATGCGAGGATGCGTGCTGAGCCATTGCGCGACCTTGCAGGCGTTGGCGCATTGGCGTTCCACGCGCAAGGGCATAGTCTTGATGCCGCGCATGGTCAGGTAGCTGTCGAACGGACCCAGCGCCGCGCCCACCGTGCGGATCAGTTGCAGCAGCGCAGGATAATTCGCCGCGTCGGCAATGGCGACGCCTCCCAGCACGTCTCCGTGCCCAGACATATATTTGGTTGCGCTGTGCACCGAAATACTGGCGCCCAACTCCAAGGGACGCACCAGCATCGGCGTGGCGAAGGTGTTATCGACGATGAGCGGCGCATTCGCGCGGGCGCAAATCGCGGCGATCGTGTCGATCGGCGCGACGCGCAGCAGAGGGTTGGAGATGGTCTCAATCAATACCGCGCCGGGCTTGGTTTTGGTTATCGCCTCTTCGAAGGCAGCCGGATCGCACGGATCAGCCAGCGTGGTTTCGACGCCCATCGGCCCGAACACGCTCATCAGCATGTTGGTCGTGGCACCGTAGAGCGCGTTCGCCGCGACGACGCGCTTCGGACGGTCCAGCAGCGCGGCCAGCAGCGCCAGATAGATTGCACTCATGCCGCTGGAGCACGCGACCGCCCCCGCGCCACCTTCGAGTTCATTCACTAGATCGGCGAGCGCGTTGCGGGTGGGATTATCATGGCGACCGTAGGACTGGCCCTCTTCTTCGCCCGCGAATACGCGGTCCAGCGCTTCCATGGAATCGTGGACGTAGCTGGTGGCCGTATGGATGGGCGTCGTTGAAGGAACACAGCCGTTGCCGCGTTTGCGGTCGGCAAAGTGGACTGCTTTCGATTCGAACTTCATTTACGCTTCCAGCGGACGCCCTCTTTGGTGTCTTCGAGGATGACGCCCTTCGCTTCCAGTTCCTTGCGAATCTCGTCGGCGCGCGCGAAATTCTTGGCTTTTTTCGCAGCCGCGCGTTCGGCGATGAGCGCTTCAATTTCGGCGTCGGTCAATCCGCCCTCCGCTACGCTCGGTTTCAGCACGTCGAATACGCTGTCAAAGCGGTCCAGGAATTCGAACGCTTCGGGAGCGTTTCCGGCCAGGAATTCGCCCGCATCCATGGCGCTGTTGGCGTCGCGCACAAATTCGAACGCCGCACCCAGAGCCTCGGCTGTGTTCAGATCGTCGTCCAACGCTTCGTCGAACGCCTTCGTGGCGGCAGCGGCGCGCGCGGTCCATTTTTCGTTGGTGCCGGCCGCCAGCTTCGCGGTTTCCAGGCGAAGTTTATAGTTGCGCAGGCGCTCGATAGACGTCGCGGCGGCCTTCAACCCGTCGAACGTGAAGTTCAATTTCTTCCGATACGGCACCGACGCCAGCAAATAGCGGATCGCTTCCGGTGCGTAGCCCATTCCAATTAAATCGCGGAGCGTATAAAAATTCCCCAGCGATTTCGACATTTTCTGCGAATCGATCGACAGGTGCTCCGCATGCAGCCAGAACCGCGCGAACGGTTTCCCGGTGAGCGCCTCTGATTGCGCGATCTCGTTTTCATGGTGCGGAAACGTCAGATCGACGCCGCCGGTGTGGATGTCGAGCGTCTCGCCCAGGTACTTCATCGCCATCACGGAGCACTCGATATGCCAGCCGGGACGCCCCGCGCCGAGCGGAGTTTCCCAGGCCGGTTCGCCGTCCTTTTGGGCTTTCCAGAGCACGAAATCGCGGGCATCGGCTTTGTCGTATTCGTCCACGTCGACGCGCGCACCGGCGCGGATGCCGGAAAAATCGTTGTGCGAAAGCTTGCCGTAGGTCGGAAAATTCGCGATCCGATAATAGACGCTGCCGTCGCTTGTGTAGGTGAACCCTTTGGCGCGCAGCTTTTCGATCGCGTCGGCCATGTCGTCGATGTGCTCGGTGGCTTTCACCATGCGCTCCGGCCGCTCCAGGCGCAGAGTGGCCGTATCGTCCAGAAAGGCCTGGGTGTAGACGGCGGTATATTCGCCGATGGACTTGCCCTGTGCGGCGGCGTTGCGGATGATCTTATCCTCCACGTCGGTGATGTTCATCACGTGGTCCAGCTGATAGCCGCGGGCGCGCAGCCACCGGCGCAAAATGTCCTGAAACGTGAATGTCCGCAGGTTGCCGATGTGGACGAAGTTGTAAACGGTGGGCCCGCAGGTGTACATCCTCACCACGTTGTCGTGCAGGGGAGTGAAGATTTCCACTTGTTGCGTGAGCGTATTGTAGAAGCGCAGAGCCATGATAGGTTTTTCTCTATCGTAGCAGTGCGC